>Ga0207681_10000385_pt1 | contig 30919 bp, 28 predicted proteins | sample KBSS53metaG_FD_184324 | JGI IMG/M metagenome (GOLD analysis project Ga0207681, IMG submission 184324) | Switchgrass rhizosphere microbial communities from Kellogg Biological Station, Michigan, USA - KBS S5-3 metaG (SPAdes) (version 2) | ecosystem: Host-associated > Plants > Roots > Rhizosphere... | reverse complement strand
CGTTCAGCTCCGCGCAGCCTGACCAGCGTGCCGGCGCTGAATGGCGACTGGGCGGAGCTGAACGGCTACGGCCGTCGACCGCTGGCCGAGATTCTCTACACCTCGGAGCAGACCCTGCGCGAACCCTTCCAATGTGCCTTGCTGCCGCCCGGTGCGCCGTTGGCCGCGCTGTCCTATCGCTACGCGCCGCAAGCCGAACGTCTGTTGGCCCGGCGTTCGCGTTTCACCCGCAATGGTTCGGCGCTGCTGGTCAGCGAGTGCTTTCTGCCAGCGTTCTGGGCTCGGGTCGAGTACGCTCAGGCGCTCAAGTCGGCCTGATGAAATGAAACCTGCGGAAGCGAACCCCCGCAGGTTTTTTTTCGCCGGTTTTTCAGAGCCGGATCACCGCTTCGATTTGCTTGATGGCTGGCGTTAGCGCTTGCGCCAGTTGCTCGGCTTTCGAGGTCGGGCGCATGGTTCTCGACAAGCGCAGAAACAACGGATCATCGAAGCGCTTGCGCAGCCGTGCCAGCGATCCGCTGATGGCGGGTTGTTTGACGTGCAGACGTTCGGCCGTGCGGGACACGCTGCGTTCGCGGAACAGCACCAGGAAAATGATGATCAGGTTCAGGTCGATATCCGCGAAGTTGTCTTCATTGAATAGCATGGTTACATCCCTGTCATGACCCGCCGGCCGGCTTCAGCCGAGGCCGGCGGGTGTCTGGATCACTGCTCGGGTGCCAGGCGCAGTTCGTCGTTCAGACGGTAGTAACTGCGGTTGAAATAGACCAGGCCTTCCGTGGCCTCGCTGTGTTGCTGCAGCTCGAGAATTTCACAGTAGAAGATGCTGTGGGTGCCGACCTCGTCGACCTTGCTGACCCGGCAATCGAGGCTGACCAGCGCCTCTTCGATCACCGGCGAACCGGTCTTGAGGGTCTGGCAGTTCACGCTGGAAAAACGCTCCTGCATGCTCAACTGCCGATTGGCGAATGCGCCGGACGTCGACTGGTGGTCGCCGGTCAGGACGTTCACACACAGCACGCCATTGGTCTTGAAATGCTCGTGATTGGACGACGAGCGATTGACGCACACCAGCAGCGTCGGCGGTGAATCCGTCACGCTGCACACCGCCGAGGCGGTAAAGCCGAAACGCCCCGCAGGGCCATCGGTCGTGACGATGGTGACGGCACTCCCCAGCATCGCCATTGCATTACGAAACTCCGTTGAATCAACCATCGCGTCACCTCATTCCATGTAGGTTTAATGGAGCCGATCCGTTCTTCCTTGTCCGTTGTCGTTGTGCGAAAACGGGTATCGGGCAACACGTTCGCTCTGGCGATATAGTACGTATGTATCCGTACCTTGCAAGCTATTCCTTGTGCTTATTTTGCCGATGAAAAAAACATGTTTACGGGAGTGCCAAGGCTTGCAACAAGGCTGTGGCATAGGGCGGCAACGCGGCGATGTCGCGGGCACACAGCAACAGTTTGCGCCTGGCCCAGCCTTCACTCATCGGCAGGGTCTTGAAGGCTTGCGGCGCGGCGCGCTGAACCGCCGCCAGCGGCACGATGCCCAGACCGGCACCTCGGGCCACCATGCGCATCACCCCGTCGAAGCCATCGGCACGGATGCGGATCTGCATCCGCGAGCCGCTGTGCAGCGCCTGCTCCTCCAGGTAAATCGCCAAAGCGCTGTCGGCCTGCAGCCCGACGAAGTCATGGCGCAGAGCGTCGCTGAAACTGACTTCAGTTGCGTCAGACAGTGGATGTTCCAAAGGCAGAATCAGCACCAGCGGATCATCGCGAAAGGCGCGGGTCTGCAAGTCGGTGGTGTCGATCGCGTCGGACACAATGCCCAGATCCGCCGCGCCCTGACGCAAGGCATGGGTGATGCGGGCGCTGGGCAGTTCCTGCAGATCGATGTCGAGGTTGGGATGCTCCCGCAGGAAATCCGCCAGCACCTCCGGCAGGTATTCGCTGAGCGCCGTGGTGTTGCACAGCAGGCGCACCTGGCCTCTGACGCCGCGGGCATATTCGGCCAGATCCTGTTGCAGACGTTCGGCCTGTTGCAGCATCACCCGCGCATGTTGCGCCAGGGCTTTGCCGGCCGGCGTCGGCGTGACACCACGGCGCCCGCGCTCAAGAAACTCGGTGCCCAACGACGCTTCCATCGCCCGGATCCGCGCACTGGCCGCCGCCAGCGACAGATGACTGCGAGCGGCGCCGGCGGTGATGTTGCCGCTGTCGAGGATGTGCAGGTACAGGCGCAGGTCGGTGAGGTCGAAGTGCATCGGACAGCCTCAATATCAGTGGTGTCGGTCCCGGCCTCATCGCGGGCAAGCCCGCTCCCACAGGTCCCGATGTCGAACACAAGTTCTGTGTATTACGCAAAAAACTGTGGGAGCGGGCTTGCCCGCGAAGAGGCCAGTGGCCGCAAAAAATATACTAGCCTCAGGCAGAGCGAGAGGCTGCCTCAGTGTATGACAGATTTTCAGTTCATCCGCGCAGGCGCACAGTATGGCCATGAACGCACTCGCCGATTTCTATCAAAACCTCGGTCTGACCCTGTCATTGCTGGTGATCACGACCTTCGTCGTCGCCGGCATGATCAAGGGCGTGATCGGCCTCGGCCTGCCCACCGTCGCCATGGGGCTGCTCGGTCTGGCTATGGCACCGTCGCAGGCTGCGGCGTTGCTGATCATTCCGGCAACCCTCACCAACGTCTGGCAACTGGCGTTCGGCGGACATTTGCAGGGGCTGGTGAAACGGCTGTGGCCGATGCTGCTGGCGATCTTCCTCGGCACGGCCATCGGCGCCTTGTGGATCGGCATGGCAGGCGGGCATTGGGTGGTGCGCGGACTTGGCGCGGCGCTATTGCTCTATGCGTTGAGCGGATTGTTCCTGCCGACGCTGAGTGTCAGTCGCCGCCATGAACCATGGCTGGGGCCGCTGTGTGGCGTGATCACCGGCGTCATCACTTCGGCGACGGGGGTGTTCGTGATTCCCGTCGTCCCGTACATGCAGGCCCTGGGCTTGAGCCGTGATGAACTGGTGCAGGCGCTGGGGCTGTCCTTCACCGTATCGACCCTGGCGCTGGCCGGCGGATTGCTCTGGCGCGGGTCGCTCGGCGGCACGGAACTGAGTGCTTCGCTGCTGGCGCTGATCCCCGCTGTCCTCGGCATGTGGCTCGGCCAATGGCTGCGCCAGCGCATCAGCGCCGCGCTGTTCAAGCGAGTGTTTTTCATCGGTCTGGGCGCGCTCGGCGCCCATCTGCTGATCAGCGGTTAGCGGACGACGGGCTGAGCATTTCAATCGGGCGGATATCAAAATCCCGCTCCAGGTATTCCATGCGCTGGGCCAGGAACTGCTGCATGTGCGGCAGGTTCGAGTGCACGTCCAGATGCGCCTGGCTTTCCCAGATCTCGTAGAAGATGAACAGGGTCGGGTCTTCCTTGTCGCGCAGCATGTGGTACTCGATGCAGCCGGGTTCGGCGCGGCTCGGCTCGACGTAGGCGCGGAAAAACGCTTCGAAAGCCTCGGCTTTTTCCGGGCGGGTCTTGGCGTGCAGGATGAAACCCTGGCGTTCGCTCATCGCAAAAAACTCCTCAGATTCAGATGGCGGCCAATCCTACGGCAACAATCGGCAATCGATTCGTGCGTTTTACTCAAATGATTTTTGCGCCGTCGGTGCTTATTCCGCGCGAGGCGGATCGCTAATCTGCCGCCATTGCATTTTTCCCCTTCTCCATCCAGCGCTCTGCGCTGCGCATCGGAATCCGATCGAGGCTCTCCCATGAAAAAAGTGCTGTTGCTCAATGGCGGTAAAAAATTCGCCCACTCCGACGGTCGCTACAACACCACCCTGCACGAAGCGGCGTTGAGCGTGCTGGATCGTGGCGGTCTCGACGTCAAGACCACCTTCATCGACGAGGGTTACGACGTCGCCGAAGAAGTGGCCAAATTCCTCTGGGCCGACGTGATCATTTATCAGATGCCGGGCTGGTGGATGGGCGCACCGTGGACCGTGAAAAAGTACATCGACGAAGTCTTCACCGAAGGCCACGGCAGCCTCTACGCCAGCGATGGCCGCACCCGTTCCGACGCGTCGCAGAAGTACGGCAGCGGCGGTCTGATCCAGGGCAAGCAGTACATGCTGTCGCTGACCTGGAACGCACCGCAGCAGGCGTTCGATGACCCGACCGATTTCTTCGAAGCCAAAGGCGTGGACGCCGTGTACTTCCCGTTCCACAAGGCCAACGAATTCCTCGGCATGACCGGCCTGCCGACATTCCTCTGTGTGGACGTGATGAAGCGCCCTAACATCGAGGCCGACGTGGCGCGTTACGAGCAGCATCTGACCGAGGTGTTTGGCCTCAAGGCCTGACGCTCGGCTACTATCGAAGGCCTGAGCTTGCGCAGCAGGCCTTTCGATTCGAGGACACCCGTGAAAGCCAGATCCGATGAGTTGCAGATTTTCGTCTGCGTGATCGAATGCGGTTCGATTTCCGCCGCCGCCGAGCAGGTCGGACAGACGCCGTCGGCGGTCAGCCGCACGCTGTCGCGACTGGAAGCCAAGCTCGACACCACGCTGATCAACCGCACCACTCGGCGCATGGACCTGACCGAGGAGGGCAAGTACTTCTTCGAACAGGCCAAGCTGATCCTCGACCAGATGGACCAGCTCGAAGAGCGCCTGTCTTCGCGCCAGCAGACGCCATCAGGACGGCTGCGGATCAACGCCGCGTCGCCGTTCATGCTCCACGCCGTCGTGCCGTACATCGACGAATTCCGCCGGCTGTACCCGGACATCCAGCTCGAACTCAACAGCAATGACCTGATCATTGACCTGCTGGAACAAAGCACCGACGTTGCTATCCGCATCGGCACCCTCGCCGATTCGACGTTGCATGCCCGCTCGCTGGGTTGCAGTCCGCTGCTGATCGTCGCCAGTCCAGCGTATGTGGAAAAACACGGTGCGCCGCGCGAAGTGGCCGATCTGAGCGAGCACACCTTGCTTGGCTTCACCCAGAACGAAGGCCTCAACCAGTGGCCGCTGCGTTACGTGCACGGCGACCGTTGGCCGATCACCCCGGCAATCAGCGCCTCCAGCGGCGAGACGGTTCGCCATCTCGCGCTGGAAGGCCAGGGCATTGCCTGCCTCTCGCACTTCATGACCATCGACGACATTCGCGCCGGACGCCTCAAGGTGTTGCTGGCGGAATTCAACAGCGGTTATCGCCAGCCGATCAACGCGGTGTACTACCGCAACTCGCAGCTGGCGCTGCGCATCCAGTGCTTCCTGGACTTCATCCAGAGCAAACTGGCGGCTTACGCCAGCGCTGATTTCAAGGGCTGATTCGTGATCCCTGCGCAACAGTGATTTGGTTTTGGGCGGGTTTTTCCACAGGACTCGCCGGTCGATACTCGCTCCATCACTTACTCACGCAGGGAGTTTCTCCATGAACGTATTCGTCACCGGCGCTGCCGGTTTTATCGGCGGCTCCATCGCCACCGGTCTGGTCCAGGCCGGCCACACCGTCACCGGTCTGGTGCGCAGCGCCGAACAGGCCAGTGAGCTGAAAGCGCTGGGCATCACCCCGGTAATCGGCACCCTCGACGACAAGACACTGCTGGCCGAACAGGCCCGCGCCGCCGATGCCGTGATCAACGCCGCCAGCAGCGACCATCGCGGTGCGGTCGAAGCCCTGCTCGATGCCCTGCGCGGCTCGAACAAAGTGTTCCTGCACACCAGCGGTTCGAGCATCGTCGGCGACGCGTCGGGCGGTAAATCCAGCGACGTCATCTACTTCGAAGACAACCTGCCGGAGCCGACCGTCGACAAGGCCGCACGGGTGGCCATCGACAATCTGATCCTCGCCGCAGCGCAGGACGGCGTGAACTCGGCCGTCATCTGCAACACCCTGATTTACGGCCACAGCCTGGGCGTCAATCGCGACAGCGTGCAACTGCCGCGCCTGCTGAAACAGGCACGTAAAAGCGGCGTGGTTCGTCACGTCGGCACCGGTCAGAACATCTGGTCCAACGTGCACATCGAAGATGTCGTGGCGCTGTACCTGCTGGCCCTGACCAAAAACGTACCGGGCACCTTCTACTTCGTCGAAAGCGGCGAAGCGTCGTTCATCGACATGACCACCGCCATGGCCGAAGCGCTGAATCTGGGCCAGCCACAAGACTGGCCACTGAAAGATGCCGAAGCCGAGTGGGGCTACGAAATGGCCAACTACGGCCTCGGCTCCAACAGCCGCGTACGCGGCAAACACGCCCGCGAACTGCTCGGCTGGGCGCCGAAGCGCACGTCGGTGGTTGAATGGATTCGTAACGAAATGGTGTGAGGGTTGATTAAACCCGAGAGGGCTTTGCGACTAACCTGTGAACGGCTGCCTTTGGGCAGCCGTTTGTGTTTTTGGATTTGTCTTGGCGCCGAGATTGAGTGAATTCGCCACTTTTTCAGAAACTGAATGACGACTCTATTCGGCCAGAGAAAGATGCAGAAACCTGCTGTCCTTGAGCTTCAGCTTGCGTTCAATCGATTCAACGCTCTGACCCGTTTCGATGGCTGTCGAACTGGCAATCGCGCGTATCAACGCTTCGGCAGTGAGCTTTTTGGGGCGGCGGCGCGGAGCAGTCATGGCAGGAACTCTATAGAAAGCGTCTGCCGAGTATAGCGCCTGGACTGATGTTGAAAACCTTGTGGTCTGGGCGAAACCTTCAGCCGGGTCATGAAAATCCTACCCCGCGATTTTCATTATTCGCGACAAGACATATCCAAAAACGACAACCCTTATCCCTCCACGAAAATTACTTTCACTTGGTTTGAAAACTCGATCTCGAAATGATTTATGAGTTTCACAACCCATTCGAACGTGACCCTTTCGAGGAGTACCGCATGACACCGTCCTTCGGCTATTGGCTGCTGGTGTACGCCGCCGTTGCCATCATCGCCCTGATCGTTCTGATCGCCCGTTACCGGCTCAATCCGTTCATTGTCATCACCCTGATTTCCATCGGCCTGGCGCTGGTGGCGGGGATGCCGCCGTCCGGCGTGGTGGGGGCGTATGAGGCCGGGGTGGGCAAGACGCTGGGGCACATTGCGCTGGTGGTGGCGCTGGGGACGATGCTCGGCAAGATGATGGCCGAGTCCGGCGGGGCCGAGCAGATGGCGCGCACGCTGATCGAGCGTTTTGGCGAGAAGAACGCGCACTGGGCGATGGTGTGCATTGCGTTTCTGGTGGGGCTGCCGCTGTTTTTCGAAGTCGGTTTCGTGTTGCTGGTGCCGATTGCCTTTACCGTGGCGCGGCGGGTTGGCGTGTCGATTCTGATGGTCGGTCTGCCGATGGTCGCCGGGCTGTCGGTGGTGCATGCGCTGGTGCCGCCGCACCCGGCGGCGATGCTGGCGGTGCAGGCCTATCAGGCGTCGGTCGGGCAGACCTTGCTGTACGCAATTGCCATCGGCATTCCGACGGCGATCATTGCCGGCCCCCTGTACGCAAAATTCATCGTGCCGCGCATTCAGTTGCCGGCGGATAACCCGCTGGAAAAACAATTTCTCGAACGCGAACCCCGCGACAGCCTGCCGGGTTTCGGCATCACCATGGCGACCATTCTGTTGCCGGTGGTGCTGATGCTGATCGGCGGCTGGGCCAACCTGATTGCCACGCCGGGCAGCGCTTTCAATCAGTTCCTGTTGTTCATCGGCAACTCGGTGATCGCGCTGTTGCTGGCGACGCTGTTGAGTTTCTGGACCCTCGGCATTGCCCAGGGTTTCAACCGCGAATCGATCCTCAAATTCACCAACGAATGCCTGGCACCGACCGCCAGCATCACCTTGCTGGTGGGTGCCGGTGGCGGGCTGAACCGGATTCTGGTGGACGCCGGCGTCACCGATCAGATCGTCGGCCTGGCTCACGAATTTCACCTGTCGCCGCTGATCATGGGTTGGCTGTTCGCCGCGTTGATGCGCATCGCCACCGGTTCGGCCACGGTCGCGATGACCACGGCTTCCGGCGTGGTGGCGCCAGTGGCCATCGGTCTGGGTTATCCACACCCGGAACTGCTGGTGCTGGCGACCGGCGCGGGCTCGGTTATCTTTTCCCACGTCAACGACGGCGGCTTCTGGTTGATCAAGGAATACTTCAACATGACCGTGGCCCAGACGTTCAAGACCTGGACGGTGCTGGAAACCCTGATCTCGATTGTCGCTTTCGCCCTGACCGTCGGTCTTTCTTACCTGCTGTAGTCGGAGTTATCCGCCATGGACATCCTTTATCAGATCCGCGCCCGTCAGGATTCCTTCAGCGCCGGTGAAGGACGCATCGCCCGTCTGATGCTCGACGACGTAGGATTTGCCGCCTCCGCCAGCCTCGAAGAGCTGGCGCAGCGGGCCGAAGTCAGCACCGCCACGCTGTCGCGCTTCGCCCGCACCGTCGGCTGTCGCGACCTGCGCGACCTGCGTCTGCAACTGGCCCAGGCCAGCGGCGTCGGCAGCCGTTTCCTCGACCCGGCGGGCACGCCCGAGCAGTCGGCGTTTTACGGGCAGATCGTCGGCGATATCGAAACCACCCTGCGTCAGCATCTGGCGGCGTTCGATGAATCGCGCTTCGCCGATGCGGTGAAACTGCTGGGCCAGGCGCGGATGATTCACGCCTTCGGCATTGGCGGTTGCTCGACCCTGTGCAGCGATGAGTTGCAGGTGCGACTGGTGCGTCTCGGCTACCCGATTGCGGTGTGCCACGACGCGGTGATGATGCGTGTCACCGCCGCCAGCCTCAGCGCCGAGCAGGTGGTGATCGTCTGTTCGCTGACCGGCATCACCCCGGAGTTGCTGGAGACCGTAGCGCTGGCGCGCAACTACGGCGCACGGATTCTCGCCATCACCCGCGCCGACTCGCCGCTGGCGGAACTGGCCGACATCGTCCTGCCGCTGCAAGGCGCCGAGACCTCGTTCATCTACAAACCGACGGCGGCGCGCTACGGCATGCTGCTCGCCATCGACGTGCTGGCCACTGAGCTTGCGCTGGCCAATCCTGAAGACAATCAAGAACGTCTGCGGCGGATCAAACTCGCCCTCGACGAATACCGTGGCGGCGACGATCACCTGCCGCTGGGAGACTGACATGCTGTACGACACCCTGATTCGCAACGCCCTGGTCATCGACGGCAGCAACAGCCCCGGTTACGCCGCCGACGTGGCGATCCTCGACGGCCGCATCGCGCGCATCGGCGACTTGGGCGATGCCCGCGCCACCGATGAAATCGACGCCGCCGGCCGTGTGCTGGCGCCGGGTTTCATTGATGTGCACACCCACGACGACACCGTGGTGATCCGCCAGCCGCAGATGCTGCCCAAGCTCAGCCAGGGCGTGACCACGGTGATTGTCGGCAACTGCGGCATCAGTGCCGCGCCGGTCAGTTTGCGCGGCAATCCGCCGGATCCGATGAACCTGCTCGGCACTGCAGCGGCGTTTGTTTATCCACGTTTCAGCGATTACCGCGCAGCGGTCGAAGCAGCCAACACCACGCTGAACGTCGCGGCGCTGGTCGGGCACACGGCGCTGCGCAGCAATCACCTCGATGATCTGTTTCGCACCGCGACTGATGATGAAATCGCCGCGATGCGCGAGCAGTTGCGTGAAAGCCTGGAGGCGGGCGCCCTTGGTTTATCCACAGGTCTGGCCTATGCGAGCGCGTTCTCGGCATCCACCGATGAAGTCATGCAACTGACCGAGGAATTGAATGCGTTCGGCGCGGTGTACACCACCCACCTGCGCAGTGAATTCGAACCGGTGCTGGAGGCGATGGACGAGGCCTTCCGCATCGGCCGCCACGCCCAGTCGCCGGTGATCATTTCCCACCTCAAATGTGCCGGCGCCGGTAACTGGGGCCGTAGTCCGCAGTTGCTCGCCTCGCTGGAGGAGGCGGCGAAAACCCACCCGGTCGGCTGCGATTGCTACCCGTATGCGGCGAGTTCTTCGACGCTGGATCTGAAGCAGGTCACCGACGCTCACCGCATCACCATCACTTGGTCGACGCCGCATCCGGATATGGGCGGTCGCGACCTGATGGACATCGCCGCCGAATGGAACCTGTCGTTGCTCGACGCCGCCAAACGCCTGCAACCGGCGGGCGCGGTGTATTACGGCATGGACGAGAACGACGTGCGCCGGATCCTCGCTCATCCGCTGTCGATGGTCGGCTCCGATGGCCTGCCGGAAGACCCATTCCCGCACCCGCGTCTGTGGGGGGCTTTCCCACGGGTGCTCGGACATTTCAGTCGTGATGTCGGGCTGTTTCCGCTGCACACCGCTGTGCACAAGATGACTGGTCTGTCGGCCGCGCGTTTCGGCTTGAAGGAAAGGGGCGAGATTCGTGAAGGCCACTGGGCGGACCTGGTGTTGTTCGACCCGGCGACCGTGCGCGACGTGGCGGATTTCAACGACCCGCAACGTGCCGCCCAAGGCATTGATGGCGTGTGGATCAATGGCGTGTTGAGTTACCGCGACGGTCAGGCCAATGGCCAAAGACCAGGGCGTTTCCTGGCGCGCCAGGGCGATCTGCGCGACGGCTTTCATTGAATTTTGCTGACTGCGTCACGGTGATGGCACATTGCAATTAAAGAAAGCCATCACCAAGCCGAATTGCTGACATCCACCCCGGCTACACTCTGGGGCCAATCAGTCAGGGAGCAACCCATGAGCTTCGGCAAAACCACCCCGATCCTGCGGATTTTCGATGAAGCCAAAGCCGTGGAGTTCTACGTCGACTTCCTCGGCTTCAAGATCGACTGGCAGCATCGTTTCGAACCCGGTTTCCCGTTGTACCTGCAAGTGTCGCGCGGCGAGTGTGTGCTGCATCTGTCCGAACACCACGGCGATGCGACACCGGGTTCGGCCCTGCGGATCGAGACCGATGAGCTGGAGGCGTTTCAGCAGCAGTTGCTGGCCAAGGAATACACGTTTTCGCATCCACAGATTCAGGCCATGCCGTGGGGCAGCCAGGACATGACCATCGCCGATCCGTTCGGCAATCGCCTGGTGTTCACCAACGCGATTAGCCTCTAACTGTCGTTCGATACCCGGTGAGTCTGCCGAAACTCACCGGGCGGCATCCCGCGTCGGCTCTTGAAGGCGCGGTGAAAGGAGCGTGATTCGCTGAAGCCCAGATACTGGGCGATGTCCTGAATCGGCAGGGTGCTGTTGAGCAGGTAATGCTCGGCCAGTTCCTGGCGCAGTTCATCGAGAATCTGTTGATACGACGTGCCGGCCTGATGCAACTGGCGTTGCAGCGTGCGTACCGACACGGCGAGATGTTCGGCCACCTGTTCCTTGCGCGGCAGGCCCTCCTTGAGCAACTGACGCAGAATGCTTTTGACCCGCTGCTCCAGCGACGCATCCTCCAGCGTCGCCATCAAACTCTGCGCGTGTTCTTCCAGCGTGCGCAGCAAATGTGCATCGGCCTGGCGCAACGGCAACTGCAAATACGGTAGCGGCACGATCAGTGCGGAATACGCCTGATCGAACAGCACCGGGCATTCAAAAAACTGTTCGTACTGCGTCAGCGTCGTGCCCGCCGGGAGTGAGTGTTCCAGCCACACCGCGGCCGGCGACAGTCGGGTATCGGCGATCCAGCGCGCGTATTGCAGCCAGGAGCCAAGCACGTTTTCCACCAGATGTCGGCGAATCCGCGGGCGCTCAAAGCGGCAGCTCCAGATCAGGTGTACGTGGCTGTCGTGAACCTCGGCGCGGCTGACGCCCATGTCGCCCACCAGTTTTTCGAACGGCATGATGCGGCTCATGGCATCGCCCAATGTCGCGCAATTCATGGTGATGTAACCCAGCACGCTCCACGAGTTGGGCAGGACGAAATTCGCCGCGTTGAGGCCGAACAGCGGATCGCCCGAGTGTTCGCAAAAGTAATCGAGCAACCGCTCATGGGTTTCACCCGGCAGGCGCAGGCTGTTGTCGCTCAACTGCTGCGCCTGCAACCCGGCCGCCGCCAACGCAGGCTCGATGGCCAGGCCCAGATGTTCGGCATGGCGCAGGTACTTGAGCAGCGGTGGGACGGAGGTGAAGCCGAGCGATTGCATGACTGAATCCTCTTGATCGAGGCCGCCGTGGGCGGATGAGCGCTCTGAAAGGTAATTTGAATCCGCGAATAAAGTAAATGGCTGACGCTTGCGCGACGTTGGGGGTTGAGGTGATCAACCCTTGGAGAATTTGAGCGAGACAAGCCTTAAGTCTTTGTGACAAAGCCCGCGTCCTGCGGGCTTTGTCATTGAACGATCAAGAAGAAGCGGCGAGTGCACCGCACTCGCCACCTCCCGCATCAATCGGTCGGCACAACCTTGTCCAGCGCCCGGTTAACGGCCAGTTCGGCGATCATCACGATCTGGGCGATGCCTTGCAGGGTCTTGCGGTGGCTGCCTTCGACCAGCGCCACATGATTGTTGAGCATGACGGTGGCGGAGCCGAGGGATTCGCTGGCGTCGACCAGCAGGGATTCGGTGTCGGCTTCGGGGTGAGCCTGGTAGAGGGTGTTGGGTTTGTAGGGCGCGGCCATGATGTGGGCGCTGAGTGGGCCCAGGTGATAATCGAGGGCGCGTTCGGCGGCTTCGTTGAAGCGTTTCGAACCGGGGCATTCGTAGGGGGATGCCGGATCCGGGAGGGTTGTGGGTTCGGTGAGTGGTGGGTTTGGCGTTACCTTGAACATAGATGCTTACCTCTGATGAGGCTGCGCCCATTTCGCCGCTGAGCAAAAGGGAGGCAGCTGTGCGCAAGTTAGCGGCCCGGTAAGCATCACAACCCGGCGCATCCGAAGATGCCATGCGCACAGCCACCATCAAGTGCAGGCGAATGCCTGACTGGATCGGACGTGTACAACCGTGAACGCATGCCGAACCGCTAAGTTCGATCACTGGAAATCAGTGACGCAATCAAATTACGCAGCCAGCCCAAGGCGCACAAGCCGGCGGATTCTGGCGTAGCCGTAGGCAACGGCGCAAGGTTTTGTGGGCTTCGGGACGTATCACGGCGTGTCCTTAAACACCTCTGATCAAGCGTGTGTAATTGCGTTTCAGAACGCGTCATCCACTTCCTGAAGTTGGCAATTTCCGGGCAAAAAAGAAGGGCAGCTTTTCAGCTGCCCTTCTTTGTACATCGGCTTTCGTGTGCAGGGTTTACACGCGGAAATGGCTCACCATCTGCTGCAACTGCCCACCCAATCGCGCCAGTTCAACGCTGGACTTGGCGGTCTCATCACTCGCCGCCGCCGTCTGTTCCGACACGTCGCGGACGTTGATGATGCTGCGGCTGATTTCCTCGGCCACGGCGCTCTGCTGTTCGGCGGCTGCGGCGATCTGCTGGTTCATCGACTGGATGTTCGACACCGTGCGGGTGATGTTTTCCAGCGAGTCGCCGGCCTTGCGGGTCAGGGCGACGCTGCTGTCGGTCAGGGCGCGGCTGTTGTTCATCACGGCGGCCACTTGCTGCGTGCCGTTCTGCAGACCGGCCACCAGGCCTTCGATTTCTTCGGTGGATTTCTGCGTGCGCTGGGCCAGGCCACGGACTTCATCGGCGACCACGGCAAACCCGCGACCGGCCTCACCGGCACGGGCCGCTTCGATGGCAGCGTTGAGGGCCAGCAGGTTGGTCTGTTCGGCCACAGCCTTGATCACGTCCATGACGCTGCCGATCTTGTCGCTTTCCTGTTGCAGCACGCTCATGGCTTCGGTGGAACGCACCACTTCGCTGGCCAGACGCTCGATCTGGGCGATGGCTTCGTTTACCACCTTGTCGCCTTCGCGGGCTTCGCCGTCAGCGGCGGCTGCGGCTTGCGAGGCTTCTTCGGCGTTGCGCGCGACTTCCTGCACGGTGGCAGTCATTTCGTGCATGGCGGTGGCCACCTGATCGGTCTCGACCTTCTGGCTGTTCACGCCGGCGCTGGTCTGTTCGGTCACGGCCGACAGTTCTTCGGCGGCGCTGGCGATCTGGGTCACGCCGTCGCGGATGCCGCTGATCAGGTCGCGCAGGGTCACGCCCATGCGCGCGATGCCTTGTTGCAACACGCCGAGTTCGTCGCGGCGGGTGACGATCACGTTCTGGCTCAGGTCGCCGCTGGCGATGCGGTCGACCACGGCCATGGTTTCCTGCAGCGGACGGGTGATCTGACGGGTGATGATGAAGGCAGCGATGATACCCACCAGCAACGCCAGCAGGGTGCTGATCAGTTGCAGGGTGCGGGCCTGGGCGCTTTCTGCATCACGGCGATCGAGCTGGATCTGATACAGCTGCTCGCTCAGGCTCACGATGGTCGTGCCCTGATCGGTCATTTCCTTGCGCGCCTGCACCGCATCGGTGTTGGCGTTCTTGAAGGCCTGCAAGGCGCTGCGGTAGTTGGTCAGTGCGGTTTCCAGCTGACGCAGGGCGTCCTGTTGGGTGCTGGCGAAATGCATGTTCAGTGGCTTGAGGCTGGCGATGGCCACGTCCAGTTGGCCGACGGCTTTCTGCTCGGTCTCGGCGTTGGCGGTGGCGGTGTAGCCGCGCACTTCGTAGCGCGCCAGGATAAAGGCTTCCTTGGCGGCGGTGACGGCCTGGAACTGCTCGAAACGCTCATCGCTCAACGGCATTTGCTGGACGCGGTTGCTCAGCGCTTCGATCAGGCCGTAGGCCGTCGCGGCACTGGAGGCCATCGAGTCGCGCGCCGTGTTGCCGGTGCGGTAGGCGTTACGCATCTTGTTGAGCGAAGTCTGGTACTCGGCGATGGTCGCCGCCTGCTCCTTGAGCAGCTTGACGTTTTCCGGGCTCTTGAAGCTGCTGATCAGCTTCTGCTGTTGGGCGGCGAACCCGTCGAGGGTGGTCTGCACGTTCTGCGCGGCGGTTTCGTCGCCGTTGGTCAGCATGTATTGCAGGCGCACCACGCGCAGTTTGGTCAGGCCAGCGTTGAGCTGGGTGATGTCGCTCATCCAGTTGCTGCGGTCAATCAGGCCGCCCAGGCTGGTCCAGCCAGTGAGTGCCAGGATGCAGGTCAGGGCCAGGACGAGGCCGAATCCGAGCCCGAGTTTCAGGTTCACGCTGATGTTGCCGAACCAGCTATTCATCAAAAATCCTCCAGAAAAACGTTGTGCGTCTTGATCGTCGGTCAGGCTGGAAGATTGTTGTTTTTTTGCGCCAGCAAGGGTGTAAGCAGGACTGTATCGGCCGCAAATCCGAGAGCTGAAAGGATTTTGTCCTACGGAATTTGTAACAGGCACTCACAAGACTTTTTTCACATGGGTTTCACTGGCTGCCCACGCCGTGCTCTCTAACCTCGCCGCATCGAATGACACGTGATGGCGGCTTTTTGTGGAATTGCGACTGAGTCTGTTCGGCGTCAAACGCTCGATTGATCTGAGCGGTCTGGCCCGTTTTCGAAACACCTGGGTGGTCTTGGCGGCCTCGGTGCTTGTGATCCCTTTGACCCTTTGGCTGCTGGCCCCGGCGGCGGTGCCTGACCTTGCCCACGGCAATGTGGCCGGGGCGCAGGCGCTGAAGGACGGTTGGAACAAAGGCGAAATCATCGTGCTGGTGCGCCATGTCGAGCGCTGCGATCACTCGAAAGCCCCGTGCCTGAGTGGCACTGATGGCATCACCGATCGCTCGCGCAGTGTCGCGGTGAGCGTCGGCGCGCAGTTCGAGCAGTTGGGCCTGGACAAGGCCGACGTCTACAACAGCCCGATGGTGCGCACGGTGCAGACCGCCGGCTACATGTTCAACAAAGCGGCGACCGGCGAAGACTGGCTGATCAGTTGCAAGGGCCGGATGTTGCAGGATGCGCTCGCGCACAAGGTCCCGGGACGCAACCTGATTCTGGTGACCCACAGCGAATGCATGGCGCAGCTGGAAAAAGACCTCAAGGTGCCGGCCTCGACCCTCGGGTACGGCGCGTCGCTGTTTGTTTCCGCCGCCAGCCCGGCGGCCCCACAGATGCTCGGCTTCATTGAAGCCTCCGACTGGCGCACGGTGACCACCCAATGAAATCCCGCTTTTATGCTTACAACTTCGGCATCCCGCTGCTCTGCGCAGCCGTGGTTTTTTTGATGTTCGACATGACCAACATCGACATCGCCTTCAGCAATTTGCTGTTCGATCCACTGACCCACACCTTTCCGCTCGACAAGATTCACTTCTTTGAAAAACTGACCCACAAGTGGGCGCGGATTATTCCGAACTGGACCGCTGAAATTGCCTTGATCGGCGCCATGCTGTCGTTTGTCTGGCCACTGGTAAAACCGCAAAAGCATCCGCGTCTGGGCGGGTTTCTCGAGCGCAGTAAAGTCGCCCCGGTGCTGCGCTTTACCGCCGATCACCGTAGGGATTTTCTGTTTGTGGTGGTGGCTTTCGCGGTCTGCACCGGGGTGATCCATTTCCTCAAGGCACACACCAGCGTCTACTGCCCGATCGAGACCACGCTGTACGGCGGAAAGATGCCGCACATCGAGTGGTACAACAATTTCCAGCTGTTCCACGAAGCGGGTGAAGGGCGTTGCTGGCCGGGCGGCCATGCCTCGGGTGGTTTCACTATGCTGGCGCTGTATTTCGTGGCGCGTCGTTATCAGTGGCGTTTCTCCAGCGCGTTGTTGTGGGGCTCGTTGCTGCTCGGTTTTGTCTACGGCACTACGCGAGTCCTACAGGGCTGGCACTACATGTCCCACACGTTCTGGGCCGGTATCTTCGTGTGGCTGGCGTGTTTGCTGACGGCGCTGGCGTTCTACGGACGTGCTCGTCTGGACCTGCCGGTGTTGAGCAAGCGTGAGCGAAAGGTGTTCGGCGCGCAGCCTGAGGTTTCTCTCTGAGTCCTCGCCACTGAAATGAAAAACCCGCCATCACCGGCGGGTTTTTCGTTTGTTCTGTCGTGGCTTCAGTAGCCGACGAAGTAATACGCCTGGCGCCCGACCATCATGGTCTTGTGGACTTTCAGCGGGGCGGCGGGTTCGCTGTCTCCCGACATCACGGCGATGTTCGATGGCGATGCACTGAGAAAGTCCCGTAGCTGCGCATCGGTGTCCAGGCCTTTCAGGACGCTTTGGGTGTAGAACACGCTGGCGCCGCCGACCCGCTCGTTGGCTTGAAACAACGCGACTTGATTGCCGCTCGCTTGCAGCGACTGGATGTGTTCGGTCAGCGGCAGGAACGACAGATGTTTATCGGCGTTCGGCAGTGCCCATTGCGCGGCGCCAAGGTAGCTGGCGATGACCACCGCCAATATGCCCGCCGCCACTGTCTGACGACGCCGGGCGATGCGTCCGACAAAACCATTCTTGTGATCCTTCAACCTGTCGAACAACACGCCCGCATATTCCGCCGCGATCACTGCCGCTGCGGGTGTCATCGACATCAGGTACACCGTACGTTTGCTCGAGGCCAGGGTCAGCAGGATGAACTGCGCGATGATCCACAGGCTGAAAAAGAGCAGGTAACGGTTGGCCTTCAGTTCCTTGCGAAAATGCCACAGGCCCAGGTACACCAAAATGTTCCATGGCAGAAACGCCTGCGGCAGTTTGGCGAGGTAGTAGTAGAACGGCTCGTAGTGCCCGGCTTCGACGAACGATCCGCTGAAGCGTCCGACGCTGTTGGTCAGCAACACTTCGCTGACGGCCTGGACGCCGCCACGCTGATAGAGCACGGCGAGCCAGATCATCAGCGGGATCAGGCCGACAAGGGTCAGCAAACCCGGACGCAGCCAGTCCGTCAGCTTGAAGCGCTTGTCCATCAGATTGTCGGCCAGCAGATAAGCGAAAATCACCACCCCCGGCATCGCCAGACCGAGCACGCCTTTGCTCAGCGTGGCGATGGCGATCCCGGCTACAAACAGCAACGAATTGGCTGGAGTCGATGCTCGCTGCGCCTGAAAAAAAGCCAGCAACGCCATGGTCACGCCGAGGGCAAGCAGAGCATCCTCGCCGACCCCGCGCACGTTGCTCCAGTAACTGGCCATGGTCGCCAGCAGAATCCCCGCCGTCCAGGCGATGGCCTTCGGGCGTTCGAAGCGGCGCAACATGGCGTACAGCAGCATCACGCTGAGCAACCCGGCCACCGCCGACGCCAGTCGCACCGCCCAGGGCGAGACACCGAAAACCCGCAGGGCGCCGGCATCCAGCCACAGACTCAGGGGCGGTTTTTCCAGAAAGGGTTCGCCGAACAGACGCGGCGTCACCCAGTCGTTGTCCAGGTGCATTTCCATCGCAATGCCCGCAACCCGGGCCTCGGTGGAGCCTTGCAGTTGATGGCTGCCGAGGGCGAAAAAGAAAAGCAGGGCGGCAAGCAGAAGCAGAGAAGAGGCGGCACGCGACATGGGTTCAGGCAACCGGAAGTGAGCGGAAACCCGAGCTTACGCGGCCATTCCGTAATAATTTGTGAACGTCACGACAGCGGTCGCGACCAGCGCTGATCCGGCGTTTCGAAACGCGGATTGACCCGCGCCGTCAGCACATGATCCTGCCAGCGCCCGGCAATGTTCAGGTACGCCTTGGCATAACCTTCACGCTCGAACCCGAGGCGCTCCAACAACCGGGCGCTGCGTTCATTGCCGGGAATGTAGTTGGCCATGATCCGGTGCAGGTTCTGGGTCTCGAACATATAGGCGATGGCCGCCTCCAGCGCTTCCTGCATCAAACCCTTGCCCTGATGCGCCTCGTCGATGTGATAACCCAGATAACACGCCTGAAACGCACCGCGGATGATCCCGCTGAAATTGCAGGCACCGATCATCTGCTCACCATCCAGGGTCAGCAACGCCATATGCACCGCCAGCCCTGCTTCGAAGGCGCTGGCCTGTATTTCAAGGCGTCGGCAGATCTGTTCGGTGGAAAAGTAATCGGTGGTACGAATCGGCGACCACGGCGCGAGGTGACGTTGATTGCGCTGGTAGAACGCGCTTTCCAGCGGCGCTTGATCCGGGTCGAGTACCGCGAGCGTGAGGTGTTGACAGGGGAGGGTCAGCAGCGGCATCGGGTGCTCCGGGTCTCGGGATTGATCACCAGAATTGCCCGGCAGGCAGGAAAACACAAATCGCCGCCATATCCCGGACAAAAAAAAGCCCGCAGGAGTGCGGGCGAACCGTAGTTTCTTGAATGAGCGAGGCCAATGTACACGGCCATCACCGCCGCCGGGGTGAAGAAAAGTTCATGTCGATGAACGACTTGCGTCATCGACGAGCGGTCATTGTCAGTGCACGACAGGCGCCGTCGTACGGGGCACCAGATTCACCGGGTCAAGGTTCTCCACGGCACGATTGACCAGCATTTCGGTCATGATCGACAGCTGCCGGATCGCCAGCAACCGGCTGCGCTGAGAGCCCGTGAAATCATCGGCGATGTTCGCCGTCATCATGTTGAGCGCCGCCAGCGTTTCGCAGGCATGGGTCAGCAGAGTGGCCGTGTCCACATCGGTACGCACGGAGAAAATCTCGTTGAACGGCAGGGTGCGACGCGGCTTTCTCACGTATTCCTGAGGCTGGGCAAGCACAGCCGGTTCTTTCGATTCGGACTCGTGAGGCGGTGTTTGATCACGCAGGCTTGGGGTGTCTTTTTTCATGACGAGGCTCCATGGTTTCAGGCTCCCGGCGAATCCCTTTGGTAAACCATCTGCCGGGTTGCAGCGGAGCGCGAAGACTAGCGTTTGGAAGCATCTTGAACCAGTTCATGGAATTCGACGCGGGTTGCGGGAAATTTCCTAGGATGCTGGCTGGAGGTATTGTCTGGATGAGGAAGTGTAGATGCGACAGGGGCTGCATTGGGCGGGTTTTGTCGTTGAGAGTTGGCGGATCGGGGGGGGTAATTTGCTCAGCAAACTATTGATTTATCGCGTCTATCTCGATTTTATTTTTGGCTGGAGTACCAGTTGGAATACTGAAAGTCTACTAAATCATCTGTATGTTTCCGAAGTCCACGCTTTGTAATCAGGATTCGATGTGAGTCCTGCCTGTCAGGCTGAACCCTGCGCTGGTAGAATCCATCGTCCTCGTAATGGATGGCTGAGGAGGTCTCCGTGGCCAACATGCACTTATTGCTGGTGCGGGCGGCGAGGCATCTTAGCTATGCGTTATCAGACCTGACGTTTCTGTTCTCCGGGTTGGGCGAATGGGGGCTGGTGAGGTGGGTGATTTCTTCGAAACCGTAGCGCAACGTAACTCGCGCATTGCATTAAGGAAGAGTACCCCTGATGGTTTTCAGTGAAGATTCGCGCGTCAAGATCCCTTGCATCTTGCATCTTGCATCTTGTTCGCCTGGGCTACAGCTATCTCTCTCTGAAGGGGGCTTCCTGGGATGAGCAAACCAACATCTTTCCGGCGATTTTTTGTTCTTCGCTAGCCAGGATTAACCCTGGCGTGGAAGTTGGTGACATCGACCGCCTGCTTGCTGAAGTCAAGCTCTTGCTGGACAACGAAGACCTCGGCAAAGCGTTCTACGACAGGCTCACCGAGCGCTCTGGCATCCGTCTGATCGACTTCGAGAACTTCGACAACAACAGCTTCCACGTTGTAACCGAGCTGCCATGCCGAAATGGTGATGATGAATTCCGGCCCGACATCACTCTACTTATCAACGGCATGCCGCTGGCCTTTATCGAGGTCAAGAAGCCTAACAACCGCGAAGGCGTGTTAGCCGAGCGCAACCGTATCATCACGCGCTGCCGCAATCTGCGCTTCCGTCGATTCATCAACATTACCCAGTTGATGGTCTTCTCCAACAACATGGAGTATGAAGACGGCTCGCCGCAGCCAATCGAAGGTGCATTCTATGCTAGCCCTTCGTATGGCTCGCCAATCTTCAACTACTTCCGTGAAGAGGAAGCCTTGAATCTGGCCGAGCTGCTGAACGCAGAAGATGACGACATCGAGAACGCGGTGCTGCGCGACAACAATCTCAACGTCATCAAGCACAGTCCGGAGTTCCTCAGTAACAAGGATCCCGACGCGCCGACCAACCGTATCTGCACGTCACTTTTCAGCCGCCAACGCCTGGCTTTTCTACTGCGTTTTGCGCTCGTCTATGTCAACGAGGCCGACGGACTGCAAAAGCACATCATGCGTTATCCGCAGCTTTTCGCAACTAAGGCGATTGAGAGGAAGCTCGATGCCAGTGTGCACAAGGGCATCATTTGGCACACCCAGGGTAGCGGCAAAACCGCGCTTGCCTACTACAACGTCCGCTTTCTGACGGACTACTTCCAGCGCCAGGGGATAATCCCCAAGTTCTATTTCATCGTCGACCGGCTCGATCTGCTCACCCAGGCCCAGCGCGAATTTTCCGGGCGCGGGCTGATCGTACACAGCATCGACAGTCGTGAAGCCTTCGCTCGCGACATCAAGGCCACCCAGGTGTTGCACAACCACAGCGGCAGGTCAGAGATCACCGTGGTCAACATCCAGAAATTCCAGGATGACCCGGACGTGGTGCGTACTGAGGACTACGACGTAAACATTCAGCGCGTCTACTTCCTTGATGAGGTTCACCGCAGCTACAACCCTCAGGGCAGTTTCCTCGCCAACCTCAGCCAGTCAGACCGTAGCGCGATTAAGATTGGCCTTACCGGCACCCCTTTGTTAGGTGAAGATCGCAATTCCCGGGCCTTGTTCGGTGACTACATCCACAAGTACTACTACAACGCATCCATCGCAGACGGCTACACCCTGCGACTGATCCGTGAAGAAATTGCCACCAATTACAAACTGGTCCTGCAGGAAGCGCTGGCCGCTGTAGAACTGCAACAGGGTGACATCGACCGTAAGCTTGTCTACTCCCACCCGAAGTTCGTCGAGCCTATGCTCGAATACATCGTGCGTGATTTCGAAAAGAGCCGCGGTGCGCTAGCCGACGCCAGCATCGGCGGTATGGTGATCTGCGACAGCGCCGAACAGGCCCGGCGGATGTTCGAGATCTTCAACGCTGTTCATGCCAACCAAGGCTGGCCTAGCCCCAACCTGCTGAACTCTTCGCAGGCCTTGATCGCCGCCGAGCAGCCCGGAAGCTATGCCGCCCGCATTCAGTTGGAAAATAAGGCGAAAAGCGCTGCGTTGATTCTGCATGACGTAGGCAGCAAAGAAGAACGCAAGCAATGGGTGGAAAACTTTAAGGCAGGAAAAATTGACCTGCTGTTCGTCTACAACATGCTACTCACCGGCTTCGATGCCAAGCGCCTGAAAAAACTCTACCTCGGCCGGGTGATCCGTTCGCACAACCTGCTGCAGGCGCTCACCCGCGTCAATCGGACCTACAAGGATTTCCGCTACGGCTACGTGGTCGATTTCGCCGACATCCGCAAGGAGTTCGACGCCACCAACAGGGCCTATTTCGACGAACTGCAGGCCGAGTTGGGCGACGAGGTCGAGCACTACTCCAATCTGTTCAAATCTGCTGAAGAAATCGCCGAGGAAATCGAAGCGATCAAAGACATTCTTTTTAGCTTCAACATCGAGAACGCCGAAGAGTTTTCGCGGCAGATTACCCAAATTCAGGATCGCACCACAGTGCTGGCGCTCAAGAAGGCACTAGCCGACGCTCGCAGCCTTTATAACCTGATTCGCCTGCAGGGCGACTACGCACTCCTGCAGCAGCTTGATTTTCAGAAACTCAACCAACTCTTCCGTGAAACATGCAACCACCTCGACATGCTCAACCTAAAAGAGAGCATCGAATCCAATACCGACACCAGCAACCTGCTCAACGTGGCGCTGGAAGATGTGCTGTTCATGTTCACAAAAATCCGGGAAGAAGAGCTGGTACTGGCGGACAAGCTCAAAAACACCCTGCGCCAAACCCGTGAAGCCCTAGCCGACAATTTCGATCAGCAAGATCCCAAGTTCATCACTTTGAGGGAAGAACTGGAGCGGCTGTTCAAGAAGAAGAAACTTAACGAAGTCACCCAGGACGAAATGATCGCCAACATCGGCGCGCTTAACGCAATTCACGACCAGGTCAAAGAGCTTAATCGGCAGAATAACCTGCTGCGCGCTAAGTACCAGGGTGACGCCAAATACACCCGCATCCACAAGCGGCTGCAAGAGCGCGGCGGCCTCACACAAACCGAACGCCGCTTGTTTGAGGCACTCTCCGGTGTCAAACAGCAGGCCGACGAGCAGGTGCTGCAGAACACCCAGCTAATAAATAATGAAAGCTATTTTGAAGGAATGGTGATGCCGCTGGTGATTGGCGAGTTCCAAAATCGCCAGAAAATTCAGCTCACTCCAGACGCTTCCCGCGCCATCAACCAGTTGGTGGTGGCCGAATACATCAATGAATTTGCCTCAGGCACTCGAATAGGAACACGTACGTGGTAACGCAGGAATTTGAGCAACGCACTCGCCAACTGATCGACAGCCTCAAGAGCATCTGTGCTGCCTATGGCTTGGGCAACGACGGCAATGAGTTCAAGATCATCACCCAAGTCTTTCTCTATAAGTTCCTCAACGACAAATTCACCTTCGAAGCTAAGAAAATCCGTCCTGAGTTAAGCCAAGCCCTCACTTGGGAGCAGGCTATGGCCAGTCTTAGCGCTGATGAACTGGAAATGCTGCAATTGCAGTTGGGGCCGGACACACCGCGTCTGAAACCTGATCACTTTCTCGCGCATCTCTTCGGTCGGCAGAATGAGCCTGAATTCGCCAAGTTGTTTGATGACACCCTGCGCGACATCGCCATTACCAACAACGAGATCTTCGCGGTGAAAACCGATGGTGGAGCCAAGGTCACGTTGTTTGATCGCGTCAGCGAATACATCTCTGACCAATCCAAGCGCGACGATTTTTGCCGTGCCCTGATCAACAAACTGGTGGAATTCAGTTTAGAGCGAAGCTTTGAGAGCATCTTTACTCAGAAGTACGACTTCTATTCCACGCTTTTCGAGTATCTAATCAAGGACTACAACAAGGACAGTGGCGGCAAATACGCCGAGTATTACACCCCCCACGCCGTGGCCAAGATCATGGCTGCCATTCTGGTTCCCGAAAATGTGCGCGGCAAAATCAGGAACGTAAGCTGCTACGACCCTTCCGCCGGCTCCGGCACCTTGCTGATGAACATCGCCCACGCCATTGGCGAGCAGCGCTGCAGCATTTACTCGCAGGACATTTCGCAAAAATCATCCAGTCTGCTGCGCTTAAACCTGATCCTCAACAACCTGGTGCACTCCATCCCCAATATCATCCAGGGCAACACTATGCTCCACCCCTACCACCGGGAGGGAAAGTCGCTTAAAAAATTCGATTACATCGTCAGCAATCCGCCGTTCAAGATGGATTTCAGCGATTTCCGTAACGAGCTGGATAGCAAGGAGCATCAAGAGCGCTTCTTCTCCGGGGTACCAAATATTCCCAAACAGGCCATGGACAAGATGGCTATCTACCAGCTCTTTTTGCAGCACATAATCTACTCGCTGAAACTAGGTGGTAAAGCCGCCGTAGTAGTGCCGACCGGCTTTATCACTGCTCAAAGCGGTATCGACAAGAAAATTCGCCAGCATCTAGTGGACAACAGAATGCTGGCCGGCGTGGTGTCGATGCCGAGCAACATCTTCGCCACTACTGGCACCAATGTGTCCATTCTGTTTATCGACGATGCTAGTAAAGAAGGCGTAGTGCTACTGGATGCCTCCAACCTAGGCACCAAGGTCAAAGACGGTAAGAATCAGAAAACCTTGCTATCAGAAGCCGAGGAAGACCGCATTATCGCGACTTTCAATGCCAAGCAAGCAGTAGAAGACTTTTCGGTAGTGGTGAGTTATTCCGAGATCGCTGCAAAAAACTACAGTTTGAGCGCTGGGCAGTATTTCGAGGTGAATATTGAGTATTCAGATCTGACGCCAAAGCAGTTCACCGCAAAAATGCAGGGGTTTAGCGACAATTTGGACAAGCTGTTCAAGGAGTCTGCGGGGCTAGAGCGGGAGATCAAAAAGCAGTTGGTGGGGTTGTTGTATGAGTAAGTGGCGCCAAACAACGCTTGGAGAGATTGTCTATGCCGGCGGTGGAAAAATTCAAACAGGTCCGTTTGGTAGCCAGTTACACGCTGCTGATTATGTTGATGTAGGCGTACCTTGTATCATGCCTGCAAACATGAAAAGTAATCGGGTGGATTTGTCCTCTATCGCGTTCATTTCGGAGAAGGATGCTACTCGCCTATCTAAGCACTTGGTGAAAGAGGGGGACATTGTCTATAGCAGGAGAGGCGATGTAACTCAAAAAGCATTAATCAGGAAAACTGAGGTTGGCTATTTTTGCGGAACAGGTTGCCTCCTTATTCGCCCTGGGAAGATGATTGACCCCGAGTTTCTGACTTATCACCTCAGCACGCCATCGAATCAAGGCTGGATCGTCAGTCAGGCGGTTGGAGCTACAATGCCCAACCTGAACACTTCAATTCTATCTAGTGTTCCCTTGAGTGTTCCCGAGATGGGGGCTCAGAAAAAAATCGCCGCCGTCCTTTCCGCCCTTGACGCCAAGATAGACTGCAACAATCGTATCAAGTCCGAACTGGAGATGATGGCTAAGATGCTGTACGACTACTGGTTCGTGCAGTTCGACTTCCCCGATGCCAACGGCAAACCTTACAAATCTTCCGGCGGCAAAATGGTCTATAACGCGACCCTGAAGCGCGAGATCCCTGAGGGCTGGATAGACGGTACATTGAATGATCTTGGTCAGATTGTCGGCGGTAGTACTCCGTCAACGAAAAATCCGGATAACTTCACTACCAATGGTACGCCGTGGATCACTCCTAACGATCTGTCCGATAACCAGAGCAACAAGTTCATCACCCGAGGCGCGCAAGATGTTTCTTACCAAGGAATTAAGGACGCTTCGCTGAAGAAATATCCTGCAGGTACAGTTTTGCTCAGTTCCCGCGCACCTATTGGTTATATGGCTATCGCACGCGCTGAGCTGACAACAAATCAGGGCTTCAAATCTTTTATTCCCTGCAATGGCTATTCCTCCGCATTCATTTACTACACTGTCATGAACTCGTTGAAAGCCATTTCTCAATACGCGTCTGGATCAACCTTTAAAGAGGTGTCTGCGACCGTCTTGAAAACAGTGAAAATCACGCGACCAGAGCGGAGTGCTGTCGATGACTTCACTATGCGTGTAGAGCCGTTTTTCCGGCGGCAAAATTTGCTTGAACAAGAAAGCCAGCAACTCACCCAGCTTCGCGACTGGCTGCTGCCCATGCTGATGAATGGCCAGGTCACGGTGGCTTAATGTAGTCTGCCGTGACTGAGAACCACAGAAACTCATTCGCAACCTTGCTGCGAAGCTTCTGATATTCGTTGGTAAGGCGTGTTTACCGTGCATTCACAGAGTGGTTCGCACATAGTTATCTGCTACGCGCATCGAATGTGTGATCAAGAACCATATGACGGGAGATTGTCACGTACGGATCTGTGAGTAGCCGGAAGTGAAACTCACTTTGGCCGACTCGACTCGCCGGCTCGCTATGCAGCGATCAACGTGCAGCGGCGCTGATGAGCCTGATCCAGTCGGCCAAGCTGATGCGCATGCTTATTTGAAGGATATCCTCACTCGCCTACCGGGAAAAAGGGGACAGATTTGAATGGCACTTACTTAACAGCTAACCGATTGAGCTGAAAGCAAAAAATGAAGAAGGGCTGGCCTTGGTCTACGGTGATAGTTGCGAACACACACCAGAAAACCAAGAACACAGCCCACATGGATCGTAGACGCCAAATTCTCCAGCATCAACAGCAACGTTTTCGCCGCCATGCTTCGAATTGTGATGCCTATGCTTTTTTCAACCTGCTCACGGCTCCCGAGTTGCTGCAGCGAGTTGAGTCAGCACTGCCAGAGCATCGGGAGCGCTTGTATCCGCCAACGGAAACTCTGTCGATGTTCCTGGCTCAAGCGATGAGCGCCGATCGCTCCTGCCAGAATGCCGTCAACGATTTCTCCATCAAGCGATCCTGTAGCGGCATGAAACCCAATAGCACTCGCACGGGCGCTTTCTGTAAGGCCAGGCAACGCTTGCCGGTAGAAATGGTTTCCATGCTGGTTCGACAAACCGGTTCGTCTATCAGTGATCAGGCGCCGCCTTCGTGGCGATGGATGGGGCGACCTGTCCGCCTTGTCGACGGGACAACCGTCTCGATGCCCGATACGGCTGCGAATCAGGGGGTCTATCCGCAATCTCGCGGGCAGAAAGTTGGCCTTGGTTTTCCGTTGTGTCGAGTGGTGGGCCTCGTTTGCCTCTCCAGTGGCGCCGTTTTAGATGCCGCACTTGGACGTTTCCGAGGTAAGGGCGGTGACGAACAGACGCTGCTCAGATCAATGCTCGGCACGTTGAAAACAGGCGACATCTTGTTGGGTGACGCTTACTACGCGACCTATTTTCTGCTGTGCGAGTTGCAGCGACGGCGTATCGATGGCGTGTTCGAACAATATGGCGCCCGACGGCGCAGCACGGACTTTCGTCTGGGCCAAAGTCTCGGTTCTGAAGACCACTTGATCGAATTGAAAAAGCCCGAAAGAAGGCCGCCCTGGATGAGTCAAACACATTACGAACAGGCCCCTGGAAGGCTGATAGTGCGAGAGTTGAAGACTGGCGGAAAAACGTTGGTGACCACCTTGCATTGCCCGAAGCAGACACCCAAAACAGCTCTCAAATCGCTGTACAAGGGGCGATGGCATGTCGAGTTGGACTTGCGAAATCTCAAGGCCACGCTGGGCCTTGGAAGGTTGAGCTGCAAAACCCCGGGCATGGCCGTCAAGGAGTTATGGGTCTATCTGTTGGCCCACAATCTGATCCGAATGCTCATGGCCCAATCGGCTCTCTTAGCGGACTGCTTACCTCGCGAACTGAGCTTCAAACACAGCCTTCAGCTATGGCTGGCGCTACGACAATATGGGAGTCCTGAAGACGAGGATGGTCTGGCGAACTTACTGATGCTGATAGCGCAAAGACGCGTTGGAAATCGACCTGGTCGTATCGAACCGCGAGCCATAAAACGAAGACCTCAGGCCTACCCCTTGCTGACCAAGTCACGTCGGTCAGCAAGGGCTGAGGTCAGGAAAAACGGGCATGCTAAACATGTTAAGTAAGTGCCATTCGGGACAGATTTATTTTGAAGGAAATCAATCTGTCCCCTTTTCCATTTGGCTTCGAGTGTCTTTTTCATGGCAAGGATGCGTGGTTTCAGGCTCCCGGCGAATTCCTTTGGTAAACCATCTTCTTGGTTGCAGCGGAGCGCGAAGACTGGCGCTCGGAAGCATCTTGAACCAGTTCATGAAAGTCGACGCGTGCTGCGGGAAATTTCCTAGGACGCCTACAGGCAGGAGTGAAGTTCACTCGACGTCAGCGTGTGTTTGAAGTGATGTTCCCACAACCGCACACCCAGCCCGCCCGAACGATCCAGCGACGAGCCCACCGTCAGATCCGTCAGCAACGTCGGCTGCAAACCGGCATCGAACAGCGCAAACCCGGCAGCGAGGCAGCAGGTTTCGGTTTGCAGGCCGCAGACCAGCACGCGATCCAGATTCAGGCTTTTCAGGTATTCGAGGGTGTCCGGGGAGGGTGCGTAGCCGTATTTGATGAAGATGCGGTCTGCGGCGATCAGGCTGTCATCGTCCGCCGCCGGGTGCCAGCCGAGCTGGCGCTGGAACGGTGTGCGGCTCTCGTCATGGCGCTCGACCGTGGCGACGCTGGGCAGTTTGCCGATCAGCGATTGAATGCCGTCGATCAGCCATTGCGGCGGGAAGAAACTGGGTTGGACGTCGATGATCAGCAGTGCCTGGCGCATGAGGTCTCCCGGGATGAATCTCCAGATGCGACAAGGCCCGCACTGGGCGGGCCTTGTCGTTGAGAGTTGGTGGGCCGGGGTAATCTGAATCTGGCTTTTATCATATTGATTTTTATGATTAAGATTCGTTTTGATTTTTAGTTGGAATACCAACTGGAATACCTTGCGAAATTGCACGCCACTTGGCCGCGCGCTTGTATTCGGCTGACAACTGTTCACATCCGCTTTGTCTAGCGTGCTTCGTATCCGAGTTGAGCGGTGAACTGAGTAAAGCTGCCGGGGGCGACAGGCAGAAATTGATCCAATATAGCGGTCATGACTCAACTTTTGTTGATTTTAGGCTCTCTATTTCGACCGGTTTACCTGACACCATGAAGTAGGCTCGACATTGTGCTACCAGATTCCATAACAAGGGATACAGCCCTGCAACGTGTGACACCCGGAGGCAGGTTGGCTTACGGGTGTCTGGCTATAGCAACGCTTATCGCAACTCGACAAGGGCTTTATCTGCTGAATAGTTCCTTGTGCAAGGTCACGAACGCTTGAACAGTCATCGGTGGCTGTCCCGTAACTTTGCCAATAATGGAATCCTCACCCTCGAACACGCCGTGCTGGTAGTCCTTGGCAACTTCCAGCAGATGCTGAATGAGGAAAGGCTGTAGGCCGTCGCTCTGCAACTCCTGGCGGTACTGATCCAGTGTTATCGCCACGTACTTGATCTCACGACCCAATACTCTGCCGACTTCGTCAGCTACGCCCTGCTGGTTCAGTTCAACCGGACCGTACAGCGGGTACGTCCTGCCCTTGTGGGATTGCGGGTTTTCCAAGATGGCAGCGATCAGTCGAGCCTGATCCTCTGCTGCGATCGGGGCGTGACGACCTGAACCAAACGGCAGGCGAATCTCGCCGTGTTCAACAATATGTTTGCGCCAGTGCGGGTAGATCAGCCACTGTGCAAAGTAAGTCGGTCGCAAGTGCGTCATATCCAGGCCCGACCAGTCAAACACTCGCTCGGCAGTGTAGTGATTAAGGGCCGCGTGACTCTTGGCCACGCGACGTGCGGAAATTTGAGACATGTTTACAACTGACTCTACCCCGGCTTCTTTAGCAGCGAGAGCGAAGTGGGCAGTCGCTTCAATCAAGCCAGGTGCGATTGGATAAACGAAATAAGCTCGCTTGATGCCTTCAAGCGCTGCTCGAACTGTGTTCAAGTCCAGCAGGTCCCCGACCACAACTTCGGCGCCCAATTGGCGCAGTCTGGCCGCTCGATCATCGTTCGTGCGGACCAGCGCACGTACCGCGTGTTTTTTCTCGCGCAATATTTCAACGGTTCTCCGACCGGTAAAACCGCCGGCGCCGGTAACGAGTATGGTGGGGCTTGTCATCGTTCTTCTCTCTCTTTTGGTTTCCGACTGCATAATGGGCATGACTTGTATGATGGCTGTAATATAGTTATATGATGGTTATCATCGTTGTCAACGAATTCTTCAGTGCTAGGGAAATTCAGCACGTAAGTTTTAGAGGGGGGGCGTTGCTGGCGGGGGCTGGCGGGAGGTCAGCAATCTGACGAGAGGGCTGGCAACCACCGGAACGAGTTCCCTAACGGGGGCCGGAAGACGAAGTCGTCGCGCTGATGGATCATTTTCGCGATGACGGCTTGGATTCAAATGCCTGCATGCCCAGCTTCACTGCGGGTCGGGCTTCTATCAACGCCAGCCAGCGTGCCATACGGGGCAACTTCTCCCAATCAATTTGGTCGCGAACCGATCTTGCAAAAGTAAACGCAGAAATATCGGCCATCGAGAAGGCATCGCCCGCTATGTACCCGCCCTCGAGAAATGCGTCTGCCGTCATCAGATGTTCCAACGCTCGCCGGTTTAGTGGCGCAGATGCATCTTGTTGCCCTATCTGGCGCAGAAAAAAAGCGGCGTGGCTTGGGGCGATAACATCCGTGACGAAGAAATAAAACCGGTCGTAGACCCTATACCGTTGAGCACTCGGCCCTTGGGGCGACAGCCGACCAGGGGCCTGTTCGTCAGCGAACTGAATGATTGCATTTGACTGATTGATTACAAGGGTAGGTGAGACGCTGTGATCTACAAATGTCGGAGCCTTACCTAACGGGTTAAGCGCCAGATATTCTGG
>Ga0207681_10000377_pt1 | contig 31532 bp, 22 predicted proteins | sample KBSS53metaG_FD_184324 | JGI IMG/M metagenome (GOLD analysis project Ga0207681, IMG submission 184324) | Switchgrass rhizosphere microbial communities from Kellogg Biological Station, Michigan, USA - KBS S5-3 metaG (SPAdes) (version 2) | ecosystem: Host-associated > Plants > Roots > Rhizosphere... | reverse complement strand
CCTATAATTTCCAGCGCCTCGCCTGGCTTGAGGGGCGTACTGCGCCCGCATAACGCCAAAACCTCTGTCTGCAGTCGGATCCGGCGAGGAAATCAGCGGATCAGCCACACGAGATCGAGGGTCACCATCCCCCCTTGCCGTCACGTCGCTATCATGCCGAAATCAGACGGTTCTTCGAAGCGCCAAGTTGTCGTCGCGCTTGTCGTACCGGGTTGCGACCGCGCGGAACTGTTTGACTTTGTTGAAGAAGCGCTCAACGTGGGGGCAGCGATACAGGAAGGCGCTGAAGGCAGGATGCCGCTTGCGGTTCGACATCGGTCGTATGTTGGCCCAGACTCGGCGCGCCGCGAGTTCGATCCCAAGCGTGTCGGCATCATGGGCGCAATCGGCGAGCAGTACTTCGCCCTCGCCGATGTTACCGAACGTATCGGCTGTGCTGCGTCGGTCGTGCGCCTGGCAGTCGGTGAGCTTGAGCCTGATCGGCAAGGGCACCCGCAGTACACCTGGCGGTCGACCAGCGCCGGATAGGCGCCCACTGGTAGCGCACAGGCGAACTTTGCGCTTCAAATCCCCGTTTCTCTGTGATGTCTTGTGGTCATGGAAGCCGTCGGCTCATCCCCTGCAGAAGACGAGGTACAAGGCGCCTGGCTCATCGGCCGAACAGCGGGCGCGATGCGCAACGAGCACAGCAGGATCCTTCATCAACCCGCACGACTGGTTCACCCGAACCCTCACCACGCTAAGCCGACCGTCACCCGACCACCCCGTCGCCAAACTTATGCCTTGGGCCGCTGACGTTCGAGCACAGCGCTTGCCTTAGACAGTTCTTGCAGATCGCTGATCCCAGCGACAATCGAGTCGACGTAACGCTGAGTGGCGTCGATCCGCAGCATTGTGCAGGATAACCTGCACCTCCTTCGGGGACGTTCTCATCCCACCCATTATGCAAGGTCTCGCGCGTCCGTGCCAGGCTATCGAGGAGATGAGCCACAGCTCGAATCCAGCGGTGATCAAGTAATATGTCAGGGCCCGGCGATAAGTGCCGATCGCTTTGAAGCCGACCACGATGGTCCTGCCGATGGCCGCCAAGTGCTCTGCAAGGCCACCATAATCCTCTTTGGTAGCGAGAACCCTTAATACGCCTTCGCCGGCTGCCTTCAAGGCCTTGTACGGCCTCGGACCTTATGAAGCAATCTGAAAAGTGTGGGGCGATAACTCAAATAGCTTCGTCTCAAATCCGCACCACCACAATCGGGGACCAAATATCTAGTCCAGAGACTGGTTAATCACAGTACTGTGTATCAAGAGGAATTTCGTCTCTCCTCATCTGAGCCGAAAAGGCTTCCGTCATTGCGGCGTACCTCAGTTGAACGGGCGTCTGATCTTTAGCCATTCTGTGCGACAGGAATCAGACGCCCGGCGAGGAAGTCGAATATTTTACCCGCAGTCTCTTAGAAACATTGCGCCATCATGCCGCCGTCCAGGGTGATGGTATCGCCCGAGTGATAGCGCGACACATCGCTCGCGAGGTAAACCACGATGCCTTGCAGATCTTCCGGGCGGCCAATCCTTTTGATGGGCGTACGGGCGAGCGTCATCTGAACCAACGGGCTTTGATCAGCGACTTCGCCAAGATCGGTCGGGATCAGGCCGGGGCAAATCACATTGACGCGCACGTCGTAGGCGCCAAGCTCGACCGCGATCGTCTTGGAGAACGAATTCAGACCTCCCTTGGCGGTGCCGTAGTGCGAAATACCTGGCGTACCCGCAAATACCGACAAGCTTCCATTGATGATGATCGAACCACCAGGATCACCCTTGTCGGCACGTGCCTTCATGTGCCGGCCGGCTTCACGGCACGTGTAGAACGCGCCGTGAAGGTTCGTGTTGAGCAGGCTGTGCCATGTCTCTGAATCCATGTCGACGAAGGGTGACATGGATGCCGTCCCGGCATTAGCGACGACGCAATCGACGCGGCCAAACTCGGCCACGGCTGCGGCAAAGCCCTCGATGACAGCCTGCTCGTCCGATACGTCAACCGCGCGGCTAGCTACCCGACCGCCGTGCTTTTGCATGGCGGCGGTGGCTTCGCTGTTGCGCTCCGCGCGGCGTCCCCAAATGATCACATCGGCGCCAGCGCGGGCTAGCCCGTCGGCCATTGCAAAGCCAAGCCCGGTGCTACCACCCGTAACGAGCGCAACCTTACCCGTTAGATCGAACAAATTCTCTGCCATGATTGAACCTCTCGTATTATTATTCAACTTCGATGCGAACTTCAGGGAATCGCTCGAAGTAAAAACTGAAGCGTTCACGGATCTCGGCTGGATCCAGATCGAAATCGCCGCGCAGATCGTAGCCAAGCTGGCCATGCTTGCCGCGCTTGTTGTCAGCGATGGCCCGATTGAAGGCAGCGCGGGTCTGGTCGTCGAAGGGAATTCCGGCCTTCCGGTAGAGCGCCTCAAGTTCCCCGAACGGATCCGCCATCAGCCTGTCGAAATAGAGATCATAGACGCGACTTTCGTCGAGCAGATTGCGATCACGCACGCAACCGCGCAGCAGGCGGACGTAGCGATCGATCCAGTACTCCGCAATGCGGGCGTAATCGATATCCTTGCGCCAGAACCGCGCAGCATAGGTCTGGTTTGTGATCGCCGACTGGATCGAGGCGACCGGATCGCGGTGGTTCACCACCAGGAATGCTCCCGGTAGCGCCTGAGTGACCGCAACCATTTGTTCCATGTGTTGCGGGCATTTGCCGACCCAGTTATTCGGCCCCTTTTGCCACACGACGGCCTGCATCGCGCGACGCATGTACTTCAGCCATGGAACCCGATCATTGGTCATCTGATACTCGCGCCACTGGGGCGAGAACGAAAGCCATTCTGGATAGTATCCGGCGAAATCGGTGCCGATGAGTTCGATATCCTCGGTGATATGATCAGGTGCGAACTCATGAATCATTTTCATGTACGGCATCAGTTCGTCGAGTTCGGCCCATTCCTGAGCGGCCAGATCGAAGCGCGTATCCTTGCCATCAACAATGAAACGATCCGCAACCGGCCGAATGCCTTCCCAATGGGGCAGACCGCGCAGACGCGTGTCGGCTCCCATCAGTTGAAGCATGTAGGTTGTGCCCGAACGGGGCAAGCCAGCTATCATGATCGGCGACGGGAGTTCGACCTGCTCAATTTCCGGATGGCGGCGGATCAGATCTTCAAGATCCAGCCTCGAACAAGCGAAGCGCGTGGCGAGCCCGAAGATGCTCGCCCGGCCGAACTCTGAGAGCCCTTCATCCGCGGCTGCGGCTGACATCCACAGTTCCAAGCGGGGCACGAAGTCCATTTCACCGAAATAGCTTAAGCCGGTTGCTGCTTTCGCGGCTTCCATTACTGCCTCTGCAGAAAGCGTAACGGGATTTTCGCTCACATGAGCCAAAACCTGGCGCTGCTTTTCATTGTATGTGGGATTTCTGAGATCGGTAATTCTGACTTTTTCAGCGGCCATTTCTCTCTCCTTGTACTTGAATTTTGTATGATTCAGGCTGGTCCTTGCAAAGCGTCCTTGGCGGCCATGATACGACCTTCGAGCCATCCTAGCAGGTCAAACACCTTGCCTTCCGTGCGATCGGCAAGTTCCTCGAGTACGGCCAGTTCCCGAAGGCGTACGGTTTGCGAAGTTGGTTCGACAACGACCGCCATCTCGACATAATGAAGCGCTTTTTCGATTTCGCCCGTTGAGAGATGGTGTTGGGCTCGATCCAGAAGCTTCTGGATGCCGCCGGCATCTTCAATCAACTCAGTCCAAATAGCGGAGGGCGGTGTTGGATAGAGCTCGCTCGTACGCTCCTGATGGAACCATCCTGCATACTCCTCATATACGGCGCGCGCGATCCAATGCGGGGGGCAGCGTCCTTCCTGCACGACAAGACCATCCGGCAAGCGGCATGTGGCTTGAATCGTCGCCACATCCACGCCGGCGTTCATGGCCTCTACGGTGTGATCGTGAATAAAGGCCACTGCATCACGAACCGCCATCAGATCGGAGCGGATCCGCTCCTTTCCAACGACGGGCTCGCCGTGACCGGTGATAAGCACTTCGGGCTCTCTTGCCAGAAGCCTGTCGCATTCTTTCAACCAGCCTGGGACGCTGCGCTGCCGATCGCCCCTGGCCGTGTAGAAGTTAGGCAGCGCTCCGTAGATCGCACCGGCCCAGTTTCCGGTAAACACCGTGTTCTCGTCGGGCAGCCAGACCGCCAGCGAATCGAGCGTCTCGCCTGAAGGCATGGAAATCAGCTCAAACCGGCGGTCGCCAAATGTGAACTCGAGCGAGTCGCCGAACGTGATAACGTTCTCGGGATCGCTCAAGTCGCTCCCGAGATTGCGCGGCATGCCCACCAGCATGGCCGCGATGACATTGGCATAACGTGCGCCGAAAAAGGGTGCGAGCAAGCGCCGCTCCGCCGTGAGCTGGTGAAACGCACGCTGAGCGTAGATCTCCGCTTCAGGCCCAGCAAAAGCCTTCCAGCCGCCGATATGATCGGGATGGCTCTGCGTGAAAATAAGCTTCCGGACATTCAAACTGCGACCCAGCAGCGCCTCTAGCTTCCCTCGGACGCCTTCGCCCTGCGGGGTCGTGCCTGAGTTAATCAGGACGTCGCCTTCAGCACCCGTAACCAGGTAGACGTTCGAGGTCGCGTGCACCATCGCGATATGATCGTTGATATATTCGGCGGGCCGCAGAGGGTCCCAGCCAATCAACCGCATAATGGGATGGTCGAGCGTCTTGTACCGCGTCATACAGTTCTCATTTCGTATTGAAGGTCGGAACAGCCGCGTCCATCGCAGCATCCAAGGCTGCACTTCGCCAGAGATGTTCAACATAAAAGCCAAGCGTGGCTCGATCATCTGAGTACATGAAACGAGCTTCGGGACCCGCGTCGCCAACGTAGACGATCGGACGTTCCGGCCCAAACCCGGCCACGTAGGCGTCCCAATCCGCCAGCGTACCTTCCACCTTTACACAAACGTGGTGGAACACGTTAGCATGGCTACCGTCGGCAGGGAGCACGTCTCGATAGATACTATTGATGCCCCCGCCTACCGGTTGAATAAGCTCTAACTGCATATTATCAACGTTAACAAGCGCGAGGCGTAGAGACATGCTTCCGCTCTCACCAAAGACGACCGCGGGGAAATCGACCTCCATCTGGTAGAATTCTGGTATGCCGTACAACTTACCGAATTGACCGATGCTCGCGTCTAGATCCGGCGTTACCCATGCTAGCTGCATGATGCCGTTGAGAGCCGTTGGCACGATCGGCTTAATCATGGCCATCTCCTAGAAATATAAATCAATGCTGGGCATTAATCGAATTATCGTCAATACCTGGGCCGTAAGCGTAAAATTGGGATTCGACGTACAAATTTGGCTGAGAACTAGGCCTTTGAAGTCGTGAGCGCATGGTGTAAGGAAGTCGCGAACCAGCGAAAAAGATTGAACGACGCTGGCAGCATTGACCTTGCTTAAGAGAGAGCAGGCCTTTCGTTGGTACTCAACCCAGATTTCCCTTGCCAGAGGTGGCGCGGTGCAGTGTCCAACTCAGGATCATTCCACTGCGCAAAACAGCGCCATTTGGCATGTGCGTTTCTGACGGTGTTGTCAATTGGCTATTGACATTGAACGGCGAAACCAAGAGATGTTTCCGCGATCAGGATTGCCTGACGATCATAGTCACAGGGGCTAAAAAGCCCGACGGGGAGTGAGGATGTATGTTGAAAGTTTTGCAATTGTCGGTGTCCGTTTGGGCGTTGGGAGTGGCCGTTTCTGGTGAGACGGCAGTCGCGCAAGAAGTTGCGGAGCCCGCCGCTCCCGCGTCCGCCGAAAAGGGGGCGCTTGACGAGATTGTGGTGTCAGCGCGGCGTACCAATGAAAATCTTCAATCGGTCCCGATCGCAATTACGGCCTTTACCGGTGCTCAACTGCAACAGCAGAATGCGCGCTCGGTGGCGGATGTGGCGCTGCTAACGCCTGGCCTCCAGGTCAACTATAGCACCTCTACAAGCGCGGGCGCAGTCTACACGCTCCGTGGTCAGGTTCAGCAGGATCCGATCGCTAATCAGGATGCTGCGGTAGGCGTCTATGTCGACGGATTGTATTGGGCTCGGGCTTATGGTGCAAACGCCGATCTGCTCGATGCTCAAAGCGTGCAGGTACTGAAGGGGCCTCAGGGAACGCTGTTCGGCCGCAATACGACTGGCGGCGCTGTGCTCCTGAGTACTAACGATCCAAACTTCGACGGGATGTCGGGATCCGTTTCGGGATCTTACGGCCGATTCAACTATCGGTCGCTCTCGGGCGTGATCAATGCGCCCCTGGTCGATGACAAGTTGGCGCTTCGCGTCGCAGGTCAGTTCGTCAAGCGCAACGGCTACATTGAGGATCTCAACAACCACGTTAAACTCGGCAACATCAACAATTATACCGTACGGTCCAAGTTGCTGATCAAGCCCACCGAGACGTTCAGCATCCTTCTGTCGGGTGAGTGGTTTCGCTCGAACGTCCTGAATGAGCCGCAGCGGTTGATCTACGCCTCGTCGGATGGGCCCACGGCCTTGCAAGCGGTGGCGCAAACCGATGGTGTTGTGCTGGCAGGTACCCCCACTGCTTTCGGAGGGCTCGGCTGTTTCGACCCGACGGGTCCCAGCGCAGCTTGCAAAGCCCGGGCGACGCAGCTTTTGGGGGCTAGTATCGCAAGAAACCAAGGGAATACTGCGGATCTGAACAGCATCCCGCGCAGTTATGTCAGAGCTCAGACTTACGGCGCGACGGCTACGCTTGATACGTCATTCGGCGCGATCAAAGCCATCGGCGGCTACCGTAAGGTTTATTCTGAGAGCTATAATGATAATGATGGTTCGCCCTTCTTCGTGCTTGATGTCGGTAACGGCTATGGGAAGAGCCCTGATATTTACAACAACCGTGCGAACCTCTCGCAATTTTCCGGCGAACTGGTTGCCACGGGTAAAGCTTTGGCGGACCGCTTGGACTTCGCGGCTGGGGTATATTACTTCCACGAGAGCGGTTATGACGGCAGTGTTTCTGAAGCGCTCCTCAACATCAACCCAACGCAGACCGGGGTCTGGTATTTTGGACGGATCAAGAATGACAGCAAGAGCGCTTTTGGTCAGGTAACGTACCGTGCGACCGATGCGCTTTCGATTACCGGCGGTCTCCGTTACTCGATTGATGATAAGCGGCTGACATCGTACAACGGTGCTTATCCTTTCGGAACGACACCTGGTCTCGGTAAGCCAAATGTATTCTGTCTCGTTGCTCCGGTTTGTCCGGCTCATCGCTCGGACACGTACAAGGGCCTATCTTACACTGTCAGCGTCGATTATAGGCTACGTGACGGACTGCTGGTTTATGTGAAGACGGCCAAGGGCTTCCGCTCCGGCGGTGAAAATATCCGTTCTGTCAGCGCTGCCGGCTTCGTGCCGTTCAAACCGGAAAAGGCTTATTCATACGAGGCCGGAATCAAGAGCGAATTTCTCGACCGTCGTCTCCGCGTCAACATTGCTGGCTATTATTCGAAGCTAAAGGACATCCAGCGGACAATTACCTTTGCCACTCCCACTGGAGGGGTGTCGACCGGAATCCTTAACGCTGGCGAAGCTGAGATCTATGGTCTTGAATTCGAGGCTAATGCCGTTCTCCCTGCCGGGTTCCGGCTGGATGGAACGTTTGCCTATACCCACCCGCGGTATGTCCGCTTCGACGACAACGGCTTCGATCGCCGGAGGGACGCATTCTATGGCGTTCCCAAGTGGACGGCATCGATTTCACCCTCCTGGTCCAACGACCTGGATATCGGGAAGCTCTTGCTGCGGGCAGATTTCTCCTATCAATCGGACATGAACATCTCGCCCACTGCGTTTTACACGGATGCTGCTGGCGTGACTCGAGACGCGCAGAACGGCAATGCTGTATCACCGACCGATGCGGCCGGTTATCTGCGTGGCGCCACCGACAAGGCTCACTGGTTGATCAATGCCCGCGCTGGCTTGACCGTCATGGATGGTGCGCTGGATCTTGCGCTCTGGGGCAGAAATCTGACCAACAAACGTGACTATGTTGCGGGCCTGACACTGCCGGTTCTTGGTTACTCGGCCGCTGGACAGCGCGAGCCGCGTACCTTCGGCATCACCGGGACGTTCAAGTTCGGAGCACAATAATCGAGGTCGCCGGCCTAGCGCGCAAGCTAGGCCGGCGACATGATTTCGGGTGATAGGCACAACCATGCGTCGGTATACCGAAAAACTCGGCGGTTGAGCTGCCATCAAAGCCGATCCGCATTGGACACGGTTTCTCAAGTTGGTTGCCTGGCGCAGAGGACACTTCGTCTACTTAAGGCAACCTCGGTTTTAAGGGCACCGTTCTCCGTGAATGAGGTCCATCAGGCAAGCGAACGTCTCGGCGTTTCAACATGAGCTTCGACCCGGTCTCAGGCACGTTCAGGGCGACCCGTCGATGTGAGCACCAGGTTTGAGGAGCGTTTCATGCGTCGCATGAACTTCGATATTCTCGCAGATAAGGTCCGTAACTGGGGCCGATGGGGCACCGAGGACAGTCGCGGAACGCTCAACCACATTGGTCCTGAAGCGCTCATGAGAGCGACTCGATCAGCCAAGCAGGGCAAGTTGTTCAGCCTCGGAATGCGTTTCGACCGCAATGGACCACAACGCTTTCACACCGGCAGGATCAATCCCCAACTTTATATGAATGTAATGGACCAAGTCTTCACCGAGGCTCATCCTTCGGCGCGGTATAATGACGATGTCGTTCACATGTCGTTGCAATGCGCGACACAGTGGGATGCGCTGAGCCACGTTCATTACGACGGTTTGCTTTATAACGGCCGTTCCGCGCGAGACGCGCTGACCTCGACTGGCAGCAAATGTCATGGTGTGGAGCACCTGGCCTCACCGGGCATCATGTCGCGCGGTGTTCTGCTTGATGTAGCCCGACTTCACGGCGTCGAGATGCTGCCCGGCGACCATGCTATCGGACCGGATGAGCTCAACCGCGCCATCGAACAGGCCGGGGTCAAGATCGAAACGGGCGATATCGTCTTGGTTCGAACCGGCAATATGCGACGATTTACGGTTCTCAATGATGCCGAGGCGTTCAACTCAAATTTTCCTGGCTTGTCACCGAACTGCGCGGAATGGCTCTACGATCACTCGGCGGCAGCGGTTTGCTGCGATAATGCCGCAGTCGAGCATTTGGGGCCGGACACCATGAACGACGAAATGTGTTTGCCGCTGCATATGCTCTGCTTACGCGACATGGGCATGCCACTTGGCGAAATGTTCGATATGGAAGCCTTGGCTGCGGATTGCGCGGCCGATGGTCAAAACAGCTTCTTGCTGTGCGCCCCGCCTCTTGGCTTCACAGGGGCCGTAGGGTCGCCGGTCAATCCGACGGTACTGAAATAGCGATCGGGGGGGGCGTCGTCGAACCCACTGTGCTGTCTGAAAGACTCTAATTGTTTGGTCCCGGAGTTTGATGGTGCGGGTCTGATGTGAATCGCTGTGGCTGTTTTGTCCAGCATTTGCAGATGTATTCGTAGGGGGTGAGGCCTTGGAGGGTCTTCAGACGCTTGGCGAAGTTGTAGGCAGCGACGAAGTTGACGAGGTTTTCACGCAGTTGGTCGTGGTTCTCGTAGTAGAAGCGTTTGACCGTCGCATCCTTGATCGTCCGGTTCATCCGCTCGACCTGACCGTTGGTCCAGGGATGCTTCGGCTTGGTGGTTCGGTGATCGATATCGTTTCTGGCGCAGGCGTACTCGAAGGCGTGCGCCCAGAAGCGTTCACCATTAGCCATGGCTTCCTTGATCAACGGGACGGCTGATCCGCCGCCGCCCGGCGTGGTGAACTGGATGCCATTGTCGGTCAGTACGGTGTGGATCTTGTAAGGGACCGCCTTGATCAGCCGCAGCAAGAAGTCGCGCGAAGTTGCCGTCTTCGAGTTCTCGTGCAACTCGACAAACGCAAACTTGCTGGTCCGATCGATCGCCACGAACATGTAGAGCTTGCCCTGCTCGGTCCGAACCTCGGCCATATCGATGTGGAAGTAGCCGATGGGGTAGGTGCTGAACTTGCCACGCTTGGGCTTGTCGCCTTCGACGTGCGGCAAGCGTGAGATATCGTGGCGTTGCAGGCAGCGGTGCAGCGACGATCTGGTCAGGTGCGGGATCGTCGCCTGCAACGCGTAGAGACAGTCATCCAGTGGCAGCAGCGTGTGTTTGCGGAAGGCGACGATGATCGCTTCCTCTTCGATGCTCAGTACCGTCGAATGGGCATCCTTCGGGCCGGGGCGCATATCGACGGTACTGCTCCGGCTGCGCCACTTGGCAACCGTCTTAGGGTTGATGCCGTGCCGCTTGGCGAGGACCCTCAAGCTCTCTTGACTATTTTGTATTGCTCGACGGACTGCCGCTGTCGTGCTGGCGCTCCCGTGAAGAACCTGTCCCATAGCGCATCCTTCCATTCCTGCTTGGATGATGCACCATCAAACTCCGGGACCAAACACCTAGGGGGAGCGTCGGCCGGCTTCGTTGACAGATTTGGCTGCAGCTTACTTTTCGATATGCAGTTGACAAATTCTGCGATTTGCCCAATCGTCTAGGTTCGTTAATGGAGCTGTCGATGACCCCTTGGGAACACCACCCCGCATTGACCCGCGATCGCCTGATCACGATCGCGCAATTGATCCAGCGCGGTCGAAACCTGGCCCTGGACCGGTTCGATCCAAATGTCGGATGCACGGGATGGACATTGGGATGTGAGGCGTTCGCCTTTCAGCGGCATCAGATCATCGAGGCTGCGGCGGACATCGACTGGTTGGAGATCCTGGACCCGACCATGCAGTTCGTCTTCAGCATGGGCGACGTCCCAGCTCGGTTCTATCGCGGCGAGCCCGAGGAGCCTAACACACGGACGCTGAAACAGACGTTTTCTGAATTGCAGCAGCTCAGCCTGTTCGGTGCCGACGAGCTTGTGAAGCTGACGCCCGAACCGCTCTACCGGTTCGCGGTCGAGACCGATCTCGATGGTTCGACCGCTGCGATAACCTTCGTCATCCTCGGAGGTGAAACGCCGGTGCTCACCTGGTCGATCCCGCTGGACGAGCCGGTGACCAAGATTTCACCGCTCTGGGTCGAGGGCAGCGAAGGCGTCGAATTGCCGGCGCCTTCGGTCGGAGTTTCCACGAAGAAGAAGAAGAACGGCACATCCGATTGATCGGATGGCAGATTTGAGACCGGAACGAGCCACATCGTCAGGCAGGTCAGGATGGAACTGAAGCCGAAAATCGCTGGCGAGCAGCTTCGACTCGCGCGCCTTGCTCACGGCTTTTCGTTGGAGGAAGTGGGCGGGCGTATCGGCGCGACCCGGCAGTTCATCCACCAGCTTGAGACTGGTTCGCGCTCGGCTTCGGACGAGACGGTCGATGCTCTAGCCGACGTGCTTGGAGTCACTCCAGCCTTTCTCAGCGAACCGATCCCATCGACGGTCCGGCCGGAGCAGTGTCATTTCCGCGGCCATATCACCCGGCCTGCATCGGTGACTAGCCAAGTGCTGGCGCGGGGGACGCTCCTCGACAAGTTCGTGGCGGTCATGGAGCGCCATCTCGACCTACCTGATGTTTCCTTTCCCGATATTCCGGCGATCACTGCCGAGGAGATAGAACAGGCGGCGGAGGAAGCGCGCCGCCATTGGGGGCTTGGAACCACCGGACCTGTCACCAGCATGATGCGAGTGGTTGAGAATGCTGGTGCGATCGTCACCTATTTTGGCGATCTCTCGGATCGTATTGACGCATTTTCGATGGATCGACGCCGTCCGATCATTGTGCGGAGTTCACTGAAGGAAAGCCTGTGTCGGCAGCGCTTCGATTTCGCGCACGAATGCGGTCATCTGATCATGCATCGCGGCCTGCAGACCGGTGATCGGGCGACCGAGGATCAAGCACATCGATTTGCCAGCGCCTTTCTGTTTCCGCGCGGCGCTGTCCTTCGAGAATTTCCGCGCGGCAGTTCGATCAATTGGCGCGCCCTCTATGATCTCAAGTTGCGATGGAAGATGTCGGTGCGGGCGCTGATCCGGCGCGGGCACGATCTGAAACTGCTCACGCCCGCTCAATATCGAACCGCGAACATCCATCTGGTGAAGGCCGGCCAGGCGAAGGTCGAGAAGTATGACGACGACGGAAGCTTGCCGGTCGAGCAGCCCGAACTTCTCGCGTCCGCGTTGGGAGCGCTGGACGAAGCGGTTTACGGGGGAGTGGGCGCGGTCGCTGATGAGGTCGGCCTGTCTCGACCGATGCTCGAACTCATTACCGGCATGGCTATCCCCGAGCCCGATCCCGCGCTCGACGATGGCAAGGTCGTGCGATTGCGGCGATAGGTGCCGGATCAGAGAACGTAGAGATTCCCCCTCGCGCTTCGACGATGTAGGCTACCCCGTAAGGGCCGCCATCGTTCTTCCGAATCGTGAGCGGGACGAGGGGGAAGGCGCCGTCTGTGTTGCAGGAATTAGTTTCACGTTTAGCGCGCCGCGATCAGGCCCGACCGGAAGCCGAAGTCCAGTCCGATCTCCGCCAATTCCTGTTGGCCGCGCCCTTTCAGCTTGACGAGGGCAATATTGAGATCGCGGCACTCGAGGCGCCCGCCGGGGGCGGTCGGCGCATCGACATTGAAGTCGGTTCAACTGTCATCGAGGTCAAACGCGACCTGAGACGCGGTCGCGTCCGCGAAGATGCGATCGAGCAGCTTGCCGCCTATGTCGCTCATCGCGCCCGCGAAAGTGGGCGGCGATATGTCGGCGTGCTCACCGACGGAGCGGAATGGCTGTGTTTCAATCTAGTCGACGGCGCTCTTCAGCAGGTTTCGGCGCTTGACATCGACAGCTCGGCAGAAAGTGTGGGCAAGCTGGTCTTCTGGCTGGAAGGCGTACTTGCCACCGCGACCGGCATCACGCCAAACGCGCGAGAAATTGAAGCCCGCCTTGGCGCCACCAGCACCGCCTACGCGATCGATCGGGCAACGCTCGCGGCCCTTTATATGCAGAACCGCGATTTGCCGACGATCAAGGTGAAACGCGAGCTATGGTCGCGGCTCCTCACTTCGGCACTCGGAAGCCAGTTCACTGACGATGATGATCTGTTCATTGAGCACACGCTGCTCGTAAACACGGCCGAGATCATCGCGCACGCGGTGTTGGGCCTTCCCGTCGCCGATCTCGGCGCTGCTTCGCTCCTCTCGGGAGAGAAATTCGCGGAAAGCGGAGTCCACGGCGTCGTCGAAGCGGATTTCTTCGACTGGGTCATCGAAGTGGATACCGGCGAGCACTTCATCAAGACGCTCGCGCGAAGGCTCCTGCGTTTCGATTGGAGTGCGGTTCGCGAAGACGTACTCAAGGTTCTTTACGAATCCGTCATCGGTACGGACACGCGCAAGGAACTCGGCGAATATTACACACCCGACTGGCTCGCACGGGCCATCGTCGAGGAAGCATACACCGAGCCGCTGTCCACACGCGCGCTCGATCCGTCCTGCGGCTCGGGAACGTTCCTGTTTCACTGCGCCTCTGAATATCTCGACAAGGCGCAACAGGCCGGGATGCCGCTTGCGGCGACACTGGATGGACTTACGCAGCACGTCATCGGCATGGACCTCCATCCGGTCGCAGTCACATTTGCGCGCGTCACCTACCTGCTTGCCATCGGCCGGGAGCGGCTGACCGCTGCGGACCGTGGCGAGATTCATATCCCGGTCTACCTCGGCGACTCCCTCCAGTGGCGAGAGCAGAACCTCAATCTCTGGAGTCATGACGCGCTTGTGATCCAAGCTGAAGACGGTCGGGAACTGTTCGGATCAGAGTTGCGGTTTCCTGATCGGCTTCTCGCCGACGCGCGCGAATTTGATCGCCTTGTCGAAGAGTTGGCGCGCCGCGCGAGCAGCAGCCAAGCAGGTAGGCCGCCCCCTTCGCTGACCACTCTTTTCGCCAGGTTTGGCATTCGGCCCGAGGAACAGGAGACCATCGAGGCGACGTTCGCCACGATGCATCGCCTGCATCACCAGGGGCGCGACCATATCTGGGGTTATTACGTCCGCAACATGGCGCGCCCGATGTGGCTCGCGCGCGAGGCGAACCGCGTGGATCTCCTGATCGGCAATCCGCCGTGGCTTGCCTATCGCCACATGCCTGAGGAGATGCAGGCGACGTTCAAAACGATGAGCGAACGCCGGAACCTGTGGGCAGGGCGGGAGCTGGCCACGCATCAGGATCTTTCCGCGCTGTTCGTTGTACGGGCGGTTGAGCTCTATCTGCGGATCGGCGGCCGGGTCGCGATGGTGCTTCCCAACGCCGCGGTCGATCGCGAGCAGTATGCAGGGTTTCGCCAGGGCAACTATTCTGATCCGGTCGGGGCCGTCAGCCTAAGGTTTGACGGTTCTTGGGACCTTCGCCGCATTCGGCCTCATTTCTTCCCCCGCGGTGCCAGCGTCGTATTCGCGCGGCGGACCAAGGATCCGGTGCAGCTCGGGGATGAAACGCTCGCCTGGAGCGGGAAGCTCACGAGTCCGAACATGGAATGGTCTCAGGCCCGCCTGCTGCTCGAGCAAGCGCCAGGTGAGATCCGGCGGGTCGGAAAATCGGCGAAGTCGGAATTTGGTACACGTTTCGGGCAGGGCGCGACTTTTGCACCGCGACTGCTGTTCCTGGTGAACGAGCGTCCCGCGGGCCCGCTCGGCCTGCCGGCCGGGCGGCTGGCGGTCACCTCGTCACGGAGCAACTACGAGGACAAGCGCTACAAGGATCTTCCCTCGGTGAATGGGGTGGTCGAATCCGAATTCGTGCGGCCAGTCTATTCCGGCGAGAGCCTGTTGCCGTATCGCGTGGTCGATCCGTTGCGCGCCGTCATACCCTGTTCCAGCACCGCCCTCATCTCGCCGCGAGAAATCGAGCTCTATCCGGGATTGAAGGCATGGTGGGATCAGGCCGAGCGGGTGTGGGAAGCGCATCGAACAAGCGACCGGCTGACACTTATGGATCAGCTCAATTATCAGAATAAGCTCAGTCGGCAGTTGCCCGTCGCGCCCTTTCGTGTCGTCTACAATGCCTCTGGCATGCATCTCTCGGCCGCAAAGGTGCGCAATCCGCGCGCCATAATGAGCAAGAGCTTATATTGGGCTGCTTTCCACGAGGAGGACGAGGCGGATTTCCTGTGCGCCATCCTGAATAGCGCCGTCACAACGGAGATGGTCCGGCCTTATATGTCTTACGGGAAGGACGAACGTCACATCGACAAGCATATCTGGCAGTTACCGATTCCCTCTTACGATGCGCGCGAGACGACACATAGGGAGGTCGCGACGCTCGGTCGCGAGATGGCGCAACTCGTCCAAGAAATGCCCGTCGATGTTTCAATGCATTTCCCTGCTGCTCGTCGACATATTCGGAGATTGATCGAAGACTCAGCCGGGGGTGCCCGCATCTCTGAACTCGTTTACGAACTACTCTCCTAAATCGTCTGAGGCCGGTCGGTTGCTCTCACCTCTCTGCCGACCCCGGCGGAAGCCCGCCTATGACTCTGCTCTGGAACGGCGACTATGCGATGCGCTCCGCCTGGAAGGTGCTAGGCGCCTAACGGCCCAATTTCCGCCTCCAGCCTGCACCTGAACCAGTGGCAGCTTTTGGCTAGCCAACTTGAGCTGCGTAACGTCGCCTTTGGCGGCGACAATGGTCACGAACAACAACAAGCAACACACATCCGATCGAAATGTCTCGAAATTGCAGCCTGGCCACAGCCTTAGCTCTTCGGCGTTACCCAAACTTCGACGGGTGAAATGAACTTGCCAGGTGGTGGCTTGCCGACATCGACGCGGTCAGTCGTGACCTGCTCTCCGGTCTCCAGATGGAACGTGACTCAGGGCTTGGGCATTCTTTCAAACTTCATCTTCTGAATGGCATGACCGGTGGTCGAATTCATGATTATGGCAATGATACTCATGGGCCGGTCGATTGCCGTCTACCGATCGACACGTCCAGTGATGCAGCCACATTATCCCGAGGTAACAAGGACAAGGTATTCCATCTGAAAATCCCTCATCAGCTGGGCGATTCCAGAGCTTCGATGCCATGATAACGGGACACAGCGTGTGCCTCTATGGGGGCCTAGCGGCGCCCTTCACTTCGTAACCGAAATCTCCCAAGAAGAAGGAATGCTGCGTAGTTTATATCCACCCATCGAACCCTATGCGACCGGCACACTCGACGTCGGCGACGACCACTCCATTTATTACGAACGGTGTGGCACCCCCGGAGCCAAGCCAGCGGTGTTCCTCCACGGCGGCCCGGGGGGCGGCATTTCTCCGACGCATCGGCGCCTGTTCGATCCGGCGCTTTACGACGTGCTGCTGTTCGACCAGCGCGGATGCGGCAACTCGACCCCGCATGCCGGTCTGGAGGCCAACACCACCTGGCATCTGGTGGCGGACATCGAGCGGCTGCGCGAACTTGTCGGTGCAGAGCAATGGTTGGTCTTTGGCGGCTCCTGGGGCTCGACGCTCGCGCTGGCTTACGCGCAGACGCACGCCCGCCGTGTCAGTCAGCTGGTCCTGCGTGGTATCTACATGTGTACCAGGCCGGAGCTCGACTGGTTCTACCAGTTCGGCGTGTCCGAACTATTCCCGGATAAATATGAGCGTTTCGTGGAACCGATCCCCGAAGCCGAGCGGGGTAACCTGCTCAGTGCCTATCATCGCCGCCTGACGTCCGGCACCCAGGAGGAACAGATTGCCGCTGCACGGACCTGGAGCCTGTTTGAGGGCGAGACGATCACGTTGTTGCCCGATCCGGCTATGGCCGCGCAGCATGACGACGGCCATTTCGCTCTCGCGTTCGCCCGACTTGAGACCCATTATTTCGTCAACGATTGCTGGCTCGCGCCCGAACAATTGCTGCACGGCGTGAGCAGTCTGCGCGAGATTTCCGGCACAATAGTTCACGGCCGCTACGACATGCCTTGCCCCGCGCGATATGCCTGGGCTCTGCACAAAGCGTGGCCCGAAGCGGACTTCCATCTGATTGAGGGCGCGGGCCATGCATTCTCCGAACCCGGTATCCTTGATCAACTCATTCGTGCGACTGATCGCTACGCAGGAAAAAATGGTCAGGATGAAGCGTGACGTCCTCTTTGCTCAACCTCCGTAGAGGGCAATGAAGCCGTTCGGCCGCGCACAAATTAGCGGGCAAAAGGCCTGCGACTCGGTCGAATATGGCGATTGGATTCCGCCCCTCGGAACCGAACCCGTTTTCTTTTGCTTGACGTGGGCACCATTGATGGTCCGATTTGCGATTCACGTCATAAATCAGCGTTAAGTCAAATAATTAGGGTTTCAATTCGATTCCCTTCACCGGCGCTTGACCGCAACAGAAGGACCGGATGGGCTTGTTCATCCGCACCGTCGGCATCGAGCGGGCCGGGCAGAGATCGGCCTCGTCAACATCGCCTACAACATGTGCCGTCTGATCTTGCACGAGCGACACCCAGCGACGGGATAGCTGCGCCCGGACGACGGAAAACCTAGCGACATGGAACCTCGACAGAGCAGGCGAGCATCGACAGGGCAGGACTGCCGTTCCTTCCGACGCCAAATCCGCATCACCAACAACGGTACGATCGACTCTCCAAGGGGGGGTAGATGGGAGGCCAGCTGACGTCTAACGTTAGATGGGGGGCCAGCTGACGTCTAACGCGGTCCTCGCCTGTTGCGCGGAGGTCGGTGTCGAGTGGCAGGCTACCTCTTTCTTAGGTATTCACACGGAAACTTAAGTTCGACACGATGCCGCGCCATGGTCAACGCGGCATCCAGGCTACAGACCTAATAGGTATAGCCGAGGCGAACCATGAACTGCCGTGGAGCGCCAGGCATCACCCAGACGCGTGAATAGGAGCTCGGGAAGTAATGGACGTCGAACACGTTCGTCACTTCGCCGGAGACCCGCAAATGTTCACTCGGCGATATAGAGGCGGTTACCCGCGTCGTGGTGTAGCTGGGCAGCATGAAGAACGCGCCGTTCTGGAACTTGTATCCGGTCTCGCCGAGGCGCTTGCCGACATAGTTCATGCCCACACCGATATTGCCGGTCATTTCGAGGATGTTGAAGTCCTTGAAGACAAGGGCGCTGGCGCTATGCTTGGCGATGTTGATCAGGGGATCTCCCTTCAACAGTGAATAGCCGAAATTGGGGTCGATCGTGTCCTTGGCGTTCTCGGCGTCGATATAGGCGTAGTTGAGATCGACACGGAAGCCGGCGGGTAGCTTGCCCGTGACAGACGCCTCGACGCCCTTGCTCTTCGCCGCACCCAGGGCGAGCGAGAAGCCTGCATTGGCCGGATCGGCGGTCAGCACGTTGGTCTTCTTCATGCTGAACAGCGCAAGCGTGGCGAGCAGTCGATCTCCGAAGGCAGAATACTTGCCGCCGACTTCGTAGGCTGTCGTTCTCTCCGGTGCGAAGGCGTTGTTGTTGAAGTCGCTGCCGATGTTCGGGCGGAAGCCTCGACCGTAACTCGCATAGAGGGTCAGGCCGCTCGTGGGAATGAGGCTGAGGCCGACTTGCGGGCTGAACGAGGTCTTGTGCTGATAAGTCGACTTGGCCGTCAGGCGGTTGAAGACATGCTGCTCGAAATTATCGTAGCGCCCGCCAACCCGGAGCTTCAGCCAATCGGTGATGTCGACCATGTCCTGGATGTAGATGCCGGCCGCTTCATCGGACTCCCGGCTGTTGATCAACGGGCTTAGCGCCGGCAGATCGCCATAGACGGGATTGAAGACGTTGATTGCGTGACCGGCAGCGAGCGTCGTCTGCTGCGCGATCGGAGGAGGACGAAAGCGGTTCTGCAGGGTGGGAAGTGTGAAGTAGTTCCAGTCTGCGCCAATCTGTAGATTGTGGGTGACGCCCAGCATATTGACCTTGCCGCTCACTTCGGCGCGGACGGTCAGATCGGTGGTGCTATAATCGCGGAAGATACGGCGGCGCGAGAGCGTCTGGCCATCGAAATTGAGCTTCTGGCGGCTCGCGACATTCTCCGCTTCGCTGCCGTAGCCCACGAAAGAGGAGGTGCGGTACGCGGCGCCCAGCAAAACGGTCCAGTTGTCGTCGAAATTGTGCTGAAGCTGCGCCTGGTTGTTGTATGATTTGGTCGTTATGTCGCCATCACCAGGTTCACCCAGGAATGTATGACGCGACACTCGCCGGAGGTCCCCGTTTATCGCCACGATCCCGCGATCAAAGGGGACTTTCTGACGAGTGAACTCGAAATCGTAGGATAGACTGGTCGTATCGTCGATGTTCCACAAGATCGAGGGCGATACGGTGATCATCGTGTGATGAACGTAGTCGCGATAGCTATCGCCTTCCTCATAGGCTCCCGTCACGCGGACGGCGAGGCTGTCGCTGACCGGCATGTTGATATCGCCCTGGCCGCGATAGGTCTTGTAGCTGCCAGCAGAGGCTTCGAAATTCGCGCCTTTGCTGAAGTAAGGCTTCTTGGTTACGATATTGACGGCGCCGCCCGGATCGCCGCGGCCGAACAGGGCGGACGTCGGCCCCTTGATGACTTCGATGCGCTCGATGTTCGAGGAGTCGCGAGCGCCGCCGTAGCCGCGCGATGCGTTGAAGCCGTTCAGGAGATAGTTGCTCGACTGCTGCTCGTCGCCCGCGAAGCCGCGAATGGCATAGCTGTCGAACAGACCGCCGAAGTTGTTCTGCCGTGAAACGCCGGCCACGTAGTCGAGAGCGGTCTGCAGCTTGGTCAGGCCGGCGTCCTTCAACATCGTCGAATCCAGCGTCTGCACGACTTGCGGCAGGATCTTGAGCGGAGTCGTGCCGATATAGGCCTGACGCTGGCCGTTCACGGTGATGGTGTCACCAGGCGCTTCCTCGGCCGCTTCCTGAGCGCGGGCTGGAGCGGAAAGGGCGATTGCCGCAGCCGTCGCGGCCAGCAACTGGCTGCGGAGCAAAGTGGTGGAGAAGCGCATGATACCCCCGTCTCGTATGATGACTGGCTTCGTCTCGAAGGCTTGCGGAGATGCTGCGTCTTTGCGTGGCGGCTCATTGCCGTCGCGTCGCGCGCTTGCTCGTCCAGCCCCTTCGACCACTCAGAGGATAAGGAGCCAGCTTGGCATTAGATTGCGATATGCCGCGGGGGAAATAGACTGAACGCCGAAATTCGACGGTCGAGACGCAGGAAATGCCGTCTTCAAGATGGGGCAAGTTCCAAACGCGCGAGGGCGACGAAAAAGCTTATACCCATTTTCATGACATCATCATTAAAGTCGTACGATGGATGATGTAGCGGAGCGTCGTGCTCCGATGTATTTTGGCCCAACCATACATAAGCGCCCGGGCGGGCGCGTAGCATGAAAGAGAAATCTTCCGATGTGAAGGCGGGGGACGGCGCTTCGGCAACGTCGCTGCAGACCAGTCGCGCAGCATCGAGCGCGGCGCGGGCGGCCACCGGATCATTGATCGTCGCGGGATAATAGCGGTCGTAAAGAACGTCGATGCGTGTTTCGGTGGAACGGGCAACGCCTTCGCATATGCCCCGCAACGATTGCTCGATGCGGTCCTGGATCGCCGGGGCGAAGGTGCGCACCGTTCCTATGATCTCGCATGTCGCCGGCAGGACATTGTGAGATTGCCCGCCCGCGACTTTCGTCACCGACAGCACGGCGGATTCGGTCGCGGGGACACGGCGGGAGACGATCGTATTGAGCTGCTGCACCAGATCGGCAGCGGCCAGCAGGGCATCCGGGGTCTGATGGGGCAAGGCGGCGTGGCCTCCCCGCCCGTGGATGACGATCTGGAACTTGTCGGCCGAAGCCATGATGGGGCCAGCGCGCGTGCGGATGGCTCCCGCAGGAAGGTCCGGCCAATTGTGCAGCGCAAACACGCGATCGCAGGGAAAGCGCTCGAACAATCCGTCGCGGATCATCGCGTCGGCGCCGCCATGGCCTTCCTCGGCAGGCTGGAAAATGAAGTGGATCGTGCCCGCGAAGCCGCCATGCGTCGCAAGATGCCGGGCCGCGCCCAGCAGCATGACCGTGTGACCGTCATGGCCGCAGCCGTGGAAGACCCCGTCGTGCGTGCTCGCGTGCGCCACCCCGCTTTCTTCCTGGATCGGCAGCGCGTCCATGTCGGCCCGCAAGCCGAGGGAGGGGCCGGAGCCGAGGCGGAGCGTGCCCACCACGCCCGTGCCGCCAATGCCCGTGGTCACGTCCAGCCCCATCGCGCGCAAGGCTTCGGCTACTATCCGCGCGGTCCGATGCTCGCGGTATGCCAGTTCGGGATGAGCATGAATATCGCGGCGAAGGGCGACAAGGTCGGGCACCAGCGTATCGATGGTGGTCTGGTCGATCATGATGTTGGGCCCTGGGGAAAGTGTCAGCGCATACGCTCGTCGAAGATCGTTTCGATCGGATCGTAGCGCTTCACGATCGGTGACTTAATGACGATGAAGCTGAAATATTTCTCGATCCCGAATTCACTCTCGAGGATCGCCTCGATCACTTCCTGATAGTGGGCGACATCGCGAGTGATGAATTTCACCAGGTAGTCGTAGCCGCCGCTTACCATATGACACTCGACGATTTCAGGCACGTTGCGCGCCTTCTGCTCGAATCGTGAGAAATCGTTGGAGCGATGGTCCTTCAATGTGATTTGAGTGAAGACGGTGAGCGTCGATCCCAGCTTGGCCAGCGCGATATGGGCACCGTAGCCGGTGATGTAGCCGGCCTTTTCGAGCCGCTTGACCCGCGACAGGCAGGGACTGGGCGACAGGCCGACGGCATCGGCCAGGTCGACGTTGGTCACGCGCCCGTTGCGTTGCAGCTGGGCCAGGATCTTGAAATCCAACCTGTCGAGTTTGGGGCCTAAACTCATCGCACGCGTACCACATTCAACAGGTGTGAGGACGGTATATCATGCCAAGGCGGAACGCACAGCAGGGTCATCGAGCACATCATCCAGGGTTGCGCGCAGCCGGTCGAGCAATATTTCCATATCCGTCTCGCTGCAGCTGAGGGCGGGGGCAAGTCCAATCGTGCCATCGGGAAAGGCGCGGAAGATGAGGCCTTGCGCATAGGCCGCAGCGGACAGCTTGCCGGAGATGTCGAGCAAGGGCTCGAAACGCGTCTTGCCGGTCTTGTCGCTCACCAACTCGATCCCCGCGAGCATGCCGGCCGTGCGGATGTCGCCGACGAGGGGGTGGTCGGCAAGCGGGCACAGCCCGGTCGCGAGTTGTGCGCCGCGCGCCTGTCCGTTGGCGAGGATGCCGCCCTGCAGGTAGAGGCTGAGCACCTCGAGGCCCACGGCGGCGCTGACCGGATGGCCCGAGTAGGTATAGCCATGACCGATAGACAGATTGTTGTCCGAGCCGTCGGCGATCCCGGCGTAGACGGCCTCGGTCATCAGCACCGCGCCCATGGGGGCGTAACCCGCCGTCAGGCCCTTCGCCACGGTCATCAGGTCGGGGGTCACTCCTTCCGTCTCAGAGGCGAAGAGCGGGCCGGTTCGTCCGAAGCCCGTGATGACTTCATCGACGACGAGCAGGATGTCGAGTTCGGTGCAGACGTCTCGCATCGCTTTCAGCCACCCGCGCGGCGGCACGATAACGCCGGCGGACCCCTGGACCGGCTCCGCGAAGAAGGCGGCGACATTCTCCGCGCCCAGTTCCTCGACCTTCGCACGGAACTGGGCGACCGACAGGTCGATGACGTCCTGTGGATCGTCACCCACCGGGCTGCGGTATGGGTAAGGGGCGGGGATGTGATGCTGCCAGCGATGAGGCACGTCGAACTGGCGGTGGAAGGCAGGCAAGCCGGTCAGCCCGGCACCGTTGCTCGAGGATCCATGATAGCCCTTGTCCAGCGCGATCATGTGCTTTTTCGCCGGGCGGCCGACGGCGTTGAAATAGTGGACGATGAAGCGGATGGCCGAATCCACCGCATCGGAGCCGCCCAAGGTGAAGTAAACGCGGTCAAGGCCTGGAGGCGAAAGGTCGGCGAGCCGCTCGGCCAGGCGGATGGCTGGCTCGCTGGCGAAGGAAAAGTAGCCGGTCGCATAGGGCAGGCGGCGCATCTGCTCGGTCGCGGCCGCCACCACGCTTTCCTGGCCATAGCCGATGTTGACGCACCACAGGCCCGCGAAGGCGTCCAGCAGTTCCTTGCCTTCGAAATCGGTGACGTACATGCCCTTGGCGCTGGTCAACACGGTCGCCCCGCGCGCCTCATGCGCGCGGTAGGCGGCGACGGGGTGGATCAGGTGGCGGCGGTCGCTATCGACCAGGTTATTCGGGAGCATGGTACCTCACAGCAGTCTATGCTGCGAAATCTATGATCGTGCGCCGGAGAAAAGACCTGATCTGATCGGTGCTTTTGGAGGGCTATGCCGAAACACGGGAGGGCGCGGCAGATAATGCTTGGGCTTCGTCGCTCACCCGATGGCGGCTGCCAGCGCCTTGCCACATTCTTCTGTCGAAGCCGCTCCGGCCAAGTCGCGCGTGCGTCCGCTGGTCGTGGCGAGCGTTGTTTCGATTGCCGCCATGATGCCAGCGGAGGCTTGCGCCTCGCCCAGATGCTCCAACATCATCGCCGCCGCCCAGATCTGTCCGATCGGATTGGCAATGCCTTGGCCAGCAATGTCGGGGGCGGAACCATGCACTGGCTCGAACAGGGACGGGAACACGCCGTCGGGATTGATATTGCCCGACGGCGCGATGCCGATGGTGCCCGTGCAGGCGGGCCCGAGGTCCGACAAGATGTCTCCGAACAGATTGGAAGCGACGACGACATCGAAGCGATCGGGGTTCATCACGAACTGCGCGGTCAGAATGTCGATGTGATATTTGTCGGTGCGGATCTCGGGATAGGCCTTCGCCATCTCCTCGACCCGTGCGTCCCACCAGGGCATCGTAATAGCGATACCGTTGGATTTCGTGGCCGACGTCAGATGCTTCTTAGAGCGCTTCTGCGCGAGGTCGAAAGCATAGCGCAGGATGCGATCCGTGCCGTGCCGCGTCATGATGGTTTCCTGCACCACGATTTCGCGCGGCGTTCCGGGGAAGGATATGCCGCCGATCGCGCTATATTCCCCTTCGGTATTCTCGCGAACGATCATCATGTCGATGTCGCCCGGGCCGCGGCCGACCAGCGGGCAGGGCACACCGGGCATCAGCCGGGCCGGACGCAGGCTGACATACTGGTCATACTCACGGCGGAACTGGATGATCGAACCCCAGAGGGAGACATGATCGGGCACTGTCTCGGGCCAGCCGACCGCGCCGAAGAAGATGGCGTCGACGTCGCCAATCCGCGCCGTCCAGTCTTCAGGCATCATCGTGCCGTGTTTCAAGTAATAGTCGCAGCTGGAAAAATCATGCCATTGCTGGTCGATGGCGAAGCCATAGGCCTTTGCGGCAGCCTCCAGCGCGCGGATCCCCTCGGGCATGACTTCCTTGCCGATGCCGTCGCCGGGGATCACCGCGATCTTGTAGGTGCGTGCATCGCTCATGCGTTCATCCCCTTGAGACCGGCCCAGTGGAAGGCCTTCGTCTCCAGATATTCCTCGATACCCTCGCGCCCGCCCTCGCGCCCCAGGCCCGACAGCTTGACCCCTCCGAACGGTGCCATTTCCATCGCGATCACGCCTGTGTTGAGCCCGACCATGCCAAATTCCAGCGCCTCGCCCACGCGCCAGGCGCGGTGCAGGTCGTTGGTGTAGAAATAGCTGGCAAGGCCGAACGGCGTCGCGTTCGCGAGGGCGACAGCCTCTTCCTCCTTGTCGAAACGGAAGACAGGAGCAAGCGGACCGAAGGTCTCCTCGTTGGCGACGAGCATGCTCGGATTTGCTTCCGTCACCACTACCGGCGCCGCGAAAGTGGCACCATCCGGTGCTTGCGCATAGGCCGCCACCCTGCCGCCCTTGGCGAGCGCATCGTCCAGGTGCGCGGCGACCTTGGTCGCCGCGGCCTTGTTGATGAGCGGGCCGATCGTCACGCCGTCCATCCGGCCATCGCCCACGTTCAACGCGCGGACCGCATCGCCGAGCGCCGCGACGAAGCGATCATGGATGCCTGTCTGCACGAAGATCCGGTTTGCGCAGACGCAGGTTTGACCCGCGTTGCGGAACTTGCTGGCCATGGCGCCCGCGACGGCAGCATCGACATCAGCGTCGTCAAACACCAGGAAGGGCGCGTTGCCGCCCAATTCGAGGCTGAGGCGTTTTACCGTGTCGGCGCTCTGGCGCATCAGCAATGACCCGACGCGGGTCGAACCGGTGAAGGACAGCTTGCGAACGATCGCGCTGGACGTCAGCACATCGCCGATCGCCTGCGGCAGACCCGTAACGATATTGACCACGCCCCTGGGAATGCCTGCGCGTTGCGCCAGCACGGCGAGGGCAAGCGCGGTGAACGGCGTCAATTCCGAAGGCTTGATGACGACGGTGCAGCCGGCCGCAAGTGCGGGCGCGATCTTGCGCGTGATCATCGCCGCCGGAAAATTCCAGGGCGTGATGATGGCACAGACCCCGACCGGCTCCTTGATCGCCAGCACCCGACGGTCGCGGGTGGGTGCCGGTATGTCGTGCCCGGAGATGCGCCGGCCTTCGGCTGCGAACCATTTGACAAAGGAGGCCGAGTAGCGGATCTCGCCTTCGGCCTCCGCCAGGGGCTTGCCCTGCTCGGCCGTCATGATGCGGGCGAGGTCCGGCGCGGCCGCCAGCAGCAGCGCGTGCCATGCCTCCAGCAAACCGGCCCTGTCATCAGCCGTTCGCGCCCTCCAGGCGGGCAGCGCTGCGGCAGCGGCGTCGATGGCTTCCTGCGTTTCGTCGGCGCCGCACGCGGGAACCACGCCAAGCGTTTCGCCGGTAGCGGGATTGCATACCGCCACCGATTCCGTGGTCGTGCGCCAAGCGCCATCGATCAAGGCGGCCTGGCGGAACAGACCTTCGTCCTGCAACTGCGCGATCATCAGAACAGGGCTTGGCTGACGATGGCGAAGGATTGGCCGGGCAGAGTGGGCAATGGCTCGTCGCCCCGGACCATCGTCACGAAGTGATTGATCCGCACGAGACCCAATTCTTCGAGCCAGTCGTGCAATCCGCAATCACCGAGCAGGTCAAGGCGGATGAACTCTCCGCTGCGCGCGCCGAGCCATTGCGATACCAGCGCCTTGGCGCGCTTGATATCCGGCGCGACGACGGGGCCGATGACGTAGCCGCGCCCGAAGCGCCGGAAGATGGCGAACCCGGTCATCTCGCCTTCGCGATCGAGCACGATGCCATGCCCCTTCTCCAGGAGCATCTCCATCACCGAAGGTCGTTCGAGACCCGTGACTGCCTGCGTCAGTGCCGTGACGGGGGCGAGGTCATTCGCACCCATCGGACGGATTCGCTCGCCCTCGTCGAGCGGGATCAAAGGTGCCGTGAACGCCGCGCCCTGATGCTGGCGGATCTCGGAAACTCCGCGAAAGCCCAGCTTGCGCAAGAGTGGCACGCCGCTGTCTGACGCGATCGACATGATCGATCGGTCACCGATCTCCTCCAGCGCGGATTCGAGGAGCAGCCGGCCAATGCCGCCGCCGCGATAGGGCCGCGTGACAATGACCATGCCGAGGGTCGCCACCGTATCGCCCCAGTTCCACCACATCGCCGATCCGATGACCTCGCCACCGATCTCGGCGACGCGTCCGGTTCCGAGCAATAGCATCGCGGCGATATCTTCCTTGCGGTGCGGCCATTGTTCCGCCTGCGACATCGCGTGGACGGCATTTAGGTCCGCCACGTCCATGGGCCGCAGTTTGAGCCGGTTGTCCGGCAGTGTCGCCATCATATGCTCCCTTCGCCGCATCCAGGCGGCGGCATTAATCACTTCAGTGGCTCTACACGGGCATCGCAAGCATTCGCTGCCGCGCGTAAGTTTGCGGCCAGTGCTTTGCATCGGATACATCGCGTATTCCGCAATATCATGCCGCGGTTGCGCGCTAGCTTGATGACATGCAGATTCGGGAGGAAAAAGCGGCTATGGCGAAGGAGCGGGGCGACGGCCCTGCATCTCCCCGACCGGCGGCGTCACGTGGCTGACCGTTGGATATTGCGCCTCGTCGCCAGACGGATGGGCGGTGCGCTCCTGACATTGTTTCTCGTATCGCTTGCCGTCTTTTCCATTTCATTGCTGATGGGCGGGGACGCAGCGGAGGCGATATTGGGCCAGAGCGCCACGCCCGAGGCGCTTGCGGGTCTGCGCGCCTCGATGAACCTCAACGCGCCGCCCTATTTGCGTTACCTGGAGTGGGCAGGCGGCTTGTTGCGCGGGCACCTCGGGACATCGCTGATAACAGGCCTTCCCATCGCCGAAATGATCCTGCCTCGATTGGCAAGTTCTCTCCAATTGGCCGGTCTGACGGCGCTGGTATCGGTGCCTTTCGCATTGACGTTGGGAATCATCGCTGCAGTCAAGAGGGGCTCCTTCCTCGATCGAGCGATCAGCATGGCAACCATCGGCATCGTGTCGGTGCCGGAGTTCCTGATCGCCACCATCGCCGTCCTCATTTTCGCCGTGACGCTGCACTGGCTACCGGCGCTGTCCTCCTCGCGCGACATCTTCTCGGTCACCGACCTCATTCGTGTCTTCGCCATGCCGGTCATGACATTGTCCTGCGTCGTGGTCGCGCAGATGATCCGCATGACGCGCGCAGCCGTCTGCGACGCGCTTGACAGCAGCTATGTGGAAGCGGCGCGGCTGAAGGGTGTGTCGCCCGCTCGTCTGGTGCTGGGGCACGCCTTGCCCAATGCGATCGGGCCGATCGCCAACGCGATTGCGCTGAGCCTGTCCATCCTGCTGGGCGGCGTGATCGTGATCGAGGTGATCTTCAACTATCCGGGCATCGCTCGGTTGATGGTCGATGCTGTCAGCACGCGCGATCTGCCGCTGATCCAGACCGTCGCGATGATCTTTTCCGCGACCTACCTGATGCTCGTGACGGTGGCGGATATCGTGGCGATCCTCGCCAATCCCAGGCTTCGTCACCGATGACCACGTCCATTCCCATCACACCGGCACCAAGAAAGGGCGTCCGCCCCAGGTTCAGCCTGGTGCTTGGCGCGGTCATCGTCGGCTTCTGGCTGGTGGTGGCGGTCCTGGGGCCGATGGTCGCGCCGCATTCTCCCGGACAGGTCGTCGATCTCGACGTGTTCAGCCCGATGAGCAGCGCCTTTCCGTTGGGCAGCGATTATTTGGGGCGCGACGTTCTCAGCCGTATGCTCGTCGCCGCGCGCTACACGGTCTTCATAGCGCTGATCGCGACCCTGATCGCGGCCGCTTGCGGTATTTTCTGCGGTCTTGTCGCAGCCAGCGGCGGCTGGCCCGATGCGGTGCTCAGCAAGGTGTTCGATACCGTGAACGCGATCCCTTCGTTGATGTTCGGCCTTGTGGTCATAGCTTCGCTTGGTGCATCGACGACGGTGCTGATCGGCACGCTGGCGCTGGTCTTTACGCCGGGCGCCTTCCGTACCGCGCGGGCCCTCGCGCTCAATGTGACGGCCCTGGATTTCGTGACCGTCGCTCGGGCACGAGGGGAGCGGCTGCCCTACATCGTGGTGCGCGAAATTCTGCCCAACGTGTTGGGACCGCTCGCCGCCGATTTCGGCCTGCGCTTTGTGTTCGTGACGCTTCTGCTCAGCGGCCTCAGCTTTCTTGGCCTTGGCGTACAGCCGCCCATTGCCGATCTGGGCGCGTTGGTTCGTGAGAATATCGCGGGGCTTGGCTTCGGTTCCTCCGCCGTGCTGGTGCCGGCGTTCGCGATCGCCTCGCTGACGATTGGCATGAACCTTCTGATCGATGCCGTTTCCGCACGCCGGGCGGGAGGCGGTCGATGAGCGCACCCCTCGTCCGCCTGGCAGGGCTCGAGATCACCGCGACCCTGCCCGATGGAACGGACCGGGCGATCGTGCGCAATATCGACCTGACGGTGCAACCCGGCGAGGTGTTGGCGCTCATCGGGGAGTCCGGGTCGGGGAAGACGACGATTGCCTTGTCGCTGCTGGGTCACGCCCGGCGCGGCTGTCGCATTTCGGGCGGCGAGATCGAGGTGGCGGGCCATCGGCTGGACGGCATGACCGAGCAGCAGTTGCGCGCTGTCCGGGGGCGCGTCGTCGCCTATGTTGCGCAGAGCGCAGCGGCGGCCTTCAACCCGATGCTGCCGATCATGCGCCAGGTGATCGAGCCGGCGCTCGTCCATGGCCTGATGTCGCGCGAGACGGCCGAGGACAAGGCGCGAGCCTTGTTCCGCGCCTTGGCGCTGCCCAACCCAGACACCGTAGGCGATCGCTATCCGCATCAGGTTTCGGGCGGCCAGCTCCAGCGGCTGATGGCCGCCATGGCGCTGATCACCGATCCGGCACTGGTGATCTTCGACGAGCCCACCACCGCACTCGACGTGACGACGCAGATCGAGGTTCTCAAAGCCTTCAAGGGAGTCGTCGCCGACCTGGGTACGACTGCCGTCTATGTCAGCCATGACCTAGCTGTCGTGGCACAGATTGCCGACCGGATCTGTGTTCTGCGCGATGGGACGGTGCAGGAGGAGGGGGCGATCGACGCGATCCTGTTCGCGCCGCAACAAACCTACACAAAGGCGCTCGTCACCGCGGCCGCGCCGCGTGCACCGGCTGTTCCGGCAGAGTGTCCGCCGCGCAGCCCGGGTGAGCCGCCCCTGCTCGAACTGCGCAACCTCGTTGCGGGCTATGGCGGACAGGACGCGTCCGGAAATCCGCGCGTCCGCATCCTCGACGACATCAATATCCGCATGGAGCGCGGCAAAGTGCTGGGCGTCATTGGCGAATCGGGCAGCGGCAAGAGTACGCTGGCCCGTGTGGTCGCCGGGTTGCACGCGCCGGCGTCAGGTTACGTCAGCCTCGATGGTCTGCCGCTGGAGGGGGAGATCCGGCACCGTTCCCGCGCGGAACTGCGGCGGGTCCAGCTGGTGTTTCAGAATGCCGACACGGCGCTCAATCCGGCGATGGCGGTAGGGGATGCCATCGGCCGGCCGCTCAGCTTCTTCCATCGTCTTGGCGGGCGCGAGAAGCGGGCGGAGGTTTTGCGCCTGTTCGATCTGGTGCAACTGCCCGTCAGTCTCGCTTCCCGTCGTCCCGGCGAATTGTCGGGAGGGCAGAAGCAGCGTGTCAATCTCGCCCGGGCCCTCGCGGCCCGCCCGGACCTGCTGCTGTGTGACGAAGTGACCTCGGCGCTGGACCCCGTCGTGGCCGAAGCGGTGCTCGATCTACTGGTCGAATTGCGGCGGGAGCTGAACCTGTCGTATATGTTCATCACCCACGATATCGGGATTATGCGGTCGATCGCCGATCAGGTCATGGTCCTCTATGCCGGCGCTCCGGTGGAGTTGGCGACGCGTGACGCATTGTCGAATGGCGCGCATCATCCCTATGCCGACTTGTTGATGTCGTCGGTTCCGGAGTTGCGGCCCGGCTGGCTCGAGGGTGCTGACAGCGCCTTTGTACTCAGGCAGGGAAGGGAGGCCAGCGTGAGCGGCGGGTGCCGTTTCTATTCGCGCTGCGCGGTCGCCCGGCCGGGCCTGTGCGATACGGCCTCGCCCCCCTCGCGCAACGCGGACGATCGGACCATCACTTGCCATCACGATCTGGACGACCTCGCGTCCGGCCTCATACACGCGGCCTGAGGCTCACGCGCGGCCGAAGATATCGCTCACCCCCGGGTCGAACGGCGGGACGCGCCGTTCGCGCGGTGACATCGCAATCTCCTGCCGCACGGAGTGCGCGAGAGAGTGGGTATGAGACGGCCCGACAGCATGCGCTGGACGTCACCGACGTGCCCGAAACGCTGCTCACGTCCGGGTCGCTGGTTGAGCTGATCGGTCCGCACCCAGAGCCTGGACGACGTCGCAGCGGATGCCGGCACGATCGCCTACGAGATACTGACGCAGTTGAGTGCTCGCTATGCACGCGAGTATGGGGGGCTCTTGCCATGAGAGTGGCGGTCTTGGGCGGCGGCGTGATCGGCGTGACCACCGCATGGTATCTCTTGGAGGCCGGGCACGATGTCGTCGTGATCGACCGCCAGCCTGGTCCGGCGCTGGAAACCAGTTTCGCCAATGCCGGCGAGATTTCACCTGGCTACGCTTTGCCCTGGGCGGCTCCGGGCATCCCGGCCAAGGCCGTCCGCTGGCTGTTCATGCATCATGGGCCGCTGATCCTGAAGCCGCATGCGGACATGGCGATGCTCCGCTGGCTGGTGGCGATGCTCGGCAATTGCAACGCGCGCCGCTATGCCGTGAACAAGGGGCGAATGGTCCGACTGGCCGAATATAGCCGTGACCGGCTGATCGCATTGTGTGCGCAGACGGGCATCGCCTAAGGTGCAAGCTTCTG
>Ga0207681_10000372_pt1 | contig 31712 bp, 30 predicted proteins | sample KBSS53metaG_FD_184324 | JGI IMG/M metagenome (GOLD analysis project Ga0207681, IMG submission 184324) | Switchgrass rhizosphere microbial communities from Kellogg Biological Station, Michigan, USA - KBS S5-3 metaG (SPAdes) (version 2) | ecosystem: Host-associated > Plants > Roots > Rhizosphere... | reverse complement strand
CGCTGGGAAAGTGATTGCCTGGCGCTTGATCAACAGCTGACGGATGCGGGGCTCACCTTTGGCGCTACCGGGTACAAGCTCGCGGTCGAGCGGGGCGCCTATCGCCTGGTGGAAGGCGTAACATTAGCGTTGGATTATTTGCGCGGGGCAGTTTCGCGCCGCCGCCCGGAGTGGGCGCAAGCACATGACGCCATACTGGAGGCCGTAGATCGGCATTTCCTGGCGTCCTCGCGGTTGATACCTGCGCCCGAGGCAGACCCGGTACTCCAGGTGGCGTTACGCACCATCAGGGAGCAGGTGGCGAGCCACTGTGACCAGCCGCCCAAGCTTTCGTGGCTACATCGAATGGCGGCCAGTCTTGTTCGAATTGGTTCGTGGCTCCGGTGACCGGCGGGGCAAAGGGGGCGGGGTCGGATTAGGCCCCTTGCGTCGGCTCGACGGCTTAGGACCGCCATACGATTGAAGGCACGGAAATTTGCGCTGGAGCAATGTCGAGCAGCCATCAGAAAACCGCAATTTTCGCGGAACCCAGTCACATGGAATGGATTCGCAAGTTCGTCGGAGCTTCGTGCTTCCTAAACGGCCACATTGCCTTGGGTCTGTCTGTTCACAACGATCACGGAAATTCGCAAGCAATCTGCGCCCGGTGCGGTTGCGACAAAGTTTTTGACGGTGACGATTGGCGGCGATGCGCCGGACCGAGCCAATCTGGGCCCGCCCGCCAAGGTTAAGAAAAACTAGAGGATTTTGAGGCCTACTGCCAGCAACCCAACTCGGCATGATGGACTGGGGGGTCGTATGTCGTGACTGTAATTTTCATAAGGGCGCATAAGCGCTATGGCGTGTGCCGTGGCGTGAGGTTGCACCACCGCCCTGACGGCATTGTAGAGGGCTTGCTGATCGAGCTTTCTCAGGAAGGCTGCCGCGTGAGCAATGTGCAATCATCCGGATTTGCGATCGGCGACACCGTTGTGGTCGAAGTTCCGGGCGGGCCCAATCTGACCGCGCACGTGCGCTGGCAGCATGACGGAATGGTAGGATTGCGTCTGTGCGAGGCGCTTCACAAGGAGAGCCTCTCGGAACTGGTGACCCGTTGTCGTCGCGATACCCAGGCGATCTGCCTCAAACGGGCTTGATGATGCGCTCATTACTCGCGGCTCGGACGGGCTCTCCTGGCACGTGCCAGCGCTCCAGCCTCTATCGGGCGCACCTCAAGTCGCTAGACGATACGACCCTGAGGGGTGGAGTGACCACCAGTTTGCCGAGGTCCGGCCCCTCCGTGCGGCCGCCTAAGCGCAAATCGCTTTCGGCACCACCAAACAAAAAAAGGCGTCCTAGTCACTCACGCCGGTCGCCTCGACGGCAAACCCGCTAACGAACCCGTGATGGCCACCGTTGGTCGTTGCCTGCTCACTCCCCGCCCCAATGCAGGGTAAACTCGCGCGATGCTCCCCGACCGGTATCTGTATCTGGTAAGTGTGATCACTGACGAGCCGATCGCGATCTTCTCGGTCGACCACCTCGATCATGAGCGGGAGATTCTAAAGTACGAGGTCTGCTTGCGAACGGAGTACCACTTGGACGACGTCGCGTGCGGGTTAGTTCTCAAGGATAGTCTGCTCAGTCCGCTTTCAGATGACATCCTAGCGCAAGTTCGTCCGGCGTCAGCTATCACTTGGCTCCCTCATTCCGAACAAATCTATCAAACCCCCACACCATAGCTGTGACCGCAACCCTCAGCGTGCCGGTGGACTGAACAGATTCCTAGCCGGCCGCGAACATAGCGCAACCGACTACTATTTGTACCAACACTGCGGCTAGTAACCGGTAAATCCCGCCGATCGAGCGGAGCAAACCAGAACTGTGAAACGCACCGCTGACAAGAAAAATCAGCAAAGCCGACCCCGTAACCACAACAAGGTTGGGCCCTTCCGGATCTCGCCATAGCGCGAACACAGCCCGCGAGATAGCTACCGCCGTGATCGCGAGAATTGGTAGCGTCAGTGAAGGCAGGTTGAACTGCATCACACCGACAATGAGCGCAATGACGACGATTGCCAACTCGGCGCGTTCGCCATCCCCTGCATCGGCCTGAAGCGCCTTGAAGCGACCGACAATGCGAGCGCCACCATCTTCTATGACGGCTTTGCGACCGCCAAGGTCTGCCTGCTCTATTACTGGAACCTGTTAACGTTGGCTCCACATCTCCCGTTGGCGGCACGTCCGCTCTGTCGCCGGCACCGGAACGGCAGAAAAAAGCAGCATAGCGAGGCAAAGAAGACGCAGCCGCCCTACGTCAGTCCGGCAATGTGGCGAGACACTGCCGCCAACGCTTGCGACAATGTTCCATTTATGTTCTCAGCCAGTGGCATGTCCAGCGACCCGCCTTCTGAGTCTCACCGGCTGACGCTCATTGCCCTCGCCACACTGGAGGACGTGTTATCCCAAGCGCACGTCGGTCCAGTTAGCCGAAGTTGGGGTGTCCGGCTGGCACTGAGCTGGCTGCAACACGCTGGGGTCGCTGAGCCATGGCAAGCGCGTCAACTCTGGCAGCAGCTGGCGAGTGAACGAGACAGACCTGACTACGAACATGCGGCGCAGTACATCGAGACGGTGCAGCTCACAGCCACGCTCGATAACTGGCGCGCCAAGGCTGGCGTCTCTCATGGGCCTGATGACTGGGCGCGGCACCATCGGGTCCGCCTACTTGCACCCGACCTTGATCCGCGCCCAGGAACGCCTCACCTTTCATGCATGTGCAACCGCTATCAGCCGGGTGAGCGCAAAAGGATCATCGACTTTTTCGATGTACGCCTGTTGCGGGAGTTCAACGAGGGGCCGCCGATCGTGCACCCGCGTGAGCCAGGCTGGGTGGTTCGTCAACACGACGGCGAAGTCGTCCTCGAGCAGATGACGTGGGGGTTTCCCGTCTATGTGCGTGGCCGGGTCGGCCAGCGAGGCCAACAGCTGAAACCCAAGCCGGTAAACAACGCCCGCTTCGACAAGCTCGGGAGCTTTTGGAAGCGGTGGGCTGCAATGCCCAAGTACCGCTGCCTGATACCAGCAACCCGCTACGCCGAGGCCGTTGGCAATCCCGGGAGCATGACTACGACCTGGCTGTCGCTAAAGAGCGCGCCGATATTCGCCTGGGCGGGGCTCTGGACCGACAGTGACGAATGGGGACCGGTGTACACTGCCGTCATGACAACCAATTGCGCCGAGCTTGCCCACATACATGACCGTTCACCCGTCATTGTAGCGCCCGGAGATTGGTCCGCGTGGTTAAGTGCGCCGTTGTCAGATCTCGCGCGGTTTGATCGACCGTGGCCCGCTGGCGACATGGCTGTGCAGGAGACGCAAGTGCTGTGGAAGAATGGCGGCGAGCCTGAGAACGCAAACCTCGTCTAGTTCAGAATCGATCTGGTGCACCGCACTTGATGACCAATAAAGTGCTCAACGCACCTAAATAACGCGACATGTCGAAAACGAGCGTTTTCGAAACAAGTCCGTTCTACGTTTCGAAAAGTAGCTTTACCACCATTTCGATACGGCATATGTTTCGACGCACCATTTCCATACAGGTGCATTCATGTCGCGTGTGTTTGCGTATTGCCGTGTCAGCACGGCTGAGCAGTCGTTTGTAAATCAGGTCTTGGAGCTCCAAGCGGCTGGCTTCAACATTGAGCCGAGGCGGGTGATCTCCGAAACCGTGTCGGGCTCCACACCGGCGATGGAGCGACAAGGCTTCCGCAAGTTGGTTGACCGGCTCGACTGGGAGGATGTCCTGGTCGTCACCAAGCTCGACCGGCTGGGTCGCAATGCGATGGATGTGCGAGCCACGGTTGAACGGGTTGCGGAGATGAAGGTGCGAGTCCATTGCCTGGCGCTTGGCGGCGTTGACCTGACGAGCCCGGCCGGGAAGATGACCATGGCTGTCATCGCAGCCGTTGCTGAGTTCGAGCGCGACCTGTTGGTGGAGCGCACGCAGGCGGGGTTGTCCCGGGCGAAAGCGCAGGGAAAAAAGTTGGGCCGACCTGCAACCTTGACGGTCCAACAGCAAGAGCTTGTCCGTGTGCGTCGCAAGGAAGGCGCATCGTTGGGCGTACTTGCGGATGAGTTCGGGGTTAGACGCTCCGCCATTCAACGGCTCGGGCGCTGATGGGACAGAGCGGTCGGCTGCAAATTATAATTTGAACGGAAGCTCATTTCGGAAGCCGTCGTTTAGCACCCGGCCGGCTTGCATCGCAGAACGCCATAAATTCGGCCGTCTGCGGACCGACCGATTTAGAAAACGGCCTTGCAAGAGCAGCCGCTCGCCACGCCACTCAACCGAGCGGCGGGCTGTGTGGCAGTGAGGTCAGGTCGTGCGCATTGCGGCAGCTCGTGGGTTGGTCTTCCGACGGTTTATCGTCACTAATGCCCGTCCCTCGCCTGCGACTGTCGGATCTCACCGGGATGTGAACCTGGGAACGCGGGGGGCATTCCTGTCTCGGCGATGTCGCTGGCCTCATTGATCCCGTTCGATTACAGCCCTGACTGTTATTTCGGAACGAGAAATTTTCCATGGCGCTAGTAAAGAAGTCGACCCTTGGGTCCCCCAAGCCGGCGTCCGCCCCGCAGGAGGCCGCACCGCCCCCGAAACGGCCTGTCGCCTCCAGACGCCCGGCCGGGCGATCCGCAACCGCCATCGAGCGCATTGACCAGGCGACGCTGGAGCTTTCGAGCGGGCTTGGCGAGGCGGCATCGGCGGCAGCCGAGCTCCAGCGAGCGATCGATCAGATTTCAAGCGGCGCCGAGGAAGCCGCCGGCGCCGCGCAGGAGTCCCTGGGTTCGATCGCGGCACTGACCACCAGTTTTCGCGAGGCGCGCGAGCGGGCAGAGGACTCGCGCCATCAAGCCGAAGCCGCGCAGGGATCCTTTGCCGAAATCAGCAGCCAGATTGACAGCTCGGTTGCGGCGATCGAGCTAGCCGCCCGGCGTCAGGTCTCGACTTCCGCACTCGGCGCCGAGCTGGAAAGGACCGCTCAGTACATCGGCGAGATCGGCACCAGCGTCGCGGATATTTCCGACCAGACCAGCCTGCTGGCCCTAAACGCGACGATCGAAGCCTCGCGCGCTGGCCAGAGCGGGGCCAGCTTCGCGGTGGTGGCGGACGAAATCCGCGCACTTGCCGAGGCTTCGGAGACCAGTGCCCGGGACATCCAATCACTTGCCGCCGATATTGGTGGAGATGCCAGGGTAATTGCCCAGCGCGTGCGCGAAGCGGCCGACCTGGCCAGCGCCGAGGGTGAAGCGGGGCGCAACGTCGTGACGCAACTCCGCTCAGCCCGCGAGGAACTCACCATTGTGAACCGCGGCGCGCAGGAGATCCTCGTGGCGGCCATTGAAGCGGAAGGGGCAATGCGCGAGGCCGAACGCGGAGCCGAACAGATCGCCAGTGCCGCGGAGGAGCAGTCGGCCGCCGCGGCCGAGGCCCAACAGGCGATCGAACAGCAGACCATCTCGCTCGATCAGAGCCAGCAGACTGCCGAAGCCTTGGGCGGACTGACCGAACGCCTTCAGCAAAATCAGGCCGACAAGCTCGCAATCGAAGAGGTTGCCAGCGCGGCCGAGCAACTTTCGGCAACAGTGCAGGAACTCTCCGGTGCTTCGGGCCAGATCCTCGTCGCGCTGGAGCAGATCGGCCGCGGCACGCAGATCCAGGCATCAGCGACCCTGCAAGCAAACAGCGCGATGGCCCAGATCGAAAAGTCCGCGGAACTGGCGCAGACGCGGGCCGCAAGGGCCAGCGCCCAGATCGGCGCCGTTGTTGACCTGGTTGGCGAAGGACGGGCGACCATTGGGCGACTGGCGGCTGGCCTTGAGCGGTCGGTCGGCGAAGTCAATGCGGTGCTCGAACTCATCACGGCGCTTAACCTCACCAGCCGCCGGATCGAGAACATCACCGACAATCTTGCGCTCGTTTCGGTCCAGACGAGCATGCTGGCCGTTAGCGGCGCGGTCGAGGCGACGCGCGCAGGCGAGGCCGGGCGCGGCTTCGCCAACGTGGCTGGCGACATTCGGAAGCTTTCACGCGACGCCGCCGCTAATGCGGAGCGGGCCAAGGACGCGATCCGCATCGTTCAGGACCAGGTTGTCGCCGTACGGCGCGACCTCGATCAGATCGTCGGCGCGTCCGAATCCGAAATCGCCCGCAATCGCGCGGTGATCGACCGGTTCGACGCCGTAGCCGGCGAGCTCGAGGCGGCCCAGGCGACGACCACCGCGATCGCATCGGGAACGGAGGACATGCTGCGGTCGGTCCGTGAAATCCGGTCCGGCACCAGCCAGATCGCAGACGCGGCAGAATTGGCCTCCGCCGCGTCGCGCGAGGCCGCCGTCGCCGCACGGCAGCAGGCGCAGGCCTCGGAAGAGCTGGCCGCGGCGATCGAGGAGATCGCGTCGATCGCGACGTCGCTGATCACACGAAGCGATTGATCGTTGGCTCAGGACGCTGCTCTCGCCGCCGAGATGTTGACCTTCCGAGTGGACGGTCAAAGCTTTGCGCTCACGACCGCGATGGTCCGCGAAGTCGCGCGCATGCCCCGCGTCACCCGCGTTCCCAATGCCCCGGCCGCCCTGCTCGGGCTGGCCAACCTGCGCGGCGCGGTCATCCCGGTCTTGTCGATGGCCCACCTGCTGCAACTCACCCCCCGAACCACAACTCGCATCATCGTCATCGATGCCGGGGAGCCGGTTGGCCTTGCCGTCGACGACGCAATGCAGGCGTCGGCCTCACCGGAGGCCAGCCCGGCGAAGGTTCTCGATGCGGCCACGCTGGTCGCCCGCAACATGCCGGCCAAAGTTGACCGTCGGTCCGGCGGCGGGGGGGCGGGCGTGATCTCCTCGGTCGAGGCGATGAAGCCGGTCGAGACCTTTGCCCTGGTGGTCTTTGCGATCGGCAACCAGGAATTCGGCATGCCCCTGAAGGTCGTAGAGGAAGTGCTGCGCCTGCCCCAGGACATCACGGCACTGCTCGATGCGGATGAGGTCGTGGTGGGCAGCACGGCCGTGCGGGGGGCAGTGCTGCCGCTGCTGTCGCTGCGCGCCCTGCTGGCCCTGCCCGGAACCGGAGGCAGCCCCGGCACGCGCGTCCTCGTCGTGAAGATCGGCGCGCACAGGATCGGTCTGCTGGTCGACGAGATGCGCTCGATCTTGCAAGTCCCCGAAACAAGCGTCGACGCCCTTCCACAGGTGCTGTCGCGCGGCGGGGCAGAGGCGCGCATCCAGGCGATTTGCCGCCTGAACGACGGAGAACGCCTGGTTTCGGTGCTGGCTGCCGAACATCTCGTGCGCGAGGACATCACGGCCCGGCTGCTGCAAGGCGCTTCGGGGGAGCAGGTAGAAATGGCGCAGGACGCGAACAACGCCGATGCGGAGACCGAGCAATTCCTGTTGTTCCGGATCGGTACCCAGGATTTCGGCCTGCCAATCGGCGCGGTCGAGGAGGTCGCGCAACTGCCTTCATCGCTGACGCTGCTGCCCAAGGCCCCCGCTTTCGTTCTGGGCGTGATGAACCTGCGAGGACAAGTTGTCCCGGTAATCGATCAGGCGCGTCGGTTTGGGGCGGGAGCTCCGGCGAGCGGGCGGCGGCGGGTGATCGTGACCCGGCTGGGTGACCTCCAGGCCGGCTTCCTGGTCGACGGCGTATCGGAGGTCGTGCGGGTCGAGGCCGCGGCCTTGCGGACGGCGCCGGACTTCGGCAGTGACGAGACCCGCGTGTTCGACCGGGTCGCCAACCTCGACGAAGGGCAGCGCATCGTCCTCATCGTCAGCCCCCGCGAGTTGCTCGATCGCGCCGAGCAGGACCTGCTGCGCGCACTTGGGTCCAAGGGGGCGAAAGCCGCCCGGTGATCAAACTGCTGGTGATTGACGATTCGCCGTTGATGCGGCGCCTGCTGACGGAGGTGTTCACCGCCGCCGGCGACTTTGCCGTGACCGTCGCCCGCAGCGGCGGGGAAGCGCTGGACATGCTCGGCGACGCCGCGCCTGACGTCGTGACGCTGGACATCAACATGCCCGGCATGGATGGGCTCGCCTGCCTCGACCAGCTCATGGTGCGCAGGCCATGCCCGGTCGTGATGGTGTCGTCGCTTACGGAAGCCGGCGCCACCGAAACGCTCGAAGCAATGGCGCTCGGCGCGGTCGACTTCGTCGCCAAGCCCAAGGGCGCCGTGTCGCTGGAGATCGGGCTCCTTGCGCCGGAGCTTGTCGAGCGGGTGCGAACTGCGGCGGGCGCGCGCATTTCGCCAACCCTGCGCTTGCAGGACCGGGTGCGGGCCCGCGCCGCCGCCGCAGTCATCAAGCCCGCGGCCCGACACAGGGCGCGAACCGAGACGGCATCTGTCCGGATGGCGGCCACGGGCGTTGCGATCGTCGGATCGTCTACCGGTGGCCCCCCGGCGCTCGACATGTTGCTAGGGGAACTGCCTGCAGACTTCCCCTGGCCGATTGTCATCGCCCAGCACATGCCTGCCAGCTTCACCGGCCCCCTGGCGCGGCGGCTCGACAAACTCTGCGCATTGACCGTTTCCGAGGTCACGCGCGCCACACCGCTGGAACCCGGACATGCCTATATCGGCAAGGGTGATGCCGATATCGTCCTGTCGCGGCGAGGCGGGACCCTCGTGGCCATGGCGGCTCCATCCAGCACTGCCCATTTCTGGCACCCGAGCGTTGACCGCTTGATGGAGAGCGCCATGCGGCTGCTCCCCGCCGAAAGCCTGATCGGAGTGCTGATGACTGGAATGGGCTCGGACGGCGCGGCGGCTATGGCCGAGTTGAAGGCACGCGGTGGCTATACGATCGCTGAATCCGCGGAAACAGCGGTGGTATGGGGCATGCCCGGGGCCCTGGCCGACCTTGGCGGCGCCTGCGCGATCCGGCCTCTCGACCAGATTGCCAGCACGATCATGGCGCTCGTCCCCCGGTGAGCAGGGTCGGCTCACAGGCGGGACATCAGCTGCTCTCGTTGACCGACGAGCAAATCGCGCAGATCGGCCGCCTGCTCTATCGCTGGACCGGCATGATCTTCGGCCACAACAAGGCCTACTACATCGCGCGCCGGATCGGCGACCGCATGGTACGCAACCAGATCGAGGACGTTTCGGCATACCTGGTGTTTGTCACCTCACACCTGGGCGAGCGCGAGGCCCTGATCAATGCCTTCACGATAAACGAGACATATTTCTACCGCGAGGAACATCAGCTCAAGGCGCTGAGCGCGCAAATCCTGCCCGAGATCGTTCGAACCAAGCGGCCGGGCGATCTCGTGAGGATCTGGTCGATGCCCTGCTCGACGGGCGAGGAAGCTTATTCGATCGCAGTCTGGCTGCTGGAAAACTGGCCGCTGGTCGATGTCTACAATATCGAGATCGTCGGGTCGGACGTCGACACTGCGGCGCTCCGGCATGCACGGGAAGGCCGCTTCGGCGCCCGCTCCTATGCGCGACTTCCTGCTGATGTGACCGAGCGGTATTTCGAGCCCGAACGCGGGCATCGCCGTAAGATCATCGACGATCTGCGCGAATCCGTGCGCTTCGTCGCCGCCAATATCGTCGATCGGACGACCCTGGCCGGCCTTGGCCGGTTCGACGTGGTCCTGTGCCGCAACCTGCTGATCTACTTCGACGACCAATCCCGGCGCCTCGGGATCGACAACCTTTACGACAGCATGAACCAGGGCGGGTTCATCTGCTTGGGCCACAGCGAGTCCATGGCGCGGATCACCGACCGGTTTGAAATTGTTCGCCTTAATGGCGCGATCGTCTATCGGAAGCCCTGATGGACGAACTTCTCGAACAGTTTTTGATCGAGAGCCGCGACCTGATCGCGGTCGCTGCGGCAGATTTCGCGGCGCTGGCCCGCAATCCGCAGAGCACCGGATCGATCGATAGTGCCTTTCGCGCGATCCACACGCTCAAGGGATCGGTGGCCGTCTTCGCCATGGTCCCGGCGGAGCAGGTCCTCCACGCCGCCGAAGATGTTCTGGAGCGGGCCCGCAAGGGCGCAATTGAGCTGGACCCCGAGACCGTGGCTGTGCTCATGGCTTGCCTTGACCAGATCGACCGCTGGGTTGATGACATGGAACGTTCGGGCCTGCTGGGCAGCGACGCGCCGGCCATCGCGGACAGGGTGTCGCGCGAACTGTCCTCGACGCAATCGGCCTCGCCGATGGACGAACGTGCCAGCACCCTCGACGACGAGTGGGTGGCTCGCCTGATCGTGCGGGAAGCAGAGGTCCTGGCCCAATCGGCTAAACCGCTCATCGCCTTCCGCTATGCGCCCGATGCCGACTGCTTCTTTCGCGGTGACGACCCCCTGGCGGTCGTGGCGGCCGTTCCGGATCTGGTAGCGCTTTCCATCGTGCCCGAGGCAGAGACTTGGCCCCGGTTGGACGAAATCGAGCCGTTTTCCTGCTTCACCGTCCTTGAGGGCCTCAGCACCGCCCCGCGGGAGGTCGTTAGCGCCGCCTTCCGGATGATGCCCGATCAGGTGGCCTATGCCGCGCTCGATGGGCCGTCGCGGCGGGACGAGGACCGCACGCCAGAACCCGAGACGCGCGTGAGCCGCGTGCTTCGCATCGATGCTGCACGCGTCGAAGCCCTGGGCAGCGCACTGGGCGAACTACTGGTCGCAATCAACGGCGTCGCGCCGCTGGCCGCACAGGCAGAGAGCATCGCTCCGGGCTTGGCGAGCCAGATCCGCTCAGTCCAAGGCAATTTGGAACGGGTGACCGGCGACCTGCAGCGAACGGTGAGCGCAGTGCAGGCGGTCCCATTGGAACCCACTTTGCGGCGCCTGCCGCGGCTCGTACGGGAAATCGCACAGAGCCTGAACAAGGCGGTCGACTTCTCCATGAGCGGCCAGGACGTCGAGGTCGACAAGCAGATTGCCGACGGCCTGTTCGAGCCGCTGCTCCATCTCCTGCGCAATGCGATCGACCATGGGATCGAGCCGCGCGATGCCCGGGCGCTGGCGGGCAAGCCGGCGACGGGGATCGTATCCCTGGATATCCGCCGGGATTGCGACACGATAGTGGTGCGCCTGACGGACGACGGCGCCGGAATGGACCCGGCGCGGATCCGGCGGATCGCGCTCGAGTGCGGCGTGCTCACGCCCGACGCCGCCGAGACCCTTTCTCATGGCGGCATTCTGCGGCTGATTTTCTCCGCAGGGTTCTCGACTGCCGAGACGGTATCGGAAATGTCAGGCCGCGGCGTGGGCATGAATGCGGTTGAAACGGCGATCGAAGCGCTTCGCGGCACGATCGACGTCGAGAGCACGCCCGGGCGAGGCAGCACCTTCAGCTTGCGTCTGCCCGCAAACGCCCTGATGACGCGGCTGCTGCTGGTCGAGGCTGCCGGCGATCGCTACGGTGTTTCCCTCGATCAGGTCGTGGAAACGGTGGGTATTGGCAATGATCGGCTTTTGCCTGTCGGCAGCGGCTTGGCCTGCGTTCTCCATGGCCGAACCGTTCCGGTTCTCAGCCTTGCCGCCCTGCTGGGCCGATCGGATCGCCCACAGGCCAATGCCAAACTGCTTTTGACCCGCTCGGGAGGAGAGATGGTGGCTCTGCGCGTCGATGGTTTCGGCGAACGCATCGACAGCCTCGTGCGCCGGCCATCGGGCATGCTGTCGTCGCTCCCGGGCGTGATCGGGTCTACCCTGCTCGGCGATGGCGGCGTACTGCTGGTCCTTGACCTGCCGGAGCTTGCCGCATGACGGTGCGCATAGCCAGCGACGCTATTCACCTCGAGGGGCGCTGCCTGGTTGAGGACGCGGAAACGCTGCTCGTCGCCGCCCAAGACCATCCCCACATTCCCATCGACCTCGGCGGTGCCGAGAGACTGCACATGGCGGTCGTGCAGGTTCTACTGGCAATCGGCCGGCCGGTGAGAGGCGCACCAGCGGATCCTTTCCTCGCCGAGTACATTGCCGGTCGCGCAATCGGTGGCGACATCCCCATCAAATCGGCTTAGCAACGATGGTGTGAGTGCAGCAGCCGTAATGAGATCTCAATCGCGGAGTTCGATGTGTCGATAACAGTTTTGATCGTTGACGATAGCAAGCTGGCCCGGATCGTCGCCAGCAAGGCCCTCGGCGGTCTGCAGCCCGAATGGAACAAGCTTGAGGCTGGAGGGGCGGAGGAAGCCCTCGAGATGCTCAAGACCAAAGGCGCGGACATTGCGCTTATCGATTTCAACATGGAGCCCAAGGACGGCTTGGAACTGGCGAGCGAGTTGCGCGTTCTTCAGCCCAGCATGCCCATCGCCATCATAACCGCGAACATCCAGGACGAGATCATCGCGCGTGCTCGTCAGATAGGCGCAGCGTTCGTCGCAAAGCCCGTCACAGCGGAGGGGCTTGAGGGTTTCATTTCAGGTGCTGCACTTCGCCTGCGTTCGCAGCAGCCGTAATGGTCGAGAAATTTGAGGCGATTGTGGGGTTGGAGCGTGACGCTCTGACCGAGATCATGAATATTGGTGTAAGCCGCGCAGCATCCAGCCTTCGAAAGATGGTTGGCGATCAGGTTCACCTTTCTGTCCCCTCGATTGATGTAGTCAATCGCCGCCGTGCGGCCCGCTTGATCAGCGAACGAGAGATCAGCGAACTGATTGCCGTACGGCAGGATTTCAGTGGCCCATTTTCGGGACGCGCTCTGCTCATCTTTCCAGAAACGAACAGCTTGGAGCTGGTTCGCGCCGTCACGGGAGATGAGCTTTCTGCGCAAGAAGTCATCGACATGGAGCACGAGGCACTGGCCGAGACTGGCAACGTGATACTCAACTCCTGCCTCGCAACGATGGCGAACATGCTCAAGCGGTCGTTATCGATGACGATTCCGGAAATCCTTCGGGGCTCGGGAGACAGCCTGTTCGAGATTTCCGACGAGAGCTCTTCCGACGGGCTCGTGCTCTTTCTTTATATCGATTTCGCGGTGAAAAAACGCGACATTCGCGGGTACATCGCCATGATGATGGATATCCCGTCACTGGAGATTCTGCGCGAATTGCTGCGAGAATTCATAGCCCGGGTCGTGGGCGCTGATGGCCTCAATGCCTAGTTCCGAACAAATTCATTCCCTTCTTACTGCCACGGGTGCGAGCGGCGCGTGGTATTGTGATGTATCCGCCAACAAACTCTACACCGATTCCAGATTTGCCGAACTCTATGGTTTTGAGCCGCAAGACGGGATCATGGGAATTCCGTCGCAGGTCTTTTTCCAGGCCATCCATCCCGACGACCGCGCCAGGATTAGGATCGCAGTAGCCGGCGTCGTTGCCGGAGCGGAGCTGTTTTCGAAGGAATTCCGCGTTATCGCGCCCGATGGCTCGATGCATTGGATGCATGCGCGGGGCCAAAGCCACCTCGATGACCAGGATGAGGTCATTGCATTCTCTGGCGTCCTCGTCGATGTGAGCGAACGCAAGCGGACCGAAGAGCGCCTGCGCATTGCGCAATCGGCCGGGGGGGTCGGGACGTTCGAATATGTCGATGGCTTTGCGACGGTCACGGTGTCCGACGAGTTTTGTCGGCTGCTGGGCCTCCATCCGGCGGTGAGCTTGCCGATCCAGACCATCAATGGTGTTATGCTGCCAGGCCAGCCGCAACTCATCCCGAATGGACGAACTAAGGACATACCTGAGTCCTTGGAGGGAATATTCCAGATCGTCCGCAACGATGATGGCCGTCAATGTTGGATTGCCCGCCGTGGGGAGGTTTTGCGCGAGGGGGGAGGTTACCGACTGATCGGCGTGATCTATGATGTTACCACAACCAAGTTGCAGGAAGCGGCATTACGCGAACTGAATGACACGCTGGAATCACGCGTTGCGGAAGAGTTGGCCATTCGCCATGTTGCTGAAGAGGCCCTGCGCCAGGCGCAGAAGATGGAGGCACTCGGTCAGCTGACCGGAGGTATAGCCCACGATTTCAACAATCTGTTGATGGCAATTTCGAGCAGTCTAGCGCTCCTAAAGAAGCGTATCCCCGATGACCCGCAGGCGCATAGGATGATCGCTAATGCCCTGCAGGGGACACAGCGCGGTGCTGCCTTGACGCAGCGTATGCTGGCTTTTGCACGCAGACAGGATTTGCAGTCAGAGCAGATCGACATCGTGGCGCTGGTCGATGGTATGCAGTTGCTTATCGAACGTACATTGGGGCCCGCCTGGACGTTGCAATGCGACTTTCCTCATGACCTTCCTGCGGTTTTGGCAGATGCCAATCAACTTGAGCTGGCCCTCCTGAATCTGGCTGTGAATGCTCGCGACGCCATGCCAGAGGGTGGAATGATCCGGATCACGGCGGCTGAGGAGCGCGTGACTGCCGAAGCAATCCCCGGGCTGACGGCAGGCCGATATTTGAAAATTTCCGTCATCGACAACGGCACGGGCATGGATGACGAGACGTTGGCCCGGGCAACCGAACCGTTCTTTACGACCAAAGGCGTCGGAAAGGGTACCGGGCTTGGACTGTCGATGATCGATGGACTGGCGAAACAACTCCATGGCACATTCATGCTGAGCAGCTCGGCCGGGCTGGGGACCACCGCCACATTGTATTTGCTAGCATCCGACGAAGTCGTGGCCTCGCAACCGAGGCTATCAGTTGTCGAGATGGAGGCACCTGTCCGCCCCTTGAAAATCGTTGCCGTCGATGACGATTTTCTTATTTTAATGAACACGACTGACCTTCTCGCAGACCTAGGTCACCATGTGATGGATGCCAGCTCTGGCTCAGAGGCGCTTGAGCTCATTCGGCAGTGCCCAGACTTGGACTTGCTGATCACAGATCAGGCAATGCCAAACATGACGGGAACCCAACTCCTTGAGTTGGTCGTGAAGGAAAGGCCCAACCTCGCAGTAATCTTGGCAACGGGGTACGGTGAACTACCGCCCGAGGCTCGGGGGAACATCGTAAAGCTTAGTAAGCCTTTCGATCAGGATGATCTGGCCAAAGCTGTCGCACAGGCTATCCGCGTAGCTTAGAGTTTGAGCTAATCACGGCCCATGTGATCAGTCTGTGATCCGCCATCCATGCGCCAGCGCGAAGCATAGTCATGCCGCAAGCAGGCTATTAGCCTTGCTGATCAGCTCACGCTCACACTGCCCATGATTGAATGCCTGATGTAAGGCGCAATACCCAGGCGCTTCTGCGGAGTCTGATCGACCACTTCCGTAAAACGGACGCTCACCGAAACTGACATTAACGACCAATTCTGATCGGATGATGGACTTCAGCGTCGGATCAACCGCATCCGCTTTGCCAAGTCGTTACGAATGGTGGTCGCGGCTACTGCCGCCTCTCCCATTGCATGGCTGATTTGATCCAAGCCGTTCGTGACGTCGCCAGCGGCGTATAGCCCCGGAATAGTCGTGCGCTGGTGAGCATCGACGACTAGACAGCCCTCTTCGGTTCCGTCTGCGCCCAGACCGAGCGCCAATTCCGAGCGGATGACCGAACCCAGCGCCGGATACACTGCATCGAAGGCGTGGGTGCCGGATGCGGTCGGAACGTCGATCATATCGCCATTGATCCGCAAAGGCTGGCACGGGCCAAGGAGCAGTTTCACGCCAAGGCGATCGAGAGAGCTGCGATCCTCGGCCGAAAGTTCGTGGGCACTTGCCGGAGAGATCAGCGTGACGTGCGGGGTATACATGCGCAGGAACGCCGCCTCACCCGCGCCGCGCTCACCGGTGCCGATCACGCCAACCTGCTGGTCGGTGACCTCGTAGCCATCGCAGATGGGGCAGTAGCGCAGCAGCCCGCGTGACAACGTCAAGTCATGAAGCTCAGGAGCAATCGGCGGGCGGTTATTGACGACGCCGGTAGCGAGCAGAACGGTGAGCGCCTGCATCGTGCCGTCGGCAGAGTGGATGGTGAAGCCATCGCCGCTGCGTTCGAGTTTCTCCGCGACGCCGGTTGTAAGCGATGTGCCGAATTCCTCGGCTTGCTGGCGCATCCGTTGCAACAGATCTCGTCCGCTGATGCCCCCCGGGAAGCCGGCGTGATTGCGTGTGCGGGGGATCAGCGCTGCACGGCTGTGTCCGGCGTCAATGACCCGAACCGAGAGGTGGAAGCGGGCGAGGTAGATTGCTGCGGTAAGGCCCGCCGGACCGGCGCCGATGACAAGGCAGTCAAGCGAAGATGACATTGAAACTGACGATCCGTTCGGCTCAACCGGCAAGATAGCGTTCGAGATCGTCGCACCCGCAGACCCGTGCCTCCCCGATGAAAACCTGTGGCGTGGTGTCGACATCCTGCTCATCCTGGAACCGATCGACTTCCTCGCGCGACGACAAGATACGGTCATCGACTTCGAAGCCAGCGTCTTCCAGCAGCTGCTTGGCGCGGACACCGAAGGGGCAAGTGTGGTCGGGCAAGATCATGCGATAGAGGGTAGCGGATTGCGATTGCGTCATGGTGTGTCTCCGCCTGTTTGGCTGGCGTCTGACCACAGCGCTGCAAGACCGCGCCTGTTCCGGCGCGAGTGGTCCCGCAGCACTTGTCTGCGGCGGAACCGTTTCCGACGAACCGGCAAGGCGTTCCGTCGTGGCGGACGGATCGGGAGCGGAACGGCAAGCAGGCGCCACGGTTGTCGCTGAACGCCTGAGGAGACCTCCATGCCCAAGGACAGCAACCGGCAATCCAAGCAGCCAAACGGATCATCCAAGGCAGGGGGCAGCTCCCCGAACAAGACAAGCAAGGCAGCCAAACCTCGCCGTACTGCCGATGAGGTCGACGCCCTGAAGCTGCTCGAAGCCGATCACCGCGAGGTGGATGACCTGTTCGATGCCTTCGAAGAGGCCAGCAGCGATGCCGAGCAGCGCGATATCGCCCGGTCGATCTGCGTGGCGCTCAAGGTCCACGCGCGGGTGGAGGAGGAACTGTTCTACCCCGCCGTCTGGCCCGCGCTCGAGGACAAGAGCCTGATCGAGGAAGCGATCGTCGAGCATGCCAGCGCGCGCGACCTCATCGCCCAGATCGAATCTGGCGCGCCGGGTGAAGCCTTCTTCTCGGCCCGTGTCCGGGTTCTGAGCGAATATGTGCGCCACCACGTCGAGGAAGAGGAAGAGGAAATCTTCCCGCAGGTCCGCAAGGGCAAGCTGGATCTTGCCGCCCTCGGCGAACTGCTCGCGCGGCGCAAAGCAGAGCTGATGACCGGCTTTGCGGTCTCCAATCCCGTTCTCGCCCTTTCCTGACCTCCATCTTCGACTGGACAACTCCGTGGCCCGTTCCCCGACCAATATCACTGCCCCTGTTTCCCGCCCCGGCGAAACCCCGCGCAAGGCGCCGCTGGTGCCCCCCGGCGCCGAGATCAGCGAGACCTATGCCGAGCCTCAGGGCAGCGGCGGCGAAACGCACCAGACCGCGGGCAACGGCTACGCAAGCTTGACGGACCAGCAAGGCCATCCCATCGCCGATGACCAGAACACCCTGCGCCAGGGGCCCCGTGGACCGGCGCTGCTGGAAGACCAGCACTTCCGCGAGAAGATCTTCCATTTTGATCACGAACGGATTCCCGAGCGCGTGGTCCATGCCCGCGGCTATGGCGCGCATGGCTTCTTCGAACTGACCGAGAGCCTCGCCGATGTAACCCGCGCCGACCTCTTCCAGCGGGTGGGCGAGCGGGTGCCGGCCTTCGTGCGCTTTTCCACCGTGGCGGGCAGCAAGGGCTCGTTCGATCTCGCCCGCGACGTGCGTGGCTTTGCGGTGAAGCTCTACACCCGCGAAGGCAACTGGGACCTCGTCGGCAACAATATCCCGGTGTTCTTCATCCAGGACGCGATCAAGTTTCCCGACCTGGTCCACGCCGCCAAGCCCGCGCCGGACCGGATGTTTCCCCAAGCCCAGACCGCGCACGACAACTTCTGGGACTTTATCAGCCTCACCCCGGAATCGATGCACATGATCATGTGGACCATGTCGGACCGGGCGATCCCGCGCTCGTTCCGGTTCATGGAAGGTTTCGGCGTCCACACGTTCCGCCTGCTCGATGCCGAAGGCCGCTCAACCTTCGTCAAGTTCCACTGGAAGCCGCAGCTCAGGCTTCAGTCGGTGGTGTGGAACGAAGCGGTCAAGATCAACGGGGCCGACCCGGACTTTCACCGGCGCGACTTGTGGCAGGCGATCGAGGGCGGCGACTTTCCTGCCTGGGATCTTGGTGTCCAGCTGTTCGACCAGGATTTCGCCGACAGCTTCGATTTCGACGTGCTCGATCCGACCAAAATCATTCCCGAGGAAGTGCTGCCGGTTCGCAAGGTCGGCCGCCTGGTGCTCGACCGCGTGGTCGACAACTTCTTCGCCGAGACGGAGCAGGTCGCCTTCTGCACCCAGAACGTGCCGCCCGGCATCGACTTCAGCAACGACCCGCTGCTGCAGGGCCGCAACTTCTCCTACCTCGACACCCAGCTCAAGCGGCTCGGCAGCCCCAATTTTACACACCTGCCGATCAACGCGCCGCGCTGCCCGATGGCGCACTTCCAGCAGGACGGGCACATGGCGATGCGCAATCCCAAGGGCCGGGCGAACTACGAGCCGAACTCCTGGGGCCCGCTAATGGGTGGGCCGCGCGAGGACCCCGAGCGAGGCATCCGCAGCTTCGCCGCGGAAGGTGATGGACCCAAGAAGCGGCTGCGGCCAGAGAGCTTCGCCGATCACTACAGCCAGGCGCGGCAGTTCTTCGTCAGCCAGACACCGATCGAGCAGAAGCACATCGGCGACGCCTTGGTCTTCGAGTTGAGCAAGGTGGAACGGCCGGACATCCGTATCCGGATGGTCTCGCACCTGATCAACATCGACCCGGGGCTCGCGCAGACTGTTGCCGACGGCCTCGCCGTGGACCTGCCGGAACCTGCGCAGGCGGCGATGCCGACGCGGCAGGACCTTGCGCCTTCGCCGGCGCTCAGCATTATTGCCAATGGTCCAGGTGGATTTGCCGGGCGCAAGCTTGGGATCCTGGTGAGCGACGGCACCGATGCGGCGCTCCATGATGCACTGGTCGAGGCGGTGAGCGCTGCTGGCGGCGTTTACGAGGTGATCGCGCCGAACATTGGCGGCGTGGTCCTCTCCGACGGGTCGGCCCTGGCCGCCAAGCACAAGATCGACGGGGGGCCCTCGGTGCTGTTCGATGCAGTGGCAGTTATTCCCTCGGCCGAGGGCGCGCAGATGCTGGCCGGCGATGGGCCAACGCGGGACTTTGTCAGCGACGCCTTCGTCCACTGCAAGTTCATCGGCCTCTCCGATGGCGGCGCGGCCTTGATGGCTGGGGCCGGCCTTGGCGAGTTGCTCGATGAGGGTTGCGTCGCATTGCAGGCACGCGGGTGTGAGGCCTTCATCGCCAAGTGCGCGCCGCTGCGCTACTGGCCACGCGAGCTCGACGTGGATGCCGATACAGCGAGCGTTTCTAGCTAAAAGTACAAACGGTCGGGGGTCGCAGCGCGGCCTCTGCTTGCCCGTGAACGGTGGGAACGGGATGTTCCGGGGTCGTGGGAACGAGAGCGGGGCCCGAGTGCTGAATTACTTGACCAGCACAGGAGCAAGGCACTCATGACGAAGCAACCCGGACTTGCCGACGCCCACACTATGATGCCGTCGCTGCAGGGCCGACGCGCAGTGATCACGGGTGGCACCACCGGGATCGGACGGGCGATCGCTGTGCTCCTGGCGAGCGAAGGCGTCGACGTGTTCATTTGCGGGCGCGACCAGCAACACCTCGCCGATGCGCTCAAACGCATCAGGGAAGTCGGCCGAGGCGACGGCGTGGCGCTCGACCTGGCCGAGGACGGTGCCCCGCAACGTTTCTTCGAGGCGGCAGAGCGCGTGTCGGGTCCTCCCGATATAGCGGTGATCAATGCCGCGGTTCCGGCGGATGCCCTTGCCGAGACGTCTCCTAAGGCCACGGCCTACCAGGTTGCCGTAGATTTCGGCGCCTATCTCGCAACGGCTCAGCTTGCCGCCACCCGCATGAATGGTGGGGCAGACATTATCCTCATCGGGTCGATGAGCGCAGTGTCTCAGGGACCGGGCTCTTCCATCTATGTTGCGGCAAAGTCGGGGATCGAAGGCCTGGCGCCGTCGCTGCGCAAGGAACTCGCCGAGAAGGACATCAAGGTCGGACTGGTCGAACCTGGATTCACTGGAGCCGACTTCCAGTATCCGGAGTTCCCGCCGGAGAAGCAACGCGAACTGATTGAGGAGAACAAGATGCTTCGCGCCGAGGACATCGCCGTCGCCGTGCACTTCATGTTGCGCCAGCCGCGGCGGTGCGCCGTGTCCCTGATGCGGGTAGAAACGCGGCTCAATCACCCGTAATGCGCGGATCACAGGCACTCAGGCTCATGGGCGAGCACCTCATCCAGATCCTCCTGCCACTGGAACGCCGTGGTGGCGAAGCACAACCGCGAGAGCGATACGGCGCGACCCGGGATGAACTGGTCGAGCGCTGCGGGGGCGTCACGATTTACGCCCGGGCGCCAGCCGAGGGCCTCTGGGATGATGGGGGATCGGTTGTGGAGGACCTGGTCGTCGTTTTCGAAGCGATGGATGCGCGCTTCTCAGTCGCGTGGTGGGCAGCCTACAAACGCCGCCTCGCTGAGGAGCAAGAAGAAGTGCTGGTTCGCGCTATTCCGGTGAGCCGGATCTGAGCGTGCCTTGGCGCATCACCCGCCATGGTCGTCGTCTCACCCCCGTCCGATGGGCAGACTGGCTTTACCTGGCCCGGCCGGAGGCTGAGTTGCTGGCTCCGCTCCCGCCTGGATCTCTCGTGACCACCCTGGTCCGCCGGGGAGCGGAGCCAGTGCCTAGGGACTTACAGGGCCTCGCCAGCCGTTTTGCGGTCGAGAGCGGGCTGTGAGGATTGCCACCTTCAACGTGAACGGGGTCAACGGCAGATTGCCGGTGCTCCTCCGCTGGCTCGCCGAGACCGGGCCCGATGTCGTCTGCCTGCAGGAATTGAAGGCTAGCCACGACCGCTTCCCTGAGGGATCGATCCGCGATCTCGGCTACGACGTGGCGTGGCTAGGGCAGAAAAGCTGGAACGGAGTCGCCATCCTCAGCCGGTGCGGAGAGCTTCACGAGACCTGCCGCGGCCTCCCGGGCGATCCCGCGGACGCGCAGAGCCGCTATCTGGAAGCGGCGGTCAACGGCGTCCTGATCGCGGCGCTCTACCTGCCCAACGGCAATCCTCGGCCTGGACCCAAGTTCGACTACAAGCTCGCCTGGATGGAACGGCTCATCAATCGCGCAGCCGAACTCATCGCCGGCAATTTGCCGGTGGTGCTGGCCGGAGACTTCAACGTGATCCCCACCGAACGCGACGTCTACAAGCCCGAACGTTGGCTAGACGATGCGCTGTTCGTGCCCGAGGTGCGGCAGGCCTTTAATCGGTTGCTGGCCCAGGGGTGGACGGACACGCTGCGCCAGCGCCATCCGGATGAGACGATCTATACCTTCTGGGACTATTTCCGGAATGCCTGGGCCCGCGATGCCGGGTTGCGGATCGACCACCTGCTGGTGAGCCCGGTGCTCCTCGAGCGGGTCAGGGATGCGCAGGTCGACAGCTTCGTGCGGGGCTGGGAGAAGGCCAGCGACCATGCCCCTGTCTGGCTCGAGCTTGATCCTGCATGACCGCTCGCCTTGCCCGTTTAGCTGCTCTGCCACTCTTCAAGGCGGGCGGCGTACTTGCGCGCCTCCGCGGACCGATGCCGTTCCAGCGTGGCGCGTTCTGCATGGTGGCGGGCCTGCAATTCGCTATGTTGGCGCGCGAGCTCGGCCTGCTGGGCCTCGAGGCTGGCCAGTTCCTCGGCTGACCGGTGTTCGAAGGCTTCAAGCGTCGCTTCTGCCTCTGCCAGCGCGGAGCGGCTTGGCTCCGGGCGCCTGCGCTTCGCGGGAGCTGCCGTTGCCCGGCCTGGTTCCGGTTTATCCGGCAGGGCGAGGGCTCCCCGCGGCTTGCGGATGACCTCGCCCGGTCGGGCAAGAACCTCTGCAATGAGCGCCGGCTCTGTCACCTCTTCGGCCGCCTCCGAGGCAAACAGATCCTTGGTGGTGCCCCACGCGCTCAGCGCCGCCTTTCGGCTGGGCGCGGCGACATAGGCGTCATGGAACCCGATTGTCGTCCGGAAGACCTTGAGTCGTCGAGGCATGTACGGAGAACCGGCGAAGAGCAGGCACGATCCAGAGCGTGGCGCGCGGCGGAACGCAAGCCGGTCCGTGCGGGTTTTCTGCGCGCCCTGCAGCATCAGCCGTGAGGTCCTTGTCCATGTCCCCAGCGCAGCCGCAATCCGCCGTCAGCCCGCAGGCCGAGTTGGCAGGCCGCGTGCTCAGGCACGGGGCCGAGCGGCCGGTGGTCCGGACCCGGCAGGGCAGCCTCGACGTGGAGGTCTGGCTTGAGCAAGACACCCTGTGGATCACTCTGCGCCGGGGCGAAGAAGGCGGGCTCGCCTTGCGCTTCCCAACCTTCTCTCCTGACACCAGGGTGCGGGTGGTGGGGTCGGCAGCGACCCTGGCCAGCGTGGAGGTGACCGGCAGCCTTGGCAGGGGGCGCCTCGCCATCCACGGCGAGCCCTTCGGCCTCGACGAGGTCCGGGCCATCTACGAGTTCGAACCCGCGCGGGACCTGGCGATCGATTGGCTGCCGCGGGACCTAGTCCCGTTCGATGGCAACGGCGACCCTGCGGCGACGCAGGGCAAGGTCGAGGCCGAGCAGCGCAAGCTCAATACGGGCCTGCTCTATTTCTCGCTGGATCGACCGGCACTGGGCAAGGTGCTCTACCTGCAGAACCTCACAGGCCTGAACGATTACTTCAACGCCACCGGCAGCAAGCCCGAGAACGCGGTGCGCAGCCAGTGGCCGGAACTCGGCTACCAGCCGCCGCGCAACCGGGAGACCGGACGGGCGGTCCTGCCGGCGGGAAAGAGTCTACGGCTCTACGACAGCTTCGTGGCGATCCGCGGCTATCCGCAGGCGAGCGAAGGAGACTCGGCCTGGCAATTCCTCGACATGCTCGGCGCGCTCTACCCTTCTCTGCAGGCGCCTACGCCCGACTTCCATGACTGGGTCGGCCGAGCCGAGGGCACGGTCTCGGACCTGGCCAAGGCTCCGGACACGCGGGTCAGGCACTATGGCCACACCTACTTCCACCCGTACACGGCGGCCGAATACCCTGATGCCATGGTCCAACTGGCGATCGCCTCCGCGCTCGACGACTGGGGACGCTGGCGGGGCAAGGAACATCCGCTGCGTCGTCAGATCATGGCCGGGATCGAAAAGTTCTGGGACCCGGAGCTCAAGACCCTGCGCCGCTATCTGCCCAACGTTGGCAAGGACAAGAACGCCGACGCGGTCGACAGCTGGTATCTCTATCACCCGCTGCTAAACCTCTCCAACCTTGCGACCAGCGGCGACGCGCAGGCGCGCGAGCTGTTCCTCGCTTCGATCGAATACGGAATCCGGGCGGCACGCCACTTCAAGTACAAGTGGCCGATCATGTACGACGTGAAGGACTTCTCGGTCCTGGTCGACGTCGCCGAGGCCGACGAGCGCGGTCAAACCGATGTTGGCGGCATCTATGCCTGGGTCATGCTGCAGGCCTTCGAACTGACGCAGGAAAGGCGCTTCCTCGTCGAAGCGGAGCGGGCGATCGAGGCGGCCAAGGGCATGCGCTTCGACCTCAACTACCAGGCGAACCTGACTGCCTGGGGCGCGGCCGCGTGCATCAGGCTGTGGCGGATCACCAGCCGCAAGGACTATCTCAAGCAGTCTTACGTCTACCTCGCCAGTTTCTTCCACAACAGCCAGATGTGGAAGAGTGACATTGGCCTTGCACGGCACTGGACCAACTTCATGGGGGTCACCTGCCTCCAGGATGCACCCTATATGGCCGCGTACGAATGCTTCGACTCCTACGCCGCCTTCGAGCGCCTGCTCGACTATGGCGGGCCCGACCTCATCCCGAGCGTCAAGCTGCTGTGCGGGGAGTTCTGCCGTCATGCGCTCGACCGAGCGTGGTACTATTACCCCGACGCGCTTCCGCCCGAAGCGCTGGCGACGAAGAACCGCAATGGTCACATCGCTCCCGACCGCAACTTCCCGGTGGAGGACCTCTATCCCGACGGCCAGCAGGCCGGCCAGGTCGGCCAGGAGATCTACGGTAGCGGAGCCGCGCTGATCTTCGCCACGCGTGCCTTCCACCGGATCGATAAGGCGCCATTCCTGCTGTTCTGCGACAGCTTTATCAGGGCGATCCATCGCCTCGACCGCACCACTGTGACTTTCAAGATCGACGGGCACGAGCTCGGCCCCGTGCGGCTCGCGCTCATCCCAGGGGCCAAGGCGAAGCTCACAGCCAGGTTGTGGACTGTGCAGCACGAGCCTTTGGAACTGCAGGAGGTTGACGGGCGACTGGAAGCCTGGGTGCCGGCCAACGTGGCCATGCTGCTGAAGTGGAATGTGGCAGGGAGGTGATCGACTCCTGTTGGCCGCGGTCCTCACGGCTATCTGAGTCTCCGTAAAGCAGCCCTGTGCCGGGCCGTAGGCCAGAATTCTGAGGTCACTGCAGTGGCAGGTTTCGGCGGAAGCAGACTTTGAGGTGTCTACTGCAGCACGGCGTGACTTGGTCGGAACCGGAAGCCGACACCGACGCATCCGAATGTCGGCTATCCCGTTTTCACAGGTGCGAAGCCGCCTTTCCGGATGGTCCGGCAATAGCTGCCGTGAGCTCATCGATCACAAGCTTGCGTGGGCGATGCGTGGTTGAAGCATGCCCTTGGGAAAAGCGCTGTAGTCGATAACGCACATGGAGCCATAATCGGCATGGCCGCCGCAAGCAGCGCCGGCGTAAGCGTAGGTGCCATCATAAACGGTATTCCGATGGCCACGCCCGATGACGCCATCATCGACGATTAGCTGAAGGACCACCAGGTCAGCCTCGTTCGACCCGTAAGAAATATTCTCAGCAACGTAGCGGTCGCCGCCTCTGCGGGCAACCCGCTCGCCGGGACCCTTTCCGTCAGGGGAGAAGTGGCCGCGCCCTCCTCTGGGACCTTGCACCGACACCCAATCGTGTGCCGCCAGCGTCAGCGTCGAGTCCGGCTTCAGTGCGGGCAATGGCCGTTGATGATCGAGGAAACGGATCGCCTCGTCGACCGCCCTGACGCCTTCACGAGTGAGCACCGGGTTACCTGTACCAGGAACGCTCACGACCAAGCCGGTAAACCAGGTGCGGTATTCGCGGAGGCGTTCGGCATACGTCTGGGGCGAGGTTCGCGCGAGGTTCAACTCATCCACCACGCGAGCTGCCAAGTTATCGGCCATGGCAGGTGCCGTTGATGCCAGCACCACAATGGCGGCCAAGATGCGCACACATTTCCGCATTGCCGTCCTCCCGCTCATTCGAGGGAATAAGCTGGGCAGATGGACAGAGACTTAACAATCAAGAGCTTATAAGAATCAGGCACCGGCAACTTTACGCCGGACCAACCTGAAAGCGGCCATTCCGGACTGCCCAACTTAGCTGCCGCGGCCCGGGCGACGGATAGTTGATGAACGAAGGGCGGCTCCCAGTGGCAGCCGCTTGGATCCCGGCTTCCGGACTGCCCAACAAGCGGACTAGGCAAGCAGGGCAGCTGCAGCGGCTATGAGTGCGGCAATCCGCTGTGACACCTCCTCGAGCTCGCGTATCTTTTTCTCGTCGGCGCGCTCCATCATGAGAGCCACAACGCTGGCATCTTCCATGATCATGCCGACCCTGGTGCACAGGTGGCGGATGAGGTCGTCGGTGTCTTCCGGCATGGCCGACTGACGCCTTGCTTTGCCGGGTAAGTCGACCGGCAGCATTGTCGCTGGCGATATTCGGGTGGACTTCGCCAGCGTTCCAAGCATTGCTGTTGGTGTTGAGAGCGGCGCTGAATAGGGCCGCAACCTGCCCTGACCGAGCGATCGACAGGGCTTCCGGTGGTGGGGCAGCAGGGCGCTGTCCACCAACGGAGTACTCACGATGACCAATTCTCAGATCGTCAGCCCAGCCAAAGGCCAACGCCCCATGGCACGCCCGCCGGAGCAGATTAACGGTGAAGCGACAGATCAGCATGTCGCACGTCCGAGTGCGAAAGGTGAGGGGGAGGCGGCCGGTCGCCCCACAAAAGCTGCCGAGGTCAAACGCCTGCTGCTGCGCCCCCAAGGGGCATCGCTCGACGAGCTCAGTCAGGCGACCGGGTGGCAGCCCCATACGTGCCGGGCATTCCTGGCTGGCCTGCGCAAGAAGGGCGGGGTCCTTACCCGCACCAAGCTGGATGACGGCACGACCACCTACACCCTTGCCGAGCCGCCAGCCGCTGGAGAACGGCTGGGAGAGGGCGGTGAGGCGAGCGCCTGATGGCCCGGATCGATCTCGACCGGGACCTGGCGCGGTTGGCGGATCTTCCGCCAGCCGCCTTGCGCGAGCAGTGGGTACTGCTGACAGGTACCCCGGTCCCCAACGTCACACCGCGCCTGTTGCGGCTGGCGCTCGCTTGGGAACTGCAGGCCAAAGTGCACGGCGGTTTCTCGCGCCGCACCCAGCAGCGGCTCGAGCAGCTGTCCCAGGCCAAGACCGTCACACGCGAGATCCAGCCGGGCATGCGGCTAGTAAGGGAGTGGAATGGCGTGGTCCAGATCGTCCAAGTCGGTGAAGACGGCGTGATCCGCTGGAATGGGAGGCCGTGGAACAGCTTGTCCGAGGTGGCTCGCGCGATCACCGGGACGCGCTGGTCAGGTCCGGCCTTCTTCGGCCTCAAGCACAAGAACGGCAGGGCGGCATGAACAAGGTCCGCTGCGCCATATATACCCGCAAATCGAGCGAGGAGGGGCTCGACCAGAACTTCAACAGCCTCGATGCGCAGCGCGAGGCTTGTGCAGCCTACATCCTGAGCCAGACCAGCGAGGGCTGGAGCCAGATCCCCGACCATTATGACGACGGCGGCATCTCGGGCGGGTCGCTGGCGCGGCCAGCGCTACAACGCCTGCTCGCAGATGTTGCAGCGGGGCAGGTCGACATCATCGTGGTCTACAAGATCGATCGGTTGACCCGTTCGCTGCTTGATTTCGCCAAGCTGGTGGAAGCGTTCGATAAGGTCGGCACCAGCTTCGTTTCGATCACTCAGTCATTCAACACCACCACGAGCATGGGCCGGCTGACCCTCAATATGCTGCTCAGCTTCGCCCAATTCGAACGCGAGGTCATCGCCGAGCGCGTGCGCGACAAGATTGCTGCGTCGAAGGCCAAGGGCATGTGGATGGGCGGTACGCCGCCGCTCGGCTATACGCCCAACGGCCGCACGCTGGACATCGATGCGAGCGAAGCCGATCTCGTCCGAGAGATCTATCGCCGCTATCTCGATCTGGGCAATGTCCGCTTGCTGGTCAGTGCCCTGGCGCGCGAACACCTCCACACCCCAGTGCGCACCAGTGCCGGTGGCCGGCAATTTGGCGGCACGCCGTTCTCGCGCGGGCAGATCTACCGGCTGCTCGCCAATCCCATTTACCTCGGTGAAATTGAACACAATGGGCAGCGCCACGCTGCACTCCACCAGCCGATCATCGATCGCGCCACCTGGGATCAAGTCCAGCGGCGGCTCGCTGACAATCTCCAGGGCCACCGCTCGGGCGTGCGCGCGACCAATCCAAGCCCGCTCGCCGGCAAAATAGTCGATGGCGAAGACCAGCCGCTGATGGCGACCCATGCCTCCAAAGGCAAAGTGCGGTATCGCTACTATGTGAGCGCGGCCGCGCATCTCGAGGCCGCCGAAGGCATGCGGATCCCCGCCAAGGAGTTGGAAGGTGCGGTGATTGCGCGCCTGCGTGACGCCTTGGGCGATCCGCTTGGCCTGGTGATTGATTTGGGGTTTGCGCTCGATGCCTCCAAGATGGCTAGGCTGCATGATCGTGCGCGTGCGGTCACAGGTTCGCTTGGCGACAAGGCAATGCTCGAATTGGTGGACAAGGTGCGGGTGGAGCCTGAGCGAATTGCGTTTAGTTGTCCGGCAGCGGCAATTGCCGAGTTGCTCGGGCTGACAGCGGGCAGGGGGGTAGCCAGCCTGACGTTCGATTTTCCGGTGCGGCTGACGCGCACCGGCAAGATGGTGCGCCTGGTTGAACCCAATGGCGCAGCCGCGGCTCAGCTCCCCAATGAACCGTTGGTTCGCCTCATCGCTCGGGCGCACCGCTGGTGGGAGGAGCTGCGCAAGGGCGAGCTCGACGTCACCCGCCTGGCGGCACAAGAACGAGTGCCAGCGTCCTACATGCTGCGTGTGCTGCGCCTGGCGTTCCTTAGTCCGCAAGTGACTGATGCGATCGTCCGCGGGCGGGGCCGCGCCGACCTTGGCTGCACCAATCTGACCCTCACAGAAGACATCTCGCCGGACTGGCGCGAGCAGGCTGCGGCGCTGTTGCCGACGACGTGACCAGCGCGCCTGGCACGGACCGGCATCATGCGACCAGTTCAAGCCATTAGGCAGTGGACACCTGCATGGCCTCTTACGCCGACGTTTCGGACGTTTAAATCATCGACATGAGGTATCAAAGCCGACGCTTGTTCAGACGGAGAATTCTGCTGGCATATTGCTGACAGGCATCCTTGAGAGGCGATATGGAGCCTCGATCGAAGGACCATTTTTTGTGCTTCTGGTCAGTCACCGGAGTGGGTCGGATGAGCAAGCTTACGATTTGGACGTTGGACTGGGTACCCGAGGGGCCGCGCGGGTTTGTCCGGGACTTGCGATTACGGTGGGCGTGCGAAGAAGCAGGGATCGACTACGATGTTCGCACGGTCGCGTTTGACGATCGCCACACCAATCACCTCACGCGCCAGCCGTTCGGCCAGGTTCCGTATCTTGATGACGGTGAGGTCCAAATGTTCGAGAGTGGGGCCGCACTGCTGCATATTGCTCGGAAGAGTGACCGATTGATGCCGACCGATGCCGTCGGGGAGGCGGAGACGCTCCAATGGGTCATCGCCGCGCTCAATTCGGTTGAGTTGGTCACCTTGCCGTGGTGGTTCCTTGGAATGTCGGGCCATGACGACGAGCGGCTGACGGAATGGGTGACGAGCCGCCTAGATCATCTCGAGTCGGTTCTGCGTGAGCGGCAATGGCTCGCTGCCGATCGGTTCACTGCGGCCGATCTGTTGATGGCAGACGTTCTGCGACTACCGAAGGTACGGGAGTTCGGTAGTCGTCCGGCCACCGAAGCTTATGTTTCTCGGATCACTAATCGCTCCGCGTTTCGGAAGGCCCATGCTGATCAGCTCGCGTACTACCATGCGGCCGACGAGCGTCGGTCGTCCACGGGCTGACGACTGCCAGCAGGTCTCCGGCAACTTTACCTAGGACGATGGGCCCAGGATGATCGACACACGGACTCCCGCCGCGCGCATCGACGAGAAGATTGCATCGCTGGGCGACTGGCGCGGGGCTGTCCTGGCCCGCATCCGCGCGCTCATCCGGCAAGCCGATCCTGCAATCCTCGAGCAGGTGAAATGGGTGAAGCCCACCAATCCTTCAGGCGTACCGGTGTGGGAGCATGCTGGGATCATCTGCACCGGCGAAGTCTACAAGACCTACGTCAAACTTTCCTTCGCCAACGGCGCCGCCCTGGATGATCCCGCCGCGCTGTTCAATGCCGGGCTTGGTGGTGGCACCCGCCGCGCGATTGATATCCGGGAGGGTGAGATCGTCGATGCGAAGGCGTTCAAGGCCCTTGTCGCCGAGGCTGTGGCCTGCAATCGGCGGAAGATGGGTCTCAGCAATGAGTGAAGAGCGCTCGCTTGAAGGGCATGGCCGCAACGCAGCGTATGACCTGATCGTGGCAGGCGGCGGTCCGGCGGGCATGGTTTCTGCGCTACTGTTCGCGAGGGCAGGATGCCGGGTTCTCGTCCTCGAGAAGCATGCTGACTTCTTTCGCGATTTCCGCGGCGATACAGTTCATCCTTCGACAATGGAGATACTGCACCAGCTCGGCCTGCTGGAGCGCTTCTTGCAGAGGCCGCACAGCAGGATTGACGGGGCCGAACTGCACATGGCGGGACGGGACTGGCGGATCGGTGATCTGTCGCATCTGAATACGCCCGCGCCGTTCATCGCGATGATGCCGCAGTGGGACTTCCTCGACTTCATTCGGGATGAAGCGGGAAAATACCCTGGATTCCAACTCGAAATGTCCGCGCCGGTGAAGAGCTTCCTCGACGAGGGCGATAGGGTGTCAGGCGTGAGGCTTGCAGATGGCAGGGAGTTGCAGGCAAAGTTGACTCTGGCTGCCGACGGACGCACCTCAATTGTCCGGAACTTGCTTCCGGTGCGCACGCTGGGTTCGGAGATCGACGTATTATGGTTCCGCCTCGCCAAGGCTCCGGCAGACAGCCGTGGAGGGCTGCGGGGCAATGTCGTTCGCGGTGCTGTCCTGGTGATGATCGACCGGAGCGCATATTGGCAATGCGCCTTCGTCATTCCCAAGGGAGCAGCGGCAAACCTCAGCGGCAAAGGCATCCAGCACGTCCGCAATGCCATCGCGGAAGCAGCCCCCGAGCTTGATCTGTCGGAACTCAAGAGCATGGATGACCTGAAGCTCCTGAGCGTTACGCTGGACCGGCTTGAACGCTGGTGGAAGCCGGGTCTGCTCGCGATCGGCGATGCCGCTCACGCGATGTCGCCGATTGGCGGCGTGGGGATCAATCTGGCTGTGCAGGACGCCGTCGCGGCCGCCAACATTCTCGCCGGGCCGCTTGCCGCAGGCCATCCACTCAACCGGCTCCTCGGCAACGTACAGAAGCGGCGGATGCTGCCAACCCGGGCAATTCAAACCGCTCAGAAGCTGGCGCAGGAGCGGGTGATCGGCAAGCTCCTCGCACCAGGTGTGGCGATCTCCGACGCCCCTGCAATCGTCAAATTGCTGGATCGCTGGCCGCAGTTACGTCGTATACCGGGACGGCTGATTGGTTTGGGCATCCGTCGCGAGCGCGTTCTGTCGCCTAAGGCATGACGAACAGCGCCAACAAAGCAGTCCTTCGCGGCGTAGACTCGCCTTACCGAAACCGGTCTTCCATTCATCGTTGGTTTGCGGGGTTGTTCGATCGCAGGCTTCGGGGGAAGGCCGCGCGGAAAGAGGGCGAACGTCGGATGAACCAGCATGACCTGATGGTTTCGGTGCTCGCAGCCGCAGGCGGTGAGCCGATCGAGAGTCACACGCGGCCTGGGTATACGGGCAAGATCGCAGATACCCTGTTCCCGGCGGACGATGTGATCGTCGAGGTTAAGTCGCTCACCACCAATCGGGCGGCATCGGACGAGACGTCGGAGGCGGTTGGCGAAATGTTTTTGCGCCATACGCATATGGGGGCACCGGTGATATTCGGCACAGCGACGAATAATGTCCTGCCTAGCCAGTGCGGGTTTTCTTGCCAATCCTTTGCACGTAGAGTGGGCTGGCCAGGGTATACTGCGCTGGTTGTCTCCGGCCCCGCGTGCCACCCCTTTTTGCACGCGGGGCCTTTCCCGAGGCTAGGCGGAATTGGGCGATCAGGTGTCCACAGTGTCCGGTGTGGTCTGATTTGCCATCTCGGGGTTCAGCAGCAAGCCCATTGCACGCGCTGGTTTGAAGTGAGCAACATGCCGACCCGGAGCGAGGAAGCGGTCCCCGG
>Ga0207681_10000369_pt1 | contig 31865 bp, 27 predicted proteins | sample KBSS53metaG_FD_184324 | JGI IMG/M metagenome (GOLD analysis project Ga0207681, IMG submission 184324) | Switchgrass rhizosphere microbial communities from Kellogg Biological Station, Michigan, USA - KBS S5-3 metaG (SPAdes) (version 2) | ecosystem: Host-associated > Plants > Roots > Rhizosphere... | reverse complement strand
TCTCCACCGTGCCGGTGATCAACGCACTCACCGATGACTTCCATCCGTGTCAGGTGCTGGCGGATATTCAAACCTTTATCGAGCATCGCGGCAGCATTCAGGGCAAGGTGGCCGCCTGGATCGGCGATGGCAACAACATGTGCCAGACCTATATCCAGGCCGCGCGCCAGTTCGATTTCGAGCTGCGCATTGCCTGTCCACAGGGCTTTGAACCGCGCGAGGATCTGGTCAACGCCAACCGCGATCGCGTCACCATTGTGCGCGATCCTAAAGAAGCCGCGCGCGGTGCGCATCTATTGGCGACCGACGTATGGGCATCGATGGGGCATGAGCACGAAATCAACGAGCGGCGGCGTGCGTTTGCCGGCTATCAGCTCAATCGTGAGTTGCTGACGGTGGCCGCGAGTGACGCGCTTTATATGCACTGCCTGCCGGCACATCGCGGTGAAGAGATCAGCGCGGAGCTGATGGAGGATCCGCACAGCGTGATTTGGGACGAAGCTGAAAACCGCTTGCATTCACAAAAAGCGCTGATCGAATTCTTGCTCACCGAGCAATAACCTTTCCGTTACTAAAATAGATTTTCGTAATAATTTATTGATTTAAACACCTCACTGCTCAGCGCCGCGTTACCGTGGCGCGGGCGGTCTAAAGTGCAAGGTTAGCGCTTACCCACTCCGTTATTTACGCACATGTTATCCACAAGACTTGCCCCTATTTATTCTGTTGCGCTCGCCCCCTAACCGCATTATCTTGTAGCTCGTTTTCTGCGAACCCCTATATATTGGGTTTTGCCGGGCAATAACTAGACAGATAGCGCTTTTTTTGGGAGAGCCCATGCATACCGAACCCACCGCCTCCGCCACCCCCCTTTACCTCATACCGAACACCAACACAGCCCCCGCTGCCGTCCAGGCCACCGCGCCCGGTCAGATTCGCGTGATCAAACGCAATGGCACCGTGGTGAGCTATGACGACAGCAAAATCGCCGTCGCCATCACCAAAGCCTTTTTGGCGGTGGAGGGCGGTACTGCAGCGGCATCGACCCGCATTCACGAGACCGTTGCCAAGCTGACCGCGATGGTCAGCGCGACCTTCAAGCGGCGCATGCCTTCGGGCGGCACCATCCACATCGAAGACGTGCAGGATCAGGTGGAATTGAGCCTGATGCGCAGCGGCGAACAGAAAGTCGCGCGCTCCTACGTCATCTATCGCGAAGAACACGCCCGCCAGCGCGCCGCAAAAGCAGCCACGCAGCCGGCGAAAGCCCACCCGACGCTACACGTCACGCTGGAGGATGGCAGCCGTGAATTCCTCGATCTGGGCCGCCTCGAAACAATCGTTGCCGAAGCCTGCACCGGACTCGAAGGCGTCGATGCGCAACTGGTGCTAAACGAAGCACTGAAAAACCTGTACGACGGCGTGCCGATCGGCGAGCTGAGCACTTCGCTGGTGATCACCGCGCGCGTACTGGTCGAGCAAGAGCCCAATTATTCGTTCGTCACCGCCCGGCTACTGCTGGATCAGTTGCGTGCGGAAGCACTCACTTTCCTCGGTATCGCTCAATTAGCGACGCAAGCCGACATGACCGAGTTTTACCCGCAGGTGCTGGCGGCTTATATCGCCAAGGGCATTGAGCTCGAATTGTTGGATGCGCGGCTGCAAGATTTCGATCTAGTCCGCCTCGGCGCCGCTCTCAAGCCCGAGCGCGATCACCTGTTCGGCTATCTCGGTCTGCAGACGCTGTACGACCGCTACTTCATCCATAGCAACGAGATCCGCTTCGAGCTGCCACAGATTTTCTTCATGCGCGTGGCGATGGGCCTGGCGATTAATGAGGAAGACAAAAACGCGCGCGCAATCGAATTCTATTCGCTGCTGTCGAGCTTCGATTACATGAGCTCAACGCCGACGCTGTTCAACGCCGGCACGCTGCGCCCGCAGTTGTCATCGTGTTATCTGACCACGGTACCTGACGATCTCGACGGTATCTTCGGCGCCATACACGACAACGCGCTGCTGTCGAAATGGGCCGGCGGTCTCGGCAACGACTGGACCCCAGTGCGCGCACTCGGCTCGTATATCAAAGGCACCAACGGCAAATCGCAGGGTGTGGTGCCGTTCCTGAAAGTCGTCAACGACACCGCCGTCGCGGTGAATCAAGGCGGCAAACGCAAAGGCGCAGTCTGCGCCTACCTGGAAACCTGGCACCTCGACATCGAAGAATTCCTCGAGCTGCGCAAGAACACCGGCGATGATCGCCGCCGCACGCACGACATGAATACCGCGAACTGGGTGCCCGACCTGTTCATGAAGCGCGTGTTCACCGATGGCGAATGGACGCTGTTCTCGCCGGCCGATGCGCCGGATCTGCATGATCTGTTTGGCGTCACCTTCGAAGAGCGTTACGAGCATTACGAACAACTCGCCGCCGACGGCAAATTGAAGCTGTACAAGAAAGTTCGCGCGCAGGATCTGTGGCGCAAGATGCTATCGATGCTGTTCGAAACCGGCCATCCGTGGATCACGTTCAAAGATCCGTGCAATTTGCGCAGCCCGCAGCAACACGTCGGCGTCGTGCACAGCTCGAACCTGTGTACCGAGATCACGCTGAACACGAACAAAGATGAAATCGCCGTGTGCAACCTCGGCTCGGTGAATCTGAACCAGCATGTGGTGAATGGCGCGCTCGATCACGCCAAGCTGGAGCGTACGATCAAAACCGCAGTGCGCATGCTCGATAACGTTATCGACATCAATTACTACGCGGTGCCGCAAGCGAAAAACTCGAATTGGAAACATCGTCCGGTCGGGCTCGGCATCATGGGCTTTCAGGATGCGCTGTACACACTGCGTATTCCGTATGCATCGAATGAAGCCGTCGAATTCGCCGATCGCTCGATGGAAGCGGTCAGCTACTTCGCGATCCAGGCGTCGTCCGAACTCGCGGAAGAGCGCGGCAGTTATTCAACTTATGAAGGCTCACTGTGGAGCCGTGGTGTATTGCCGATCGATTCGGTCGATATTCTGGTGCAACAGCGCGGTGAAGAATTTATCGACGTCGATCGCTCGCAGACACTCGACTGGAACAGCATGCGCGAACGCGTCAAAACCAAAGGCATGCGCAACAGTAACGTGATGGCGATTGCGCCAACCGCAACGATCGCGAACATCACCGACGCCTCGCAATCGATCGAGCCGACTTATCAAAACCTGTACGTGAAATCGAACCTGTCGGGTGAGTTCACGGTCGTTAACCCATACCTGGTCCACGATTTGAAAAACCGCGGCCTGTGGGATGCGGTGATGGTCAACGATCTGAAATATTTCGACGGCAGCGTGCAGAGCATCGATCGCATTCCGGCCGATCTGAAAGCGCTGTATGCGACCGCGTTCGAAATCGAACCGCGCTGGCTGGTCGATGCCGCCAGCCGTCGTCAAAAGTGGATCGATCAGGCGCAATCACTGAACCTGTACATCGCCGGCGCATCGGGCAAAAAACTCGATGTCACCTATCGCATGGCATGGTATCGCGGCCTCAAAACCACGTATTACCTGCGCGCGTTATCGGCGACCAGCACCGAGAAATCGACGATCACCACCGGTTCGCTGAACGCAGTGTCGGCCGCATCGAGCAGCACCACTGCAGCATTCACGCAGGCAGCAGAAGTGCCGAATGCATGCTCGATCGACAATCCCGATTGCGAAGCGTGTCAGTGACGCACCGTCCCTCTCCCGTCGCGGGAGAGGGCACAAAACAAAAATTTAACGCAGCAACTTAGAGGCGAGCAGTTATGTTGAGCTGGGACGAATACGACAGCGAAGAGTCAATTCCCACTGCGGTAAAAACCAATATTTATGCGACGCAAATCGAACCGACTGCCGCACCCGCTGTAGCTGAACCGGCACCGGTGTATGCCGATAACGCCGCGCAAGAAAAAGCCGCTGCGGTAAAAGTGCCTGAAATCGCGCCGCAACCCGTTGTTGCCGATCCCGATATCGCCGCGCGCGCACATGCCGCCGTCGAACATCTCGATGTCGCCGCCGGTCTCGAAGATCTGGAAATGGGCGCCGCGCGCCTGCAGGTCGACGACAAGCGCATGATCAACTGCCGCGCCGATCTGAATCAGCTGGTGCCGTTCAAATACGATTGGGCGTGGCAGAAATATCTCGACGGCTGTGCGAACCACTGGATGCCGCAGGAAATCAACATGACCGCCGATGTCGCCACCTGGCGTGCGCAGGATGGTCTCACCGATGACGAGCGCCGCATCGTAATGCGCTCGCTCGGTTATTTTTCAACAGCTGACAGCCTCGTCGCGAATAATCTGGTTCTCGCGATTTATCGTCTGATCACGAATCCGGAATGCCGTCAGTATTTGCTGCGCCAGGCTTTTGAAGAAGCGATTCATACGCACGCGTATCAATACTGCGTCGAGTCGCTCGGTATGGACGAAGGCGAAGTATTCAACATGTACCGCGAAATTCCGTCAGTCGCAAAAAAGGCCGCGTGGAGCTTGAGTCATACGCACACGTTGAATGACCCCACCTTCAAAACCGGCACCTTCGAAAATGATCAGGAATTACTGCGCAATCTGATCGGCTTTTATGCGGTTACCGAAGGCATCTTCTTCTACTGCGGTTTCACGCAGATCTTGTCGATGGGTCGCCGCAACAAAATGACCGGCGTTGCCGAACAATTCCAATACATTCTGCGCGATGAATCGATGCACTTGAATTTCGGTATCGACATGATCAACCAGATCAAACTGGAAAATCCGCATTTGTGGAGCGAGGCATTCCAGCGCGAAGCGGTACAGATGATTATCGAAGGCACCGAAATCGAAGTCGCTTACGCACGCGACACCATGCCGCGCGGCGTACTGGGCATGAACGCGGCGATGATGGAAGACTATCTGCACTTCATCGCGAATCGTCGCCTGTCACAATTGGGTTTACCGGAACAATTCCCCGGCGCACAAAACCCGTTCCCGTGGATGAGCGAAATCATGGACCTGCGCAAGGAGAAAAATTTCTTCGAAACGCGAGTCACTGAGTATCAAACCGGCGGTGCATTAAGCTGGGAGTGAAATAGAAAGGGGGAATGCCGGCACGCGAACGCAAAAACAGCACTACTAAAACAAGCGATCGCGTATCGACATTAAATTGCAGTTGTTCAGGTGGGAGTAACTGTATGGATGACAGCAATAAAACACCGCCCGTAGATCCGGAAACGATCTTGTTCACACTCGATCAACTCGGTCAAACGGTCGACGTGATGAATAAAGTCATTACTCGCCTGCGCGGTTATGTCATGCAAAACATGGCCGCACAGCGTCAAGGCGAATTGGATTTCGGCAAGTCAACACACGCCGGTAAGATAGGACCTTCAGGGCTGCATTAATCATGCACAATGACAACGTGGAAGTCACCCGCATCTCAAGTCTCGGCATTTGGCTGAGAGCGCACAATAAAAAATTCTTTCTCTCGTATCACGATTTTCCGCGTTTTAAAAACAAACCGCTGCTCGCAGTGCTGCATGTTGAAGAGCCGGCGCCAGGAAACTTCTATTGGCCAAAAATCGAGCTCACAATTACGGCGGCAGCAATAGATAATAATGCAACACATTAAAAGTCGTTTTCGACACACACTTTTGTAAAACGAAATAAGAAAAATAAGGAATTCTACCAAAATGAGAAAAAGCCTTTTCGCCTGGAGCAAAGCTGCACAATGAATCACGCGAATTAAGCCAGAGACTCAACGATCAAACAGCAATCTACCAACAAACGATCTTAGAGCGCAGATTTGTCAGCCACTCATAACCAGCGCATAGTATTCTTCGCACCAATCCTCCTGCAGAGATCATGTAATGAATCGTCTAGCTAAAATACTCGTTACAGCAATTTTACTCACCGGCATGCACTCGACATTCGCCGCCGACATCAACACCCAGCAATCGAAAATGGGCATGTGCAACCAACAAGCGGGTGAATTGAAAGGCGATGAGCGCAAGAAATTCATGTCGAGCTGTCTCAAGAAAGATTCGGCGGCTGATACCCAACAAGGCAAAATGAAGCATTGCAATGAAGCGGCGAGCGGCAAGAAAGGCGATGAGCGCAAAGCGTTCATGTCGCAGTGTTTGAAGAAATCCGATAGCTAGACGGCACCGCGTAAATCATTCAACATTCCCGCCCTTCGAATAGCGCACGTTTCAGCGCGCGCTATTGTTCTGTTAACAATCCATCCTGTCATTAGACGACCTGGCGTATCGCACGACAATTTGCCATTGCGACACAGAAATCTCAGGTAGAAACAGCTATGCCAGAAAGATCCGTATTTCATGATGCGACGGGCGCGCGCTCACGCCAGCTAACGCGCATCAGCCTGCTCATTGCCATCGTCACTACCATTCTGATGACGACGTTCGTCGCGACGATTTTGTCAGTGCAATCGCAATCGCCACTGCCCCTCATCAATGAACACAAGCTGCATACGATTCCGTTTCAAAAGGCACGCGCGCCACAACTGGTCAGCAGCGCCAAGCGCTACGCCAAAAATGCGAAAGCACATCAACGCGGTGTACCGCGCGCGATTCGGCCGGAAAATTTGCCGGTACTCGCCGCGCCGTTACCGATGGCGGCGACGCAGCCGAGCGGCGATAAACCGCTGGCGATTGGCTTTTACGTCAATTGGGATGACAACAGCTATCCATCATTAAAGCGTTTGCTGCCGCAACTCGATTGGGTCATACCCAGTTGGATCAGTTCGACCGGTCGCACGCTCGATCTGAATATCGATATCGATCCGAAAGCGCTCGATCTGATTCGCCGCACCAAACCGCAAACAGCGATTTTGCCGATGTGGCAGAACGCCGTCGATGGTAACTGGGACGGCGCGGCATTGGCGCACCTGGTCGCCGATCCGCAAATGCGCACGGCGCGATTGCAGCAAATTCTGGCGCTGATTGCGCAGTATCAATTGCAGGGCCTGGTGATCGATTTCGAAAATGTACCGAAATCAGCACATAAAAATCTGCTCGCCTTTCTCAATGAAATCAAAACGAGTTTCGCCGCCAAGCATTTAACGCTGGCGATTGCGGTGCCATTTGACGATGAAGAATGGAGTTACCGCGAATACGCGAACGTCACCGATTATTTAATGCTGATGGCGTACGACGAACATTGGGAGGAAGGCACACCGGGTAGCATCGCCAGTCAGCACTGGTTCGAAGCAACACTCGCGAAACGCATGCGCGACCTCGATCCGCATCACGTCATCATCTGTATCGGCAGCTACGGTTACGACTGGGCGGGCAACAAAGGCGCCGAAGACATTACGTTTCAGGAAGCGGTGCAAACCGCGCGCGAATCCGAGGCGACAATCGAGTTCGATGCCGATACGTTGAACCCGGGCTTTTCGTACGAAGAAGACGATGGCAAACAGCACGAAGTGTGGTTGCTCGATGCGGTGACCGCGTTCAATCAGATTCATCGCGCCGATGTTTATCGCCCGGCCGGTTATGCATTGTGGCGGCTTGGCTCGGAAGATCCGTCGATCGCATCAATTTTTGGTCGCCACTACAACGAAACCGCACCGGCCGAATTGAATCGGCTCGAAATGGGCAGCGACATCGACATCGAAGGCAGCGGCGAAATTCTCAGCATCGCCGCGCATCCGAGCGAAGGCCGGCGCAGCTTTATTACCGATGCGACGGGTTTGATTACCGAGCAAAATTATCTGCAGACGCCGTCGAGTTATGTGGTACGGCGACTCGGTGCGGTGCCGAAAAAAATTGCACTGACCTTTGACGATGGCCCCGACCCGGTGTGGACGCCGAAAATTCTCGACATCCTGAAACAGAAAAATGTGAAGGCCAGTTTTTTCATCATCGGCGAAAACGGCGAAGCCGCGCCCGATCTGGTGCGGCGTATTTACGATGAAGGTCATGATGTCGGCAATCACACCTTTACGCATCCAAATCTCGGCGAAAGTCCGCAGGAATTAACCGAAATCGAATTGAATGCTACGCAGCGCTTATTTCAGGCGCTGACCGGGCATTCGATGCGTTTTTTTCGGCCGCCATATTTCGGCGATGCCGAACCGACCACGTCCGACGAATTGATCCCGGTCGAAAAAGCGCAGGCGATGGGCTATCTCACGGTGGGCTTGCGTGTCGATCCGGACGATTGGCAGCGCCCGCCCGCAGCGACGATCGTGCAGCGCACGCTCGAACAGATCAGCGATCCGAATCCGGAAATTCGCGGGCAAATCGTGTTATTGCACGATGCTGGCGGCGATCGTTCGCAAACGGTAGCGGCGTTACCGGTGCTGATCGATACCTTGCGCGCGCAAGGTTATGAGCTGGTGCCGGTATCGACGCTTGCCGGCTTGAGCCGCGCGCAGGCGATGCCACCGATCACACAGGAAGGCTTTGCGCAGACCATCACGCGCTGGGTTTTCCTGCTGATCGGCTGGCTCAATTCCGCTCTAACACTGTTATTCAGCGGCGTCATCGCATTGAGTTTTCTGCGCTTGATATTGTTGTGCGGGCTCGGTATTCGCCAGCACTGGACCCATAAGCGCGAAAAACAATTACTGGTGCCGGCGAGCGACGCGCTAGTGTCGGTGCTGATTCCCGCGTTCAACGAACGCAAAGTGATCGCAACCTCGATCGAACGTATTCTCGAATCCGATTATCCGCATTTGGAAATTGTGGTGATCGACGATGGCTCGACCGATAACACGTCCGACGTCGTGCGCAACCATTTCGCGCACGATGCGCGCGTGCGTCTGTTGACGCTGCTAAACGGCGGTAAAGCGCGCGCGATTAATGCCGGACTCGCGCAATCGAGCGGCGCCATCGTCGTCGCGCTTGATGCCGATACCCAATTCGATCGGCACTGCATTTCGAATCTGGTGCGCTGGTTCGGCGATGCGCGCGTCGGCGCGGTGGCCGGCAACGCAAAAGTCGGCAATCGCATCAACACCGTCACGCGCTGGCAGGCACTTGAATACATCACCGCGCAAAATCTCGAACGCCGCGCATTGGCGGCATTGAATTGCATCACCGTGGTACCGGGCGCGGTTGGCGCATGGCGGCGCAGCGCACTTGAACAATTCGGTGGTTTTCCAACGCAGACGCTGGCCGAGGATCAAGACCTCACCTTGCAATTACAGCGCGCCGGTTATCGGATTGTGTACGACGACGAAGCAATCGCGTGGACTGAAGCGCCGGAAACATTTGCCGGCCTTGCACGCCAGCGTTTTCGCTGGTCGTTCGGCACTCTGCAATGTGTATGGAAACAGCGCGATATGTTGTTTCGCCGCCGCTACGGCGTGATGGGTTGGTTCGCCTTACCGCAGGTCTGGTTATTTCAAATAGTATTTGGCTTGGTCGCGCCGCTCGTCGATCTGGCGCTACTGTGGCAATTGATCAGTACCGGCATTGATGTATTGCAACATAAACAATTAGCCGATACATCAACGCTCGCGGTGACCAGTGTGTATTACGCTTTATTCACTTTGTTCGATATCGCCGCCGGCGTGCTCGCGTTCAGTCTCGAAAAAAATGAAAACTGGCGTTTATTATGGTGGTTGATTCAACAACGCTTCGGTTATCGGCAGATCATGTATTACGTGGTGGTGAAATCGATTGTCACCGCATTGCGCGGCTCTGCGGTGGGCTGGGGTAAGCTCGATCGCACCGCGACAGCCACCGCGAGGCACTGATACAACAACGCATAATTGACCCAATCAATCGCGGCGTAGCGAACATTACGAAAACAACATTTACCTGCGCCGCCAAACCTCAGTAATATCCGTCAGGCTTTCACATAATAATTTCCGAGTCGCTCAGCAACTTTTCCGCCGCTATCGGTATCGCCTTCCGCTTTTGACAATGCGTTAGCCGACGACTCAATCATTCAGGAGCATTGCAATGAACGACGCCACATTGACGAACGAAACCACCGTAGTAGCTGTGCCAATGACGCCCGCCAAAGGATTGCTGGCACTGCTTAATATCATTGTGTTTGTCGCGGCATTTGTCGCGCTGAATTATTGGATCGGTGTGGTCGAATTCTGGGCGGGATTTTTATTCGTATTGTATTGGAGCAGCGTCGAACATTTGAAAGTGGAAAGATTGCCGCATTGCATTGTCGGCGCGATCGTCGGCTTGCTGGTGTCGTACGCGATGCAAACATTGCCGCTGACAATGGGCATCGTCGGTGCATTGATCCCCCTCTCCGTCATTATCGTGATGGTTTATTGCCAAGTGATGGGCTGGCTGCCAGTGGTCGTCAACACAGCCACCATGTTATTTCTCACCGTCGCGACGATGCCGGCGCTGCAGACCCACGGCAACTTCATCAGCGTATTCAGCGGCCTCGGCATGGGCATCGCGTTTTTCGTCACGCTGGTGGTCGGTGGCGGCAAGTTGATGGAAAAATTCTCAAAAAAATAAACTTGCAGGCCCTTGTTACGCGCTCGCAGAAATGTGAGCGCTCGACTTTCCCCCACAGCGCACGGGGAAAAATATTCACTTAACCGCGCGCGAAAAACTCAGTACTATCGGCTTCCCATCATTCTGCGAACGCGCAATGCTCGAACGAATATGTCCGGCATGAGTGCGAGCGCTTTCGACCAGGAGCTCGATCATGACGACAGCTTACGATTTCTCGGCAAAAACCATCGACGGCAAACCGGCCACATTGGCGGACTATCAAGGCAAGCTGGCATTGGTGGTCAACGTTGCCAGCAAATGCGGATTGACGCCGCAATACGAAGGGCTCGAAGCGCTGTATCGCAAATACAAAGACAAGGGCTTGGTGATTCTCGGTTTTCCATGCGATCAATTCGGCAATCAAGAACCGGGCAGCGAAAGTGAAATTCAGGAGTTTTGTTCGCTGAACTATAACGTCAGCTTTCCGATGTTCAGCAAGATTGAAGTCAACGGTCCCAATGCGCATCCGCTTTACGCATTTCTGCGCCAGCAGCAGCCGGGCACTAAACCCAGCGCGGACGATCTGCAAAACAATAAACTGTACAAATATCTGAACGAACACCTGCCGGAAAATCTGGTCGGCGATGTCGTTAAATGGAATTTCACCAAATTTCTGATCGGTCGCGACGGCAAGGTATTGAAGCGCTTCGAACCCACCGCAACGCCAGAAGAAATCGATCGTGAAATTCAACCGCTGTTGAGCTGATTGCATCGCGGTGAATCAATCACACGCGAGTCTCTGATCAAGTGGTTTTCGCCCCTCTTCCCGCGGCAGAGGGGCTGTGAGGGCCTCTTGTACCTCGAACAATAATAATTGAGGTCGTCATGCCGGGAACCATCATTATCACCAATGCCGTCCTGCAAACCTGGCTATTGATTGCCGCCATGATTATTGCGCTGACGCTGTCGGCACGGCGCACCACTGCTAATACCTTGCTGCCGATCGGCGTCACGCAAGAGTTAAAAGGCGTGGCAATACTCGCCGTGGTATTCGGCCATATCGGTTATTTTCTGGTGGATGACAATCGCTTTCTGTTTCCGCTATCGATCGGCGCCGGTGTCGGCGTGAATATTTTTTTATTGTTATCGGGTTACGGTCTCACCCTCGGCTTATTGAGTAAACCGCTACCGGCGCTGGAATTCTATCGTCGGCGCATGATCAAAATATTCATTCCCTTTTGGTGTGCGCTGATCGCATTTTTCGTACTCGATGCATTCGTGCTACATCGGACTTACTCGTCGGCTTATATCGTGCGCTCGCTGTTCGGATTTTTTCCGCGCGCCGACATGGCCGACGACATCAATTCGGTGTTCTGGTACATCACCTGGATTTTATTTTATTACCTGTTGCTGCCGCTGCTATTCATGCCGCGCTGGCCCTGGTTAACAGCACTATTACTGTACCTCAGCGGCGAAGCACTGGTGCGCTGGAATCCGCCCGCGATCGAGCTGGTCACGCGTTTGTATCAAGTGCACACTGTTGCATTCCCGCTCGGCATGGTGCTCGCGTGGCTACTGTATGAACCGAAGAATGGCTCCAACACGATTGCAACAAAATTAAAAACACTGAAACGTGAAATGCCATCGGCGCCCTATTACCTGACACTTCTCGTATTCACCGCCATCGCCGCGTATTGCGCCTATTTCAACGGTATCGGTGAAAGTATTCAGAAAGAACAGTTGATGAGCATTCTGACGACGCTGGCATTGCTCGGATTATTCGCGGTCAAGCGCTTTGAATTACGCCTGTTCAGTTTGATCGGCGTGTATTCGTATGAAATGTATTTACTGCACTGGCCGATTGTTTCCCGCTACGACGTTATTTATTCCCATCTACCCGCCGCACTCGCCACCATCGTCTATATCGCGCTGTTTCTGGCAATGGGCTGGTGCATTCAAAAATTTACCGCACCAGTGAGCGTTTGGATCGACAGCAAATCGAAACCTGTGCAACAGTGAATATTACCCACCACCGGCCCGCTGCACTCGCTTATCGTTAAACACTCGAAATTAGCAGCGTCACCATAATTTCCATGCGCGACCACAACGCCGCTGCCGCCGCGGCGCTCAATAACACCAGCACGATAATTGGGCCAGATCGTCCGTTGCGGCCATGCAACCACTCGCCAAAATATAAAAATGTTTCCGTCATAAAATTTCCGACCGTGACTAAAAATTTGGCGCAAAAAAAAGCTCATCCCCCATCCATCGACACTGAACTGCAGTGACCTGGATAAGAGATGAGCTCCGTTGCCCTCTCGAATCGCACATCCCCATTGATGCGCGAGTTTAATTAATTTTAATCAAACATCGTGCCAGCGACGAAAACCCCGTTAATTAACAACGGAATTTCAATTCGTTAGCGTTATTGCAGAGAGGAAAATGCAATCGAGACCGCCTGCTATTGGTGCAGAGTGCCGCAGGTTGGTTCGCGAATCCCTTTAAGTGCGCCGCGATTTCGGCGCATGCAATGGCGGAATTACCGCCGCCATCAATTGCAACCGGCCGGTAATGACTCCACGCTGCGTAATCATTTCGTCAGCAATTTGTTGCAATCGCAGTACCGGCCCCTGTACTAAGATTACTTCCATGGTTTGATGATGCATAAGGTGCACGTGTAATGAGCTGATCACTTCGTCGATGTAGCTGTGCTGCAAATCGGCCAGTTGCTTTTGCAAACCGCGTGTCGAATGATCGTAAAGCAGCGTGATGGTGCCAGCCATCACTTCGTCACCGAATTCGCGCTTATGCTCGACGACATGCTGATTGATCATGTCACCAATCGCCTGCGAGCGACTTTCGAAACCACGACGCTCAACCATTTCGTCGAGATCGGTTAGCAATTCCTCTGGTAAAGAAATACTGATGCGACTGACTAAATTTCTTTTTTCTTCCTTTGGCATTGGCATCCTCTCTAGGCGCCGTAAACAATTATTTTGCGGCTTGCAAGCAGGATTTCACTTGCACAGTAAATGCAACGTGCAAACACTTATTAGTCCTCCACTCCGAAATAGTTCGGCCGCAAAACAATTGTTCACGCCGCTCGATATTTGGTGGCAGCTACACGAACTTTCTTTACCGACTTCTCAGAACAACCAAACTTTAGGGCGATATGAGCGATTGTGTTGCGGCCGTAGCCATTCACGAGCTAGGGACTTGTAAGTGTTTGCACTCCCCATTTAAGACGCCGAAGAAATCCTGCTTGCAAGCCGCAACACAGTCGTTCATGTCGCCTCGCACGTAATTCAACACTCCGTCAAAACATATGACTGTAACGCTCAAGCTCCCACTGGCTAACGCTCAAGTGGTACTCCTCCCACTCCAATGTTTTGTATTTAATAAACTCATCGCGCAATTCCTTGCCGAGTGTTTGCTCAATGAGCGGATCGGCGGCGAATGCTGCGACCGCCTCCTGCAGGGTCTGCGGCAAAAACTCGATGCCGCGATCGCGGCGCTCGGCATCGCTGATTTCGTACAGATTATCTTCGTTCGGTGCGCCGGGATTAATGCCCTCGCGAATACCCTCCAGACCGGCCGCTAGCGCCAATGTCGCTGCGAGATATGGATTTACTGCGCCATCGGCATTGCGCGATTCACAGCGACCACCGCCGGCTGGCACACGTACCGAGTTCGTGCGGTTATTCGAACCATACGAATTAAACACTGGCGCCCATGAAAAATAACTCATTGCGCCACGTCGCACTAAACGCTTGTAGCTGTTCACCGTCGGCGCGAACGCGGCGCACAACGCGCGACCATGTTTTAGGATGCCGCCGATGAATTGATAGCCGAGCTCGGTTAAACCAATACCGCGTGGATCGTCTTTCGGATCGCACGCAAACAAATTTTCCCCCGTATTAATGTCGTACAGCGACATATTGAAATGCGCACCATTACCGGTTTTATCCGCAAATGGCTTCGGCATCATCGTCGCCAGCAAGCCCTCCTCCTTGGCGTAGTGTTTCGCCATGAAACGGAAGAAGGTCAAGCGATCGCAACTCGTCAACGCATCGGCATATTGAAAATCGAATTCATATTGACCGTTGGCGTCCTCATGATCGAACGAATATAAATCCCAGCCGAGATCGTTAATGCAGGTTGCCACCTTGTCGAGCCAACTAAAACTATCGACGAAACCGCGCACGTCGTAGCACGGCTTCACCAATTTATCGTCGGCATTCGGCACCACCAGCGAACCATCGCCGTTTTGCTTCAGTAAAAATATTTCACACTCAATGCCGAGATTGAAACCGAATCCCATCGCTTTCGCCTGTGCCATGATGTTCTGTAACGCAACACGAGTATTTAACGAATACGGCTGACCCTGGAAATAATTATCGGCGGGAATCCATGCGATTTTTGGCTCCCACGGCAATTGAATGGCGCGATCGAGATCGGGCACCGAAGTGATTTCGTCGTCGTTCGGCGCCTGCCCCAAACCATCAAGCGCGTAACCGGTGTAACGCTCGGAGCCATGTGCCATATGTTCGAGATGCGCGATCGGCACCACTTTCGCTTTCGGCACGCCGTGAATATCGACATATGCACCGATACAATATTTAACGCCCTTGTCGCGCAATTGCTGTTGCAATGCCTGAATTTCTGCCGTGGATTTCATCGCCACCTCTCGCTCTATGTCGCGCGAAACACTTCGCGCCGAATCAAATGCTGCTGCGTTCGAAATAAGACGCTTCCAGCGGCGGCCGTTCGCACATTCCACGCTCGATCAATGCGCTCAAATCTTCGACCATCCATTGAAACCATTCGCGCCCTTTCTCGGCATTAGCGCGACTCGGAAAACCGGTGACGCCATTACAACTGGTACGATTAACCGGGTGCGCGAATACACAATGTTCAGTGCGATCAGGATCGTCGGCATCCGCGATCAATTCTTTGCGCACCATGCGCGGCGCCTGCGCCAGCATCAGCGACGTCTCGGCATCGTTCGCATGCCAGTCGTCGCCATCGGCAAAATGAAATTCGCGCACGCGCTGACTGATCGTCGCTGAGTTGAAAATCGCCACCATCAGGTCGTCGTGTTCGGCACGCAGCATTTCCAGCGCACAACGCAGCGGCGCGGCATTGGTGACATGCGTATTGACGATGAATAAGCGGCGCACACCGCTGCGATAGGCCCAGTCGCCAATCTGTTTAATTAATTCGATCAATGTGATCGGTTGCAGCGCGATTGTGCCGGGCCAGCGCTCGCTGTGACCGAGCGAACAGCCGTAAGGCATCGTCGGCAACATCGGCACGCGCGTTTGGTTCGACACCGCGCGACACAGCTCGTCCGCAAGCACGAAATCCATGCCGCAACCCATATGCGGACCATGTTGCTCGGTGGCACCGATCGGTAAAATTGCAGCGTGATTGGCGGCGCGCAATAGCTCCGGCAATTCAGCCCACGTCGATTCTGCCCACAACATCATTCGATCTCTTCCACATCGTCGCCGACTCGCACCATGCGAATCATGTTCGGCGTAATGTGATCGCTTTCGTCATCATCCACCGTCGGCGGATGAATCAATTCTTCGAGACGAGCCTTGGTGGCGAGAAATTCCGGCGACAGATATTGCTCATTGAAATTACGCGGACGCGGCACCGGCACTTCAATCAGCTCCTGCACTTCGCCGGGATGCGCTTTCAACACGAGAATGCGATCGGCGAGCAGAATCGCCTCGTCCAAATCATGCGTAATAAACAGAATGGTGACGTCGATGTTGCGCCAGATTTCGAGTAAATGTGCCTGCATCTTGCAGCGGGTTTGTGCATCGAGCGCACCGAATGGTTCATCCATCAGCAAAATGCGCGGTTGATTCGCCAGCGCACGCGCAATCGCAACACGCTGCTTCATACCACCCGATAATTGATGCGGATACGCATCGGCAAATTTCGCCAGCCCAACCAGATCGAGCCACTGCAACGCTTCGCTTGCAGCGGTGCCGCCGCCGCGCTTATTCATTTCGAGGCCGAACATCACATTCTTTTTTACCGTGAGCCACGGAAACAGCGTGTAACCCTGAAACACCATGCCGCGATCGGGACCGGGACCCGTCACCGCCTTGTCATCGAGCAACACTTGCCCCGATGTGTACGATTCAAGCCCGGCCAAAATTCGAATCAATGTCGATTTGCCGCAGCCCGATGGGCCGATCACGCAGACGAATTCGCGCCGATGCGTTTTGAAATTAATATTTTTCAGTGCGGTGACTTCGCCCTGCGGACTCGCGAATGTCTTACCGAGGTTTTTCACTTCGAGAATCACTTCGCGCTGTTTCAATTTTTCGAAGCGCGCGCGTACTGTGTTGGACTGCAGCAGATAGCTCGGTAAGGAAGGTGGAATATTCATGTTGAGCCCTATCAAATCGTCGGCGGATCACGTCTTATTCGGGGAGCGTTCCCATGCGAACAGCCATTTGCCCACCGCTGCCAGAATTAAATCCGTAACGAGTCCGATGATGCCGATAATGAAAATTGCTGCGTAGACATTCTCAAAATTCTTGTAGCGCGCCTGCTGGGTAATGAACCAGGTAATGCCCGAACTGGTACCGATCAATTCGGCGACGATTAAATACGTCCACGCCCAACCGAGCAGAATGCGTTGATCGCGATAGAGATCGGGCAGAATTCCCGGAATCACCACGCGAAACAACATCTGCAGTTTTTTCGCCCCGAGTGTCAACGCCGCTTCGAGCAACGCGATATCGAGCTTGCGTGTGGTATTCGCAATTATCAGCACCTGCTGAAAGAACGTGCCGATAACGATGATCGCAATCTTCGGTCCGTCATAAATACCGAGTATCGCTACTGCCAGTGCACCGAATGCGGGTGCTGGCAAATAGCGAAAGAATTCGATGAAGGGTTCGTTCAACCGCGATATCGCTGTATAGGTACCGCACAAAATACCGAGCGGCACGCCCACCATCGACGATAGAACGAAGCCCCAGAAAATAACCTGAATGCTGTGCCACAAACTTTGGTGTAACCAGAGTCCATCCTTGCGTTCCGGTGCCGTGGTAAAGCCGGTGTACAACGCTTTCCCCACCAGATGCGGCGCCGGCAGATAAATTGGATTCGCTGGAATACCCTGCGGCAGCGCTTGACCGGCATTTTTTGCCGTTGCGTATTCGTCCGCGAATACCGATTTTTCCACCAGCATGTCGGGCGCGAAATAACTGACATCTCCCGCCACCGTAATCCGCATCATCGGATGCCATACAAACGGCACATAACTTACGATGCACCACAACAATAAGGGCAGCAGAAACGAACCCATCGTCAATAGTAATTTGCTGCGCGGCGTTAATTCCTTGCGCACCGCAAACCACGATGTCTTCGTAATCGGCGTTACCTCATCGATAATTTCTGCTGCCGACATTGCGCAATCTCGCAGTAAAGTACGACTGGGTCTCGTGATGAAAAATCAGAGGCCGGAGGTAAACGACGGATCGATATAGCTGTCGACCGCTTGCGGCGTTTTATACACCTCGTATTTCACGTTGAAGTTGTCGACGATTTTCGATGAGCCATACACCGATTTAAAGCCATCGACTTTTGCATACGCCGCTTTTGCTTCCGGCAATGTGAGAATTTTTGTACCTTTCAACAGCGCATCATATTCGGCCGCTGAAACACCCACGCGGGCCGCCATGATTTTTACCGCATCGGCATGCGTTTTCGGGTCATAGATATAATCGACCACGCGGTACCAAACCTTCGTGACTTTCTGCCAATCGGCCTTGCGTGCGGCGATGCTGCTCGGATTCACCGCGAGCACGTCGTAGATCAAACCGGGTTCATCGGCGGAGGTATAAATCGGTTTCGAGCCCGGCACCAGTTTCAGCGCCATACCCGAGTTGGGCTGCCAGGCGCCGATCGCCTCGACCCCACCGGACGCGAGCACTTGTGGCGTTTCGTTGGTCGGCGAATTTACCAACGTCACATCGGTTTCCTTCATGCCGGCTTTTTCGAGACCGTTCAGCAACAATAGATGATCGACGAAACCTACTTCGATGCCGATTTTCTTACCTTTCAAATCTTTCAGTGATTTGATACCGGGTTTGCCGACAATCATGTCGTTGCCGTTCGAATAATCGTTGATCAAAATCATTACGCTCTTCGCACCGTTGGCGCCGGTGACCAGAGCATCGCCATTGGTAACGGTGACCGCATCGAGTTTGCTAGCTGCATACGCGTCCATCGACGCGACATAATCGAACCATTCGAATTGCACATCGACACCGGCTTCCTTGAACCAGCCTTTTTCGATCGCCACCTGCCATGCCACCCATCCCGGCCAATCGCTGTAACCGATTTTCAACGGCGCTGCCGCGTGTGCAGAAAAGGCAATCGCGGACAATGCGATGCTGCCGGCAACAAATCGTGCGCACTTCAATAAACGCTGGCACGAGAACATAACGGATTGCTTCATTGCGGTTCCCCCTGATGGTTTCAGTATTACGATTTGATCTCGCCGTAATACCGACCTTTGCAACCGGTATGCCATTGAAAAAATCTGCTGCTGCGTCAGTGTTTGTTGTTTCGCTTCGAAAAAAGGGCCGCAAAAGCAGTCATTAATTGCGCACCAAACAAATGCAAATGCGCTTTAAATTGGCGCGCGCAAAAACTATTTTTCGGAAAAATAATATTTGCCTGCTCAAAAAACTTCGGTTAGCCTCATCCACGGCATTGCAAAATGCCAAGGCAATGGATGACTAGGGTTCCGATTTCGCTGCTGTAAAAAGTGAAGTGTCTGGTCCGAGAGTCATCGACCTCACCGAACCGATCTTGCCGATTTCGTTCACTGTGAGGTTACACGGCGGGACAAAAGCCCGGGAGAAATACTGTGTAACCACATTGCATTTGCTTTTTTTGTCACTCAAAAAATGCGAATGAAATCGGAGCAAGAACATGCACGACGAATATTCCTATCTTTCCGGCTCTGCGTTTTTCAGCGATATTATTCCCGGCGGCGCGCACTGGTCGTTAACCATTAAACGCAATCATGTATTGCGATTGATCGATATCGAAGGCGGCGCCAATGTCGGCATGCTGTTCTACAACCCGGCCAATCCGCTCGAGCGCTACAACGCACCCGATACCTTGAAATGCCAGCACACATTCAAGCTGACGCGCGGGCATTGTTTGTATTCGGATATGGGCCGTATTTTCTGTTCAATCGTTGGCGACAGCTGCGGCTGGCATGACACCGTCGGCGGCACATCGAATAAAGCATTGGTAAAAAAACGGTGGGGCGAGCGCAATTACCAGCAATACCGCAACGACTGGTACTTGAACGGCTACGACAGCTTTCTGGTCGAACTCGCGAAATACGGCCTCGGCAGAAAAGACTTAGCAGCGAATCTTAATTGGTTCAGCAAAATAGCCACCGACGACGCCGGTAATCTGCATTTCGCAACAGGCAATAGTAAAGCCGGCGATTACGTCGACCTGCGCTTTGAAATGGATACGCTGGTGATTTTCAATACCTGCCCCCATCCAATGAATCCCGCGAACGAATACCCGAAAAAACCACTGCGCTACGAATTATTTCATGCTGCTGCACGCGCAGCCGATGATTACTGCGAACATGCATGCCACGAAAACGAGCGCGGCTTTATCAACAACGCGCTCCATCACCAATGCAGCAACGGAGGGTTGTGATCATGATCGTAACTAGCCAATTACAACCGACCGATGCGGTCTTTCGCGAAGTGATTCCCGCCGGCGATTACTGGATGCACGTCGTTAAAAAAAATCAGGTGCTGCGCATTCTCGATCTCGAAGGCAATCAAGCCGCCGATACGTTGTTTTATGCCGCACATGATCCAGGCGAGCGTTACTCGGCGATGGATACGATTCGCGAACAAGGAAATGTGTATCTCAGCGCCGGCACGAAACTGCTATCGAACGAAGGTAATGTGATGCTCGATATCGTCGCCGACACTTGCGGCCGCCACGACACGCTCGGCGGCGCATGCGCCACCGAATCCAACACCGTGCGCTATGCCCTCGACAAGAAATGTATGCATGCGTGTCGCGATAGCTGGATGCTCGCAGTCGCCGAAAACGAACAATTCGGCATGAGCAAACGCGATATTACCCACAACATTAATTTTTTTATGAATGTGCCAGTCACGCCGGATGGTGGACTGACGTTTGCCGATGGCATTTCCGATGCGGGTAAATACGTTGAGCTGAAGGCTATGATGGATGTGATCGTGCTGATTTCAAATTGTCCGCAATTGAATAATCCCTGTAATGCATACAACCCGACGCCGATTGAAGTATTGATCTGGGATTGATCGATTGGGAATTTTTGACTCGCCGCGGGCGCAAAGTGAGCTCGCTTCCCGGGACACGCGGCAAGTACATCCGTGTAGCTCGTCATCGACATCCCTGTCGATGACGGTCCCGAAAAGCGAGCTCACTTCACGCCTGCAAGCATCGCAGAGACGATTGTGTGGACGACCATACAACGGCAATGACGCGGGACGGCCCGCAAGGGAAACAAGATGTTTAACGCTGTTTTAATCGCCAACCGCGGCGCCATTGCCTGCCGCATCATCCGCACATTGCGCGCGATGAATATTCGTGCGATTGCGGTTTATGCCGAAGCCGATGCCGAATCAAGGCATGTATTGCTCGCCGACGAAGCGCATAGTCTCGGCAGCGGTAACGCCGCGCAAACGTATCTCGATCAGGACAAATTGTTCGCGATCGCAAAAGCCAGTGGCGCACAAGCGATTCATCCGGGCTACGGTTTTCTCAGTGAAAACGCTAATTTCGCGCGCCGCTGCGCAATCGAAAACATTGTGTTTCTCGGCCCGACACCGGAGCAGATGGAAGCGTTCGGCCTGAAACATACCGCGCGCCAGCTCGCCGAAGAAAACCAATTACCACTACTGCCAGGCAGCGGCTTATTGGAAACGTTAGACGCGGCACTTACTGCGGCGGAGCGTGTTGGCTTTCCGGTGATGCTGAAATCGACTGCAGGCGGCGGCGGTATCGGCATGCAGCTGTGTCATGACGTGGATGAATTGCGCAGTGCCTACGATTCGGTGCGCCGGTTGAGTGCTAATAATTTCGCCAACAACGGCGTGTTCATCGAAAAATACGTTACCAATGCGCGACATATCGAAGTGCAAGTGTTCGGCGATGGCCACGGCAATGCGACCGCATTGTGCGAACGCGATTGTTCGAGCCAGCGCCGCCATCAAAAAGTGATCGAGGAAACGCCTGCACCGAATTTTCCGGAAAGCATTCGTAGGCAATTGCGCGAGGTATCGAAGCGTCTCGCGGCGGCGGTGAAATATCGCAGCGCCGGTACCATCGAATTTATTTACGACGCGCAGGCGCAGCAGTTTTATTTTCTCGAAGTGAATACGCGACTTCAGGTCGAGCACGGTGTTACCGAGCAGATTTACGGCATCGACCTGGTACGCTGGATGATCGAAGTCGGCGCCGGTGAATTGCCGCTCGCTCAGCTCGAAAAACAATTGCAGCCACGCGGGCATGCGATTCAGGTGCGAATTTATGCCGAAGATCCTGGCAAGAATTTCCAGCCGAGCGCGGGGCTGCTCAGTGAGGTGCGCTTTCCCGATGCCAATGGCCCAGGGGTTGCCGATACCGAAAAAGGGCAATTGCGCATCGATCATTGGATTGAAACCGGTATAGAAGTATCGCCATTCTTCGATCCGATGTTGGCGAAAATCATTGTGTGGCGCGATACGCGCGACGCGGCGATTACTGCGCTTGATACCGCGCTTGCTGACAGCATCGTGTACGGCGTCGAAACCAATAGCGATTACTGCCGCGCGGTATTACGCAGTGAGATTTTCACTCGCGGTGAAATGCATACCCGCTATCTGAATCAATTCGCGTATCGCTCGCCACGCATCGACGTATTGCGTGCGGGCACCTTAACTACGGTGCAGGATTTTCCCGCGCGCCGCGGTTATTGGGATGTCGGCGTACCGCCGTCGGGTCCTTTCGATGATTGGTCATTCCGGCTCGGCAATCGCCTGCTCGATAATGACGAAACCGCTGCCGGCATCGAAATCACATTGAATGGCCCGCAACTGCAATTTCGCAGCGCCACGCAAATCGTACTTGCCGGCGCCACGCTCGATGCGCAACTGAATGGACAGGCAATCGAATTCTGGCGCGTGATCGATGTACCCGCCGACGCGATTATCAATATTGGAAAAATTAATAGCGGTGGCGCACGCGCTTATTTGCTGATCAAAGGCGGCGTGCAATGTCCGGATTATCTCGGCGCCAAATCGACGTTCACGCTCGGCCAGTTCGGCGGCCATAACGGCCGCGCGTTGCGCGTCGGCGATGTGCTGCATATCACGCCGCTGAGTGAATCCGTTAGAGCGCGTGCATTGCCTGTCGAATTAATACCGACGATGCAGCGCGAATGGCGAATCGGTGTGATGTATGGCCCGCATGGCGCACCTGACTTCTTCACACCAGACGATATTGCAAAGTTTTTCGATGCCGAGTGGGAGGTGCATTACAACTCCAGCCGCACCGGTGTGCGCTTAATCGGCCCCAAACCGACGTGGGCGCGTAACGATGGCGGCGAAGCCGGCATGCATCCGTCGAATATTCACGACAATGCGTATGCGCTCGGCGCAATCGATTTCACCGGCGATATGCCGGTGATTCTCGGCCCCGATGGCCCGTCGCTCGGCGGCTTCGTCTGCCCCGCCACCGTGGTTCGCGCAGAACGCTGGAAGATCGGCCAACTGAAAGCGGGCGATCGCGTGCGTTTTATTCCGCTCAGTATCGAGCAGGCAATAGCCATTGAGCGCACGCAAAATGCCGCGCTCGCCGCGCTGCAATGTTCGCCACAGGCATTTGTGCTGCCGCAAGACACTGCATTGCACAATCCAATCGTCGCGCGCATCGCGGCCAGCGGTGGCGATAGCGTTGATGTTGTCTATCGCTGCGCCGGCGATAAATTTCTGCTGGTCGAATACGGCCCACAAATGCTCGATATCGCGCTGCGTTTTCGCGTGCATGCATTGATGCTGCAATTGCAGAAACATAAACCCGCCGGCGTATTCGAATTGACGCCGGGCATTCGCTCGCTGCAAGTGCATTACGATTCGCTGCAAATCGGATTGTCCGAATTATTGCAGTGGCTACAAAGCGCCGAAGCGCAACTCGGTGCCATCAGCGAGTTATCGGTGCCTGCGCGCGTGGTGCATCTGCCACTGTCGTGGGACGATGCCGCGTGCCGCCTCGCGATCGAAAAATATATGCAGTCGGTGCGCAAAGATGCGCCGTGGTGCCCAAGCAATATCGAATTCATTCGCCGCATCAATGGCCTCGATAGTATCGACGATGTTAAAAAAATCGTGTTCGATGCGAGCTATGTGGTGATGGGACTCGGCGATGTGTATTTAGGTGCGCCAGTGGCGACGCCGCTCGATCCGCGCCATCGCCTCGTCACCACCAAATACAACCCGGCCCGTACATGGACCGCGGAAAACTCGGTCGGTATCGGCGGCTCATATTTGTGTGTGTACGGCATGGAAGGCCCCGGCGGTTACCAATTCATTGGCCGCACGCTGCAGATGTGGAATCGCTATCGCCGCACCGCCGAATTCGCGCAGCCGTGGTTATTGCGTTTCTTCGATCAGATTCGTTTTTACGAAGTCAGCGCCGATGAGCTGGTGCAGATTCGCCACGATTTTCCACATGGCCGCTATCCGCTGCGTATCGAGGAAACACAATTTAGCCTGCGCGAATACCGTGCATACCTTGAACAACACGCGATTGAAATCGATGCCTTCACCACCCAGCGGCAACAAGCATTCGCTGAGGAATTGCAGCATTGGCGCGACAGCGGTCAATTCCATTTCGATAGTAGCGCGAGCAGCGAAAACAATGCCGCTATCGAACATGAGTTGCCTGCCGATTGCATAGCGATCGATAGTCACGTTGCCGGCAATATCTGGAAGCTGTTGGTCGAACCCGGCGCACACGTCACCACGGGCGAGACCGTGGCAATTCTCGAATCGATGAAGATGGAGATTGAATTGCATGCTCCGGTCGATGGCGTCGTCCACAGCATTCATCGCGGCGAAGGCTCGCAGATTAATGCCGGACAAGCGCTGATGATTATTCGTGAGAGCAAGCCATGACACTGAGCTTCGAGCAAATCGATATCACTATCGCCGGCCTACGCGCCCATTACCGGCGCGGCGATTTCACACCGCGCGAACTAATCGCAGCGCTGCGCAAGCGCAGCGCACAATTTCGCGATCGCAATATCTGGATTCATGAACTGACCGAACCCGAAACCGAACCGTATCTGGCTGCGCTCGATAATCGCGACGTTAACGATGCGCCCCTGTACGGCATTCCGTTTGCGATTAAAGACAATATCGATCTGGCTGATGTACTAACCACGGCCGCGTGCGCAGCAGTTGCCTATACGCCGCGTGAGCATGCGTTCGTGGTGGCGAATTTAATTCAGGCCGGCGCTATTCCGCTCGGCAAAACCAATCTCGATCAGCTCGCGACAGGACTCAACGGCACGCGTTCGCCATGGGGCGCATGCAAAAACAGTTTCGATCCCACTTACATTTCCGGCGGTTCCAGTTCCGGCTCGGCAGTGGCGGTTGCATTGGGCCTTGCGAGTTTTGCACTCGGCACCGACACCGCTGGCTCGGGCCGCGTACCGGCTGCATTCAACAATATCGTCGGCTGGAAGCCGTCGCGCGGTTTGCTTAGCACACGCGGTATGGTGCCGGCATGTCGCAGCATCGATTGCATGAGCGTGTTCGCATTGACCGCGAGCGATATCAGCACTTTGCTGCCTTTCGTCGCACATTACGACGCAGCCGATCCGTATGCGCGCCCGAACCCTGCCTACAACAGCACTGCACACAATGGCTTTGGCGCACTGCCTACGCGCGCGTTTAATTTCGGCGTACCGCGCACGGAGCAGCTGCAATTCTTCGGCGATGCCCGCGCGCAAACCGCTTTTGCGACGAGCGTCGAATTGCTCGAACACATCGGCGGCGTGAAACGCGAAATCGATTTCAGTGGTTTTCTCGATGCCGCGCGTTTGTTGTACGAAGGCCCGTGGGTGGCCGAACGCTATCACGGCATTCGTGAATTGATCGAACGTGATCCCACCACGTTATTGCCGGTGATCGCCACCATAATTAGCTCTGGGCGCGGCAAGACCGCTGTCGATACGTTCGATGCGATGTATCAAATGCAAATGCTACGACGCCGAATCGAAACAATTATTGCCGATATCGAATTTATCGCGACACCGACAGCGGGCCGCCATTTCACCCTCGACGAATTATTGGAAGAGCCAATCAAACGCAATTCGGAATTGGGTTATTACACCAACTTCATGAACCTGCTCGATCTATCGGCAGTTGCAGTACCCACGCAAATCATGCCGAACGGTATGCCATTCGGCATCACGTTATTTACCGATCGTTTCAGCGATTTGCGCTTATTGAGTTACGCGCACGCATTACAAACCACCACGCAATTACCGCTCGGTGCAATTAAACAACCATACGATTTTCCGAAACTCACACCACGTGCGGAATTATCAACATGCAAAGTCGTCGTCTGCGGCGCGCATATGCGCGGCCTGCCATTCAACGGCCAATTAATTGCCCGAGGCGCGAAATTTCTTCAGCAAAAAAAAACCTCGCCGACCTATCGCTTTTACGCATTGCCGGGCGGCGCCGTACAACGGCCCGGTTTGATTCGTGTCGATAAGGATGGCGCCGCAATCGACGTCGAAGTATGGGAAATGCCAAGCAGCGAATTCGGCTCATTCGTCGCCGCCATTCCACAGCCGCTCGGTATCGGCAAAGTGGAATTGGAAAACGGCGAATGGGTGCCGGGGTTTATTTGTGAGGGCTATGCGGTCGAGGGTGCCGAAGATATTACCGCGCTCGGCGGCTGGCGCACTTATCTCGCCACGAAGGAAAAACTATCTGCGTAGGGCGCAATAAATGAAATGCACTAGTGACCTTTAGGTTATTGCGCCGTGTACGGAGTAACGACGCCATCATTGAATCCATTGTGGCCAAATAGCCTGGCTCACGAGCCTGACTGGACAGTTTTCCCCGGTCGGGTTAATTTGAGCAACAACTAAGGACGGTTGCGCCAACCTCAAAGGTGGCGCGGCTTCCAGAACAAAAATAATGATCGTGAGAATGGACTACATTAACCGACGCTTCCGCATTAACCGCAAAAAGCCAAAATCAACCGACGCGTCGCGTTTAATTTTTAAATGCGGACTTGTCTGCTTACTAATTAGTTAAGTTAATTCTAGATTATGGAGAGGTTCTGAATGGCATTACCAACCGCATATTTAACATCGACAAAACGTCTATCTGAGATATTGGATGCGCTCAAAACCGCTAAAGCTCCCGATAAGTTTTCCCAAGGTTTTCTGGAGTCATTAGAGTTCAAGTCCAAGGGTGACAGGTTAGTAATCGGCGTATTGAAGTCCCTCAAGTTTATAGACGATGCAGGGAAGCCGATGGAAAGATATTATCGATTTATTGACCAATCACAATCTGCACGAGTCCTTGCTGAAGCTATTGAAGACGCATACTCGGACTTGTTTGCTGTAAACCTAAAAGCACATCAGCTGGGAAAACAAGAAATTGTCGGAAAGTTTAAAACACTTTCTCAAGGCCAGTATTCAGATGCTGTCTTGAATATGATGGCGATGACATTTACAGCTTTGGCTTCATTAGCCGATTTTAATTCTCCCAGAAAACCTATCAACGTCACAGAAGAGACATCGAAACCTGTTGTTTCTAATGCTGGAGTTAATGACGCATCTCAAAGCGTTCATGAGGAAGGTGTTAAGAATGTTAAGCTTGGTGGGCTGGTGTATAACATTCAGATCATACTGCCAGAGTCTAGAGATCCCACGGTTTATGACGCGTTGTTTCGGAGTTTGAAGGAGCATCTCCTATGAAACATAACCCTATCGATAAAGTATATGAATTCGCATTCAAGGGTTTACTAACAGAGGAGGCGCTAGATCGCGCTGGTCGGAAAAATAGGAAAAGTATAGGGCTGTCTGACGAGCTGATATCTCAAACATTATCTATAGACTTAATGGATGAGAAAATAGTTAACGCTTCAAGGAAAATGGCAATCGTTTACATCGCAACTGCGTCTTTTGAAAGCTCTGTGCGGGAGTTGATTTCAGGTGTTCTAGCTGAAGCAAAAGGAGAAACCTGGTGGAGCGAGATTGCTAAGGGCATCCGCGAGCCCGCTGAAAAAAGGATGGAAGAGGAAAAAAAAGCCAAGTGGCACACTCAACGCGGAGACAGCCCAATAAACTACACTACCCTTGGAAATTTGTTGGCAATAATGAGGCTTAATTGGGATCAGTTTGAACCATATATACGGGATATTGAGTGGGCTTCAGCGATATTTGATGCTATTGAAAGGTCTCGAAATGTCATTATGCACAGCGGCCAATTAGAGAAAGCAGATATAGAGCGACTCGGCATTTATATTAGAGACTGGATTAAGCAGGTGGGGACTTAACCAATTCTTGCAGTCGGACTAAATCATGCTGTCATGCCTTTTGCTTGCGCAAAAGTCACGCCAGCACGTTTTGGCCGCTGAAGAAAGGCGTTAGATTTCAAAGAGAGTCTTATGGACATTAACGATTTGGCAACATTGCAAAATAATTTCGCCCGCATTATTGAGCCACCAAGGCTTCCCGACTCTACAACCAATCCTGCAAAGTGGACCCACAAAAGGCTTTCTGAATACATCAAAACCTTTGAATCGGAGCTCGATGATGAACACGAGGTCGGTGCGAGACTCGTTTCTTTTGGGCAAGCAATAACTTTCCACATAGAGCGCATCGGCTACTACGGCCCTGACATTATCTCGTTTTATGGCTTTAATGAACAGCAAGAAAGAATTCAGCTTATTCAACATGTTTCGCAGTTAAGCGTTTTGCTTATAGCCGTCAAAAAGCAACAAGAAAAACCAAGACGAATCGGGTTCGTAATAGATACAGAAAATGAGTAATAAATCTAACAATCCGCAGCAATCGCAGCCGTGGGCTGCTGGGGCGGTCAAACCCCGCGGGTTTGCCAGCCCCTGTGCGCAGCGTTATGCCTAAAAAGCCGGAGTCCACATGCAGGAAGGCGCTGAAACTATAAATGCTGATTTCACCTACACACGAATGGGACGTTTGGATTACATCGTATTCTGTGTTCTCATTTTTTTGGCCTTAGCAATTCTGGCAAACCTTCTTGGCGAGGGGATTGGTATATTTTGGGTCGCGTGGCAAATTTGCATTTTCGTTCTTTTCGTCAAGCGCCTTCATGATACTGGCGCAGGCGGCTGGTGGTCGTTGCTTAGCCTAGTTCCTTACGTCGGAAATTTTTTTATTCTTTATCTTTGTTTTGCGCCAGGTGATGCAGAGTCAAATAAATTCGGTCCGCCACCAAAATCAATAGTAAGGGGGTGGTTCGGTGCGGCATAACAAGGTGTTCAAGTTCGTTCGCTTCGCTCACTGGGACTGCCAAAACGCTGCGCGTTTGGTCAGCCCCTTGACACGACGATAGGCATAAAAATCATGATCAAGTATAAAAATGAAATTCCAAGCATCGATGATTATTGGCCTTTGTTTCTCAGCACTGGCTGGAATTCTTTTTATAACACCGATGCTGCAACTATTGGGAAAGCAATCTCAAATAGTACATTTGCAGTTTCAGCATATTCAGATGACAAACTTGTTGGCTTTGCCAGGGCGGTATCAGACAAAGTTATGTACGCTGCAATTTATGATGTAATGGTTCTCCCAGAATATAAGCTTAAAAAAATCGGGAGCGGCCTCGTTTCCAACATTACGCAACAGTGCAAAGATGCAGGAATTTTTTCAGTGCATCTCTTCGCGGCCGATGGCACAGAGCCTTTTTACAATCATCTAGGTTTCAAAGCTCGTCCACCGAACATGCCGGGAATGCGCTATGAGAAAAATTCCTAACAAATCGCAGCCTGCGGCTGCTGGGACTGTCAAACGCTGCGCGTTTGCCAGCCCCTGTGCGTAGCGTTATGAGTAGTCCAAGGATAGGCCTCATCACTTTATTACTAGTTTTATCAGGCTGCGCGTCTGTTCAGTATGAAAACACCTGTCGTGAACTTGGTTACTTCACGATGGAGCAGTGGAGAAAAGCCGAGGAGCCTCCCACCAATTGGCAGAGCTTGGTGGAGCTCGCGGAAAGGGACAAGCACGAGCGATATCAACATTCGGCGCAGTACCGAGATATGTGGTTCATTTCAGAGAAAGGAGACCTCGCCCTATGCCAAACGGAAAGGCATGGCCAAAAATGTTTCTCCGGCTCGGTTTGGGTCTTTGAAAGTCCCGAAGATTCACCCCGAATTGCGCGAAGTGAGGGCCAAGTATGTTTGCAGCACTGATTGGGCTTCCCACTCATAACAAGGCGGTGTTGTCGCCTTCGGCTGGGACTGCCATTCCGCTGGCGCTCCATGCCAGCCCCAAACAGCGGCGTTAGGCGCCAGAAATGCCAACCTATCAAGCGTTCTCGGACTTCACTGCGCAAAGCCGCAATGTGACGGCACTCATGGCTATGTATGCGCAGTTGGAGCGAGAGCCCGAAGTCCGAATGGAGCTCACGCCCATCGTTGTTTTTATGGCGTTCTCCATAGAGTCGTACTTGAACTCAGTGGGTAGCAAGGCGATTCCGTTCTGGGATGAGCTTGAACGCCTCCCGTGGAAACAGAAAATCTCTATCCTCCATCAAGTCGCCAAGCAAAATGCCGATTGGGGCCGCGAGCCACTCCAGTTTGCATCCGAGGTTTTTCGCATTCGCGACCGACTAGCACACGGAAAGACTGAGCGTGTAGTCGGGCCGATCGTTGACGATTCGCAAGTTGCCGATCGCCTGTCGTTGCAAGACGGGTTATTGCCTAAGTGGTATCGGGAAATCACAAAACCGTGGGTGCTTCAGGCGAAGGAACGGTTTCGAATACTTATGTCGTATCTTGGAGCCCTACATGGGCTGCACGAGTCCGATCATCTGCTCACGGCAACCGGCGGAATCATTGTTCGAGATGGAGACGACGCCTAACCCTTCCATCGAGAGGACGTTTTACAGCTGGCTGCGCCAGCTGCAAGCCTCCTCTCATATCAAACGTTGAGCTTGTAGAAAAGCACTTCGATCGAACGCCGTGCTCTGCGTAAACATCCACTTCTATTTTTAGAGCCGCCGCCATGGCCGAATTCCCGACGCCCAAAATTCGACGCTGAATTTACCGGCCTTGCCGCGACGAGTTTCCGCTAACGGCGCAATACATTTCATTTATTGCGCCCTACAAGTAACAGATCACTCATGATGCGTTCCATCGGATCAACGTGTAAGGCGAGCCGCATCGACAATACGGGAAAGCAGTTGCTGCGGGGCTGAAGCGCGCAACCAAGCAGTGTTAAATCGTAGTTGCCAGCGCTACTTTTTTTCCAACAAATCTTTCAACTGCGCAAATGGATTGTGGGTGGCTGCCACGTGTGCTTTTTCTTTATTCGAGCCGTACAGAACGTGTTCGTGAAATTTGCTGTGTTCATGGTCGTGGCAATACAGGCATAACAATTCCCAATTGCTGCCATCAGCGGGATTGTTATCGTGATTGTGATCGCGATGATGTACGGTTAATTCGCGCAAATTGGAGTAGACAAATTCGCGCCCGCAGCGCCCGCAAATCCACGGATACATTTTTAGCGCGCGGTCGCGGTAGCCCTGCTCCTGCTGCAAATAGCTGCTGTTATTTTTGTCGGTGGCCATGCGTTTGCCTCCAGCGCCAAGCGGGTTGGCGGTTTGCGGTCGAATAAGCTCGGCCGATTAATGCCCGTGTGTAGCGATGAATCAATCGACTTGAAATTGTAGTCGCTTGAGCAGCTGCCCTTGCGGCGTTGTCACATCAACAGTCCATACGCCTTGGGAATTTTCCGGAAAGTGCTGCTTGCGCGACCAGGTGCGCCAACCGGCGTTATTACCGCCATGAATTTCGGCACCGATGCGTTCCACCGTTTCACGATGCGTGCGTGGATCGCGGTGGCGCCAGTTGAAATTCACCGATTGCGCGACGCGCATCGGCGCGCGAATCGCAACAAAGGCAATCATGCCCTTCTCCAGCTCGGCATGGTGGATCACCGTCACCGCCGGCCCTGGAGTTAATTCGGCGATGCTCTGTGTAATCGATGCTTCACGCACCGATAGACCAGCGGCGGGAATACTATCGCGCAGCAACCACAGCGCGAGCGGAATGATAAGACAGGCGAGTACCCAGCCTATTTTTTTGCGATAGC
>Ga0207681_10000367_pt1 | contig 32064 bp, 28 predicted proteins | sample KBSS53metaG_FD_184324 | JGI IMG/M metagenome (GOLD analysis project Ga0207681, IMG submission 184324) | Switchgrass rhizosphere microbial communities from Kellogg Biological Station, Michigan, USA - KBS S5-3 metaG (SPAdes) (version 2) | ecosystem: Host-associated > Plants > Roots > Rhizosphere... | reverse complement strand
GGGCAGGTCGGCCTCGACGTTAAGCGGCTTGAAGCGGTCGGACTTTTCGGCCTGGACCGGCACGGCGGACAGGGCGGCCAGGCCGGCGAACACGAGGGCGAAGGAACGGAACATCGACGAGGGAATGGGGCAGTGGGCGCGGAGAGCGCGATTCCGCATAGCGGCATGAATCTTGCAGGCATTCTATGCCACCGACCCGCGAGCGCCGCCGTGAATTAGTCGGCAGCAGCGCCACGCCGGCGCCGAGCGAGGCCGATCTAGGCGCGACCGCCCTGGCGAACCTTGCCGATGAGCACGTCGACGACACCCAGCAGGCGGTCGGCGGGACCCGGCGGCAGACCCGCGTTGGCGAGGTTCCCGTTGGTGTAGTAGCGGCCCTGGACGCCCAGGGCGGGCACGGCATCGATCTTGTAAGCCAACGCGGTCTGGCGCGCCTGCTGTGCCTTCGTCTGGACGCCGAACGAGTTGAAGGTGGTCATGAACGCGATCGGGTCGACGCCGTTCTTGAGCGCGAAGGTCGCCATGTCCTCTGCCGTGCGCAGGCGGGTGCGCTCGCCGTGGATCGCCTGGAAGACCTTGCGGTGCAGGGTCGGCAGAAGGCCGAGCGCTTCCAGGGCGTAGAAAAGACGCTGCTGAGCGCCGAACGGCTCGTCGCGGAACCACACCGGCACGCGCCGGAAGGCGACGTCGTCGGGCAGTCGCTGCGCCCAGGCGTCGAGCGTCGGCTCGAGCGCGTTGCAGTGCGGGCACTCGTACCAGAAGAACTCGATCACTTCGATCTTGCCCGCCGGCGCTGGCGCGGGCTCGGCGAGGCGAACGTAGTGCACGCCTTCGGTCGGCCCTGCCTGTGCAAACGCGCTGGGCACGGCACCGGCGAAGCCGGCGCCGAGAAGGCGGTGGGCGAAGTCGCGACGGGTGAAGGTCATGGCGGCCGTTCGTGACGCGCCGGGAGACCTGGCGCCGCAAGCAAGGAGGGCGCGACCTTACTTCTGAACGGCGACGAGTGCCGAATCGACGCCCGAGTCGCCGAGCCTTTCCTTGGCGTTTTCCGCATCTTCGCGGCGTTCGAACGGGCCGACGCGGACGCGGTAGACCATCTTGCCACCTTGCTCGCGCTCGGTGAGGCGGCTCTCGACCCCGAGCATCGCCAGCTTGGCGCGCTGCTGCTCCGCGTCTTCGCTGCGAGAGTAAGCGCCGGCTTGCACGAAATAGGTGAAGGCGCCTGCGGCCAGCGTCGAAGCCACGGCCTGCGACGCCTTCGGCGCCGTGGCGCGGGCGACGGCACTACTCGCCGCGCCGACGGCGGGGCGGGGAACGTCGATGACGGCCGGCGCCACGAGCGTCGGCCGCGTCGGTGCCACCGGATCGCCGACGACGCCCGACGCACCTGGCGCGGGATTCTTGCCCGCGAGGGCGCTGTTCGGGTCCCAGTTGCGGTTCTTCTCGGCCTCGGCCGCGTCCTGCGTCGGCGTCCGCGCCGGCACCTTGTTGACGAAGGGATTGGGCGCCTTGGTCACGTACAGGGCGACGGCCAGCGCCGCCGCCAGGCCGACGAGCAGGCCAACGACCAGGCCGATCAGGAAGCCGCCGCGCTGGGCGGAGCGAGTGGGGAATGCCTTCATGCCGTGTCAGTCTCTCTCTTCATGCGCTCCGGTGCGCTGACGCCGAGGACGGCGAGCGCGTTGCGGATGATCTGGCGCGTCGCCGCCAGCAAGGCCAGGCGGGCGCGCGCCAGCTCGGGGTCGTCGACGAGGAAGCGCTCCGCGCCGTAGTAGCTGTGGAACGCCGCCGCCAGCTCGCGCAGGTAGAACGCGACCTCGTGCGGGGCGAGCGTCGCGGCCGCCGCCGCGAGCATCGGCTCGTAGTCCGCGAGCTTCCTCAGCAACGCGGTCTCGCTCAGCGCGACCAGGCGGCCGAGGTCGGCGCCGGCCAGGGTGCTCTCGTCGCCGCCCTGCGCCGCGTACTGCTCGAGCACCGAACAGATGCGGGCGTGCGCGTACTGGACGTAGAAGACCGGGTTCTCGTCGTTCTGCTTGAGCGCCAGGTCGACGTCGAAGGTGAACTCGGTGTCGGCCTTGCGGCTCAGCATGAAGAAGCGCACCGCGTCGCGGCTGGTCCAGTCGATCAGGTCGCGCAGCGTCACGTAGTTGCCGGCGCGCTTGGAGATTTTCACTTCCTCGCCGCCGCGCTCGACTCGCACCATCGTGTTGAGCACGTACTCCGGATAGCGCGGCGGCACGCCAGCGGCGGCCGCCTGGAGGCCGGCGCGCACGCGCGCGATCGTGCCGTGGTGGTCGGTGCCCTGGATGTTGATCGCGGTCGTGAAGCCGCGCTCGAACTTGGCGAGGTGGTAGGCGACGTCGGGGACGAAGTAGGTGTAGCTGCCGTCGGACTTGCGCATGACGCGGTCCTTGTCGTCGCCGTAGTCGGTGGTGCGCAGCCAGAGCGCGCCGCCGTCCTCGTACGTCTTGCCGGCGGCGACGAGGCGGGCGACGGTTGCCTCGACGCGGCCGCTGTCGTACAGGCTCGACTCGAGGTAGTAGTTGTCGAAGCGCACCCCGAACGCCTTCAGGTCGAGGTCCTGCTCGTGGCGCAGGTAGGCGACCGCGAACTGGCGGATGCCGTCGAGGTCGTCCTTGCGGCCGGACGCGGTGAACTCGCGGTCGTCGGCGCGAACCGTCTTGCCGGCGAGGAAGTCGGTGGCGATGTCGGCGACATAGTCACCGTTGTACGCAGAGTCGGGCCAGCCGGGGTCACCCGGCTTGAGGCCGTCGAGGCGCGCCTGCACCGACGCCGCCAGGGTCGCGATCTGGACGCCCGCGTCGTTGTAATAGAACTCGCGAACGACTCGGCGGCCCTGCGTCTCGAGCAGGTTGCAGATCGCGTCTCCGAGCGCGGCCTGGCGCGCGTGGCCGACGTGGAGCGGGCCGGTGGGGTTGGCCGAGACGAACTCGACGATCCCCGGATCGCCGCTCGGCGGCCGGGTGCCGAACGCGCTGGCTGCGGCAAGCGCCTCGGCGACGACGCGCTGGCGCGCCGCGGCGCGCAAGTGCAGGTTGATGAACCCGGGCCCCGCGACGGCGATCGACTCGACCCAGCGCTCGACCGCGGTCTTGGCGCGCAAGGCGGCGATCAGCTCGGCCGCGACCTCGCGCGGATTGCGGCGCTGCGCCTTGGCGAGCGGCATCGCCGCAGTGACGGCGAGGTCGCCGTGATCGGCCTGCTTGGGCGTCTCGAAAGCGGCGGCAAGCGTGTGGCCAGGGCTGACTTCGGCCATCGCCGCGCGCAGCGCGTCGAGCAATTCTTCACGGGCCGACATCATCGAAGGCAATTCTACGAGGCGACCTCGCAGCGACGCCGCGAGTAACGAGAAGTCACGTTCAAGCGTGAATAAGGTGGAGTCGCCGGCGCGGCGGCCGCGCCACGCGTCCGGGCGCAATGCAAGAATGACCGTTCCGACCGCCGTCATGTCCGTCGCTTTGTCCGCCCCCGCCTCTGCCGAAGCTTCGGCCGGGGCCGCGGCACTGCCGACGCACATCGGCAAGTACCGCATCATCGGCCGGCTCGGCGACGGCGCGACCAGCGAGGTCTTCCTCGGCTACGACGACTTCCAGCGCCGCAACGTCGCCATCAAGCGGGTGCGCGCCGGGACCGCCGGCGACACGGTCGACAGCCACTACTCGGAGCGATTCTTCGCCGCCGAAGCGGCCCTCGTCGGCCGGCTCCAGCACCCCAACGTCGTCCAGATCTTCGACGCCGTTCCCGACCCGGTGGCGCCGTATCTCGTCATGGAGTACGTCGCCGGCAGCACGCTGCGACCGTACTGCCGCGCCGACCAGCTGCTCTCGCTCGAGCTGATCGTCGAGATCGGCTTCAAGTGCGCGATGGCGCTCGGCTACGTCTACCGCCAGGGCCTGATCCACCGCGACGTCAAGCCCGCGAACCTGCTCGCGGTGCTCACCAACGGAACGATCACCGACGTCAAGATCAGCGATTTCGGCAGCGTCCTGAACCTCGGCTCGGACGTGACGCAGATCCACCGCGTCGGGTCGCTGGCCTACATGTCGCCCGAGCAGCTCGACGGCGGCACCATCGATTGCCGCGCCGACGTCTACTCGCTCGGCGCCGTCCTCTATCACCTCATCGCCGGCCGCCCGCTCTTCGACGCGCAGGTGCAGTCGGCCATGATGCACCAGATCTACAACGTCAAGCCGCAGTCGCTGATCGGCTTGCGCTCGGGCGTCACCGCCGGGCTGGACGAGGTCATCCAGAAGGCGCTCGCCAAGCAGCCGGGCGAGCGCTACGGCGACTGGGAGGAGTTCGCCAACGCGATCTCGTCGCTGGTCACCACCCAGCAGGTGCCGCGCGGCCAGTTCCAGGGCGTGCTCGACTCCGAGCGCTTCACGCTGCTGCGCACGCTCGAGTTCTTCCAGAATTTCGGCGACGTCGAGCTGTGGGAGGTCGTGCACCGAGCCAAGTGGCAGCGCTTCCACTTCGGCCATGCGCTCTATCGCAAGGGCGAGGAAGGCAACAGCTTCCACATCATGGCGCAGGGCGAGGTCGAGGTCTTTCGCGACGGCAAGAAGGTCGCCCAGCTCGGCGCCGGCACCTCGGTCGGCGAGATGGCGTACCTCGCACCGAGCGCCGAGCTGAAGAAGCACAGCACCGACGTCATCGTCACCGAGCCCGCGACGACGATCTCGTTCACGCCCGAGACGCTGCTGCAGCTCAGCCCGAACACGCGCCACCTGTTCCACGACTCCTTCATCAAGGTGCTCGTGCGGCGGCTGCACACGGCGCACGAGGCGCTCGCCCATCCGCGCCGGATCTTCTAGGCGCCGCTAACGCAGCGAGGCGTCGCGCGGTTGTCCGCGCTTTCTTCGCCTTGCCCGGCTGGGCCCGCGTGTGCTCCAATCGCGGCCGACTGACGCGCCCGTCGCGCGGCTTCGCCCTCACCCGGAGACGTTCATGAAGCAACTGATCACGCTCGCTGCCGCCTTGACCCTGGCGATCTCGACCTCGGCGTTCGCCACCTCCCACAAGGAAGCGCCCGGCATGGCCGCGAGCGCGCCCATGGCCGGCGGCGCCATGAGCAACTGCGACGCCAAGGCGACGGAAAAGAAGCTCGCCGGCGCGGCGAAGACGAGCTTCGTCAAGAAGTGCGAGGCCGACGCGGGCTCCAGCGCGACGGCGGCGTGCGAGGCCAAGGCGAGCGAGAAGAAGCTGGCCGGCGCGGCGAAGACCAGCTTCGTCAAGAAGTGCGAATCCGACGCCCCGTCCACGATGGCGGCGTGCGACGCCAAGGCGGCCGAGAAGAAGCTGGCCGGCGCCGCCAAGACGAGCTTCACCAAGAAGTGCATGGCTGACGCCTAAGCCGGATCCGGCCCGGCGTCGCATTCGCGTCGCCCGGCCTGCCTCCGCTCCGCGGCGCTTGGCATAAATTAGCGCCATGGAAGCCCCGCCGAGCCGCGCGCCGCGGGCCGTGCTCTTCGATGCGTACGGCACGTTGTTCGACGTCTACAGCGTCGGGGTTGTCGCCGAGCGCCTGTTCCCCGGGATAGGCGAACGCCTCGGCGTCCTCTGGCGCGACAAGCAGATCGAGTACACGCGGCTGACCTCGATGAGCGGCCAGGCGCGCAGCTTTCGCGACTGCACGCGCGCGGGCCTGCGCTACGCGGCGCGCCGCTTCGAGCTCGCCCTCGACGCCGCGGCAGAGCGCGAGCTGATGGGCGCCTACGAGCGGCTCTCGCCTTTCGCCGAGAACCACGCCGTCCTCGTCGAGCTGCGCCGGCGCGGCGTTCGCGCCGGCGTCCTCAGCAACGGCGATCCCGACATGCTCGAGGCGGTCGTCCGCCACGCCGGCTTCGCCGAGCTGCTCGACCCGGTCCTGAGCGTCGCGGGCACCGGCCGCTTCAAGACCGATCCCGCGACCTACGCCCTGGGCACCCGCGCCCTCGACCTCGACGCCGACCGGGTGCTGTTCGTGTCGAGCAACTGCTGGGACGCCATCGGCGCGACCTGGTTCGGCTACACGACGCTCTGGATCAATCGCTTCGGCCTGCCTCTCGACGAGCTGGGCGCGCGGCCGACGCGGATCGGCACGACGCTGACCGACGTGCTCGCTTTCTTCGCCTCCCAAGGACCTTCACCATGACGCTCACCCTGCCCGCCGCAATGGCGATCAACGCACCGATCCTGCCCGGCTTCGAGACCGTGCTCACGCCGCCTGCGCTCGCGCTCGTCGCCAAGCTGCACCGCGCCTTCGAACCCCGCCGCAAGGAATTGCTAGCGGCGCGCGTCGAGCGCGCCAAGCGCCTCGACGCCGGCGAGCGTCCCGACTTCCTCGCCTCGACCGCGCCGATCCGTGCCGGCGACTGGAAGATCGCGCCGGTGCCGCCGGCGCTGCATTGCCGCCGCGTCGAGATCACCGGCCCGGTCGACGCCAAGATGGTGATCAACGCCTTCAACTCGGGCGCCGACTCGTACATGACCGACTTCGAGGACTCGAATTCGCCGCTGTGGACGAACCAGATCCAGGGCCAGATCAACATCGGCCAGGCGATCCGGCGAGCGCTGTCGTTCGAGCAGTCGTCGCCGGCCGGAACGAAGTCGTACAAGCTCAACGACAAGGTCGCGACGCTGCAGGTGCGCCCGCGCGGCTGGCATCTCGACGAGAAGCACGTGACGGTCGACGGCCAACGCGTCGCTGGCGGCATCTTCGACTTCGCGCTGTTCATGTTCCACAACGCCAAGGAGCTGCTCGCGCGCGGCGCCGGGCCGTACTTCTACCTGCCCAAGCTCGAAAGCCATCTCGAGGCGCGCCTCTGGAACGAGATCTTCGTGATGACGCAGAACGAGCTCGGCCTGCCCCAGGGGACGATCAGGGCGACGGTGCTGATCGAGACGATCCTCGCCGCCTTCGAGATGGACGAGATCCTGTACGAGCTGCGCGAGCACTCGGCCGGCCTCAACGCCGGCCGCTGGGACTACATCTTCAGCTGCATCAAGAAGTTCAGCCGCGACCGCGAGTTCTGCCTCGCCGACCGCGCCAAGGTGACGATGACGGCGCCGTTCATGCGCGCCTACGCGCTGCTGCTCCTGAAGACCTGCCACCGGCGCGGCGCGCCGGCAATCGGCGGCATGAGCGCGCTCATCCCGATCAAGAACGATCCGGTCAAGAACGAGGCGGCGATGGCCGGCATCATCGCCGACAAGCGGCGCGACGCGACCGACGGCTACGACGGCGGCTGGGTCGCGCACCCCGGCCTCGTCGAGGCGTCGATGAAGGAATTCGTCGACGTCCTCGGCGACCGGCCGAACCAGTTCGAGAAGCAGAAGCCCGAGGTCGACGTCACGGCGGCGCAGCTGCTCGACTTCAAGCCCGAGCAGCCGATCACCGAAGCCGGCCTGCGCATGAACATCAACGTCGGCATCCACTACCTCGGCGCCTGGCTCGCCGGCAACGGCTGCGTGCCGATCCACAACCTGATGGAGGACGCGGCGACCGCCGAGATCAGCCGCTCGCAGGTCTGGCAGTGGATCCGCTCGCCCAAGGGCGTTCTCGACGACGGCCGCAAGGTGACCGCCGACCTGGTGCGCCGGCTCGTCCCGGAGGAGCTCGCCAAGATCAAGGCCGGCGGCTTTGTCGGCAAGTTCGACCGCGCCGCCGAGATCTTCACCCAGATGAGCACCCAGGACGCCTTCGCCGAGTTCCTGACCTTGCCGCTCTACGAGGAAATCTAGCGCCGATGAGCAAGGTTGCGCTGGCGCTGGCGTGCGCCGCGGCGCTGGCCAGCGCCGGCTGCACGTTGGCGATGCGCGGCCCTGCCTCCGGCATCGACCGCGCCGCCGGTGACCCGTCGGTGCGGGCGCAGGACGACTTCTTTCGCCGCGTCAACGGCGGCTGGCTGAAGACCGCCGAATTCCCGGCCGACAAGGCCTACCTCGGCTCGTTCGAAGCCCTCCACGACAAGATCCAGGTCGAGCTGCGCGCCCTTGTCGAGAAGGCGGTGAGAACGCACTCCAACGGCGATGAAGCGCGCATCGCCGACCTCTACGAGAGCTTCGTCGACGAGGCCGCAGTCGAGCGCGCCGGCATCGCGCCGCTCGCCGGCGAGCTGGCGGTCATCGACGCGTTGCAGTCGCCGAGCCAGCTGCCCGCGGTGATGGGCCGCATGACCCGGCTCGGCGTCGGCATGCCGCTGCGCATGGACATCGACCAGGATTCGCGCGACGCGCGACGCTACGTGCCGCAGATCGGCCAGGCCGGGCTCGGCCTGCCCGATCGCGACTACTACCTCGTCGCCGACGACGCCAAGTTCAGGGACGCGCGCTCGAGCTATCTCGCCTACCTCACCCGCCTGCTCGAACTCTCGCGCGCGCCGGGCGACGCGGCGGCGTCGGCGCGCGCGGTGCTCGGCCTCGAGACGGCGCTGGCGCAAGGCCAGTGGGCGCGCGTCGACACGCGCGATCCCGTCAAGGCCTACACCCGTGTCGACCTCGCCGCCCTGGCGGCGCTGGCGCCGGGATTCGACTGGCCGCCGTGGCTCGCCGCCACCGGCCTCGCCGGCCGCACCAGCGACGTCGTCGTCCAGCAGCCGAGCTACCTCGCGACCGTCGCCGCCCAGCTGTCGGCGACGCCGCTGTCGGTGTGGAAGGCCTACCTGCGCACCCACGTCCTCGGCTCGTACGCCTCGTTCCTCGCCAGGGACTTCGTCGACGCCCGCTTCGCATACGTCGGCACGACGCTGTCGGGAACGACCGAGAACCTGCCGCGCTGGAAGCGCGCGGTCGGCTTCGTCGAAGAGTCGGCGGGCGAATCGCTCGGCAAGCTCTACGTCGACGCCTACTTCCCGCCGGCGTCGAAGGCGCGCATGGAAAAGCTCGTCGCCAACCTGCTCGCGGCGTACCGCGACAGCATCGACGCGATCGACTGGATGAGCCCGGCGACGAAGCAGGAAGCGCAGGCCAAGCTGGCGACGTTCGCGCCCAAGATCGGCTATCCGAAGCGCTGGATCGACTACGGTGCGCTCGAGACAAGGAAGGGCGATCTCATCGGCAACGTCCGGCGCGCGCGCGAGTTCGCCTACGCGCGCGACCTCGCCAAGCTCGGCAAGCCGGTCGATCGCGACGAGTGGTTCATCACGCCGCAGACCGTCAACGCCTACTACAACGCCTCGCTCAACGAGATCGTCTTTCCCGCGTCGGTGCTGCAGCCGCCGTTCTTCGATCCCGGCGCCGACGACGCCGTCAACTACGGCGCGATCGGCGCGATCATCGGCCACGAGATCAGCCACGGATTCGACGACGAAGGCAGCCAGTTCGACGGCACCGGCAACCTGCGCGTGTGGTGGACCGACGAGGACCGCAGGCGCTTCGAGGCGAAGACGCGGATCCTGGTGGCGCAGTACTCGGCGTTCTCGCCGTTCGCGGGCTACCACGTGAACGGCGAGCTGACGCTGGGCGAGAACATCGCCGACAACGCCGGCCTCGAGATCGCCTACAAGGCCTACCACCGCTCACTCGCCGGCAAGCCCGCGCCGGTGATCGACGGCACGAGCGGCGACGAGCGCTTCTTCTACGGCTTCGCGCAGGCGTTTCGCGGCAAGGCCCGCGACGCGGTCCTGCTGACGCAGATCAAGTCCGACCCGCACTCGCCCGACGAATTCCGCGTCAACGGCACGGTGCGCAATCACCCGGCCTTCTACGCGACCTTCGCCGTCAAGCCGGGCGACCCGATGTACCTGCCGCCCGAGCAGCGCGTCTCGATCTGGTAGCGGCGCCCGGGCGACGGCGGGCGACGACAATCGCCGGCTGACCCGAACGCCGCTGCCCGTGCCGACGCCCGACCCGATCCACTCCCGCGCCGCCCTCGCCGAGCGCTTCGGGCCGACCTACCGCTGGCGCGTCCTCGCGACGGTGATGATCGGCACGGTCGCGTCGATCATGGCGTCGACGATCATCAACGTCGCCGTCCCCGACATGAGCCGCGTCTTCGGTCTCGGCCATGAGCGCGCGCAGTGGCTCTCGGCCGGGTTCATGGGCGCGATGACGCTGTCGATGCTGACGACGCCGTGGCTGCTCGAGCGCTACGGCTACCGTCACGCCTATACCGGCGCGGTCGCCGTGCTCATGGCCGGCGGCATCGTCGGCGGGCTGAGCCCGTGGTTCCATCTCGTCCTCGCCGCGCGCGTCGCCGAGGGCCTCGCCGCCGGCGTGCTGCAGCCGATCCCGGCCATCGTCATCCTGCACGCGTTCGGCGCCGGCGAGCGCGGCAAGGCGATGGGCATCTTCGGCTTCGGCGTCGTTCTCGCGCCAGCGCTCGGGCCGAGCGTCGGCGGCATCCTCGTCGAGGTGTTCGGTTGGCGCTCGATCTTCTTCGTCGTCACGCCGTTCTGCCTTGTCGCGATGGCGATGGCGCAGCGCTACCTGCCGATCGGCGCCCCCGGCGGCGAACCGATCAGCAAGTCGGGCGGCCGGCTCGACGTCGTCGGCCTCGGCCTGATCGCGATCGCGGTCCTCGCCTTGCTCAACGCGATGACGAACCTTCGCGCGACAACGCTCGCGCTCGGTCTGGCCCTGCTCGCCTGCAGCGTCGTCGCGATGATCGGCTTCATCGCCCACCAGCGGCGCGGCGCGAAGCCGCTGATGGCGCTCTCGTTGTTCGCCCACCCTACCTTCGCGATGGGCGGCACGGTCGCCTTCATCTACGGCATGGCCCTGTTCGGCTCGACCTACCTGGTGCCGGTGTTCATGCAGGAAGCGCTGCACCTGCCGCCGTCGCAGGCGGGCGCGGTGCTGCTGCCGGCCGGCCTGGTGCTCGCGCTGACGATCCCGATCGCCGGCCGCTTCGCTGACCGCATCGCGGTCAGCCGCATGGTGAGCGCCGGGCTGGTGCTGCTCGCGGCGTCGTTCTTCCTGATGCTCGGCGTCGACACGGCGACAGCGCTCGCGCTCATTACCCTGTGGGCGGTGATCGGCAGGCTCGGCCTGGGCCTGATCCTGCCGTCGCTCAACCTCGGCGCGATGCAGGGCGTGCCCCACGTGCTGATCGCGCAGGGTTCGAGCACGATCAATTTCCTGCGCCAGCTCGGTGGCGCGGTCGGCATCGGCCTGGTCGGCAACGTCCTCGAATGGCGCCTGCGAACGCACGCCGCCGCGCCGCTCGTCGCCTTTCACGAAACCTTCACGCTCGTCGGCGCCATCACCGCCTGCGCCACCGTCGCCGCCTGGCGAATGGGGCCGGGCAGGCGAGCGAGCGCGACCCGACACGACGCCCGGCCCTCATGAACCTCGATCTCGATCTCCTTCCCGAAAGCTGCGACGCGATCGTCGTCGGCGCCGGTCCGGCCGGCGCGGCGGCGGCACAGTGGCTGGCGCGCGCCGGCCGCAGCATCGTCCTCGTCGATGCCCAGGCGTTCCCGCGCGACAAGGTCTGCGGCGACGGCCTCATCCCCGATGCGCACCGTGCCCTCGATCGCCTCGGCGTTCTCGCCCAGGTGATGGCCGAAGCGCGCTCCGCGACGACGCTCGGCTGCATCGCGCCGCGCGGCGGCCGCATCGACGTGCCGGGCCGCCTCGCCGTGCTGCCGAGAAAGCGCCTCGACGAGATCATCTGCCAGGCCGCCGTCGCCGCCGGCGCGCGCATGTTCGCGCCGGTGCGCTTCGCGGCGCCGCTGCGCGACGGCAGCGGCCGCGTCGTCGGCGCGCGCCTGCAGCACGGCGAGCGGGTGCGCGAGGTGAAGGCGCCCTGGCTCGTGCTGGCGAGCGGCGCCCAGCCGCAGGCGACGATCGCCGCGGGCCTGTGCGACCGGCGCACGCCGAGCGGCATCGCCTTGCGCGGCTACGTCGAGAACGCGGCGATGACGCCGCGAATCACCAGCCTCGAGGTCGTCTGGCACAAGCGCCTCTCGCCCGGCTACGGCTGGATCTTCCCGTGCGGCGGCGACGTCTTCAACATCGGCGTCGGCGTCGCCCAGAGCCAGCGCGAAGGCAAGGACGGCAAGCACGCGATGCAGGACGTCAACCTGCGCGAGGTCTTCGCCGCGTTCAAGGCGCTGTATGCGCCGGCGCGCGAGCTCGTCGAGGGCGGCCGCTGGCGCGGCGACCCCGGCCACGAGCTGAAGGGCGCGCCGCTGCGCTGCTCGCTCGAAGGCGCGCGCCTCGAGGCGCCCGGCGTGCTCGTCACCGGCGAGGCAGCCGGCAGCACCTACGCCTTCACGGGCGAGGGCATCGGCAAGGCGATGGAGACCGCGCTGCACGCCGCCGAGGCGATCCTCGCCCAGCCGGCGAGCGACACCAGCGATGGCGCCGACGCGGCGATCCGCGCCGATTACGCCGCGCGCGTCCTCTCGCTCAAGCCGCGCTTCGACCTGTACGAGGAGGCGAACCGCGCCAACGCGCATCCGTGGCTGATCGACCTGCTCGTGTGGAGCGCGCGACGCAGCCCGCGCCGCGTCCAGCGCATGGCCGGCGTTCTCGAGGAGACGCACATCCCGACCGACGCGGTCACGGTGCGCGGCGTCCTCAGGCGCCTGGTCGACTGGCGCTGAGGGCGGCGGCGAAGAGAATCCGATCGCTTCGATCGCCCGCTGTCGAAATCGCCCCGATCGGCACGTCATCTTCCTGAGCGAACGGTTCGCTCGCCCTTGAAGAGGAAACCATGGAATACATGCTGATGTTCTACGAGCCGGTGCGCCAGTTCGAGCAGCGCAAGGACCGCACCGCGAGCCAGCCCTACTGGGCGGCGTGGATGGCGTACGTGCAGGCGATGCACCAGTCGGGCGTCGTCAAGAGCGGCGCCGGCCTGCAGGAGCCCGGGACGGGAACGACGGTGCGCGTCGTCGACGGCAAGCGGCGCGTCCAGGACGGACCATTCGCCGACACCAAGGAGCAGCTCGGCGGCTTCTTCGTCATCGACGTCGCCGACCTCGACACCGCGCTGTCGTGGGCGGCGCGAGCGCCGTGTGCGGCGAGCGGCGGCGTCGAGGTGCGACCGGTGCTGCCGCCACCGCCGCAAGGCTGACGACATGGCCGCGCCAGCGACCGGCGACGCCGCGGCCGCGCTGGCGCGCGCCTCGGGCAACGCGGCCGCCGCCGTCGCGCGCGACTCGTACGGCCGCCTCGTCGCCTACCTTGCCGCGCGCTCGCACGACATCGCCGGCGCCGAGGACGCGCTCGGCGACGCCTTCGCCGCCGCGCTCGTCCATTGGCCGGTCGACGGCGTTCCTGCCGCGCCCGAGGCGTGGCTGCTGACCGCGGCGCGGCGCCGCCTGCACGACCGCTGGCGCCACGGTGGGGTCGAGGCGGGGGCGGAGGCGACGCTCGCGATCGTCTTCGGCGAGCTCGCGGCGACGCCCGAGCCCGAATTTCCCGATGAGCGCCTGAAGCTGATGTTCGTGTGCGCGCACCCGGCGATCGATCCGGCGGCGCGTGCCGCGCTCATGCTGCAGACGGTGCTCGGCCTCGACGCGGCGCGGATCGCGTCGGCGTTCCTGGTCGCCCCGGCGACGCTGTCGCAACGCCTGGTTCGCGCCAAGGCCAAGATCCGCAGCGCCGGCATCGCTTTCGAGGTTCCGGGTCCCGACCAGTGGCCGGACCGGCTCGCCGACGTGCTGGAGGCGATCTACGCTGCCTACGGCACCGGCTGGGACGACGTCGCCGGCACCGACCCCGAGCGCAGCGGCCTCGCCCAGGAAGCCCTGACGCTCGCGGCGATGCTCGCCCAGCTCGTCGGCGATGCGGCCGAGGCGTGGGGCCTGCTGGCGCTGCTCGCGTTCTGCCAGTCGCGCGTCGGCGCGCGCCGCGACGGCGTCGGCGACTACGTGCCGCTGCAGGCCCAGGACACGTCGCTCTGGGACCGCGAGCTGATCGGCGTCGGCGAAGCCGCGCTGCATCGCGCCGCGGCACTCGCCGCGCCGGGCGCGTTCCAGCTCGAAGCGGCGATCCAGTCGGCGCACACGCAGCGCCGGCTCGGCGCGAGCGTTCCCGACGCGGCGATCGTCGCGCTCTACGACGCGCTGGTCGCGCTGCGGCCGACGATCGGCGCGATCGTCAGCCGCGCCTGCGCCGTCGGCGCCGCGAGCGGCGCTGCCGCCGGTCTTGCCGCGCTCGCCGCGCTCACTGCCAAAGATGTGGACGGCTACCAGCCTTACTGGGCCGCGCTCGCGCACCTGGCTGCCGCCCAAGGCGACGTCGCGACGGCGCGCGCGGCGCGCGAGCGCGCCGTCGGCCTCAGCACCGACCCCGCGGTGCGGCGTTTCCTCCTGCGCGCGACCGAACCACGCTGACGGTCGTGCGCACGCGCACCGTCCATACTGGAGGCCGTCCGCTCGCATCGATCGCTCCGCCGCCATGTGCCAGCTCCTCGGCATGAATGCCAACACGCCGACCGACGTGATGTTCAGCTTCACGGGATTCGCGACGCGCGCCGAGGAGCACAAGGACGGTTTCGGCATCGCCTTCTTCGAGGACAAGGGCGTGCGCCTCTTCGTCGACACGTCGAGCGCGCGCGAGTCGCCGGTCGCCGAGATGGTGCGGCGCTATCCGATCCGCAGCCAGAACATCGTCGCCCACATCAGGAAGGCGACGCAGGGCCGCGTCGCGCTCGAGAACACGCATCCCTTCGTTCGCGAGCTGTGGGGGCGCTACTGGGTGTTCGCACACAACGGCGACCTCAAGGACTACGCGCCGCGCCTGCACGGCGCGTTCCGCCCGGTCGGCAACACCGACAGCGAGCGCGCCTTCTGCTGGCTCATGCAGGAGCTCGCCAAGTCGCACGCGAGCGTGCCTCCGATCGCCGAGCTGAGCGCGACGCTGGGCGAGCTGATGCCGCAGATCGCGGCACACGGCGTCTTCAACGCCATGCTCGACAACGGCCAGGCGCTGTGGGCCCACTGCTCGACGCATCTCCACCACATCGTCCGCCAGCATCCGTTCGCGCGGGCGTCGCTGCAGGACGAGGACGTCACAGTCGACTTCGCCCAGCAGACCTCGCCGCGCGACCGGGTCGCGGTCGTCGTCACCGAGCCGTTGACGAAGGACGAGCAGTGGCAGGCGTTCGCGGCGGGCGAGATGCGGGTGTTCGTCGACGGCGCGCCGTTCGATCGCTGACGGGGGTCTCGCGGCCGGGCGGCGACGGGCAGCCGGGACGACCGGCGGCCGAGGCGGAGACAATGCAGCGCGCCGCCACCCGGGGATCCACGCGACATGACGACCTCAGAAGCCCCCAAGATCCGCTTCGACATCTTCTACAAGCACGACGACCTGACGCGGCTGCTGTTCGAGTACGCGCAGGCGTTTCCGACCCTGGCCGCGATCCGCTCGATCGGCAAGAGCTACGAAGGGCGCGACATCTGGGTGGCGACGATCACCAACGTCGCGACCGGCGCGGCCGAGGACAAGCCGGCGTTCTGGAGCGACGGCAACATCCACGCCGCCGAGCTGACCGCATCGACGGCGGTGCTGTACTTCCTCAACGAGCTGCTCACCCGGTACGGCAGCGATGCCGAGATCACGCACCTGCTCGACACCCGCGCGATCTACCTTTGCCCGCGCCTCAATCCCGACGGCGCCGAGCTCGCGCTCGCCGACCGGCCGCGCCACATCCGCTCGTCGACGCGACGCTATCCGTACGACCAGGAGCCGGTCGACGGACTGACCGCCGAGGACATCGACGGCGACGGCAAGGTGCTCTTCATGCGCGTCGCCGATCCGCACGGGACGTGGAAGAAGTGCGAGCAGGACCCGCGCCTGATGGTGGCGCGCCAGCCGGGCGAGTTCGGGGGCGAGTACTTCCGCCTGATGCCCGAGGGGCTGATCAAGAACTACGACGGCCTGACGATCAAGGTCAACTCCGACCTCGAAGGGCTCGACCTCAACCGCAACTTCCCGTCGGGCTGGCGCCAGGAGCACGAGCAGGTCGGCGCCGGCGACTATCCGACCAGCGAGCCCGAGGTCAAGGCGATGGTCGACTTCATCGTCGGCCACAAGAACATCGGTGCGGCGATCAGCTACCACACCCACAGCGGCGTGATCCTGAGGCCGATGGGCAGCGAGAGCGACGACGACATGATTCCGGAGGACCTGTGGGCGATCAAGCGCTTCAGCGAGATCGGCGCCAATACCACGGGCTACCCGGCGATCAGCATCTGGCACGACTTCAAGTACCACCCGAAGGACGTCATCAGCGGCACCCAGGACTGGGTCTACGAGCACCTCGGCGCGCTGTTCTGGGTGGTCGAGATCTGGGCGCCGAACCGGGAAGCCGGGATCACCGACTACAAGTGGATCGACTGGTACCGCGAGCACCCCGTCGAAGACGACCTCAAGCTCATCAGGTGGAGCGACGAGCACTGCGGCGGCCACGCCCACGTCGACTGGAAGCCGTTCATGCATCCGCAGCTCGGCGCGGTCGAGATCGGCGGCTGGGACAAGATGAACTACTGGCGCAACCCCCCGCCCAACCTGCGCGAGCGCGAGGCGGCGCGCTTCCCGAAGTGGATGACGACGATTGCGCTCTCGCTGCCCAGGCTCGAGCTGCTGCGCACCGAGGTGCGCGCGCTCGGCGGCGACACCTGGCGGGTTCGCATCGCGGTCGCCAACAGCGGCTGGCTGCCTGCCTACGTGACCAAGCGCGCGCTGGCGCGAAAGACCGTGCGCGGCGTGATGTTCGAGATCCACCTGCCCGAGAACGACCGCTCGGTCGCGCTGGTCAGCGGCAAGCCGCGAATGGAGGGGCCCCAGCTCGAAGGACACGCGCCGAAGAACTCGCTCAACGCCTTCCTGCCCAGCAAGGAGATCACCGCCGACCGCGCCGTCGGCGAATGGGTGGTGCGGGCGCCGCGCGGGACGCGGCTGGCGGTCTCGGCGCGCGCCGAGCGGGCCGGCGCGGTGCGCGCCGAAGTCGTCCTCGACTAGCGCGCTAGAACTTGAGGCGAACGCCGCCGGCGAAGCTGTTGCCCGACGAGAGCGAGCTCACCTTCTCGTACGACGCGGCGACGTAGATGTCGGTGCTCTTCGAGAGGAAGTAGTCGTAGCCGATCGACGTGATGCGATCGGTCGTCGACTGCACCGGCGTCGACACGTGCTGGCGGCCGTAGGCGACCATCACCAGGCTGGTGCCGAACGGCACCGCGAGGCCGAGCTGGTACGACGTCGTCGTCGAATCCTCGGTCGCCTCGGTCTTGATTCGGCCGGCCTGGCCATAGACGCGAATGAACTGGAAGTCGTAGGTCGCGCCCGCATGCAGCACGGTCTGGCGGTCGAACCCCGGCGGCAGCGGCTGGCTGCTGTTGCGGATCCTCTCGGCGACGATGGTGGCTGCGAACGGGCCGGTGATGTACGAGACGCTGAGGCCGAGGTTGTGGCCGTTCGAGTCGAGCGGCGTCGTCTCGTCGGCGTTGGCGGCGAAGACGACGCGAAGCGGGTCCCGGGGGTTGTTGGTGTACCAGATCGAGTTGTTCCAGCGCGTGTCGCCCAGCATCGCGCCGCCGAAATACTGGCGCACCGTCGGCGAGAAGCCGAACGATTCGCCGAACGGATTGAACGACGTCATCGCCAGCCACAGCGGCGTCGGCGTGCGACCGAGGACGGTCGTGCCGAACGAGCCCGACAGGCCGGCGCTCGCTTCGCGCGCCCAGAAGCCGTCGCCGAAGTCGCGCCCGGCCGCGCCGACGTCGACGCGAAGGTAGGACTCGAGCCGATAGACTGCGCGCAGGCCGCCGCCGAGGTCCTCGCTGCCGCGAAAGCCAAGGAAGCTCGTCTGCATGCTGCCGTTGGCGAGCTGCAGCGAGTGGGCATCGACGCCGACGGGCTTGACGCGGCTGCCCGAGGCGTCGACAAGGCCATAGAGGACAGCGGTCTGCGCCCCGACGGCGCCGGCGCTGCAAAGGGTGGCGGCAACGAGCGCACGGGCGCAGATCGATCGCGACGTTCGAAGAGGCATCTCGGCTTTCCGATAGACAACGACGCCCGCGAAGGGCGTCGGGCCCGATTCTGGCCGAGATCGGCGGCTCAGCGAGACCGCCGCGGCGCACTGACTCGCAGCCGCCACAATCGCCTTCCCTTTTCAGCCGACGAGCGATGGAGATCCTGGTCAACGGCGCAGCGCGCCCTCTCCCGGACGATCTGGCCGATCCGGCGCTGCCGCTGCTCTGGGCGCTGCGCGATCTGCTCGGCCTCACCGGCACGAAGTTCGGCTGCGGCGTCGGCGCCTGCGGTGCCTGCACGGTCCACGTCGAAGGCGAGGCGGTGCGCTCGTGCGTGCTGCCGATCGGCGCGCTCAAGGGGCGCCGTGTCATCACGATCGAGGCGCTCGGCAGCGCCGAGGTGCCGCATCCGCTGCAGCGCGCCTGGGTCGCGCACCAGGTGTCGCAATGCGGCTATTGCCAGAGCGGCATCCTGATGGCCGCCGCTGCGTTGCTGGCGAAGAACCGCAAGCCGAGCGACGCCGAGATCGACGCCGCGATCGCCAACGTCTGCCGCTGCGGCACCTATCCCCGCTTGCGCGCCGCGATCAGAAGCGCCGCGGCCGCGCTGGCATGAAGCGACGCGCCCTGCTCGTCACCGGCCTCGGCGCGGCCGGCGCGCTCGTCGTCGGCTGGGGCGTCATGCCGCCGCGCGATCGCCTCGGCGCAGTCGATGCATTGCCGGCCGAGGCCGGCGAGGTGAGCCTGAACGGCTGGATCAAGATCGGCGCCGACGGCACCGTGATGCTGGCGATGAACCGCAGCGAGATGGGACAGGGCACGCACACCGCGCTCGCCATGCTCGTCGCCGAGGAGCTCGACGTGCCGCTGGCGCGCGTTCGCCTCGTGCCGGCGGGCGCCGACCGGCTCTACGGCAACGTCGCGACGATGGTCACCGGACTGGCCTACTTCCATCCGCGCGACACCGAGCCGGGCCGCGAGACGACGCCGGCCAAGGCCGGCCAATGGGTCGTCGCCAAGATCGCGCGCGAGCTCGGCATCAACGTCACCGGCGGCTCGTCGAGCATCGTCGACGGCTGGGAGGTGCTGCGCCTCGCCGCGGCGACGGCGCGCGCGCGCCTGCTCGGCGCGGCGTCGATCGCCTGGAAGCAGCCGGCGGGCGAGCTCGTCGTGCGCGACGGCGTCGTCAGCCACGCGTCGGGCAGCTCGGCGCACTACGGCGAGCTCGCACGCATGGCGGCGGCGACGCCGACCGGCGAGGTGCGCCTGAAGCGGCGCGAGGACTGGCGCCTGATCGGCACCGCCGCACCGCGCATCGATGCGGCAGCCAAGAGCGACGGCAGCGCCCGCTTCGGCATCGACGTGCGACCGCCCGCCCTGCTGTTCGCGGCGATCCGTCACTGCCCGATGATCGGTGGCAGCGCGGGCGCGGTCGACGTCGCGCCGGCGCTCGCGCTCGCCGGCGTCGAGCGCGTCGTTCGCCTCGGCCCCTACGGCGGCTCGACAGCGGCGCTCGCGGTCGTCGGCCGCACGACCTGGCACGCGCAGCGCGGTGCCGACGCGATCAAGGTCGATTGGCGGCAACGGCCGGCCGGAGGACTCGACACGGGCGACGTGATGGCGCACCTCGAAGAGAGGGCGCGCGCGGCGGCGACGAACGACGGCGGCTTCGCATTCCACAGCCGCGGCGACATCGCGAGTGCCGACGCGGGCGCGGTACGCCATGTCGAGCAGACCTACCGTGCGCCCTACCTCGCGCACGCGACGATGGAGCCGATCAACTGCACGGCGCGCGTCGCCGCCGGCAAGGTCGAGGTGTGGGCGCCGACGCAGGTGCCCGGCCTCGCGCGCACGATCGCCGCCCAGGCCGCCGGCGTCGCCGAAGACGCCGTCGCCGTCCACGTCACCTACCTCGGCGGTGGCTTCGGCCGCCGCCTCGACGTCGACTTCGTCGGCCAGGCGGTGCGCATCGCCGTCGAGACCGGCGGGCGACCGGTGCAGCTCGTGTGGTCGAGGGAAGAAGACCTCACGCACGACTTCTATCGACCGGCCGCGGTCGCGATCCTGCGCGCCGGCGTCGGCGCCGACGGCTTGCCGATCACGCTGCGCGTGACCAGCGCCGGCGACGCGATCACGCCGCGCTGGATCGAGCGCGGCGTCCCGTCGCTCGCCGGCCCGGTCGACACGCCCGACAAGACAACGAGCGAAGGCCTGTTCGACCAGATCTACGCCGTGCCGCACCAGCGCATCGCCCACGTCGTGACGTTGAGCGGCGTGCCGGTCGGCTACTGGCGCTCGGTCGGTCATTCGCACAACGCGTTCTTCGTCGAGTCGTTCGTCGACGAGCTCGCGCACGCGGCCGGCCGCGACCCGGTCGACTACCGGCTCGCGCTGCTCAAGGACGCGCCGCGCCATGCCGCGGTCCTGCGCCTCGCCGCCGAGCGCGCCGGCTGGCCCGGCCAGGGCCGCTCGCGCCCGCTCGAGGCGGGACGCGCGCGCGGCGTCGCGCTGCACGAGTCGTTCGGCAGCATCGTCGCGCAGGTCGTCGAGGCATCGATCGACAACGGCCGGCCGCGCGTGCACCGGGTCGTCTGCGCCGCCGACATCGGCACCGTCGTCAACCCGGGGATCGTCGCCCAGCAGATGGAAGGCGCGGTGATCTTCGCGCTCTCGGCAGCGCTGCACGGCCGGATCGACATCGTCGGCGGCGTCGTCCAGCAGACCAACTTCCCGAGCTACCCCGTCGTTCGTCTCGCCGAATCGCCCCTGGTCGAAACCCATCTCGTCGACAGCACGCGCAGCCCGGGCGGGGTCGGCGAGATCGGCACGCCGCCGCTCGCCCCGGCCTTGGCGAACGCGCTGTTTGCCCTGACGGGAGTTCGCTTGCGCGAACTCCCGCTGCGGCTGGCGCCGCAGCGGGCGTGACAGGACTGCTCCTTCCCCAACCCCTTCCTCCGGGAGGAAGGGGGCCGGCCCCGTCGGGGCCGCGCGCTTCGCGCTCTCGCGCGAGCGATCAGACGAGTGCGGCGGCGAGCTCGGCGCGCGCCGCCTCGGCGGCACTGCGAGCGGCCTCGGCGTAGTCGGCGCCGGTGCCGGCGTAGAGGACGGCGCGGGACGAGCTGACGATGATCGGGCCGGTCGTTCGCTCGGCCGTGCCGCGCCAGCCGGAGCGAACCGTCGACGCCGGATCGCCGCCCTGCACGCCGATGCCGGGGATGAGCAGCGGCAGCGTCGGCGCGATCTCGCGCACGCGGGCGATCTCGGCCGGGTAGGTGGCGCCGACGACGAGGCCGATCTGGCCGCCGCTGTTCCAGGTGGTCGCGGCGAGCCGGGCGATTCGCTCGTAGACGCGCTCGCCCGAGTCGAGGCGCAGGTCCTGCAGGTCGGCGCCGCCAGGGTTCGAGGTGCGGCAGAGCAGGATCGCGCCCTTGCCTTCGTAGCGCAGGTAGGGCTCGATCGAATCGAAGCCGAGCAGTGGCGACAGCGTCACCGCGTCGGCGTGGTAGCGGACGAAGACCTCGCGCGCGTACTGCTCGGCGGTCGATCCCATGTCGCCGCGCTTCGCGTCGAGGATCACCGGCACGTCGGGCGCGGTGTCGTGGATGTAGGCGATCAGGCGCTCGAGCTGCGCTTCGGCGCCGTGCGCCGCGAAGTAGGCGATCTGCGGCTTGAAGGCGATGACGAGGTCCTTCGTGCGATCGACGATCGCCGCGCAGAACTCGAAGATCCGCGACGCGTCGCCCTTCATCGCACCGGGAAAGCGCGCCGGGTCGGGGTCGAGGCCGACGCAGAGGAGCGAGCGGTTGACGCGCTCGGCGTGGGCGAGCCCGGCGATGAAGCTCAAGGCCGCGCTTTCGTCGCCACGGTGGGCGCGGCGGCTGCCGCCGCGTCCGCGGCCGCGCTCTGCGCCAGCGTCGCCGCGAGCCCGACGTACGCGCGCGGCGTCAGCGCGAGCAGGCGATCGCGCTCCGCGGCGGGGATGGCGAGGCCGCGGATGAACTCGTGCAGCACGTCCTTCGTGATCGCCTTGCCGCGCGTCAGCGCCTTCAGCTGCTCGTACGGCTCGGCGATGCCGTGCCGGCGCATGACCGTCTGCACCGGCTCGGCGAGGACCTCCCACGCCGTGTCGAGGTCGGCGTCGATCGCCGCCGCGCCGACTCCGATCTTGGCCATTCCGCGCTTCAGCGATTCGCAGGCGAGCACGGCGTGGCCGAGGGCGACGCCGAGGTTGCGCAGCACGGTGCTGTCGGTGAGGTCGCGCTGGAAGCGCGAGATCGGCAGCTTCTCGCTCATGTGCGCGAGGAGCGCGTTGGCCAGGCCGAGGTTGCCTTCGGCGTTCTCGAAGTCGATCGGATTGACCTTGTGCGGCATCGTGCTCGAGCCGATCTCGCCGGCGACTGCCTTCTGCGTGAAGTAGCCGAGGCTGATGTAGCCCCAGGCGTCGCGCGCCCAGTCGATCAGGATCGTGTTGCAGCGCTTGATCGCGTCGAACAGCTCGGCCATCGCGTCGTGCGGCTCGATCTGCGTCGTGTGGGCGTTGAAGACGAGGCCGAGCCGCTCCTCGACGACGCGGCGCGCGAACGCGGGCCAGTCGAACTCGGGGTAGGCGGCGACATGGGCGTTGTAGTTGCCGACCGCGCCGTTCATCTTGGCGCGCAGCGCGACCGCGGCTATGCCGTCGCGCGCGCGCGCCAGCCGCACCGCGACGTTGCCGATCTCCTTGCCGAGCGTCGTCGGCGTCGCCGTCTGCCCGTGCGTTCGCGCCAGCATCGGCTGGGCGGCGTGCTCGCGGGCGAGGGCGGCGAGGCGCGCGACGAGCGCGTCGATCGCCGGCAGCAGGACCTCGCGCCGCGCCGCGTCGAGCATCAGGGCGTGGCTGGTGTTGTTGATGTCCTCGCTGGTGCACGCGAAGTGGATGAAGCCGGTCGCGCCGGCGAGCGAAGGCTCGGCGGCGAAGCGCTCGCCGAGCCAGTACTCGACTGCCTTGACATCGTGGTTGGTGCGCTGCTCGATCAGCTTGATCGCGTCGGCGTCGGCGACCGAGAAGTCGGCGACGAGGCGGCTCAGGAACTCAATCGCCGCCGGCCCGGGCGGCGAAAGGCCAGGTAGGCCGGCCGAGGCGAGGGCGACGAACCACTCGACCTCGACCCGGACGCGGCAGCGCAGCAGGCCGAATTCCGACAGCCACGGCCGCAAGGCATCGAGCTTGCGGGCATAGCGACCGTCGAGGGGAGACAGCGCGGTGAGGGACGAGGCGTGCATCGTGCGGGTGGTCGTCGTCGGCGCGGCGTCTCGGCCACGGCGGCCCGCCGCGGCGAGCCGACCATTATCTGCGCTGACCCTAGAATGAAACCAAACGTACTCTTCGAACAAGGAAGCGGCCCGCCCGACCCATGAAACTCATCGGATCGCTCAGCAGCCCGTACGTGCGCAAGGTGCGCATCGTCATGGCCGAGAAGAAGCTCGACTACCAGTTCGTCGAGGAGGATGTCTGGACCAGCGACGCGATCCTGGCGTCGAACCCGCTCGGCAAGGTGCCGTGCCTGGTCATGGAAGGCGGCGAGGCGGTGTTCGACTCGCGCGTCATCGTCGAGTACCTCGACGCGCGCTCGCCGCTGGCGCGCCTGATCCCCGAGCCGAACCGCGAGCGCACCGAAGTGCGCACCTGGGAAGCGCTCGCCGACGGCATGGTCGACGCCTTGATCCTGGCTCGCCTCGAGGCGAACTGGCCCGGGCGTGCCGCCGAGCAGCGCTCGCAGGCGTGGATCGACCGGCAGATGAAGAAGGTGAACGCCTCGCTCGAGGCCGTCGCCACCGGGCTGGCGGCCAAGCCCTGGTGCACCGGCATCCACATGACGCTCGCCGACGTCGCGGTCGGCTGCGCGCTCGGCTACCTCGACTTCCGCTTCCCGCAGATCGCGTGGCGCAGCGACTACCCGACCCTGGCGCGCCTCGCCGAGAAGCTGAACGCGCGCAACAGCTTCATCGACACTGCGCCGCCGCGCGCCTGATCACGCCGCCGCGCTGGGCACGCGCGTTCGCAGCGGCGCCGCTGCCTGCGCCGATCTGGGCGCAGCCTCGCCGCTCGCGGGGACCGGCGTCGCGCTGAAGCTCTTCGCGCTCGCCATCGGCCAGTAGGTGCGAAACACCTGCAGGTTCGATTCGCCGTCGAGCAACTCGCCGGTCTTGACGAAAGGCAACAGATTCGCGAGCAGCTTGACGCCGTGCTCGGAGTTGCGCCGCACGATGTGATCGGCGGTGATGCCGGCGGGATCCTGAAGGCCCGCGGCTTGCACCAGCTCCTTCAGCGCGAGCAGCGTGTTCTGGTGGAAGTGGTAGACGCGGTCGGCCTTGCTACGCACGTCGAGCGCCTTCTGGCGGCTCGCATCCTGCGTCGTCACGCCGGTCGGGCAGTTGCCGGTGTGGCAGGTCTGCGCCTGGACGCAGCCGAGCGCGAACATGAAGCCGCGCGCCGCGTTGCACCAGTCGGCGCCGAGCGCGAGCATGCGCGCGATGTCGAACGCGCTGACCACCTTGCCCGCGCAGCCCAGCTTGATGTGCTTGCGCAGGTCGAGGCCGACGAGGGTGTTGTGGACGAGCAGGAGGCCCTCCTGCAGCGGCGCGCCGACGTGATCGGTGAACTCGAGCGGCGCCGCGCCGGTCCCGCCCTCGGCGCCGTCGACGACGATGAAGTCGGGCGTGATGCCGGTCTCGAGCATCGCCTTGGCGATGCCGAACCACTCCCAGACGTGGCCGACGCAGAGCTTGAAGCCGGTCGGCTTGCCGCCCGACAGCTCGCGCAGCCGCTCGATGAAATGCAGCATCTCGATCGGCGTCTTGAAGGCGCCGTGCGACGCCGGCGAGACGCAGTCGACCCACGGCTGGACGTGGCGCGCCTCGGCGATCTCGAGCGTCACCTTCGGCCCCGGCAGGACGCCGCCGTGGCCGGGCTTGGCGCCCTGCGAGAGCTTCAGCTCGATCATCTTCACCTGCGGATCGCGCGCGTTGGCGCTGAAGCGCTCCTCGCTGAACGATCCGTCGGGGTTGCAGCAGCCGAAGTAGCCCGAGCCGATCTCCCAGATCAGGTCGCCGCCGTGGACTCTGTGGTGCCGGCTGATCGAGCCTTCGCCGGTGTCGTGCGCGAAGTTGCCGCGCTTGGCACCGGCGTTGAGGGCGAGGATGGCATTGGCCGAGAGCGCCCCGAAGCTCATCGCCGAGATGTTGAAGATGCTCGCGCTGTACGGCTGGGCGCGGCCGGCGCCGATCACGACGCGGAAGTCGTGCGACTTCAGCACCGAGGGCCGCATCGAGTGGTTGATCCACTCGTAGCCGACGGCGCCGACGTCGAGCTGGGTGCCGAACGGGCGCTTGTCGGAGTCGCCCTTGGCGCGCTGGTAGACGAGCGAGCGCTGCTGGCGCGAGAACGGCGCCGCATCGCTGTCGCTCTCGATGAAGTACTGGCGAATCTCAGGCCGGATGAACTCGAGCAGGAAGCGCAGGTGCCCGCTCACCGGGTAGTTGCGCAGGATGGCGTGGCGCGCCTGCATCACGTCGCGCAGGCCGAGCAGCGCCAGGGCGGCGAAGACGACGACCAGCCAGAGGCTCATCCCCATCTGCAACCAGGCGACCGTGCTCGCGATGAAACCGGCGATGCACAGCGCCCAGACGGCGTAGCGGATCGGAAGGTAGTGATCGAGCTTGCTGATCCACGCGAACATGGGCGCTCCTCCCTCGGGCTTGCGGGCGATGGTAGACCTGCCCGACGCGACGGCCGGCAGCGAAAGCGTGAAGGCGTTGGCCGGACCGTGACCCTGCGCTCGCTCCTGCGCTCGCCGCGCGAGCGGCAGCGCTCAGCGCGCCGGCGGCGCCAGGAAGGCGGCGAGCCGCGCCGCCGTGTCGTCGGGCAGCTCTTCGGGAATGAAGTGGCCGGCTTCCAGCGCGCTGCCCTCGACCGCGGCTGCGCACTGCGCCCGCCAGAGCGCGAGCGGATCGTAGAGGCGGCCGACGACGCCTCGCGTTCCCCACAGCACGAGCGTCGCGCAGGCGATCTTCTCGCCGGCGGCGCGCGACGCGCGGTCGTGCTCGAGGTCGATCGACGCCGAGGCGCGGTAGTCCTCGCACGCGGCGTGGATCGTGTCGGCGCGGCTGAAGCAGCGCTCGTACTCGCCGAGCGCTTCCGGCTCGATCGATGACAGGCCGTGGCTGCCCCACCCGGCGAGCGTCCAGCGCAGATAGAAGCCCGGGTCGCCGCCGATCATCCGCTCGGGCAGCGGCGCCGGCTGGATCAGGAAGAACCAGTGGTAGTACCAGCTCGCGAAGCGCATGTCGGTCGCTTCGTACATGTCGAGCGTCGGCACGATGTCGATGACGGCGAGGCGGCCGACCCGCTCCGGATGATCGAGCGCGAGCCGGTGCGCGACGCGAGCGCCGCGATCGTGGCCGATCACCGCGAAGCGGTCGTGGCCGAGCGAGCGCATCAGCGCGACCATGTCGGCCGCCATCGCCCGCTTGCTGTGCTGGGCATGGTCGAGCTCCGGCGTCGCCGCCGGCGCCGGCTTGGTCGAATCGCCGTAGCCGCGCAGGTCGGGAATGACGAGGCGGAAGTCGGCTGCCAGCGCGCGCGCGACGCGATGCCACATCGCGTGCGTCTGCGGATAGCCGTGCAACAGCAGCAGCGGCGGCTTCGAGCGATCGCCGCCGATGCGGGCGAACAGCTCGACGTCGCCGACCGGATGCAGGCCGCCCTCGAATCCCTCGAACCAGGCCATCGCGGTTCCCTTTGTCGCTGTGCGGGCGAATTCTTACCCGACCGGCCGGACGCTCAGGCCCCGTCGACAGCGGCCTCGCGTCGCGGCGTCGGCGCACGGCCGCGCGGCTCGCCGATGCCCAGGCCCTTGACGACGTCCTCGACCGTCTCGCGCAGCCAGCGCTGCGCCGGATCGCGCTCGTGGCGGCGGTGCCAGAGCATGCCGACTTCGATCCGAGGCAGCTCGAACGGCACCGGGCGGACGGCGAGACCGTCGCCGAGTCCGCTCGCCGCGACGAAGCTGCGCGGCAGCACCGAGAGCAGGTCGGAGTCGTGGACGACGCGCGCCGCCGTCGCGAACTGGCTCACCGTGAGGACGACGCGCCGGGTTCGCTCGAGCGAGGCGAGCGCCTCGTCGACGAAGCCGCGCGGCCGGCCGGCGAAGCTGACGCGAACGTGCTCGGCGGCGCAGTAGGCGTCGAGCGACAGCGCCGGCAGCGCCGCGAGGGCGTGCTCTCGCCGCATCACGCAGACGTACTCGCAGGCGTAAAGCGGATCGAGCGTCGCCGCCGCGCGCGGGCCCTCGGCGGCGAGCATGGCCGCGACTTCGGGAAAGAAGCCGAGGGCGAGGTCGGCGCTGCCGCTGTCGAGCTGGGGTCGCGGATCGCGCGAGGCGAGCGGCAGCACGCGCAGGTCGCTGCGCGCGCGGCCGACGAGCGCGCCGATCAATGCCGGCATCAGCACGGTCGCGGTTGCGTCGGCCATCGCCAGCGAGAAGCTGCGCTCGTCCTGGGTCGGCTCGAATCCCTGCGGGTCGAAGGCGTGGCGCAGGCTGTCGAGGGCGGCGCGGACCTCGGGCCAGAGCGCCTCGGCTTGCGCCGTCGGCAGCACGCCGCCCGGGACGGTGGAGAACAGTTCGTCGCCGGTCGCCTCGCGCAGGCGGCGCAGCGCGTTGCTGACCGCCGGCTGGGTCATCGCCAGCTGGGCGGCCGCGCGCGTGACGTTGCGCTCGACCATCACTGCGCCGAAGACGCGCAGCAGGTTGAGGTCGAGGGTGCGGAAATTCATCGCCGCGGCCGGGGCTGGCGCGCGGCCCGGATCTCATTCATGGCGGTGATGGGCGGATTCGGAACGGTAATTTCCCAGTAATTAGGGAAAACCCTAGTCTAGCGAGGTCGCGTGGTTTTCGTGCGCGAAGGTCTTCCAGGAGAAAGCCGTGTCCATGCAAAAAGTCAGCGTAATGGTTCCTCCGTTGCGTCCGGTTCCCCGCGGCGCGCTCTGGGTCGGCCAGGCCGTCTCGTGGCTGGTCGGCGGCGATGCGCGCATCCGCTCGGGCTTTCCGGTCTGGCTCGAGGCCGTTCGCGCCAAGCTCGCCATCGACCGGCGCGCCCGCCGCGAAGCGCGCAGCCGCAGCGACCTGATCGCGCTGGCCTGCCGCTACCAGGCGACGCAGCCGGAGTTCGCCAAGGACCTGTTCGCCGCCGCCAACAACGACCGAGATCGCTGAGCGAGCGGCGTGTCGGCCGGCGGCGATCGCCGGGCCGGTCGAGCGTCGTCGCTATACTTCGCCTCGAAGCGCCGATTTGTTCCGGCTTGCGGGCGCTCTATAAATTCGGCTAAAGACAGGACGCTAGGAACCCGGTGTCCCGCTTTGGCGGTGCCGGGTTTTTTCTTGCCCGTGTGCCGATGAGCTCCCTTGGCGACGTCCAGCCGCAATCGATGCATTTCGCCGCGCCGCTGCCGCTCGCCAGCGGCTCGGTGCTGCGCGACTACACGCTCGCCTACGAAACCTACGGCACGCTGAACGCGAGCCGCAGCAACGCCGTCCTCGTCTGCCACGCCCTCAACGCCTCGCACCACGTCGCCGGCACGTACGCCGGCGAAGCGAAGAGCGAGGGCTGGTGGGACAACCTGGTCGGGCCGGGCAAGCCGCTCGACACCGACCGCTTCTTCGTCATCGGCGTCAACAACCCGGGCTCGTGCTTCGGCTCGACCGGGCCGGCGAGCGCGAATCCCGATCCGGCAGCGAACGGCCGTGCCTACGGCAGCGACTTCCCGGTCGTCACCGTCGAGGACTGGGTCGACGCGCAGACGCGCCTCGTCGATGCGCTCGGCATCGAGCGGCTGGCGGCCGTGCTCGGCGGCAGCCTCGGCGGCATGCAGGCGCTCGCCTGGTCGCTGCGCTATCCCGATCGCCTGCGCCAGTGCATCGCCGTCGCGACGGCGCCCAACCTCTCGGCTCAGAACATCGCCTTCAACGAAGTGGCGCGGCGGGCGATCGTCACCGACCCCGACTTCCACGGCGGCCACTACCGCGAGCACGGCGTCGTTCCCAAGCGCGGCCTGACGGTGGCGCGGATGATCGGCCACATCACCTACCTCTCCGACGATTCGATGGCGGCCAAGTTCGGCCGCGGCATGCAGGCCGCGGCGCCGTTCTACTCGACGCAGGAGATCGAGTTCCAGATCGAGGCCTACCTGCGCCATCAGGGCGACAAGTTCAGCGAGTACTTCGACGCCAACACCTACCTGCTCATCACCCGCGCGCTCGACTATTTCGATCCGGCGTCCGCGCACGGCGGCGACCTGACCGCGACCTTCGCGGCCGCGCGCTGCAGGTTCCAGCTGGTCAGCTTCACGACCGACTGGCGCTTCTCTCCGGCGCGCTCGCGCGAGATCGTCAAGGCCCTCGTCGACAACCGGCGCGACGTCAGCTACGCCGAGATCGACGCGCCGCACGGCCACGACGCGTTCCTGCTCGACGACCCGCGCTACCACGGCGTCATGCGCGCCTGCTTCGCGAACCTTGCCAGGGAGTCGGCATGAGCGATCGCAAGGACATCGAACTCATCGCCGAGCTCGTGCCGCACGGCTCGCGCGTCCTCGACCTCGGCTGCGGCAACGGCGAGCTGCTCGCGGTGCTGCAGCGCGAGCGCGGCTGCAGCGGCTACGGCATCGAGATCGCCGACGCGAACGTGCTCGCCTGCCACGAGCGCGGCGTCAACGTCATCCAGCTCAACCTCGAGGAAGGGCTGGCGCTGTTCGACGACCGCAGCTTCGACGTCGTCCTTCAGCTCGACACGCTGCAGCACTTGAGGAACACCGAGAAGATGCTGCGCGAGACGGCGCGCGTCGGCCGCATCGGCATCGTCAGTTTCCCCAACTTCGCCCACTGGCCGAACCGCCTGCACGTCGCCGCCGGCCGCATGCCGGTGACGCGTGTGCTGCCGTACGAGTGGTACGACACGCCGAACATCCGCGTCGGCACTTACGCCGACTTCGAGATCCTGGCGAGGAAGGACGGCCTGACGATCCTCGACTCGTTCGGCATTCAGGCCGGCAAGGTCGTGCGCACGCTGCCCAATCTCCTGGCCAGCGTCGCCGTCTTCAAGTTCGAGCGCGGCACGGCGTAAGCGCAGCGCGGCGCGACGGCGCGCTCGACGAGCACCGAGTCACCGAACTCGTGCGTCCGGTAGGCGAACGATTCGAGCGCCGCATCGATCCGGTCGAGCGTCGCCGCGCCGACGAACGCACGCAGCAGCTCGTGATGGCTCGACCCGGGCTCGTGCGTGCCGCTGACGAGCACGTCGACGACGCGCAGCGGTGTCGATCTGCCGAGCCGGTTGGTGGCGATCCCCGGCCCGGCGCGGATCCCGCCCGCTTGCGCGCCGGCGTGCTCGAGCGCACGCGCGACCGTCGTGCCGATCGCGACGACCCGGTCGCCGCGTTCTCGCGCCGTGTGCACTGCCGCGACCGTCGCTGCCGGCAGGTGGTAAGGCTCGTCGAACGGAAGGCGCGCATCGAGACCGGAATCGCCGGTCGACGACAGGCCGGCGGCATGCGTCAGCGTCGCGAAGCCGACGCCGCGCGAGGCGAGCTGGTCGAGCAGGCGCCAGTCGAGAACGAAGCCGGCCGAGGGCGGCTCGAACGCCACCGCGTGCGCAGCGATCGCGGTCCACACGTCCCAGAGCGCGAGCGGCGCGGCGACGTGCGCGTACTGGATCGGCCGGCCGTGACGGGCGATGCCGGCGCGGATCGTGTCGGCGCTGCCGGCGAAGCGCAGCTCGACCAGGCGCGGCGCAGCGACGACGCGAACGACGCTGGCCGCGAGCGGCCCGAGCGCGAGCGTGTCGCCGGGCGAGAGCGGCGGCGGCGGCGGCCGATCCTCGGTGCGCGTGCGCCAGTCGCCGGCACCGAACACGACGGCCAGGAAGCACGCGACGTCGTCGCCGGCGAGCGAGCGACGGCCGGCAAGGCGAACCTCGATCGCCGCGCCGGTCGCGAGGTGACGGCCCGCAAGACTCGCCGGCAGCGTCGCGGCGTCGTTGGCGACGACGAGGTCGCCGGGAACCAGCAGGTCGGCGAGCGCGCTGCGCGGGTGGTGGCTGATGCGTCCGGCGCCATCGACGGCGAGCAGGCGCGCATCGCCCGGCCGCTGCACCGGCTGCGCGGCGGCTTTCACGCCACGCTTCCTGCCGGCGCGGGCGGGCGCGTGTCGAGGTCAGTCGTCCGCAACGTCGCGCGCTCGCGGTCGATGCGATCGACGATCTCGCGCGCCGAGTCGCGTGGCCGCTTCAACGTCGCCGGGTCGTCGTCGGGTACGGCGGCGGCATGCAGCGGCGTGTCCATGTCGCCGGGGTCGACGGCGACGACGGCGATGCCGTGCGGCGCCAGTTCCTCGTGCCAGATCCTGCCCATGTGCGCGAGCGCCGCCTTGCTCGCGCCGTACGCGCCCCAGCCGGCGTAGGGCGCGACCGCGGCGTCGCTCGTCACGTTGACGACCACGGCGCGCCGGCCCTCCGCCCGCGATTCGCGCGCCGACGCGGCGAGCAGGCCGAGCAGCGCCTTGGTCAGGCGGAACGGCCCGAGCACGTTGGTCGCCAGCGCCGCCTCGAAGTCCTCGCAGTCGGTGTCGGCGAGCAGCGCGAGCGGCACCGGGCCGAGGCTCGAGGCGTTGTGGATCAGGACGTCGAGGCCGCCGAGCGCGCCGCCGATCTGCAGCGCGACCGGGTGCACGTCTTCCTTCTTCGCGACGTCGCCGACGATGCCGTGGCTGCCGGCGATCGCGGCCGCGACGCGGGCGACGCGACCGGCGTCGCGGGCGACGAAGGCGACGCGGTCACCGCGTGCTGCGAACGCTTCGACGAGGGCGAAGCCGAGGCCCGACGTGCCGCCGGTGACGGCGACGCGAAGCGGAGTGGTCGAGGGTGGGGACTGCGTCATCATGGAGACCGATCTGGAGCGATGCTGCGAAGGTAGGCTTCGCCTTCGCACCAGGCCAGCGCGATGTCCGCCCGAATGGCAGAGAGTCACGATGACGACAGCGACGAACGATGGCGGTCCCGGCCCAGACCGGCAGCGCGCCGCCGCGCGCCTGACGACGCCGTCGAC
>Ga0207681_10000358_pt1 | contig 32494 bp, 25 predicted proteins | sample KBSS53metaG_FD_184324 | JGI IMG/M metagenome (GOLD analysis project Ga0207681, IMG submission 184324) | Switchgrass rhizosphere microbial communities from Kellogg Biological Station, Michigan, USA - KBS S5-3 metaG (SPAdes) (version 2) | ecosystem: Host-associated > Plants > Roots > Rhizosphere... | reverse complement strand
GCGCGCTCGACAGGGAAGCCAACGAGCGGAACATCGTCGGGACCTGCGGCGCATCGTCGGTGGTCATCGCCATGCTCGGCAATTGCGAGCGACGCATCGTGTCCCACCAAACACCCAGCCTGTGTGCGTCAAAGGTCTTTCCTTCCAGGGTGCGGCCGGTGCGTGCCCCCGGCTGGTCTTGGTGGTAATCGGGGTAGCGCGGCGCACGAGTCCATGCGAATCCCTGGCCTGCCAGCGCTGTCACCATCGCCGGTCCCTGCGTGAGATAGGCAGTCTTGCGGGCCTTGCTGCTCGCCGGGCCGACATCGCCAATCGTTGCCTCCATATAGGCCATACCGGCCTCGAAGCTGTCTTCGATGCCATCGCGCTGCATCAAGGGGTTGTTGGGAATCCATACCCCGCCGCCCGACAGTGCGCTGGTGCCGCCCCAAAGCGGCGTCTTTTCGATGATGATGGGATTGAGGCCGTTCAGCTTAGCGGCGATGGCTCCTACCAGGCCGCCGGCGCCAGTGCCCACGATAATGAAGTCTTTCTCCGTCGCCGTGATCCCTGCGGCCTGCCCGGTTGTGCTCGAATCCGTCATTGCCCTGCGCGTTCCTCTTGTCGGTGCATTCGCGCTATAGCCGCCGCGCGGTGGATGTGAAGGAAACGCTTGCGGCATAGGGCAATGTGCACTGGGGCAAGTTGAGAAAAACAGTTCCACCAGCAGGCCCACCGCCGCCGGCGCGCCATTTTCCGGTTGCATCCTGCGCAATAACATTCGACGGTGTAAATAAAGCAAGGTGCACGCGCGGCGTCGAAAAATGAGGATGGACGCCAACCCCAGCGCCGCACTCGCCCGCCAGAAAATGTTCGTGAATCCGGGGCGCGGGATGGCGGGTCCTTGGAAAAAAGACGCCGCAGCGGAAAAGAGAGGATGGCAAATGGCTGACATGCGTTTTGACGGCAAAGTCGCGATCGTAACCGGCGCGGGCGGAGGACTTGGCAAGGCTTATGCCGCCATTCTTGCCTCACGCGGGGCCAAAGTCCTGGTTAACGATCTGGGCGGAAACTATGCCGGGCAGGGCAGTGACAGAAGCTATGCCGACATGGCCGCAGCGGAAATCAGGGCCGGCGGCGGTGTTGCCGAGGCGAACGGGGACAGCGTGTCCACGTCTGCTGGCGCACAGGCAATCATCGATGATGCTCTCGCGCGCTGGGGCCGTGTCGATATCCTGGTCAACAATGCCGGCATCGTCAGCGGCAGTGGGCCGCTGTCCACGCTCACCGACGAGCAGTGGGAAAACGACATGGCAGTATCGGCATCGGGCACATTCTATATGTGCCGCGCTGTCTGGGACGGCATGAATGCGCGCAACTATGGCCGCATCGTCAACATAGCCTCCGGTTCGTGGTTCGGCATGGGCAGCGGATTGCCCTATCCCGCCGCCAAGGGCGCCGTGTGGGCGATGACGCGGGGCCTTGCCTCGGCCACCAACGCCACGGGCAGGAACATCAAGGCCAACGTGATCATGCCGATTGCGGGCAGCCGCATGACCGCGCTGATGGGCGATGACATCAATGCCCTGATGCACCGCGATTTCCCGCCTGCGGCCGTAGCGCCCGTGGTGGGCCTGCTCGCGCACGAGGATGCACCCTGCAATGGCGAGATGTTCTCGGTTGGTGGTGGTGGCTTTGCCCGCGTGCTGGTTGCCGTGGCCGAGGGTTATCGCGGCACGGACAAGAACTGGACCATCGAAGATGCCGCACGCAATTTCGGCCAGGCCATGGACGTGACCCACTACACGATCCCGACAGACGCCCTGTCCGACGCGGAGATGTACACCTCCGACGTGCCATGGAGTGCGTTTCGTGCCTTTATCACCTGACGGCACCGACCGGCGAACATTTTGCGCATGGGGGGCTGTCACTGGCAGTTCTGCCTCGCCCTGTTGCCAGGGCAGTGTTTCGGCAGGCTTGGCATCACCGCATCGATGCATTATGCCGCACTGCGGAAGCGAACGCTGTTGGCTTCCGATTGATCGCGCCGGTGCCCCGAAAGGGGCTTAATCGGGAATGCGGTGCGGGGGCCTTGGCCCCCAAGTCCGCGGCTGTCCCTGCAACTGTAAGCGGATAGCGCGATGCACATGGCCTCTTGCATGAGAGGCAGCCACTGGGCCGGACGCTAAATCCTGCGAGGCCTGGGAAGGCGTGCATCAAGCTTTGACCCGCGAGCCAGGAGACCTGCCGGCGTCCGGTCGCTCTTGCCTTGGTCCAGGGGATGGCTGCGGCACGGTGAACTCCGTCTGAGCGACGAACGAGCGGCTGGGGCCGCATTGGACACGCGTGTCGGTCGCTCTTGGCGTCCGGTCGCCGCGCGTGTTGCCCGTTCGCGCGGGTTGCCCCGGCCACGTCGCCAGACGCCGGGGACGATATTCGTGACCAAGACCATGCCCGCCGCCAAGGCTCCTGTGGTGCCCGTTTCGTTTGGGTCATCGCCAACCGAAACGGCCCGGCCATTGCGCCGCCGCCTTGCCCTGTTGTTCGCCGGTCTGATCGGCGCGAACCTCGCCGTTTGGGTCTGGGCATTCGGCCTGTTCCACGCGCAACCCCTGATGCTGGGCACGGCGTTGCTGGCCTGGGGGCTTGGGCTGCGCCATGCGGTCGATGCCGACCATATCGCCGCGATCGACAATGTGACGCGCAAGCTGATGCAGGACGGCCAGCGCCCGGTTGCCGTGGGGCTCTGGTTCGCCATCGGTCATTCCGGCATCATCGCGATCGCTTCGATCGCCATTGCCCTGGCGACCACGGCCCTGGCCCGGTTCGGCGCGTTCAAGGAAATCGGCAGCGTTGTCGCCACGGTCATTTCAGCGCTGTTCCTGTTCACCATCGCCGGGATGAACCTTGTGATCCTGCGATCCGTCTGGCGGACATTTGCCCATGTTCGCGCAGGCGGCGCCTATGTCGAGGGCGATCTCGACCTGCTGATGGGATCGCGCGGTCTGCTCGCCCGGCTGTTTGGGCCGATGTTCCGGCTTGTCAGCAAGAGCTGGCATATGGCCCCGCTCGGTTTCCTGTTCGGCCTGGGTTTCGATACGGCGACCGAGGTTGCCATCCTGGGGATGTCTGCCAGCCAGGCGGCGAATGGCTTGTCCGTGGGTACGATCCTGGTTCTGCCGGCGCTGTTTGCCGCGGGGATGGCGTTGGTCGACACCGCAGACGGCGTGGTGATGCTGGGCGCTTACGAGTGGGCTTTCGTCAAGCCGATCCGCAAGCTCTATTACAACATCACGATCACGTTGGTGTCGGCGGTGGTCGCCATTGTGATCGGCGGGATCGAGACCTTGGCACTGATCGGGAGCAAGCTTGGCCTCGCCGGCTGGCCGTGGAACATTGCGGCCGAACTCGGCGAGAATTTCAACAGCCTGGGATTTGGGATCATCGGCCTGTTCGTTCTGTGCTGGGTGGCAAGCTTTGCGATCTATCGCTGGAAGCGGTTCGACGACATCGACGTTGCGGTTGCGAGCGAGCCGGCAACGCCTTGATCGCAGAAGCGAACCGGGAAAGCGACAACAGCAATTGGCAGCCGTTGTGTTTTGGTCTAGGGCCGGCCTTGAAGGAACGGGTTGCCCGTTTTTTCGATGATCGCGCCGGTGCCCCGAACGGGGCTTAATCGGGAATGCGGTGCGGGAGCCTGGCTCCCAAATCCGCGGCTGTCCCTGCAACTGTAAGCGGATAGCGCGATGCACATGCCCTTTGCCAAAGGGGCGGCCACTGGACGGCGCACATGCGCGATCTGGGAAGGCGTGCATCAAGCTGTGACCCGCGAGCCAGGAGACCTGCCGGCGCACTGGTCGCTCTTGCCTTGGTCCAGGGGATGGTCATGGCACGGTACCTCTCCGTCTGAGCGACGAAGCTGTGTGGCTGGGGCTGCACGGGTTGCGTGGTCACGGGTGCCTTGTCGCGCCCGCCCGTCGTCGCGCGCCGGCCGGACGTGTTCCGGAAAGCCCTGCCTTGCGTCTCGCTCTGGCGCGCGGGGAGTGTGTCCATGCCCGATCTTTCCAAGGTGCCGGTCACCATCGTCACCGGCTTTCTCGGCGCCGGGAAGACCACGCTGATCAGCCACCTGATCCGCCATGCCGGCGGCCGCCGCCTGGCGGTTGTGGTCAACGAATTCGGCACGCTGGGCGTCGACGGGGATATCCTGCAATCCTGCGCCATCCCGGATTGCCCGGCGGAAAACATCGTCGAACTTGCCAATGGCTGCATCTGCTGCACCGTGGCCGACGATTTCATTCCCACGGTCGAAAAGCTGCTCGCGCTGGAACCCCGCCCCGATCACATCCTGATCGAAACGTCGGGGTTGGCGCTGCCCAAGCCGCTGCTCAAGGCGTTCGACTGGCCCGCGATCCGCAGCCGCATCACCGTGGATGGCGTGTTGGCTTTGGCCGATGCCGAGGCAGTTGCCGCCGGCCGTTTTGCGCCTGACCCCAAGGCCGTCGATACGCAGCGCGCCGCCGATCCGAGCCTAGATCATGAAACGCCCTTGTCGGAAGTATTCGAGGACCAGTTGGCCTGCGCCGACATGGTGCTGTTGACCAAGTGCGACCTGGCTGGCCCCGTGGGCGTGGCCGAGGCGCGCGCGGTGATCGCGGCAGAGACGACGCGGCCGGTGCCGGTCATCGAACTGACCGAAGGCCGCATCGATCCGCGCGTGATCCTGGGCCTGGGCGCCGCCGCCGAAGACGATCTCGGCGCGCGCCCCTCGCACCACGATGGCCCTGACGGGCAAGTGATCGAGCACGAGCACGAGGATTTCGACAGCGCGGTAATCGCCTTTGGCGAGATTGCCGATCCGGCCGATCTGGTGGGCAGGATCGAGACGCTGGCACGCGACCATGGCATCTTGCGGGTCAAGGGCTATGCCGCTGTCACGGGCAAGCCGATGCGCCTGCTGGTGCAGGCTGTGGGTGCGCGCGTGCGCCATCACTACGACCGCCCGTGGCGGCCGGGCGAAGCGCGCGCCACGACGCTGGTCGCCATTGCCGAGCAAGACGACATCGACCAGGCCGGCATTCGCGCGGTTCTGCAGGGCTGACTATCGCCGATGCACGTCGTTTTCCGCGAAACGCACGGGATGGAGGAAACCGCCGTCCCGCAGGATCTGGGGCAGGAGCCTGCGGACCTGGTGGTACTGTCTTTTTCGGACAGCGACCTGAGCGCTTTTGCGGCCGCGTGGCGGCAGATGCGCGATCGTCACGCCGCGTTCCCCGAACTGCGGCTCGCCAATCTGGCCGCGCTGACGCATCCCTTGTCGGTCGATACTTATGTGGAGCGCACGCTCAGCGGTGCCAAGGCGATCTTGATCCGGCTGATCGGGGGCGCTTCCTATTGGAGCTATGGGCTCCAGCAAGTGGAGTTGCTGGCCCGTTCGCGCGGGATCGCGCTCGCCGTCCTTCCGGGCGATGGCATTCCCGATGCACGACTGGATGCGGCCTCGACCATGCCTGTCCTCGCGCTGCGCGACCTGGCGCGACTGTGCGAGGCGGGCGGTGCGGCGGCGGCACAAACGGCACTGGGCTTGCTGGCCAATACGATCGGCTGGGCAAGCGGACCGGAAGAGGGCGGCCAACCCCTGCCGATGGCCGGGTTCTGGCATCCCGCGCGCGGCGTGCTCGGTGCGGAATTGCCCGAACGCGATGGCCGGCCGCTCGTCCTGATCGTGTTCTACCGGTCATACCTGACTGCCGATGATCTCGATCCTTTCGTGGCGTTGCATGCGGCGCTCGATCGGCGCGGTTGCGATACGCTGTCGATCTTCGTGTCGTCGCTCAAGGCGCCTGATGTGCGCGGGCAGGTACAGGACTGGGTGCGCGCGTTGACCCCGGCGGCGATTATCAACGCCACCGCCTTTTCAGCGCGGGACGAGCGCGGCGATACACCGCTGGACGGCGCGGGCACGCCCGTGTTCCAGGTTGCCCTGGCAACGTCGGGCCGGACGGGCTGGGAAGCATCGTCGCGCGGCCTGTCGCCGGCCGATCTGGCCATGCACGTGGTGCTGCCGGAAATCGATGGCCGCCTGCTGGCTGGAGTGGCCAGTTTCAAGCAGACGAGCGACCGCGATCCCGCGCTTGGCTTTTCGCGCAGCATCCACCGCGCCGATGCAGAGCGGGTGGACGCGATCGCAGCGAAAGTGGCGGGATGGATCGCCCTGGCGCACAAGCCGGCCAGCGCGCGCCGCCTGGCACTGGTTCTTTCGACCTATCCGGGCAAGGCGCATCAGATGGCCCACGCCGTTGGGCTGGACGCACTGGCTTCGGCGCAGGCCATGCTGTGCGACCTGGCCGATGCGGGATATGCCACGGAAGCGCCGGCGGATCTGACAAGGAACCTGCAGCGCGGCAGCATGTCCTGGCCGCTGGCGGACTATCGCCGGGCGCTTGCCGACTTGCCCCCGGCGTTGCAGGCCGATCTGGCTGCGGCCTGGGGCGAGCCGGAGGACGACACGGCAGTCGTCGACGGTGCGTTCCGCTTTCCCGCGGTGGAATTGCACAACGCCATTATTTCGCTGCAGCCCGAACGGGGCGTTTCCGCAAGCCGCGATGAAACCTATCACGACCTGTCGCGCTGCCCACGCCATGGCTACGTCGCATTCTATCTCTGGCTGCGTGTCCAGCGGATCGATGCAATGGTTCACGTGGGCGCCCACGGCACGTTGGAATGGCTGCCGGGCAAAGCCGTTGCCCTCTCGGATCATTGCTGGCCCGAAGCGCTGACCGGTCCGCTGCCGGTGATCTACCCGTTCATCGTCAACGATCCGGGCGAGGCGGCCCAGGCCAAGCGGCGCATCGGCGCGGTCACGCTGGGCCATGCGCCGCCGCCGCTGGCGCAGGCGGGGCAGGGCGCTGGATTGGGCCGCCTGGAAACGATGCTCGATGAATTTTCCAATGCCGGCGGGCTCGATCCGGCACGCCGTGATCGGCTGCAGGACGCCATCCGCACCGAGGCGCAGGCGCTGGGGCTGGAGGCGGAGCTTGGCCTCGACAAGGCAACGACGCTGATCGAGGCGATCACCCGGATCGACCGCTTCGTCTGCGATGTGAAGGAAAGCCAGTTCGGCGATGGCCTGCATGTCTTTGGGCGCGGGCCGCATGGTGCGGCGGAACGGGCCGGCTTGCTGGCGGCGCTGGGAGGCCGACGCGTGCCGCCGGGCCCTTCGGGCTCTCCGTCCCGTGGCCGGACAGACGTGCTGCCGACGGGGCGGAACCTCTACACCATCGATCCACGCGCGGTGCCTTCGCGCGCCGCCCATGCCCATGGCGTTGTGCTTGCCGAGGAACTCGTGCGGCGGCACTTGCAGGACCACGGCGACTATCCGCGTGGGCTGCTGGTCGATCTGTGGGGCTCGGCCACGATGCGCACGGCGGGCGAGGAATTTGCCATGGCGCTTCACCTGCTTGGCGCCAAGCCGGTGTGGGACATGGCATCGGAACGCGTGACCGGGATCGAAATCCTGCCGCTGGCCCTGCTGGACCGGCCGCGCATCGACGTGACCCTGCGCGTTTCGGGGCTGTTCCGCGATGCCTTTCCTGCGCTTCCTGCCCTGTTCGGGCAAGCCGTGCGGGCCTTGTGCGATCGCGACGAACCTGCCGAATGGAACCCCTTTGCCGGACAGAATGCGGCGCCGCGCGTCTATGGGCCGCAACCGGGGCTCTATGGGCTGGGGCTGGGCGCGGCGGCCGAGACGTATACCGACGATGCGCGCCACGCGGCTGGCGCGGCGTGGTTGGCAGCATCCGATCACGCGCTGGACGGCGCCGATATCGTTGCCGATCCGCAGGGCTTGCACCAGCGCGTGTCCGGCGCCGATGCGTTCGTCCATCTGCAGGACCTGCCCGAAACCGACCTGCTGCTCAGCATGGACTATGCCGCGCACGAGGCAGGCTTTGCCGCGGCCAAGGCGCTCGCGGGCGGGCAGGCGGCGCTCTATCACCTCGACAACCGCGATCCGGCGCGCCCCACTGCGCGCACGCTGACCGAGGAGATTGCCCGCGTGGTGCGCGCCCGCGCAGCGCATCCCGGCTGGATCGCGGGTATGATGCGCCATGGCTTTCGCGGCGGGGCGGAACTGGCTGCAACGCTCGATCACCTGGGCGCCTTTGCCCATCTGGCTGGCAGCGTGCCGCCGCATCTGTTCGATCTCTATCACGATGCCACCTTGGGCGACCCAAAGGTTAAGGCGTTCCTTGAGCGGGAGAACCCCGGCGCGCTGGCGGCGATGGAGGCGCGCTTTGCTGCGCTGCTGGCGTCGGGCCTGTGGTCCACCCGGCGCAATTCGATCCTCGCCAGCATGGGGGGCGCCGCATGAACGCCAAGCGAGGCTGGTGCCCTGATGCCTGGCATCCGATGATGGCAGGCGATGGGCTGCTGATGCGGGTAAAGCCCAGGCTGGGCCGCTTGACCGCCCCGCAAATCAAGGCGCTATGCGAAGCGGCGCACAGGTGGGGCAATGGCCAGATCGATGTGACCCGCCGCGCCAATCTCCAGATCAGGGGCGTGCGCGAAGCAGGCTGGGCGGAACTGCTGGAGCGGCTGATCGCGCAGGGTCTGGTTGACGGCGATCCTGCCATGGAGACGCGGCGCAATGTGCTCGTGGCGCCCGATTGGCGCCATGGCGACGACAGCCATCGCATCGCTGGCGAACTGCTGGCCCGGTTGGCGGAATTTCCCGGACTGCCCGCCAAGGTGGGTTTCGTGGTGGATGCAGGCCCGGCGAGGTCGCTGGCGTCGGAGCCGGGTGATTTCCGGATCGAGCGCGGCGAGGCAGGTGGCTTGATCCTGCGTGCGGCCGGGCGAGCGCGCGGGATTGCCGTTGCGCGCGGCAGTGAAGTGGATGGGCTGATCGCACTGGCGCGCTGGTTCGTGACAAGCGGCGGAGACAGTGCGGGACGCATGCGAAGACACAGCGCCGAGTTACCCCCCGCGTTGGCTGGCGATGACGCGCCGTCGCCGCCCGCCGAAGCGCTCCTTCCCGGACAGCACGCGCTTGGCGCGGCCTATGGCGCCCCGTTCGGGCGCGTGGATGCGCGCACGTTGATCGACGCGGCACCTGCGGCGGTGCGGATCACCGCCTGGCGCCTGATCCTGCTTGAAGACGCCCGGCTTGTCCCGGTCAGCGGGCTGATCGATGATCCAGCCGATCCCCTGCTGCGCGCCGATGCCTGCCCCGGCGCACCCAGCTGCCTCCAGGCCACTGTCGAGACGCGCGATCTGGCCCGGCAGTTGGCGCCTTTCATAACGGGGGAGTTCCATGTCTCGGGCTGTGCCAAGGGCTGTGCGCGCACGCGCCCTGCCGAGGTGACCATCACCGGGCGCGCGGGGCGCTACGACCTGGCATTCAACGCCACCCCCGGTTCGCCTGCCTTGCACGCTGCCCTCACCAAGGCAGAGCTGCTGTCCCATTTGAGAGCCATTTGATGCCGCACACTTACGAAACCGATGGCGCCGCGATCTACCGGCAATCCTTCGCGACGATCCGCCGTGAAGCCGATCTTGCCCGCTTTTCCGCTGCGGAAGAACCAGTTGCCGTGCGCATGATCCACGCCGCCGGAATGGTGGGCTTGGCGGCGCATATCCGCTTTTCGCCCGGCTTTGCCGAAACGGCACGCAAGGCGCTGGCCGATGGCGCCGCCATTTTGTGCGATGCGCGCATGGTGTCTGAAGGGATCACCCGCGCGCGGTTGCCCGCTGCCAATCCGATCATCTGCACGCTGAACGATCCAGCCGTTCCGGCCAGGGCGCAGGCGATGGGCAATACCCGTTCCGCCGCTGCGCTGGAATTGTGGCGCCCGCATCTTGCTGGCGCGGTCGTTGCCATCGGCAATGCACCCACTGCGCTGTTTCACCTGCTCAACATGCTGGAAAACCCGGAATGTCCCAGGCCGGCGGCAATCATCGGTTGCCCGGTGGGTTTTGTCGGCGCAGTGGAATCCAAGGCCGCGCTTTGGGCCGAACCGCCCGTGCCCTGCTGCGTGGTAGAGGGGCGGCTGGGCGGCAGCGCGATCACCGTGGCGGCGCTCAATGCCTTGGCGAGCACCGCAGAATGACGGCGTGCGGAACGATCCACGGCGTAGGCCTTGGCCCCGGCGCGCCAGACCTGCTGAGCGTGCGCGCCGACAGGCTGGTGCGCGGTGCGCGGCATGTCGCCTATTTCCGCAAGGCCGGCAGGCCGGGCCAGGCACGGCGCATTGCCGAAGGTATGCTGCGCCCCGATGCCATCGAGATCGCCATGGAATATCCGGTGACGACCGAAATTCCCGTGTCCGATCCCGGCTATAATGCCTGCCTCACCTCCTTTTACGCGCAGTGCACGGAGCGTTTGTCCACTCTTGCCCGGCAAGGCGAAGACGTCGTCGTGCTGTGCGAGGGCGATCCGTTTTTCTACGGTTCATTCATGCACCTCCACACGCGCCTTTCGGGCGTGGTGCCGATCGCCGTGGTGCCGGGCATCACCGGCATGGCTGGGGCCTGGAACGCCACCGGCATGCCCTTCACCTGGGGCGACGACGTGCTGACAGTGGCCATGGCCACATTGCCCGAGGCAGAACTGGTGCGGCGGATCCGGGATACCGACGCGCTGGTGGTCATGAAGATCGGACGCAACCTGCCCAAGCTGCGCCGCGCGGTCGCCGCTGCCGGGCGCGAGGATGCAGCCTGGCTGGTCGAATATGCGGCCATGCCGGGCCAGCGCGTGACCCGGCTGGTCGATGCCGAAAACGTCACGCCCTATTTCTCGATCCTGCTGATCCACGGACAGGGGCGCCGGCCGTGAGCGGCTCGCTTGCGATAGCCGGGCTCGGGCCGGGTGACGAAGCGCTGGTGACGCCCGAAGTCAGCGCGGCATTGGCGCAGGCGACCGATGTGGTCGGCTATATTCCCTATGTTGCGCGCATCGCGCCGCGCGATGGGCTGGTGCTCCATGCGTCGGACAACAGGGTGGAACTGGACCGGGCTGCACTGGCCTTGGACCTGGCTGCGCAAGGCAGGCGCGTGGTGGTCGTTTCGTCAGGCGATCCCGGCGTCTTCGCCATGGCTTCTGCCGTGTTCGAGGCGGTGGAAAGCGGCCCGGAAGCGTGGCGCCTGCTCGACATCCGGGTGCTGCCTGGCATCACCGCCATGCTGGCTGCCAGCGCACGGGCAGGCGCGCCGTTGGGACATGATTTCTGCGCGATCAACTTGTCCGACAATCTCAAGCCCTGGTCGTTGATCGAGAAACGCCTGCGCCTGGCCGCCGAGGCGGACTTTGCCATGGCGTTCTACAACCCCCGCTCGAAAGCCCGCCCCGAAGGCTTTGCCCGCGTGCTGGAAATCTTGCGCCCGCTGTGCGGCGAGGATCGCCCGATGCTGTTCGCGCGGGCGGTCACCACGCCTGACGAGCACTTGCGCGTCGTGCCCCTGGGAAAGGCCCGGCCAGACATGGCCGATATGCGCACGATGGTGATCCTCGGGTCCAGCCGCACGCGGATGATCGCGCGGCCGGCAGGCCCCATTCTCTATACCCCGCGATCCGCATGACCAAGCCAGTCAAGCACATCCTCTGGGCGCGCAACTTCCAACCGCGTCGGCAAGGCGGGGCGGTCGATCATCAGAACCGGCAGGCCCAGCGCCCGCGCGGCAAGGAGCTTGGCCCGCGCGCCGGTTCCTCCGGCATTCTTGCACACGACCAGATCTATGGAATGGCCCAGCATCAACGCCTGATCGCCCGGCGTGGTGAACGGTCCGCGATCGACCACCAAGGTGTAATGGGGCAATGCGGGCGTTCGCTCGGGCGCATCGACAAAGCGCAGCAGATAGTGATGCTGTGGTTGCGCGGCGAATGCATCGACATGCATCCGGCCCAGCGCCAGCATGATCCGGCGCGCCGGCCCGTTGAGCGCGGCGACGGCGCTCTCGATATCGGCAACATGGGCCCAGCAATCGCCCGGTTCCGGCTCCCACGCCGGCCGCGTCAGCGCTATGAGAGGCACGCCGGCTTCGCGCGCGGCTTCACCTGCGTGGGCGCTCATGGTGGCCGCAAACGGATGGGTCGCGTCAACCAGATGAGTCACCTGGTGATCGCGCAGATAGCGCGCCAGCCCGTCCACGCCGCCAAAGCCGCCGATCCGCACGGGTACTGGCTGGCTGCGCGGGTTTTCCGTCCGTCCGGCATAGCTCAGCACTGCCGAAAGATTCCTTTCGGCAAGCAGGCGAGCCAGCGCGGTGGCCTCTGTCGTGCCACCCAGCAGAAGGATGTGGGGCATGTCTGATCCTGTTCCACAGGCTTGGTTGACGATCGTTGGCATTGGCGAAGATGGCATGGACGGCCTTTGTGCCGCCAGCCGGGCGGCGTTGGCTGCGGCAGAACTGGTCGTCGGTTCGCCCCGCCACCTTGCGCTGTTGCCCGCGCTTACGTGTCCCGTGATCGAATGGCCAGCGCCGTTTGCGCAGGGCGTTGCCGCGCTGCTCAAGCACCGTGGGCAGCGCGTGGTGATGCTCGCTTCGGGCGACCCGTTCTGGTTTGGTGGCGGGGCGACCGTGACCCGCGACCTGGCGCGCGACGAATGGATCGCGCATCCCGCTCCGTCCACTTTCAGCCTGGCGGCGGCACGGCTGGGCTGGTCCTTGCAGGAAACGGTTTGCCTTGGCCTTCACGCCGCGCCGCTGGATCGGTTGCGCCCGCATCTGGCGCCGGGGCGGCGCGCGCTGGTTCTGGTGCGTGATGGCCATGCGGTGAGAGCGCTGGCGCAATACCTGGCGCGCCTGGGTTTCGGCCCGTCGCCGCTGCATGTGCTGGAAGCGTTGGGCGGACCGCGCGAGCGGGTTCGCAAGGTGGCCGCCCAAGCGCTCGATTTTGCCGACATCGCCCATCCCGTTGCGGTGGGGATCGATTGCGCCGGGGCCGGCCCCGTGCTGCCCTCGTCGGCTGGCCGCCAGGATGACTGGTTCGCCCACGATGGGCAAATCACCAAGCGTCCCGTGCGCGCGCTCACGCTGTCGGCACTGGCTCCGCGTCCGGGTGAACTGCTGTGGGACATTGGCGCCGGATCGGGATCGATCGCGATCGAGTGGCTGCTTTGCCATCCCGCCAATCGCGCCTGCGCGATGGAGGCCGATCCCGTCCGCGCCTTGCGTGCGCGCGCCAATGCCGCATCGCTGGGTGTGGATCGGCTGGAGATTGTCGGCGGCCGGGCAGGGCATGCATTGCCGGGCGGCCCGATGCCCGATGCCGTGTTCATCGGCGGCGGCCTGTCAGATACGCTGCTGGAGCAGCTTTGGGCGCAGCTGCCTGCCGGGGTCCGGCTTGTCGCCAACGCGGTCACGCTGGAATCCGAAGCCCTGCTGGCCCGATGGCACGGGACCAAGGGTGGTGAACTGTTGAGGATCGAGCTTGCCGATGCCGTTCCGCTCGGCAGCCGGCAGGGATGGCGCGCCCGCTATCCGGTGGTGCAATGGAGCGTTTCGCTGTGATCGTGGCCGGCTTTGGCTTTCGCAGCGGCGCGGGCCTGCCCGCCCTGCGCGTGGCGTTGGCCCTGGCCCAGGATGGACAGCCGACTGTGACCCATCTCGCCACTGCGCAAGACAAGGTTTCGGTTCTCGCCCCGCTGGCATTGGCGCTGGATCTGCCGCTGGCCGGCATAGCGCCTGGCGCGTTGGAAGCGGCCATCACTCTCACGCAATCGGCTGCGGCGCTGGCAGCGCGCGGCACTGGCAGCGTGGCTGAAGCATCCGCGCTGGCGGCTGCCGGCGCAGGAGCCCGGTTACTCGGCCCGCGCCACATCTCTCCCGATCGCATGGCAACATGCGCTCTTGCCCAAGGACCCCTGACATGACCGTGCATTTCATCGGCGCCGGGCCGGGTGCGCCCGATCTGCTCACCCTGCGCGGAGCTCGCCTGATCGCGGCAAGCCCGGTGTGCCTCTATGCCGGTTCGCTGATCCCGGCGGCCGTGCTCGATCATTGCCGGCCCGGCACCCGGATCATCAACACCGCGCCGATGGCGCTGGACGATATCGTGGCCGAGATCGCCAAGGCCGATGCCGCCGGGCACGATGTGGCCAGGTTGCATTCCGGCGACCTTTCCGTGTGGTCGGCCATGGGAGAGCAGCTTCGCCGCGTGCGGGCGATGGGCATTGGTTTCACGATCACGCCCGGCGTTCCTGCTTTCGCCGCAGCTGCTGCTGCGCTGGAAACGGAATTGACCTTGCCCGAACTGGGCCAGTCGCTGGTGCTGACGCGCACCCCCGGCCGGGCGAGCACCATGCCGCCAGGCGAAAGCCTGCGCAATTTTGCCGCAACTGGCGCGACGTTGGCCATTCACCTCTCGATCCATAACCTGGCCATCGTGGTTGCCGATCTCGTTCCCGAATATGGTGCGGATTGCCCCGTGGCCGTGGTCTGGCGGGCAAGCTGGCCCGATCAGCGGATCGTCCGCGCAACCCTCGCCACGATCGAGCAGGCCGTTGCCGGCAGCATGGAGCGAACCGCCCTGATCGTGGTCGGCCGCGTATTGGGCGCGGCCAATTTTGCCGAGAGCAGCCTCTATTCGCCAGGATACGATCGCCGCTTCCGGCCGCAGGATGCCGCCTCCCGCTTTGCCGGAGCGGTGGAATGACGGCACCGGGCCTGATGATTGCCGCCCCGGCATCGGGAACGGGCAAAACCACCGTGATGCTGGGCTTGCTGCGCGCTTTGGCCGACGACGGCCTGGCGGTGCAACCCTTCAAGAGCGGGCCGGACTATATCGATCCCGCGTTTCACCGCGCGGCCAGCGGGCGGCCGTCCTACAACCTCGATAGCTGGGCGATGGATCGCGGGCTCCTCAACGCGATCTCGGCGCTGGCGCACGATGCGGACTTGGTGATCGCCGAGGGATCGATGGGCCTTTACGATGGCGTGGCAAGCGCGGGTGCCACAGGCAACGGCGCCTCTGCGGACATTGCCCGTCGCATGGGTTGGCCGGTCGTGCTGGTGATCGATGTCTCGGGGCAGGCGCAATCGGCGGCTGCCACGGCGCTGGGCTTCAAATCCCTTGATCCCGATCTGCCGTTTGCCGGAGTCATTCTCAACCGCGTTGCCAGCCCGCGTCACGAGCGCCTGGCGCGTGGCGGGCTTGAGGCGACGGGAATACCGGTCTTGGGTGCGCTGCCCCGGCGGGCCGACCTGACCCTGCCCGAGCGGCACCTGGGTCTGGTGCAGGCCGTGGAGCACCCGGACCTTGAGAATGCGATTGCCGGCTATGCCGCGTTCCTGCGCGCGCATGTCGATCTTGCTGCCATTCGCCACGCCGCCGCAGCGGCAGCATTGCCGCAGGCCACCGGTCCTTTGCCGCTGCCGCCGGCACAGCGGATTGCCCTGGCCCGCGATGCCGCGTTTTCCTTTGTCTACCCGCACGTGATCGAAGGATGGCGGCGCGCCGGTGCGGAAATCATGCCGTTCTCGCCGCTTGCCGACGAAGCGCCAGCCGGCAGCGCCGATCTGGTCTGGCTTCCGGGCGGATACCCCGAACTGCACGCCGGCACGATCGCGGGTGCCACCACGTTCCTTTCCGGCCTGCGCCGCCACGCGCAAACCCGCCCGATTCACGGCGAATGCGGCGGCTACATGGTCCTGGGGGATGCCCTGATCGACAAGCACGGGCATCGGCACGCCATGGCGGGCTTGCTGCGGTTGGTGACCAGCCATGCCCAGCGCCGAATGCACCTGGGCTATCGCCATGCGCAGCTACTGGCGCCCATCGCCGGCCTTGCCGAAGGCACGGAACTGCGCGGGCACGAATTTCACTATTCCACGATCATCGAGCAGAACGATGCGCCGCTTGCGCGGGTAACCGATGCCGATGGCGCGGCCGTTGCCGAAACCGGATCGCGGCGCGGCTTTGCCACGGGCAGCTATTTCCACATGATCGCGCCGGTGGCCCGGTGATCGATCTTCATCTTATCGGCATCGGCACTGGCAATCCCGATCACCTGACCGCGCAAGCGGTGGCAGCGATGAACGCCGCCGATCTCATCCTGCTGCCGCGCAAGGGCAGTGCCAAGTCTGACCTGATCGACCTGCGCCGCACGATCTGCGCCGCCGCCCTCGACCGGCCGGTGCGCGTTGTCGAATTCGACTTGCCGGTCCGCGACGCGAACGGGGCCTATCTCGACGCCGTGAATGATTGGCATGACGCCATTGCCGCAGCATGGAAAACCCAAGTCTGCACGCATCTGCCCGGCGGCGGGAGGCTGGCCCTGCTGGTCTGGGGTGATCCGTCGCTCTACGATAGCACCTTGCGGATTGCCGAGCGGCTGGCCCGCGACGGCATGGCCATCCGTGTCCGTGTGGTGCCGGGCATTACCAGCATCCAGGCGCTGACCGCCGCCCATGCCATTCCGCTCAATCCGCTGGCCGGCGCCGTCACGGTCACCACCGGGCGGAACTTGCGTGCCCAGGGTTGGCCTGACGGGGCAGATACCGTGGTGGTCATGCTCGACAGCGGCTGCGCTTTCGAGGCGCTGGCGCCGCAGGGCATCACGATCTGGTGGGGCGCTTACCTGGGCATGGCGCACGAAGCGCTGGAGCAGGGCCAGCTGGCCGATGCCAGCCCCCGGATCGCGCAGCGCCGGGCCGAACTGCGCGCGCGCCATGGCTGGATCATGGACGTCTATCTCATGCGAAGGGAACATAGCGCTGGAGCCGGGCCAGCTGGCCGATGCCAGCCCCCGGATCGCGCAGCGCCGGGCCGAACTGCGCGCGCGCCATGGCTGGATCATGGACGTCTATCTCATGCGAAGGGAACATAGCGATGGAGCCTGAAATCTCTCAGCAACAGGCGGGCGATGACGCACGCCACGCCGAAAAGATGCGCAAGAAGCAGGCCGCGCGCAGCACCATCATGGCCAGCAAGACCCGCGAAAAGGGCTTGCTGATCGTCCACACCGGCAAGGGCAAGGGCAAGACCAGCGCGGCGCTGGGCATGGTGGTGCGCGCGATCGGCCACGGCATGAAAGTGGGCGTGGTCCAGTTCGTCAAAGGCGCGATGTCCACGGGCGAGAAGGCGGTGTTCGATGCCTTTCCCGATAATGTCGAATTCAAGCCCATGGGCGAAGGCTTCACCTGGGACACGCAAGACCGCGCGCGCGACATCGCGGCCGCGCGCGCCGCCTTGGAGGAAGTGAAGCGGATGATCGCCGATCCGGCCTATCACATGGTGCTGGCCGACGAGTTGAACATCGCACTGCGCTATGAATACCTGCCGCTGGACGAAGTGCTCGCCGTATTCGCCAGCCGGGCAGAGATGAAGCACGTGATCGTCACCGGCCGCAACGCTCCTGACGCACTGATCGAAGCGGCCGATCTTGTCACCGACATGACCATGGTCAAGCATCCGTTCCGGTCTGGCGTGAAGGCGCAGGCGGGCATCGAGTTCTGAGGCGGCGCGCACTGTTGCCAGCTTAGCCTGGCCCAACCGAACGCCAGGTGGGCCAGGCAGGTTTCGACGAGCGGGCGCACGGCGGCTGTGGCTTCCTCCTCCAGGGTTTCCCGGCCGTGACGCGGCCCGCATAAGGCCAAATCAACCAAGCAATAAGTGTTGCTGATTATATCCCAGAGGTGGGCCGCAGGTTGGGTGACAGGCTCCGGTTCCGTGCGGTTGAATCTGGCCAAGACCGGCGAAAATCCGCCACAAATCGGCAACATTTGCCTTGCGTGAGGTTTCAATTGCAATTGTTTCCGCAGGGAAAACTCGGCCGCTGGCATAGCTCCGAACTGGCGGGACCGGGGATGGATTTAGGCTGTGCTTTGCCATAAGCTCGGCCTTGCAGCGCGGGAAGGGCCGCAGCGCGGGGACTAGAGATTCCAGATTTGCCTCAACGGAGATGTCCGGCTCACCAGCCTGGGCAAACGGCGCACCGTACCTGAAAAACGCGGTTGCGCGCGGCGAGCAGATCATCGGCATTTCATACCCGCGCATGATGCCCGCCGCGACTGTGCAGGGAGTGACAGCACATTTGCGCCAATGGGGGGACAGATGACGTCCGCATCGAAATGGAAATCGCACACATCGGCTTATGGCAAACTGTCCTGCAGCGTTGCCGCCATGGCCATCATGGCTATCGGCGGCGCGCCTGCCATGGCCCAGGATGCCGCCTCGCCGCCGGCTGAGCCTGCGCCAAGCGCGGTTGCGCTCGACCAGATCGTGGTAACCGCCACCCGTCGTTCGGAATCGATGAACAAGGTGCCGCTGGCCATCCAGGCGCTGAGCGGCGAGGCGCTGACCAAGCTCAACGTCGTCAACTTCGACAAGTTCATCGAATTCCTGCCCAACGTGCGCAGTGCCTCGCGCGGGCCGGGTGCTTCCTCCATCTACATTCGCGGCCTTTCGACCGACAGCCCCGGCCTGCAGGTGGCGGGCACTGCCGGAACACAGCCCAGCGTCGCGCTCTATGTCAACGATGCGCCGGCCTCGCTGGTGGGGCGCAACCTCGATCTCTACGCGGTCGATCTTCAGCGGATCGAAGTGCTAGCCGGGCCGCAGGGCACCCTGTTCGGCGCCAGCGCCATGGGCGGTGCGGTTCGCTATATCACCAACAAGCCCGATCTGGCCGAATTCCACGCCGGCTTCAACGGCAGCTATTCGTTCACCAAGGGCGGATCGAGCAGCCAGGCACTGGACGCCTTCGTCAACATCCCGGTGATCAAGGACCGGCTGGCGGTGCGCCTTGTCGTCTATGGCGATCAGCAGGGCGGCTATATCGACAACGTGCGCGGCACCTACCAGATGCCGTTCGACGGCAATGTGGGCGAAGCGGGCAAGCTGCCCACCGGCAATCCCTTGCTCGTCCACCGCGCGCTCGAATCCTGCATTGGCGTCAGCAATTGCACGGGCAGCGGATACAATGCGCCCAGCCGCGCGATCATCAACAACGATGCCTATGCCAAGGACAACTACAACGACGCCAGCTATGCCGGTTTCCGCGCGGCCGCCACGTTCAAGCTCAACGAGGACTGGTCGATCGACCTGATGCACGTGCGCCAGAAGCTCAAGACCGAAGGCGTGTTCGATTATGAACCCGACGTCGGCGATCTCCAGGTCACGCAGTTCGGCAACAACTCTCTGCGCGACGATACCGATTTGACGACCTGGACGCTCAACGGGCGCCTGGCCGAATTGAGCCTGATCTACACCGGCAGCTACATGCACCACAATGCCGTGCAGAATGCCGACTATTCGGGCTATTCCAACATCGGGTTCTATCTTCCCTATTACGAGTGCGATCGCGGCGTCTATTACACCGCCGAAGCCTCGACCAAGGGCAACAAGTGCTACGCGCCGAACAAGAGCTACCAGGTGCGCGACAAGACCCTGCGCTACACCCACGAGTTCCGCGTGGTCACGCCGGGGGACAAGCGCCTGCGCGGCACCGCGGGCCTGTTCTATGATATCAACAAGCTCTACGACGATACCGACTGGTCCTATGCCTCGCCAGAGGCTGGCTTCATCTATTCGCGCAAGCCCAATCCGGTCACCAATCCCTATGACGGCAGCGTGCGCACGCTGAAAACCGCGTTCCTCAACGATGTGCAGCGCCGCGACCGGCAGTTTGCCGCTTATGGCGAGGCCTCGTTCGATATCGTGCCCAAGTCGCTGATCCTCACCGGCGGCGTGCGCTATTACAACGAAAAGGCGTCGATGAACGGCTCCTCGCAAGGTAGCTTCTGTTCGGCCGCGCGTGGAATCTATGATGCTGCCACCGGCACGTATTCGCCCGCGCCGGTGCCCACGACCAACTATTGCGTCAGCGCCAATCTCAACACGCTGCTCGCCTCTGTCTCGCCGGCGAAGTACACCGGCACGCTGTTCAAGGGCAACCTGACGTACAAGTTCGGTCAGGGTTCGCTGATTTACGCGACGTATTCCGACGGTTTCCGGCCGGGTGGCTTCAACCGCAAGCCCTGCAATGTCGGCTCTGCGATCTGCCCCACCCTGTCTGACTTTGCCAAGCTGGCTGTCTACACGCCGGACAAGGTGAAGAACTACGAAGTGGGCGGCAAGTTCGCGCTGCTCGACCGGTCGATGCAGATCAACGTGGCGGCATACCAGATCGACTGGTCCAACGTGCAGATGACGGTGTTCGACCAGAACATCTCCAACCAGACGTTCACCAGCAACTTCATCGATGCGCGAATCAAGGGTGTCGAGGGCGATATCACCTATCGCCCCGTGATCGGGCTGACGCTGAACGGCGCCTTCTCCTACAACGACTCCAAGATCACCCGCCTGCTCAATTCCAAATCGAGCACGGTGCTGCCGGTGGGCAGTCCGTTGGCGCTCAGCCCCAAGTTCCAGTTCAACTTGCGCGCGCGCTATGAAAAGGAACTGTCCTCGGGCCTGCGTCCGTTCGTCCAGGCCGCATTCCACCATGTCGGCGCGGCGATCTCGTCCGATTTCGGCAATGTGGACTTCAAGTGGGGCGGGCCGACCGTGGTCTACAATGGCGTCACTGTGGCTGCTGGCGATGTGTACAAGGCTATGCCGGTGTCCCAGCGGCTCGATCCCTATAGCACGGTCAGCCTGTCGTTCGGCGTGGGCAAGGACGCCTGGAACCTCGAACTGTTTGCCGACAATCTCACCGATGCACGCCCGCAGCTGTTCAAGAGCAGCAACGATGGCGAACTGCGCGTGACGACCGCACGGCCACGCACGATCGGCTTGCGCCTGGGCTATCGCATGTAAGCCTAGGCAGCCAGGGCGCCGTCCTTCCACCCGGACGGCGCCCTTTTTTTCTGTTTCGATGGTTCGATGATTGACGGCCGGGCCGCCGCACGGTTTCCTGGGCCATCACCATCAGGCATCACCATCAGGCATCACCATCAGGCAAGGGCAAAAGCATGGCAGCGGTGGCGCAGGCCGAAACGATCGAGGAAACGTTACGCCGTGCGCAGGTACTCTTGCAGCAGGGGCAGGGCGGGCAGGCCATGGCCGCATGCCTTGTCGTGCTTGAGCAGGATCCCGATCACCGCGATGCGCTCTACACGCTGGCGGTGATCCAGCGTCTTGGCGGCCATCCGCAAGAGGCGCTGGCAACGCTCGACCGCCTGCTTGCCCGCGAGAGCACTTATGGTCGCGCCCATCAGGAGCGGGGGCACGCCCTGCGCACCCTGGGCCGGTTGGACGAGGCGCAGGCCGCCTATGCCACGGCCGTGACGCACAACGGCGCCTTGCCGGCAAGCTGGCGCGCCCAGGCCGAATTGCATCTTGCCGCCGGGCGCGCGGGGCCGGCCGCCTTTGCCGATGCGCAATACCGGCACTTTGCCGCCCTGCCGCCCGAACTGCTCACGGTGGCAAGCCTGCTGGAAGAGGGCAAGCTGTTCAAGGCCGAGCGCCTGTGCCGCGCCTTTCTCCAGCGCCAGGGCCACCATGTGGAGGGCATGCGCCTGCTGGCCGAGATCGGGCTGCGGTTCAATGCCTATGACGAGGCGGAATTCCTGCTGGAATCCGCCAAGGAATTGGCACCAGGCCATGTCAGCGCGCATTTCGACTATGTCAAAGTGCTGGCCCGGCGGCACAAGTTCGAGCAGGCGCTGACGGAAGCAACCAGCCTGCGGGCCAAGGAACCGGGCAATCCCGAGTTCGAGATGCTGTTCGCCAACGAGAACCTGCATGTCGGCAATTTCGATGCGGCCATGGCCGTCTACGAAGGGTTGCTGGAAACGATGCCGGCCAATCCCGGCGTGAACCTCACCTATGGCCACGCGCTGAAAACCGTGGGCCGGCAGGACGAGGCGATCGGGGCCTATCGCCGGGCGGCGGCCGTCCGCCCCGATTACGGCGATGCCTATTGGAGCTTGGCCAACCTCAAGACCTATCGTTTCACCGACGATGAAATGGACCGCATGCGCGAGGCGGAAGCTGCGCCCCGCACCGACCTTGCCGACCGCTATCACCTGTGCTTCGCGCTGGGCAAGGCACTGGAAGATCGCGGCGACCATGCCGAGGCCTTTGCCTATTACGAACGCGGCAACCGGCTCAAGCGGGATGAGCTGAAATATACGCCTGACCGGCTTTCGGCCGAGATGCAGTTGCAGCGTGAGCAGATCGATGACGCCATGATCGCGCGCCTTTCGGGCAAGGGGCATGATGCGCCCGATCCGATTTTCATCGTCGGCCTGCCGCGCGCCGGGTCCACCTTGCTCGAACAGATCCTGGCCAGCCATTCGCAAGTCGAAGGCACGATGGAACTGCCCCAGATACTCACGCTGGCGCACAAGCTCGATCGCCGCCGGGCAGACGAGGCTCCGGTCTATCCGGCCAACCTCGCCACGCTTTCGGCCGAGGAACTGGAGCACATGGGCGCTGCGTTCATGCGCGAAACGCAGGTCTACCGGCGGCAGGGCAAGCCGTTCTTCATCGACAAGATGCCCAACAATTTCCGCCACATCGGGCTGATCCACGCGATCCTGCCCAATGCCCGGATCATCGATGCGCGGCGCGGAGCCATGGGCTGCTGCTTTTCCGGGTTCAAGCAGCTCTTCGCCGAAGGTCAGGAGTTCACTTATGGCCTGACCGAAGTGGGCACCTATTACCGGGACTATGTGGCGCTGATGGACCATTGGGACCGTGTGCTGCCGGGCAAGGTGCTGCGCGTGGTCTATGAAGACGTGGTGGCCGACCTGGAAACGCAGGTTCGCCGCATTCTCGATCATTGCCAGTTGCCGTTCGAGCCTGCCTGCCTGTCGTTCCACAAGACCGATCGCGCGGTGCGCACCGCCAGTTCCGAACAGGTCCGCCAGCCGATCTATCGTTCCGGCGTGGACCAGTGGGAGCATTTCTCCCCTTGGCTCGATCCCTTGCGGCAGGCCTTGGGGCCGGGACTGGCTGCCTGAAGCAACACGCGCAGCAATCCCGGCGCGCCTGAACACGCCGGGATGCTGTTGTTTTCGATGACGGTCAGTGCGGGGTTGCGGCCGAACCGGTCAGGCCGCCGCTGGCGCTGCCTGTCGCACTCCCGCTTGCATTGGCGCCAGCCTGCTGCGCGGCGTTGGCCGCAGCCTTGCCCGCGCCACTTGCGGCGCCGCTCACTTTGGCATTGCCAGCGGCGGCTGTGTCTTCCGCCGCATTTCGCGCTTGGCTGACGCGCTGGCTTGCGCGATCGCGGGCCATGGCGGCTGTGTCGCGCGCGCGGGCGGTTGCCGCGGTTGCCGTGTTGGTTGCGGCGCGTGCCGCGCTGCCCACCTGGTCGGTTCCGATGGCCTGCGCGTCGGCGCTGCCACCCAGCGTGCCGCTGGCGCTGCCGGCCAGCGATCCGGTTAGCGAACCTGCCGGACCGGCGAGGCCCTGTGTTGCCGATCCGGTTGCGCTGCCGCTGGCGGTGCGATCGGCATGGACATGGCCGGTGCGACGGTTCACCTTGGCGCTGCCGCTCGTGCTGCCTGTGGCGTCGGCGCTGCCCTTGGTGGCAGAGCGAACGTGATCCAGGGTGGACGTGCCATCGACCGCGCCGTCAAGTGTGCCGCCAAGGCTGCCCGCGCCGCCAACGGTGTTGCCCATGACGCCACCCACGGTGCCGCCCAGGCTTCCCCCCAATCCGCCGCCAAGGCCGCCGCCGCCCAGCAACTGGGCATGGGCAGGCAGGGTCAGCAACGTGCAGGCAACGAGCGAAGTGGCAAAGAGCTTACGCATGACGTGATCCTTTCCAGACTGCGAGATCGCCCTTGGCCGGTGCGATCTCCTTGCCCTGAAAACGGATCTGCCTGTCGGCTTAATCCATCGGTTGGAGAATTTTTTCAGCCGTCGATCAGCGGCAGATCGTGCACAACAGACCGCGCCCGTAAACCGCATCGGGGCCGCGCGTGCCCAGGTCGATCGCCTCGCGGTCGAGCGTTTGGGGCAGGGCCGCGTGGGCATCGCGCGCGGCGGCGGCCCGCGCGGCCACCAGCGGCGCTGCGAACGAGGTGCCGCGCACCGGCATGAACTGGCCCCGCGCATTGGCCGCGCGAATGCCGGCGCCGGGCGCGGCATAATCGAGATGCAGGGCGCGGCCTGCTTCGACCAGGGCCCGGTTGCGTGCGTCCACCGCCGTGACGGCAAGCACGCCGGGATAACTCGCGGGATAGGCTGGCGGGGCAGAGGGACCATCGTTGCCAACCGCCGCCACGATCACCGCCCCACGTTGCAGCGCCGCCGCTATGGCCCGTGCCAGCAGCGGATTGGCGGGGCCGACCAGGCTGACCGTGATCACCCTGATCTGCCGCCCGATCAGCCAATCCACGGCTCGGGCAATGGCAAGGGCACTGCCCCCTGCAGGTCCGCGGCCATAGACATCGGCCGCTGCAATATGACGCACGCCGGCGCGGGAAAGCAGGCTGGCCACGGCGCTGCCATGATCCGACGGTGTCGGCGCACCGGGCGCAAAGCCCTGCAATGCGTCCACTGGCTGCGCTGGCGCTCCATCGATCATGCCTACGGCCGTTTGCAGGGGTGGCATCGCAGCCATGGTCGGCGCGCCGCGATCGCGAGCGGGCGCACCGGCGGGAAAGTGAAGCACGTCGGCCGTGATCGTGGCGCCCGGCAGTTCCCGATCGAGCAGGGCCTGCGCGCGCGCGAGCGAAAGGCCAGCCGGCACGGACAGGCGCGTGACCGAAAGATCGAGCGAGGCCAGCCGTTCCTCGCCCAGGGCCGTGAAGCCCAGAGCCTGGGCACGGCCAAGCGTGGCAGCATCCGGAGCAACGAGGAGGACTTCGCCCCTGCGCGCGGGATTGCCCGCGCGATCGCGTTCGATCAGGGCGGGATTTTGCCGCAGCAGCCGGTCAAGCCGATCGATCCGCGCCTTTGCCAGCCCCGCCACGGCTTGTTCGATCGGTTCGCCTGCCCGGTTGAGGCCATTGTCGAGCGCTTGGGGCAGGCGGGTCACGGATCGGCGCGCGGCATCCGCCAGCGGATCGAGCGTATTGTCCATGCCCTGGCCAAGGCTGGGGATGATCCCCTGCGCGACCAGGGGCGGGGCCGGGCACAAGGCAAGCGCGAAGACGCAAGACAGGGTTGCAAGTCTGGTGCGCATGACGCTTTCCCAAATCCGGCGGAAGTGCCTATGGATGAAACGGACGACATGGTTCGTTCTATCCATGGGAAAAGGCAAGAACGCTGGTCGACCGTTTCGAATCCGCCATGCTGGCCCTGTTGCCCCGGCTGCGCCGGTTCGCCACGGGCCTGACGCGCGATGGGGCGCGGGCCGACGATCTGTGCCAGATGACCGTTGAACGCGCTTTGCGCAGCCGCCAGCAATGGCACGAGGGCAGCCGCCTGGACAGTTGGATGTACCGTATCATGCGCAACCTGTGGATTGACGAGGCGCGCGCCGATACCCGGCGAGGGCAGACTTTCGTGGCGGAGGACGCCGGTCTTTCCGTGGGCGCCGATGGTGGGCAGGAAGCGCGCGCGCAACTTTCCGATGTGGACCGCGCCATGGCCCGCCTGCCGGATGAACAGCGCGAGGCGGTGTTGCTGGTGATGGTGGAAGGCTGGTCCTACAAGGAAGCGGCGCAGATCGTGGGATGCCCCGTCGGCACGCTCAATTCGCGCCTCGTGCGCGGGCGCGATGCCTTGCTCGCCATGTTGGGAGAAGGGCAATGACGGTTACGCCCGAAGAATTGGCGGCCTATGCCGACGACCAGCTTGACCAGGCAGCACGCGCGAGAGTGGCCGAATCTGTCGCTGCCGATCCTGTGCTGGCTCGGCAGGTGGAGCGCCACCAGGCGCTCAAGGCCAAACTGGCCGCGCACTATGCTCCCGTGCTGGAAGCCCCGCTGCCTGCGGCGTTGGTGGCGGCTGTCGAGGATGGAGGCTGCGTCGCCAATCTGTCGGAGGCCCGCGCCCGGCGCAACCGGCGCTTTGCCTGGGGCGGGGGCGTGGGGTTGGCGCTTGCTGCCTCGCTGACGCTGGCCGTCGTTTTGCAGCACCCGGCTGGCGATGCGGCCCTGCCGGGCTATGCCAGCGGGGAACTGGCCCGCGCGCTCGATACGCAGCTTTCGGGGGACATGCCACAGGGCGCGCCAGTGCGTGTGGTGATCAGCTTTGCCGATGCCAGCGGGGCTTTGTGTCGGGGCTATGACGCCGGGCAGGGCAGCGGCATCGCCTGTCACGACAGCACGGGTTGGCGGCTGCAACGCCAGGTTGAAAGCAGCAGTGCAACCGCGCAAGACGCGTCAGCACAATATCGCCAGGCCGGCAGCGCGGATGCGACGTTGATGGCCATGGCGCAAGACATGGCGCAGGGGCCTGCGCTCGATCCCGCAGCCGAGCGCGCCGCTCGCGCTGCCGGCTGGCGCCGGCATTAAGCGAGGCTATTGCGGTAGGGCCAGGCTGATCCGGCATTGCACGCCTTCTGGCGGGAAAGTCAGATCGACGCGATTGCCGCTACTGCGCGATAGCGTGCGTTCGATGAGCGAAGTGCCGAACCCTTTGCGCTTGGGCTCCTGCACTGTTGGCCCGCCGGTTTCCTGCCAATGCAGTTCCACGCGATTTTCCGCCTCGATCACATGCCAACGCAGCGAAATCTGCCCACTGTCTGACGATAGCGCGCCATACTTGATCGCATTGGTCGCGAGTTCATGCAGGATCAGCGCCAAGCCCTGTGCGGTGCTCGCTTCGATTTCGACGCTGGGACCATCCATGGTTATGCGCCCGAACAGATCGACATGCAGCTTCATCACGGCCGCCACGATCAAGGCCACGTCAGATGGCGCCAGGCGGCCTTGGATCAGGGCCGGCTGGGTAACCGCCAGAACGCTGAGCCGCTCCAGAATTTCGCGGCGCGCGGTCGGCACGTCGGGCGCATTGCGCAGGGTTGCCGAAACGACCGCCTGGGCCATGGCCAGGGTGTTCTTGATGCGGTGGACGCTCTCGTTCATGATCGTCGCCATGCGCATTTCAGCGCGGCGATGGTCCGTCACGTCCACCCCCTGCACGAAGATGCCATGGATCACCCCGTCGGCATCGCGCAGCGGTTGATAGGCAAAGTCCACGAACCGTTCTTCCGGGGGCAGGTTGGGCGTCTGTTGCAGCAAAACGGATTCGCTGCGGCCGATATGGGGTTCGCCGGTGCGGAAAACGCGATCCAGGTGCTCGATGAACCCTTGGTCGACCACTTCGGGCAGCGCCTCCCGCACGGGTAGACCCAAAAGCCGGCGGCCAGCCACGAGCGCGCGATAGGCCTTGTTGGCAATCTCGAATACGTGATCGGGGCCACGCAGAATGCCAACGAACCCCGGCGACTGGTCGAACAGGTCGCGCAGGCGTTCGATTTCCGCCTGCACCTGGCTGGCGCGCATCAGAAGGCCGGATCCCATGATGGCGCCGCGTTCGGCGGGCAAGGATGAATTTATCAGCGCCGTAATATCGGTCGTGTGTTGCAGGATATATTGCAGTTCCCCGCTTTCCCCCACGATCGGTGTGTGGGTTGCGCTCCAATAGCGCATGCCGGGAAAAGCGGACGTGCTCTCCACGGGTTTGGCCCGGATGGGATAGGGGATAAGCGGGATGTGGTCGGTCTTGCAGGATTGCAGCACCCGATCGAGCGACTGGCGCAGCAGGCGGTAGCTTTCGCTATCGGGATCGCTGGGAAATGCCTCGAACAGGTAGCGGCCCACGATGTCGCGATGGCGCGAGCCAACCTCGGCGACATAGGCATCGTTGCAGCCTGCAATGGTCAGGTCAGGATGGAACAAGACATAGGCATTGGGCGCAATGCCGATCAGTCCGCCCAGCCTGCCATCCACGATCGGAATGTCGGCGGGGTCTATCGCGCATGGGCTGTGGCTATCGAGGGGGCGGTCCATGTCTATTCCTTAACAATCCGCACCGTGTTCCGCCTGGGCCGACCGCCACACAGTGCACTGCATAATGGCAGATTTCTGCGGGTTCGGGAATGCCTCTCTTGTATGTCTTTAAGGCAATTCCGCACCATCGACACTGCCGCTGTAAAACATTGCAAAGGAAATCTGCGCTATCTCGCAATCGGCGCGCGCGTTGGTATGGAAGGGGAGCAACGCCCCGGATTGCGGGCGCGGAAGGGCCGATGTGCGCATAGCGATTCTCGAAGACGATGTGGCTTTGGCCGGGCTGGTGGAAATGACCCTGGCCGAGGCTGGGCACACCTGCGAAGTGTTCGGAGACGGGCAAGTGCTGACCCGCGCCTTGCACCGCGCTACCTATGACCTGCTGATTCTCGACTGGAACGTGCCGGGGATGACGGGATTGGGCATCATCGAATGGACGCGCGGCAACCTGGAAGTGCCGCCGCCTGCCTTGATGTTGACCAGCCGTTCGGCCGAGGAAGACATCGTCGCGGGCCTTTCGGCAGGGGCGGATGATTACGTGATCAAGCCGGTTGCGCCAGCCGTGCTCAAGGCGCGGGTCAATGCCTTGGTGCGGCGCGCCTATCCGACCACCAACCCCATGGTCGAACAGTTCGGACCCTACAGGTTCGACACCCGCGCCGATACGGTGGAACGCGATGGCCAAGCGGTGGCGCTCACGGCCAAGGAATTTGCCCTGGCTCTCCTTCTGTTTCGCAACATGCACCGCGCCTTGTCGCGCACCTATATCTTTGAATCGCTGTGGGGCCGCAATCCCGACCTGCCCACCCGCACGCTCGATGCGCATATCTCCAACATTCGCACCAAGCTCAATCTGCGCCCAGGCAACGGCTTCAAGCTGGTGCCGATCTACGCCTATGGGTATCGCCTTGAAGCGCTCTCGGCATAAGGCGCGGCGCCTGCGCCTGATCCTGGCGGGGGCGATCTCGCTCGCCTGCCCCACGGCCCATGCGGCACCGGCAGCCGGCGTTTTGTCTGCCGCTCCGGCACAGGCCGACATGGTGCGATACATCGTGCGGCCGGGCGACAACCTGTTCCGCTTGGCCAGCGCCTATCTCATTCGCGCGGAAACCTTTCGCACGGTGCAGCAGCTCAACCATGTTGCCGATCCGCTGCGCCTGCCGGTCGGCAAGGTCCTGCTGTTCCCGCGCCGATTGCTCAAGCAGGAGCCGGTACGCGGCACCGTGTTCAGCTGGCGCGGCGAGGTTAGGATCGACGGGCGCCCAGCCACGAACGGCATGGCGGTGGGCGAGGGGGTCTTGCTGGAAACCGGCCCGAAGTCTTTCCTGACCGTCACTTTGCCCGATGAGACCAGCATCGCTCTCCCATCGGCATCGGCCGTGCGGGTGATGAGACTGCGCAAGGTCGTGCTCGATCGCCATGTCGAGCGGCTGTTCGCCATCGAGCGCGGCCGTGCCAGCGCAACGGTCACGCCGATGACCGATCCTGCCAGCACGTTCCAGTTTGCGACTCCCGGCGCCGTCACCTCTGTTCGCGGCACGCGTTTTCGCATGGGGTACGATGCCGATCGCCATCGAGCCACCAGCGAAGTGCTGGAAGGCAAGGTCGGGTTCGATCCGGCCGGCACGTCGGCGCAAGTGCTGCCTGCGGGCTTCGGCTCGGCCACCGATCTCGATGCGCCGGTCGCACTGCTGGCGCCCCCTGTCTGGAATGCGGCGGATGCCGTCCAGGGCGGGCCGGATCTGCGCTTTTCTTGGCGGGCCTTGCCCGGTGCGCGCGCCTATCACGTGCAGTTGGCCGCCGATGCCGGCTTCCTCAAGGTACTTGATGAGGCGACGGGCGCAGATACTGCCGCCGTGCTCGCGGCGCAGCCCGATGGCCACTATTTCGCGCGCGTTACCGGCATTGACGAGCACGGCCTGGAAGGAACGCCTGCGGTTACCGCGTTCGAGCGCCGCCTGGAAAACAGCCTGCGCCTTTGGGTGGACGAAAGCTGGAACGGCCCGGTCCGTCAATACACGTTCCACTGGGATCCGGCCTTCCCCAGCCAGGCAAGATTTCGCTTCCAACTGGCCAAGCCTGGTCGGGAGGATCGCCCCGAGATCGATAGGCAGGATCTTTCCAGCCATGTGCTGGTGGGGCTGGCCCTGCCGGCCGGCCGCTATCGCTGGCGCGTGCTGATGGAAGAAACGGTCGGCGGCCAGGCGGTTGCGCGATGGAGCGACTATCAGGACGTGCGGATCGAGGGGTCCTGGTGAGCCTGGGCTACCAGGCGAAGCTGCGCACGCAGTGGTGGCTGATCCTGATTGCGACAAGCGTGCTGGTGACGATCCTGACCGGCGATCGCACGATGCTGCGGCTGGATAACGCGGTCTACGATCACCTGCTGCAACTGGGCGCGCCCGTGGGTGGCCAATCGGTTCTTCTGGTGGAAATCGATGACGACAGCATTGCGCGCCTGGGCCGCTGGCCGTGGAATCGGGCCATCCATTCCGCGCTGATCGATCGGATCAAGGCGGGGCAGCCCCGCGCCGTCGCCTATGACGTCTTGTTCACCGAGGCGGGAGACGCCGCGACCGACGCCGCATTGGGGCAATCGATTGCTGCGGCTGCGCCGATCTTCCTGCCGATGGTTCCACCCGTGGCGGGCAGATCGGGAATGGCGGCAGAGCCCGTCCTGCCGATCGAGGCGGTGCGTCGGGCGGCAAGCGGCATCGGCTATGCCTCGATCGAGCCTGACGCCGATGGCGTCGTGCGCATGGCCACTGCCGCAGGTCCCGATGGGCGGCCACAGCACCTGATGGCGCTTGCCGCCCAGGCGGCATCGGGCACGGGCGGCGCCAAATTGCCTGTGGGACCGCGCCTTATCCCGTTTGGCAGCCGCGCGCCGCATTGGTCCGAAGTGTCAGCGGCGGCCGTGATCGCCGGCGAAGTGCCGCCGGAACTGCTGCACGATCGCGTGGTGGTGGTGGGAGCGACCGCCACCGGGCTGGGCAGCCGCTATCCCACGCCCACTGGCCGCGTCATGTCGGGCCTGGAAGTGCAGGGACACGTCTTGCAGGGGCTGATCTCCCACACCATGATCCGCCCGGCGGGACTGGGCGCGCGACTGGCGATCGGGCTCGTTCCGCTCGTGCTGCTCATGGCTGGCTTGGGGCTATGGCGGCCAGTGCCGGCGCTGGCCGTATTCGCGATCTGCGCCGCGTTGGTCCTGGCGGTGAGCGGGCTCGCCTTGCTCGTTTGGCACGCCTGGGTTCCACCCGGCGCGGCGCTGCTGGGGCTGGTGCTCGCCTATCTGGTATGGGGATGGCGGCAACTGGCCGTGATCGAGCAATTCATGCGTGCACAATTGCTGCGGTTGGAGGCGGAGCCTTCGCTGCTGCCAAACATGGCGCCGTCCGGCCTGGCCAAGCGCGGCGTGGCAGGGACAATCTCGCTTTTGCACGCGGCCATTGCCCGCAATCGGGAGATGCGGCACTTCGTTGCCGATCGGCTGGACCAATTGCCCGATGCCACGTTGGTGGCCAACCTTTCGGGCCAAATCGTTCTGGCCAACGCCGCCGCGCACCAGTTGTTTGCCGGCTTTGGCATGGCAATCGCTCGTGGCGAGACGCGCGCGCAAGACCTGCTCTCCTGCGTGAAACGCACGGGAAGCGGCGATGGGGTGCCCTTTCCGCCGGAATCCGCCGCGGCGCTCACCCACGAAGTGCAGCGCGACCAGGCGCATTTCTATTTGGTAGGCATCGCCCCGCAGACCCAGACGGACGGCCAACGCACCGGCTGGATCATCCGATTTGTCGACATCAGCGAAGCCAAGGCCGCGCAACGCCAGCGTGACGACGTCGTGCAACTCCTCACGCATGACATGCGCTCTCCCCAGGCATCGATCCTGGCCGTGCTGGAAACAGCCCCGGCCGATCATATCGCCCCGATAGAAGCGGGCGCCATCCGCCATTACGCCGAGAGCACGCTGCGCCTGGCCGACGGGTTCGTGCAACTCGCCCGCGCAGAATACCTGGAATATACCCTGGAAGAGGTTGATCTTGGCGACATGCTGATCGACGCGATCGACGATCTTTGGCCACAATCACATGCCAAATCGATCGAGATCGTAACACAAGGCGAGGAACCCATGCTGATCATGGGCGAACGCTCGTTGATCACCCGCGCGCTCGTCAACGTCATCGGCAACGCCATCAAGTACAGCCCCGAAGGTACGCGGATTACCTGCACGCTGACGCGCCAGGTGCGTGCCGATGGTTCGGTCTGGGGCCTGTGCGACATTGCCGACCAGGGCTGCGGCATGGACGAGGACCTGCGCGCGCGCATGTTCGAGCGGTTTGCCCGTGGGCCTGTCGGGCTTGGCCCTAAGACGAGCGGCGCGGGCCTTGGCCTGAGCTTCGTCCACACCGTGATGGTGCGGCACCGTGGCGCGGTTTCATGCGAAACCCGGCCCGGAGCGGGCACGACGTTCACCCTGGAATTGCCGATCGCCGGTTAAGGGCAACGGCCACGGAGCTTGTCAGTTGGTGCGGGGCTTATGGCGCGGGTCTGGCCAGTTGCCACAGGGTTTCCGCAGCGTCAGGCTCCGCAATCGAGCGAGGGCAAGCCTCGCGCGTCTTATACCGTTCCCTGACAAGTAGGTTCCCTGACAGGG
>Ga0207681_10000357_pt1 | contig 32570 bp, 13 predicted proteins | sample KBSS53metaG_FD_184324 | JGI IMG/M metagenome (GOLD analysis project Ga0207681, IMG submission 184324) | Switchgrass rhizosphere microbial communities from Kellogg Biological Station, Michigan, USA - KBS S5-3 metaG (SPAdes) (version 2) | ecosystem: Host-associated > Plants > Roots > Rhizosphere... | reverse complement strand
CGCGCGGGCCTCGTTGGGCGCCTCGGTCCGGGGTGTCACCGTACCGCCGGTGGCCGCGGCGGCGGGCGCGACGCCCGGGCTGGCAGCCGTCCCATGGAACAGGGTGGGAACACCGACCACGCCGGCGACGCCGAGCGCAAGCGCGGCGACCGTCGCACGCATACGGTTACGGAGGATCATGATGAGCTGTCCTTTGTATCGAGTTGGAGTGGGTGTCAAGCGGCCGGGGTTGCCCGATCGCCGCGAAACATCAGGTTAACCACCCGTCCCGGGCGAAGTATTCCGCGCCGGTTTCACGAACTGTAGCGCGAAGCGATCGCTGGTGCCCCGTCGCTCGCCGGCCGTCTTCGGCGACGCGTTCCAGTCGCGCTTGTCGGTTGGGTTGCGCAGGAAGTCGCCGACTGTGCGCAGCTTGAACCCAGCCCGCTCGACCTCGGCGATCACGAACGCCTCATCGATTCGGTGCAGCGTCTGCGTGTCCGCGGCCCCGCTGCCGGGGCGCGCCGCGTGATCGACGATGACGTAATAGCCGCCCGGCCGCAGCGCATCGAACACCGCGCGGTTCATGCGGTCGCGGTCGCCGCCCATCCAGACAATGTCGTGATAGAAGAGCACGACGTAAACGCCGTCGAGGTCGCGCGCCTCGGGTGGAAACGGATCGTCGAATTCGCGGTCGACGCGGACGACGTTTCGGGTCGCCGGCCGTTGCAGGCGATCGGCCCACGGCTTGGCCGCAAACCGCTCGAGCACGAAGCGGTTGTTCTCGGCGAACACGCGGCCGCGTTCGCCGACAGCGCGCGCGACCAGCTCGGTCGTGTAGCCGCCGCCCGCGCCGATCTCGCCCATCCGCATTCCGGGCGCGACCTCCAGGAAGGCGAGCAGCTCCTCGGGATGGCGGCCCGCGTCCAGCTCGCGATCGGCCTCCAGCCGGGAGGGATCCATCACGACCTCGCGGACGAACGGCGTGACGCCCGGGTGGGCGACGCGGACCACGCCCTGCGGGCGGGCGCCGGCGGGGGGGGATGGTGGGTTGCGCGCGCAGGCCACAACCGAAAGCGCCATGACCACCAGCGCCGGCGACAGCTTCCAGGTAGTCATTCGTGTGCAAGTCTGCGCACGACCGCCGGAGATGTCGAGCGTCACGGGTGTCATGTGTGCGACACCACTTGAGGAAAAACTTGCCGGGCCGATACCGCTTCTGTGTCTATCGAGCCACGGGGGATGCGCATGCGATCGAACCTTGCTTCGTTGTTGGTGATAGCGGTGGGCGGCGTGGGTCTGGGGGCCTGCGGCAGCGTCGCGCAAACGAATGACGGCGGCGGCGGCTCCGGCGGACACGATGGGGCGATGGACGTGGCGCCGCCGACGGTCGACGAAGCCTGCGGACAGTACGCGTCGACGCTGTGCTCGCGCCTGAACAGCTGTGCGCCCTCGGTGGCGCAGGTGCTTTATGGCGACGCGGCCACGTGCATGACCCGCGTGGCGCTGGGCTGCATGCGCGACATGCAGGCTCCCGACATCACCGCGACGACCACGGACATGGTCGCCTGCGCGCGGGACGCGGCGAATGCGACGTGCGACGATCTGGTCAACAACAACCCTCCGCCCTCGTGCCAGATCAAACCGGGTAGCCGCTTGAACGGCGAGGGTTGCGGCTCCAGCTGGCAGTGCATGAGCGCGCACTGCGAGAAGACGACCAGCGACTGCGGCGTGTGCGCGCCGCGCTCGGCGTCGGGCGGCACCTGCACGGTCACCGAGGGCTGCACGCAGGGACTCGCGTGCGCGGCGGGGAAGTGCGTGACACCGGGTGCGCTGGGCGCGCCGTGCAGCGACATGGCCCCGTGCCGGGGCAGCCTCTATTGCAGCGCGGTCAGCAACACCTGCGCGACGCCGCTGCCGCTGGCCGCGGCGTGCAAGGGCGACAACAACGCGTGCGACTTCAAGACCGGCGCGATGTGCAACTTCTTCGCCGACATGCCGAAGTGCGAGATGGTCAACGTGGCGAAGGGGGGCGACGCGTGCGGCATCGTCAACGGGACGCTGACCATCTGCATCGAGTTCAACACCTGCAACGGCATCTCGTTGATCCCGCTGCAGACGATGGGAACCTGCCCGAACACGGCCGGCGACGGTCAGGCGTGCACGGACGCCCAGCACTGTCTACCGCCCGCGTCGTGCGTGGGCGGGTTGTGCCGCCTGCCGAGCACCTCGTGCACTAAATAATCGGCAGCTCGGATCCGGCGCGGATCGGAAAAGCGGCGTCGATCTCGGCGACGTCGTCTGCGGTCAGCGAAAGCTCGAGGGCGCCGGCGTTCTCCTCGGCGTGCGCGACGTTCCCCGCCTTCGGGATCGTGAACAGCGGCGCGGCGCGAACCAGGAACGCGAGCGCGACCTGTCGGGGCGTGGCGTGATGGCGGGCCGCCACCGCGGCGAGCGCGCGGCCGCCGGCGCGCGTGGGCGACGGAAATCGCCCGTGTCCGAAGGGGCTGTAGCCGACGACGGCGATGTCGCGCTGCGCGCAGTACGCGACCAGGTCGGCGTCGATGTGACGTTCGCCGAGGTGATACATCACCTGGTTGCAGACGATCGGGTGCTTGCGCAGCAGCGGCCGCGCCTCTTCCAGATCCGCGACGTCGAAGTTCGAGACGCCGAGCGCGCGGATCTTCCCCTGGTCGACCAGCTCTTCGAGAGCGCCCAGCGTCTCCGCCAGCGGGACGCTGCCGCGCCAGTGCAGCAGGTAGACGTCGAGGTACTCGGTGCCGAGGCGTTTCAGGCTCTTCTCGCAAGCGCGCAACGTCCCGCCGCGATCGGCGTTGCCGGGCAGCACCTTGCTGACGATGAACAGATCGCGGCGCGGCATCCCGCGGATCACCTCCGCGATCAGATCTTCGGCGCCGCCATAAAGCTCGGCGGTATCGATGTGCGTGAGGCCGCGCGCGATGCCGGCGCGCAGGGCCGCGACCTCGTCGACCTGACGGCGGCGCTCGCCCATCTGCCAGGTCCCCTGCCCCACCACCGGAACCTGATCCGGCATCGGCCCGAAGCGTCGCCTTGCTGCGCCCATGCGTTACATTGGGTCCATGGCGATAGAAAGTGTCAATCCCGCCACGGGTGAGCGCCTGCGCGTGTTCGAGCCGGACGCGCCCGCCGCCGTCGAGGCGAAGCTGGCGGCCGCCGCGACCGCGTTCAAGACCTGGAGCCGGCGGCCCGTCGCCGAGCGCGCGAACGTGCTCCGCCGCGCGGGCGACATCCTGCAGGCCGAGGCGCGCGCGTTCGGGGCCGTCATGACCGCCGAGATGGGGAAGCTGATCGGCGCCGCGGCGGCGGAAGCAGAAAAGTGCGCCGGCGCCTGCCGTTACTACGCGGACCACGCCGAGAGGTTCTTGCAGCCCGAGGTCGAGGCCAACGGTCACGACGCTGTCTTCTTCCAGCCGCTGGGCGCGGTGCTGGCGGTGATGCCCTGGAACTTTCCGTTCTGGCAGGTGATCCGGTTCGCCGCGCCCGCGCTGGCGGCGGGCAACGTCGGGCTGCTGAAGCACGCGTCGAACGTCCCGCAGTGCGCTCTGGCGCTGCAGGACCTGTTCGTGCGTGCCGGTGCGCCCGCCGGCGCGTTCCAGACGCTGATGATCGGTTCGGATCGTGTCGCCGCCGTCATCGGCGACGATCGCGTCGCCGCCGTCACCGTGACCGGCAGCGAAGGCGCCGGGCGCGACATCGCGTCGACGGCCGGCAGGCACATCAAGAAGAGCGTGCTGGAGCTGGGCGGCAGCGACGCGTTCATCGTGCTGGCCAGCGCCGACTTGCCGCGCGCGGTGTCCACCGCGGTGAAGGCGCGCATGGTGAACAACGGGCAGTCGTGCATCGCGGCCAAGCGCTTCATCGTCGCTGACGCGATCTACGACCGCTTCACGCGCGACTTCTCGGCGGCGCTGGCGGCGCTGCGGATCGGCGATCCGGCGAAGCCGGACACCCAGCTGGGACCGCTGGCGCTGGCGTCGATCCGCGACGGCGTCGCCGATCAGGTCGACCGATCGGTCGCGGCGGGCGCCCGCCTGCTGACCGGCGGCAAGCGGCTGGACGGACCGGGGTACTTCTACCCGGCGACGGTGCTCGCCGACGTGCCGCCCGACGCGCCGGCCGGGCGCGAGGAGGTGTTCGGCCCGGTGGCGGCGGTGTTCCGCGTCGCGGGCGTCGACGAGGCGATCGCCCTCGCGAACGCGAGCACGTTCGGGCTGGGAGCGGCGGCGTGGACGAGCGATCGCGGGGAAGCGGACCGACTGGCGCACGAGCTGGAGGCGGGCAGCGTGTTCATCAACAGCATGGTCGCGTCCGATCACCGCTTCCCGTTCGGCGGCGTCAAACGGTCGGGTTACGGGCGCGAGCTGGGCGTGTTCGGCCTGCGCGAGTTCGTGAACATCAAGACGGTGCGGATGGCGGATCTCGCGTGATCGGTTTGGCGGCGGTCGGGTCGGTCGCGGCGACCGCGACCGGTTCGGCCGCGGCGGCGTAATCGGCGAAGCTATCCAGGCGCGCCAGGGCCGGGAACACCCAGTTCGTCGTCAACCCGCTGGCGACGGTGATGGCGCCGCCCACGACCACCGACGGGACCGCGCCCAGCAGGCGCGCCGCCAACCCCGATTCGAACGCGCCCAGCTCGTTCGACGAGCCGATGAAGATCTGGTTCACCGCCGATACGCGGCCGAGCATCCCGGACGGCACCATCACCTGCATCAACGTGGCGCGGAAGTAGACGCTCAGCATGTCGGCGGCGCCGCTGGCCGCCAGCAACACCAGCGACAGCACGAACGATCTCGACAGCGCGAATCCGATCATGAACGCGCCGAACGCGACCACCGCGCGCAGGAACGTGCGCCCGATCTGACGGCCCGGCGGGCGCAGCGCGATGAACCCCGACATCAGCACGGCGCCGATGGCCGGCGCAGCGCGCAGCGCGCCCAGCCCGGTCGGTCCGACGTACAGGATCTGGTCGGCGAAGATCGGCAGGATCGCGACCGCGCCGCCGAACAGCACCGCGAACAGGTCCAGCGTGATCGCGCCCAGGAAGATGGGACGCGTGAACAGGAAGGCTAGGCCCTCGCGCACGCTCTCGAACAGCGGCGCCTCGGACCGCTCCGACGGCGGGCGGGCGGGCGCGCGGATCTTCGCCACCGTCACCAGCGACGTCGCCATCAGCCCGGCGGCGATCGCGTACGACCGCGTCGGGCCGACCCACGCGTAGAAGACGCCCCCCAGCGCCGGACCCGCCACGGCGGCGACCTGCCAGATGCCCGCGCGCCACGCGACCGCGCTGGGGTACAGCACGCGCGGCACCAGATCGGCGCCCAGCGCGTTGCGGGCGGGCAGCAGGAAGCTACGCGCGGCGCCGCACACGACGATGACGCCGTAGATGATCACCTGGATGACCGCGCCCGGGGCGCCGGCGCGACCGCGGGTGCCCGCGGCGTGCGCTCCGCCGGCCGGGAAGTAGAGCGCGCTCGCCGCCGCCAGCACGCCGGCGCAGACGAACAGCAGCACCAGCGACAGCAGCGCCACGCGCCGCCGGTCGCGCACGTCGGCGACGTGCCCGGCGTACAGGGCGAAAGCGACGAACGGCGCCGCCTCGGCCAGGCCCACCAGGCCCAGCGCCAGGGGGTCGCCCGTGACGTCGTACATCTGCCAGGCGACCACCACGCCCTGGATCTGCGCGCCCATGGCCATGGTCAGAATGCTGATGACGAACCACCGGAAATTCGCGATACGCAGCGGGGCGTAGGGATCGTGGGCGCTGTCAAGGTCCGGGGCGGGCGACGCAAGCGACATCGGCCCTTAGATTAGTGTAAAAGTGCCGGCTACCCCGTGACTCTCGGCAAGAACTTTCGCCTTCCCACCGACGTCAAGCCCAAGGCCTACGACGCCGATCTGCGCCTGGATCTGAACGCGGACCGTTTCGAGGGCGAGCTGGCGATCGAAGTCGCGCTGGGCGCCGCGCGCCGCGCCATCACCGTGCACGCCGTCGGGCTCGAGGTGAGGGACGCGCGCGCGGAGATCGGCGCGGTCGCGATTGCCGGCAAGGCGACCGCGGACGCCGAGAGCGAGACGGTGACCCTGACGTTCGCGGACGAGTTGCCCGCGGGCGAGGCGCGCGTGCGGATCGTCTATCGCGGGGCGTTCAGCCCGGGACTGCGCGGGCTGTACCGGGCGGGAAGCCTCGCGGTCACGCAGTTCGAGGCGGCGGACGCGCGGCGGCTGTTCCCCTGCTTCGACGAGCCGGCGTTCAAGGCGGTGTGGCGGCTGCGCGTCGAGGGCGTGCCCAACCAGGCGGTCGCGATCTCCAACGGCAAGGTGATCCGCGACGACAACGACGGGCGCGGCGGGCGGCGGCTGACGTTCGCCCCGACGCCGCCGCTGTCGTCGTACCTGGTGGCGCTGATCGTCGGGCCGTTGTCGGCGAGCCCGATCGAGGTCGCGCGCGACGTGCCCATCACGACGTGGACGACGCCCGAGAAGAAGGCGCTGACCGCGTTCGCGCAGACGATCGCGACAGCGGTGCTGCCGCGGCTGGAGGACTATTTCGGGTTGCCGTATGCGTTCGGCAAGCTGGATCAGATCGGCGTGCCCGACTTCGAGGCGGGCGCGATGGAGAACGCGGGCGCGGTGACGTTCCGGGAGGTGGCGCTGCTCGCCGATCCGGCGACGGCGCCGCTGGCCGTGCAAAAGCGGGTCGCCGAGGTGATCACGCACGAGCTCGCCCACCAGTGGTTCGGCAACCTGGTGACGATGGTGTGGTGGGACGACCTGTGGCTGAACGAGGCGTTCGCCACGTGGATGGCCTACAAGATCGTCGACGACTGGCGCCCGTCGTGGCGCATCTGGATGGACTTCGAGGCCGGCAAGGGCGCGGCCCTGGCGCTGGACGCGATGGTGTCGGCGCACCCGATCCGCGCGGACATCAACAACGCCGAGGAAGCCGGCGAATCGTTCGACGCGATCACCTACGAGAAGGGCGGCGCCGTTCTGCGCATGCTCGAAGGGTTTCTGGGGGCGGATCGGTTCCGGGACGGGATCCGGCTGTACATGCGGCGGCACCGCGATGCGAACGCCACGGCGGACGATCTTTGGGGCGCGCTGGGCGAGGCGTCGGGACTGCCGATCCAGGAGATCTCGGACAGCTGGATTCGCAAGACCGGGTACCCGCTGGTCGACCTGGCCCTGTCGGCGGATGCCGGCGGCGCCACCGTCGAACTGAAACAGCGCCGCTTCTTCGCCGACCCGAACGCGGCCGCGGCGGTTGGCGACGGGGCGAACACGAAGTGGCCGGTCCCGATGGTGCTGCGCTTCAAGGACGCGAAGGGCGTGAAGGAGCAGCCCGTCCTCCTGCGCGAGCCGTCCGCGCGCATGCCGCTGAACGCGGAGGGCGCGGTCGCGTGGTGCATCGGCAACGCCGACTCGCGCGGCTTCTATCGGACGAACTACGACGACGCGACGCTGGGGAAGTTATTGCCGGCCGTCGGCGAGCTGCGGCCCGCCGAGCGGATCGCGCTGATCTCGGACCAGTGGGCGCTGGTGCGCGCCGACCAGGCGCCCATTGAACGGTTCCTGGACCTGGTGTTCAGCCTGCGCGACGAGGAAGACCACGTCGTGCTCGACGAGATCGTGGGGCGGCTGGCGCTGATCGAGCACCGGTTCCTCGCCGACGAAGACCGTGGCGCCTTCGGCAAGCTGGTGACGGACATGTACGGCCAGCGCGCCGCCAAGCTCGGCTGGTCGCCCGCCCCGAACGAAGACGACGAGATCCGACTGCGCCGCGCGGTGCTGCTGCGCGCGCTGGTCGTCACCGCGCGCGACGCGAACGCGGTGGCCGAAGCCGATAAGCGGCTGCCCGCGGCGGGCAGCACCGGCGACGTCGACCCGAACCTGCTCGACCTGGTCGTGACGGCCGCGGCACGCCGCGCCGACGAAGCGCGGTTCGAAGATCTGCGGGCGCGCGCGAAGACGGAGACCGATCCCGCCAGCAAGCGCCGCTACCTGCACGCCCTCGCGCGCGTCGAGGAGGACGCCCTCCCCGCCCGCGCCGTCGACCTCGCGCTCAGCGACGACGTTCCGATGCAGGACTTCTCGTCGTTCGTGAGCGTGCTGCTCGGCAACCGCGCCACGCGCGAGGCGACGTTCGCGATGATCCGCGACCGCTGGACCGAGACGCGCGCAAAAGCGGACTCGCCGATGATCCTGCGGCGGCTGGTCGAGGCGCTCGCCGGACTCCCCGAGCGCCGTCACTACGACGCCGTACGGACCTTTCTGGACGCCCACCCAATCGACGGCGCCAAGCAAGCAATCGCGCAGACGCTCGAGCGGATGCAGATGGACGCGGCGCTGCGGGACCGGATCTTGCCGCGGGTCGGGGCGTGGTTACGCGCGCGCCACCACGCGACGTGACGGTCAACCGCTAGCTGCGTCCAGAGTTGAGACGGCTGCCTGCAGGCAGGGTTGCTGACTCGACTAGGGCGCCACTCACTGACACTTCGGCCGGGCGCTCTCCGTGTCACACGCACGTCTGTAGGACTGCGTTCCCTCTTCGATCAGATAGTCGCATGTGAAATCGAAGGCGGACGATTGTTCTCCCTTCTTTGGGGTTATCAGTTGACTGACCGGTGTCGTCGCTCCTGGGCCGTTGCATCCAGAATTGAGCGCCGCGGTCTTTAGGGATGCGGCCAATTCTCGTCGAAGGGCCTTCGCTTCGTCGTCGGCACGAAGGTGTTTGAATCCACACAACGCATAGAGCTGCGCACCTGTCGCCGGAGACTTTGCGAGGACTCGAAGTCCATCGAGATCACGCGCTCGATAGAGGACCAAGAATGCGTCGGCCGAGGGCGTAAGACATCCCGATACGCCAACCAAGGTCGAGAACACCGACGCATTAGCAAGCGACTTGGTGATGCCGGGGCAACGTTGCGCAGGCCCCGACGCTGCTTCCGACGCCCTTCCCGGCACCGCGGCATCCGGCTTCTTGGTCACCGCGGATACGATCGACCTGCCGGCAAACAATCCCAGCAGAAAGACGACAGACGCAAACACCAAGGACGCTTTCACCTGCGCGGCCCTCCTGAGAACGGTATCAATACTTTACCCGATCGTTTGAATCCCCCAGAGCGTTCATGATCGGATTCTCGGACCTATTCACAGTGTACATGATGAAGTTTGGGTTCCCTTCCTCTGAAGGCGTTCCCAATGCGACATGGCCGAGCTCGTGCGCAAAGATTCTCTCGTATGTGAATTTTCCCCCGGGAACTTTGGAGACATACGTGCCGCCAATGTCATGGTTCACGTCTATGACAATCTGGTTGGCGCTCGGCGTCGAGTAGCTGTTGTATGCCTGCACCAGAACGACTTCTAGTGGCCTGCCGTCCTTGACCAGGGCCTGCCCAATTTCCTTCGCGACGTCTCCGCCCTTGTAGAGATCCCGCTTGAGCGCCGTGTAAGCCTTTTTTCTCTCCGCGGTGGATTCGCCGTAGATCTCGACAGAGATGTCACCGATTTTTTCCTTGGTGACCAAGTTGTTGTCGATCGCGAGCTTCTTCACGTACGCCGTGTGCTCAGCCCTTTTCTTCTCGAATTCCGAAGTATCTTGGAGCCCCGCTTGCTTCCCCTCGACCTCCGCCTCTGAGGCCTGCGAGAGGGGTCTTGAACGAATTCCGGCGGCGACGCCGGCCGAAGCGGCCCCGGAGATCGCGGCGACCAGCAACTGATCGCCGCCGAGGCTGTGACCGAACGCGACCGAACTCATCTCCGCGGACATCATCCCTGCAACCGCCCCGCCCACGATCTGGACGCCGATCGGTGCAGTGGGCCCGACGACGGCGCCAACCACGGCGCCTGCACCTATACCCGCCATCAAGCCTATCGCCTCGGTGGCGACGATCTGATCGAACGAAGCTCCGGCCGCCGCCATACTACTGACGCTGTACGCGACCGCGAAGAGCTCGAAGACGACACAACCGGCGCCGTCGCTGACGGCGCAGACCGCGGCCACGGCGACCGCCAGCGCGACGCCGAAGATCGCCTGCGCGGTGCTGTCGCTCATGTACCCCGTGGGATCCGTGTAGCGCAGCGGATTGTTGAGGACGTAGCTGTAACGGTTGTAACTCTGCATGTCGCCGACAAACTGAACGTTCGGATCGGGCGACAGGAAACGCCCCAGCGACGGGTCGTAGACGCGACCGTTCATGTTCACGAGGCCGACGCCGGGAATCGTCTCGTGGCCGGTGAATTCTCGATGTCCCGGCAGCGGCTGGAACGATGCGGGATCGGCTGGGCGGCCGTCCGGGGCGCGCCGAGCGCCCCAGGGATCGTAGCTGGCGACCGTGGCGGCCGCGCCGCCCGACTCCCCCGTCACGACACGCCCCTGCTCGTCGCTGACGGCGGTCACCGAGCCGAGGTGGTCGAGGTGATTGAAGGACATGGTCACCGCCGGCTCCGCCGCGGGTGTCTCGCGCACGATCTTGAGTGCGAAAGCATTCCCGTTATGGTCGGTCCCTGAGTAGAGGAAGTGCGTATGGTCGACGGTCCCGTTCCGTGTCGTGCGTTCGTACAGGCTCCTGCCCGTCGCGCCGAGCCCGACGTACACCGTTCTTGCGGTGGCGTTCGCGTCGACGGCTTCCTGGACGACGCGGTTATCGTCCGCACCGTACATGAAGTCCACGCCGGTCGAACCATTCGCGACGTGAACGACCTTGTTCGCGAGGTTGTAGCGGAGGCTCCGCATCCCGTCGCTCAGCAGGTTCCCGTTGGGGTCGTAATCGTAGGGCGCACTCCCGTCGACCGTGCACACCGCGTGAGGTCCTGCCGTGCAGCCCCCGTCCGTCCCGTAGGTGTACGGTTTGCCGCCTTTCTTCGTCAGATTGCCGAAGCCGTCGATGTCGTAGCTCTCGAAATACTGGCTCGTTCCAACGTTCACCGTCGACGTCCGCAGGCGATTGAGGGAGTCGTAGCCGAAGATCTCCTCCGACCCGGATGCATTGACGTCATCCGCCCGCAACCTGCGGCGAAGGTTCCCGGCTTCGTCGAATTGATAGCCCCAGTTCTGGATCAGCTTGTCGCCATCCGCCTTAGAGACGCTCCGCGATGCCATCAGCCAGCCGGTCGCTTGATTTCGTGTCGACGTGGTCTCGACGCCGTTGCGGGTGTACTCGGACTTCACCCGGCCCGAAGCGTCCCGCGCCGTCGCAGCCCAGTACAATGAGCCGTCCGTCGCGTCGTCGACGTAGTGGAGGAAGCCGAGCCTCGTGTAGTTGTACCGCACGGCGAGCCGACTCCCGCCGACCTGCGGGTAAGTCATCACGCTTTCGCGGCCCAGAGTGTCATACGCGTGGCTGGTGACGAAGGTGTCCCCATCCGTGCAATCGACCGTGTCCTGGAGCTCGCCGAACGGCGTGTACGTGAACGAACGCACCGCGCGCTTCTCGCCGCTGGGAAGACCGTAGGGGGCATCGCAGTTGCCCCGCAGACGGTCATCCGGCTCGCTGACCATCGCTGACAGCTTCCCGACCCCGGCCTGACCCTTGTCGTAGACCCAGCGCGCCTCCTGGCCGCTGTCGACATCCCGCCGGATCGTCATCCGACCGATCTTGTCGTAAGTCATCCTGAGCTGTTTCAGCTTGGCGTCGGTCTGCGTCTGCAGATTGCCGAAGCCGTCATACGTGTACTCCCAATGACCGAGGTCGGGATCGTCGACTGACTTCCGCCGGCCGCGGTTGTCGTACTCGATGTGAATGGTGCTCCGACCATCGAACGTGTCGGTCAAATTGCCGTCGGCGTCGTAGGAGTAAATCATCAGCCCGTTGCTCGCGTCCTGCACGGTCTGCACCTTCCCGAGCACGTTCTTCGTCTCCACGCGCGGCTGCAGGTGAAGGTGACCTTCATCCTCACCGTCGAGGTTGTGTTCCGTGCGCACCGACAGGCCGTGGTAACTGAACGTTTGGATCGCTCGCCGCCAGATACCGGTGCTGTCGATGGATCCGATGTCGCGCGATACGGTCTTCACGCGGTCGAGCTCGTCGAAGTACGTCGTCGTTGCGAACACCGGCTCGTTGCTTGCGGACTTGCGAGGCATCGATTGCTGGAAGGTCCGCCCCCAGTTGTCGTACTTCGTGAAGCTTTCGGAGAAGCCCCCATCGAAGGTCCGCCCGCGCACGAACACCGTCCTGCCGAACGCGTCCGAGTAGGTCCAGTTTGCAACGCGGTCCGGAGCGCGCGTCCTGGTTACGAACCTTCCGAACGGATCAGAGGTCGGGATATAACGATCGGTCTCCGTCGTCACCTCATGGTCGGTGCCACAGCGCTCCGTCTGCGAGCGCTGGAACCCGAGGCCATCGTACATCGTGCACGTGTGGATGCCGTTCGGCGCCGTTCTCTGGGTGACCAGACCGACGAACGGATCATAGGCCGTATATTCGACGTGCCCTTCCGCGTTCGTGGTCCTGACGGGGAAGCGGCCATCCCCGTAGCCGAGCTGGGTGACGCGTCCCCCGGGCGGCGGCGTAAACGTGGCCGTGTCGAAGCTGACGGTGGTCTTTCGGTGTTCCGGGACCGTTGTGCCGGGCACGCAGAACGAAAGCTGGGTCGCGCACTCGACCGTCGCGATGACGTTGCCGAAAGCGTCGTGGGAGTATGCATTGACGACTTCCAGCGGCGTGTCGGGCTCCACACGACTCTTGACGAGCCTGATGCCGAGACTCGTGCTCGATTGCCCGTCCGAGAATACCGATGGAGTAGTGTTGTAGATGAACGTCGTCGTGTGGGTTTTCGCATCGCCGGTCGTAGCGTTGCCGTCAGAGGTCACGACGGTTCGACTCGGCTTCCCGACGCGGCGGAGCTCGGCGGGAGGCAGCGATCCCGGAACAGTTTCGTAGTAATTCGTGATGGTCCTCGTGTGCTGCACACACGTGTCGAACGGATGACATGTGTTGTCGACGAGCTGGGTCGTCACCGTCGTCGTGATCGGGTTGCCGTCCGAGTCGTAACGATAGTCGGTCGTCCTCGCCATCCGGAATGGGGACACCAGGCTGCTGTTTATGTCGCCGTCATACAGGTACGAGACGTCCGTTATCGTGATCGGGTAAACGAACTTCGACGTTTCCGGAGGGTACGCACTGGGAGCGAGTGCACACGACGGAGAAATCTGCGGATCGGGATTCGTTGCGTCGCAATACCTCGTGTCGGTCCTCGACCTTGTCACGTGGCTGTTGGATGCGGGACCGACGCCAAATGAATCGTACTTCTCCACCCTCGTCGGCATGCCGGTGTACGGGTAGAACTGCGCGTACGTGGTCTCGGTGATCTTCTTCTCGATCGGGTAGACGTTGAACTGTCGAGAGTCGATGACTCTGACCTTCGCGAAGCCCTGCGGTCCGCGGCCCCACCGGCTTCCCCGCATCGATTCGTACTGATACTGCGTCGTGAACATGGTCCCGCTGGCCGTTCCGTCTTCGGACAACGTGGACGCGACAACACGAAGCGGCGTGATGAAGTAAGTCATGCCCACGTCGGGTTGCGTCGACAGGTCGGTGTACGTTCGAATCGCCTGCGGGCTCGTGGTCTGCGCGCCCGCCTTCGTGATGACGTCGTAGGTCACCTCGGTGGGCCGAGCGAGTCCGTTCGGGAACTTCTTGATCGTGGGCGGTTTAAACCGATTCAACCAGGCGGCACTCTGCAATCCGGAAGACGTCATCTTCGCCTGGACCAGGTCGGTCACGCCGTCGCCGTCGAGGTCGATGAACGCGCCACCCTCGGACGGGAAGTCTTTGTCCTCCGTCGGGACCATTGGCACGCGCCGCCCCACCACAGAGCTCGGAGTCGTCTGCCAGTTCTGCGCGCCCTCCAGGTCGTCGAACCCGCTGCCGTTGTTCACGAGCAGCCGCCCCCAGCCCCGTTGCTGATCGTGCGCGTCCGCGTAGTTCAGGATGAAGTCGGCCAGGCCGTCGGCGTTGAGGTCCGCCATGTTGAAGACGTAGTCCTCGCGCCGTTGCGGCGGCACCCACGGATCACTCGGGTGCGGCTTGAACGCCGTCAAACTGGTCTGGAAGCCGCTGGTGCCGTTCGCCGTCCAGCTGTTACCGGTCGCGAAGGTTATCTGCGGGTCGGCCGTCGAGAAGACGCCGTCACAGATGCACACGCAAGAGTCACCCTCGCACGTGCCGTCACCAGCTGGGCCGCACTGGTCGGGACAAATGCATAACGCATCGACGCATTGGTAGGTCGGGGTGGCGTAGGCTATTTGCGTCCTGTACCACGACACCACGTCGCGGAATCCATCGCCGCCCAGATCGCCGACCACCCGCTTGTCGACGGGCACGTCGCTCAAACCGGAGCAGTTCGGCGTCTCCTGCACCGGGTCCCAGACCCTGGGAAGCGTCCCCGAGTTCCTGCCTGTGTTGATGCCGATGAAATGATCGCCGCACAGCGAATGGGCCAGGCCCCACACCATGTCAGGCAGGCCGTCGCGGTTGACGTCCTCGAGCTTCATCTTGGTGATGCGGACCGACGGGTCGTAGCTGGCGATCGTCTCGACGCTGTAGTTCTCCTCGGGAACGACCCACCCGAAGCCGTTGCTGTAGCGAACCTGCACCTCGTAATCACCTGGCCCGAAGCGAACCCAATCGGCTTTCCCGTCGCCGTTCATGTCCGCCAGCCTGTCGACCGTTCTCAAGTTGATCGGATCGCCGTGGATCGTCGGTCCGTCGAATTCGTCGTGGTACTCCCAGGCGTCTCCCGTGCCCCTCCGGGTCCTGTTCAGCCAGACGGCCGCGTGCGGGAGACAGATGGAGCCTCGGCCGCATTGCTCAGTCTTGGCCGTGATGAAATCCGGCAGCCCGTCTCCGTCGATGTCCGCGAAGGTCGCCCCCGTCCGGTGGCCTCCACCGTCGACCAACGGCATGGGCAACGCCCACTGATCCGTCGGCACCCAGCGTTGCCCGTCGTTCCTCCATGCGTGCGAAGTGAGAGGTACGCTGGGAGGCAACCCCTGGCTCTGCACGAAGTCCAGGCGGCCGTCGCCGTCGAGATCGACGAACTGCGTTCCGTGCGTCAGGTCCCGGCTGTCACCCGCACGCTCGATCCCCGCCGGTGGCGCGAACCCGGGCGCCGGGTCCCAGTGATAGCCGCCGCCTTCCCACTCGAACACGAGCGGCTGCATGCAACGAATGAACGGTAACGTCCCGGGAACGACCGGCTTGTCGATCGTGCAATAACCGATGCTCGACAAGCGTGTTGGCAGCATCGGATCGTTGGTCAAGGAATACGGCGTGCCCGGCACGTAGTCGGGTTCGTAGGTCAAGTCGTAACGGCCAGCCAGGGTTTCCGCGCCATTGACGTCGAGGGTCGACGTGATGGTCTTCAGGCGCCTGTTTCGCGGCAGCGTCGCAGCGCTGACTTGCGCGGCACGCGTTTCATGCCGCGGATCGTAGTCGAACGTCACGTGGGCAAACGGGGCCACCGCTCCGCCGTTGTTCGCGCCGGTCGGCACGTGGCCCGTGTAATCGATCGACGACACGAGAAGCCCTTCACTGCCGAATTTGGACGCATCGTCCTTGTTGTAGTGAACGTCGAAATAGTTCCCCCAGACGTCCATGACCCGCTCCAACGCCCATACCGAAATCGCCGTTTGCCCCGGAAGCACGACGCGCGTACGGGAGCTCTTCCCGTAGTACCTCGTCTCCCCGGTCTTCGTGACGATCTTGAACCAGGCGTCGTTTAGATCGCCGGGCTGGCTGATGACGTGGGGCGGGTTATTGAAGAACTTCGTGATCGTGCTGTGGTCGTCTTGCTCTAACGTGTAGGTCACGGACCCGTCTAACTGCGACTGCGCGCCTTGAAACATGCGCTTCCCGTCCAGGCAGACGCCCGCATCGAAGTCGAGCGGGTCGGCCGTGACGGGGTGCCCGAAGCCGTCCTGGGTCTTCGTCTTGGAGCACCGGTGAATCACTGACAGCCCGGTGAGCTCCCACCCGCGACCGGCAATTCCGTCGACGGACTGGCTGTTGTAGACGAGGTTGAGGTTCGGCGCCATTCCGGCGACTCCTGGCGGAATCGCGATCGGGACGGTGTACGTCGCGGCGCCGTTCGAGCTGACCGCAAACTCACCTTTCAGGACGCCGTTGAAGGGATCGCCGGGCTGTGGTTCGTTTTCCGCTGCCGGCTCGGTCGTGGGCGGCGTCGCGTACGGCCCCAGATCCGCTCGGAGCACGATCGTGTCGCCGTCGATCACCACGCCGAGGCCGCTGGTGCCGATCACGATCGGTTGTAAGTGGCGGCTCGTTTCGGCAGACGCCGTGACGGTTTCGCCGTTAACGGTCCATGTGATCGTGTGGCCGGCCTCGAACTTTGGCAGATAGCCGCCGGGGTGGTTGCCAGACAGGAGGAATGGGGGCGGAGGCGGCTGCACGTTCGGGTACGGACCACCGTCGAGGCCGACCTGGTTGACGTTCGGACGCACGCTGCTCGACGCCGGGTTGTCGAAGCCGAACACCGCCACGAACTTCCCGCCGCCGATGTCGACGACGCCGTCCGAGTAGAGGCAGATCCCGTCGCCGTCGCCGCCACCACAGATGTTGCGAGCCCCGCAGGTCGCATCGTGTCCCGACGGCAACTGGACGCGATACGGCGCGGTGATGCCGCCGTGCGCCCCGGGGCCGACGATCATCCCCGCGTCGTTGATCGACGTGGCGATCCGGAGGTCCCAGCCCAGCGACGGATCGACGATCTCGTTCAACCGCTTGAAGCCGAGTTGATCGGTGTAGACGTAGGCGGCGAACTGCGTGCCGGCGGCATCGAGAGCGCCCCAGCCGACGACGTCGCCCGATCGGTTGACGTCGTTGCCGTACAGGAAGCCCGCCCATCCGCCGGAGATCGGCTCGATGTAATGGTTCGAGATGCGGTAGCGGAACGGGAGCAACTTGCCGTTGAGGTCACCGGTTCCGACGATGTAGTCGCCGGCGATGTCGATGGCCTGGATCAGCGTCCACCCCAGCAGCGGGTCGATGAGATCGTTCATGTCGACGAGCCCGGCGATCGGGTTCTCGAACATCACCGCGTGACCGAGCCGGCGAATGTTGTTTTCCTGCGGCGTCCCCGCCACCCATGAGCTGCCGACCACAGTGCCGTTGTCGTCGATTCCCCAACCGTAGGTGAGGCCGCCCTCGAGCGTGCCGATGTCTTCGAAGGTTCCGCCTCCGAACCCGTCGCTGTAGCGGAAGCCGTAAATGCCTCCCTGGTTGGTGTAGTTGCCAACCACCTGGCCGACGTTGTTGAGCTCGCGGCCGAACGAACCCTGGAACGGAAAGCCGAGATCCCAGGTGGAGACCGAGCCGTCTCCGACGAGGCCGAGATCTTGGATCTCGCTGAAGCCGGGCAAGTAGCGGAACGCGTGCCAGCCGCCCGGCGCCTGCATCGACCCGGCGATGTCGCCCCTGTCGTTGATCCCGCTCGCACCGCCCGGATACGGGAGGCCCAAATCGCCGATCGCCCCTTCGACCGACCAGCGGAAGGCGTGCGACTCGCCCGACGCGACGGTGGAGCTCCCCACCACGACGCCCGCGTTGTTGATGTCCTGCGCGGAGGCATAGCCGCCACCCAGATTGCCCAGGTCGGCGACGGGGAGATTCAAGATCGTCGGCGGTGCGCCCGCGGGCGCCTGACAGCTTCCGGCCTGGCACGTCTCGCCCTGCGTGCATTGCTGGCCGTCGCTGCAGATCGCGCCATCGGACTTGGCCGGCGCCTCGACACAGCCCGCCCACCATACGCAGGTGCCGGGCTCGTGGCACGAGTCCGGCGCGGTGCAAACGACCGGCTGACCGCCGCCGCATGTTCCGGAGCTGCACGTGTCGCCCTGCGAGCAATGGCTGTAGAGGCAGGCTTCGCCGTCGGGATGATGCGCGTGCGGACACGGATCTGCGGCCGCGTAGTACGACCAGATCTCCTCGGGCGACAGCGCGCGACCGTAGAGCATCGCCTCGTCGACGGTGCCCTTGAAGTGCTTGATGTGCTCGTCGCCGCTCCAGTAGTAGGAGGTCATGCAGCCGATGGTGACCTGCGGATCCCAGTCGCTGTTGTCGGGCGGACCCTCGACCACATTGAAGAGCTTGCCGTCGAGATAGCTGTACGTCCGCTGGTGATCCCAGGTCATCGCGAAGTGGTGCCACTCGTCGGGCGGGAATTGACCCCAAGCGCCTCCCCAACCCCAGGTCTGAGCGTTGGCGCGCCGCACGGCGCCGGTGAAGCCCGGACCGGGCGACGGGTACATGCACATGACGGCAAGCGAGTAGTCCCACCCCCGGCCCATGACCGCGCGCTGGCCGTACTGATCTGGGTAGGGACAGCCAGCCGGGTCGTTCGGATTGATCCACGCCATCAGCGTGAGGCCGCTGGTGGTCTGCATGCGCGCGTCGTCCCAGATGGGCGCCGACATGCATGAGGAGCCATCGAACTTCATCCCGTACCCGACCCGACCCGGCGCACGGACAGCTCCTCCCTCGTCGAGATCGTGCCCGCCGCCGGTCGCGTCGGTGCCGTCGCCATCCAGCTTCCACCAGGCGATCAGATCTTGCGTTGACGGTGGCAGCGGGGACGTCGCCGCAGGATTGCAGGTCCCCGCGTCCTGACAGACGTCGGGCGAAACACACGTATGTGGCTGGGCCCCCTGACAGGTTCCACCAATGCACCCGTCGAACTCGGTGCAGGGGTTACCGTCATCGCAGGCCGTCCCGTTCGGCTTGGGCGCCGGGCATCCCGTTGTCGGATTGCACGCCCCCGCGTCGTGGCACTGGTCGGCCGCACACGTGACCGGCGTGCCGGTGCACGTCCCGTTCTGGCAGGTCTCGTTCGTCTGGCACAGGCCGTTGTCGCACGTCGAGCCGTTCGTCTTGTTCGGGTTCGAGCACGCGCCCGTCGCCGGATTGCAGGTGCCGGCCGTGTGGCACTGGTCCAGCGCCGTGCACGTCACCGGTGTGCCGGTGCACGTCCCGTTCTGGCACGTCTCATTCGTCTGGCACAGGCCGTTGTCGCACGTCGCGCCGTTCGTCTTGTTCGGGTTCGAGCAGGCGCCCGTCGTCGGATTGCACGTCCCGACCGTGTGGCACTGGTCCAGCGCCGTGCACGTCACCGGCGTGCCCGTGCACGTTCCGTTCTGGCAGGTCTCCCCCGTCTGGCACAGGCCGTTGTCGCACGCCGCGCCGTTCGTCTTGTTCGGGTTCGAGCAGACGCCCGTCGCCGGATTGCACGTCCCGACCGTGTGGCACTGGTCCAGCGCCGTGCACGTCACCGGCGTGCCCGTGCACGTTCCGTTCTGGCAGGTCTCATTCGTCTGGCACAGGCCGTTGTCGCACATCGTGCCGTCCGTCTTGTTCGGGTTCGAGCAGGCGCCCGTCGCCGGATTGCACGTCCCGACCGTGTGGCACTGGTCCAGCGCCGTGCACGTCACCGGCGTCCCCGTGCACGTTCCGTTCTGGCAGGTCTCATTCGTCTGGCACAGGCCGTTGTCGCACATCGTGCCGTTCGTCTTGTTCGGGTTCGAGCAGATGCCCGTCGCCGGATTGCAGGTCCCGACCGTGTGGCACTGGTCCAGCGCCGTGCACGTCACCGGCGTCCCCGTGCACGTTCCGTTCTGGCAGGTCTCACCCGTCTGGCACAGGCCGTTGTCGCAGGTCGTCCCGTTCGGCTTGTTCGGGTTCGAGCAAACGCCCGTGTTCGCGTCGCAGACACCGAGGTGGCACTGGTCCGACGGCGTGCACGTCACCGTGTCGCACGGCTGCGCGATCCGCCAGACGTTGATCTCGTGGATCGACCAGTGGTTGCTCGATGCCGTTCCGGTCTGCGTGATCCGGATGGCGCGCGCCGTCTGCGTCAGAAAGTTGATCGTCACGAGCTGCGTAGTTCCGGTTCCGGTCGCGACCGGCGTCCCGAAGGTCGTCCCGTCGCTCGACAGCGCGACCGAGTAGCCGCGCGGGTAATTCCCGGTGCTGCTCCCCGCGTCGAGCGTCAACTGGTTCACGACCTGCGCCGTGCCCATGTCCAGCGTGAACGTCTGCCCGTTCGTCTGATTCGCGCCGTTGTCCCAGCGCGACGTCGCGCTGCCATCGACCGCGTTCCCGGGGACGTCCGTGGTGCTGCTCGGCGACGCCGACGCCACCCAGCCGGTCCGCGACAGCCCCGGCCCCGACACGTTCAGCTCCTGGATCGACCACGGCGAACCCGTCGGGTTCGCAGCCGTCAGGCTGATCTTGATGTGCCGCGCTGTCTGCGGCTGAACATTCACCGTTAGGAGGACCGCCGCGTTCGTCCCCGCGGCGATCTGTGTCCACGTCGACGCGTTGTTCGAGGTCTCGACCTTGTAGCTCCGCGGGAAGTTCCCGGTCATCGTTCCCGCGTCGATCGTGATCTGGTTGAACAGGCGGTACGTCCCCATGTCCACCTGGTAGAACGTCATCGACGCCACCGTGTTGGCCGTCCACCGCGTAGTCGTGCTCCCGTCGATGGCGCCCCCCACCGTCGTCCCGGTCGCCGCCGTCGTCGCCGTCGCCGTCCACGCCGAGCGCTGATGCGTCGTCGCCACCGTCGGCTGCCCGAGGACGTTCATCTCCTCGATCGACCACGTGAACGCCGTCGCGTTCGTCGAGTTGATCCGGATGTGGCGCGCCTGCTGCATCGCAAAGTTGATCACCACGAACCGCGAGGTCCCGGTTCCGGTCGCGACCTGCGCGAACGAAGCCGTGGGCGGCGACGCCGTCGTGTTGTTCGAGACCGACACCGTGTAGCCGCGGACGAAGTTCCCCGAGGTCGAGCTGCCCGCATCCAGCGTGATCTGGTTGAACGTCTGCAGCGCCAGCATGTCCACCTGAAACTGGTGGCTCGTGCCGCTCGTCGAGCTCCACCGCGTCGTCGTGCTCCCGTCCAGCGCGCCGCCCGTGGTCGTTCCCGGCGCCGTCGTCAACGCAGTCGCCGTCCACCCCGTCCGCGCGAGCGAAGCGTCGTATACGTTGAACTCGTAGATCGACCACGCGTTCGTCTGCCCCGCCGGCAGGTTCGCCAGCGTCACGCGGATGTATCGCGCCGTCTGCGACGCGAACGCCACCGTCACCACCGCGGACGTGCCCATCGCCGACGCGACCGTCGTGAACGTGCTCCCGTCGTTCGACACCCCGACGTTGAAGCTTCGCGGAAAGTCCGTCGCGGTCGTCGTCGTGTCCATCCGGATCTCGGTGAACGTCCGCTGCGCTCCCAGGTCGACCTGGAAGAAGTTCCCGTTCGCCTGAATCGACGTCGTCGTCCACCGCGTCGTGGCTGAACCGTCGATCGCGTTCGCAGGTGTTCCTGTCGGCGACGCGCTCGCGACCCACCCGGTTCGCGACAGCGCCGTCAGCCCGGACCGCCGCTGTTCCACCTTGCCGTCCGCCGGGCCCGCCGTCACGGGGCCGCTGTCGGTCCGCGACGCCTGCCGGCACGCACCCGCGGTCGCCAATATGATCGATAGGGAAATCCAACACCGCCGTCCGTTCACGATCACCGGTCCTCCAGGTCTGCGTTCGCCCCTGTAACGCGAGCCCGAAGCACCGACCAAGCACCCGCTATGACTTTTCTGTCGCGGTCGCGTGGCTTTGGCTTCGGGCATTCGCACCCGACTTAGGGACGCAGCTGGGTCGCGAAGCGCAACCCGAAATCGTCACGGGCGCGGCGGGCGCTACGCTTTTCCGAGCACGCGCGAGATGCTGACGTCGAGCTGGCTGGCGACGTAGCGCAGGATCGACGACAGGTCTTCCTTCGTCATCTTCAGGCGCTGCTGCACGGACGCCTCGACGCGCTCGACGATGCATTCGCGGGCGCGCCCGATCGTCTTCGACACCGCCTGGCGGGTGATGCCCAGGCTCTTGCCGATCGCTTCCAGCGTCATGCCGCTCACCAAAAACAACTTCAGCACCAGACGCTCGCGCGGTTTCAGATTAGCCAGCGCCTCCGTCACGGCGCCTTCGAACGCCTCGCGCAGCTGACCTTTCATGAACAGCGCCTCGGGATCGACGCCCGACGCCTCGGCGATCGCCTTCTCGCGCAGGCGCCGCTCGGCGCTTTCCGTTCGTCCGAAGGAGATGGCGACGCGCATCGCCGCCACCGACACCCATTTTTCCAGCGGACCCTGCCCCAGGTACTGCGAGATCCGCGGCGGCCCGTCGGTCTCGTCGACAAGCAGGTGCTGCCAGGCGCGCTGCTCGGCTTCCTGGCGCTCGTCCGGCGTCGCCAGCACGCGCGAAACCGCCCGGCGAATCACCCGTCCGTAGTTGCGGTCGAAGGCGGCCGCGGCGCCGCGCACGTGCTGGGCGCAGGCGCAGGCCAGGTAAACGTCCTCGGCTGCGACCTCGGCCAGCGACGCGGTGCCGGCGGCGCCGCCGCTCGCGCAGCGAGCCAGGTGCCGCGCGAACGCCTGCTCGCTGACGACGACGCGCGGATACGCAGCGCGGCCACGCGCATACAGCGCCGCCAGCAGGTCAGCCACGACAGCGCTGTCGCGGTCGACCAGCCGGGCCGCGACCGACCCGGCTTCCTCGCCGAACGCACGCAGCAGCGCGCTCATCGGCACGGTATCTAACACGATCGGCCCGCCGCCCGTAAGCAGTTCGTGGCCCGACCACCGACGGAGATCGGGTGCCGCGTGTATGGCGCGGTCGAGGCGGCGCCAGCGATTCCGGTTAATCCGTGATGATCGAAGGCAGCGCGTTCCCCGACGACGCCTTCTTCTCGAAGTACATCAGGTCGATGTACAGCGCGGCGGCCAGGATCAGCCGGCGCTCGTTTTCGCCGAGCGCGCCGGTGCCGAAGTCGACCTGGAAGTTGTCCTTGTCGGTGAACGCCTCTGCCAGCAAGCCGGACCATTTCTTCCGCACACAAGCAACCTCTGTGCCGCGCGACACGAACGGGAACGTCCACAGCCGCCAGAACGGCGACGACACCTCCATGATGACGTTGCCGTTCGCGTCCTGAACATCGAATCGCTTCGTCAGGATCGAGAACCGCCGCTGGATCGCGCCCACCAGCGCGCCGGCTTCGTCATAGACCTCCAGGCGCTGGAAGAACCAGCGAAACGGATGGCGCGCGGTCATGAACGGCACGCGGTCGGGCGTGAAGAACAGGATGTCGAACGATCGCCAGTGGCCCAGCGACTGCCGGAACAGGAAGCCGAAGAACCCCTTCTGCTGCTCGGCCGCGAACGCGACCTGCGCGCCGCCCTCGCCGACGACCTCGTACTTGTTGCGAGATTCGAAACCAAACATCTCGCCCAGCTCGAAGCGCTGCCGCACGAACACCTGACGGTGCTGTCCAAGCGACCCGCCCCCCGCCACCATGCCCCCGAAGCGCTGTAACGAACCGTCCATATCGTGGTCCTCCGGCCGACCAGTATACGCGTGGCGGCCTTCCCGACGAACTAGCCCGTCCAGCGCGGATCGTCGTAACGTCCGCCGTCGTGCCTGATGGTTGTCTGGACGAGGGAACCGTCGTCGCCTTCCTGGATGGCAGGTTGGTGGACACAGCACGGTCGAGCGTCGAAGACCACCTGGCCACCTGCAGTGACTGCACCGAGCTGATGACGCTCGCCGCGGCCGAACAATCGGAGCGGGACCGCGCGCCCGAGGGACCGCCGCTGATCGGATCGCTGGCGCCCGGATTGCGCGTCGACCGTTATCAGATCCTGGGCGCGATCGGGCGAGGCGGCATGGGCGAGGTCTACGCCGCGTACCACCCGGACCTGGATCGACGGATCGCGTTGAAGGTCGTCACCGAATCGGGTGGCGGCGGTCCCGAGCGGCGCGCGCGCCTGCTTCGCGAAGCGCGCGCGATCGCGCGCCTGTCGCATCCGAACGTCATCGCGGTCTTCGACGCGGGCACCGTCGGCGATCGGGTCTACATCGCGATGGAGTTCGTCGAAGGTGTCACCGTCGACGCGTGGTTGCGGGCCGAGGCGCGCGGCTGGCGCGAGATCCTGGACGTCTACGTCGCGGCCGGGCGCGGTCTCGCAGCCGCGCACGCGGCGGGCGTCGTCCACCGCGACTTCAAGCCCCAGAACGTCATGGTCACCCGCGACCGATCGGTGCGCGTCATGGACTTCGGCCTCGCGCGGCTGGCGGAGGAGCCGCCCGATCCGGCGGGCGACGGCAGCGAGAACGCGTCGCCGTTTCCGATCACGGTGACCAGGACCGGCGCCGTCCTCGGCACGCTGGCGTACATGTCGCCGGAGCAGTTTCGCGGCGAGCCGCTGGACGCGCGCGCCGATCAGTTCAGCTTCTGCGTGGCGCTGCACGAGGCGCTGTACGGACGCCGGCCTGCGCTGGCGCATCTCGACATCGCGCCCAGCCCCCACGTCGCCGAGCCCGACGCACCGAAGCCGCGCCAGGGTGCGCCGACCTGGTTGCGCGCCGTCATCGCGCGGGGACTGTCCCGCGATCGGGACGGCCGCTTTCCCTCGATGGACGCGCTGCTGGACGCGATCGACGGGCGCCGGACGCGCGTCCGACAGCGAACCGCCGCCGTCGCCGTCGGCGTCGCGCTGGCGAGCCTGACGCTGAGCGCGTGGCGGCTCGCGACCGCGAGTCACGTGTCGTGCGCGGTGCCGACCGATCGTCTGGCGGCGGTGTGGCCGGCCAGGGACGAGACCAGCCCGCGGCGGCAGGCGGTCCATCGCGCGATCACGGCAGGCGCACGGCCGAACGCCGAGACGACGTGGCAACTGGTCGCCAAGGCGATCGACGACTACATGGCTCAGTGGTCGGCCGCCTACGTTCAGACCTGCGAGGCCACGCACGTCCGCGGCGAGCAATCGGGCGAGGTTCTGGACCTGCGCATGGCGTGCCTGTCGGAGAAGCTGGACGGCGTCCGCGCGCTGACCGAGGTGCTCGCGGCGGCGGACAAGGCGACGAATTTCTCCCAGGCCGTGACCGCCGCGTACGACCTCGCGCCGCTGAACCACTGCGCGGACGTGGCCGCCCTTCGTTCCGCCATTCCGCCGCCGAACCCGAAGGTGGCAGAGACCGTTTCGTCGCTGCGGCGCGCGCTGCGCGACGCGACGGCGCTGGAAGAGATCGGCGATGATCGCGCGGCGCTGGCAAAGGCGAAGGAGATCCTGCCGCAGGCCGAAGCCGTCGGTTACAAGCCGTTGCTGGGCGAGGTGCTGTGGTTGAAGGGCGCCGTCGAGTCCGACAGCACGCCGGCGACGGCGCAGGCCACCCTTGAACGATCGCTTTACGTCGCCGAGGCGTCGCGCGACGACGTCACCGGCGCAAAGGCGGCCATCTCGCTGATCTACGTGGCGGGGGCCGTTCAGTCGCGCCGGGAGGAGAGCGACCGGTGGGCCAACCTCGCCGAGGCGATCCTGGAGCGGAGGGCGACACCCGAGCCGCGTCTGCGCGCGTGGCTGCTGCACAACCGCGGAATGGTCGAGACCCAGTCCAGGCGGTTCGAGGCCGGTCGGCCGCTGCTGGAACGCGCGCTGGCGATCAAGGAAGCGGAGCTCGGCAAGAAGCACCCCGACGTCGCGCGGACGGCGATCGGCCTGGCGTGGAACCTGACCGAGCTCGGACGCGCCGATGAAGCGCTGCCGCTGCTCGACCGCGCCATCGAGATCCTGGCGCTGGACGCGAACAGCATCGAGCTGGCCATCGCGCACAACAACCGCGGCGACGCTCTGAACGCGCTGAAGCGATACGCCGACGCGGAGACTGAATACACCGCCGCCCTTCGCGGCCTGCGCGCGCAACTGGGGCCTGCGAATCACAAGACCGCGTACCCGTTGCACGGCCTCGGTCAGGCCCGGTTGGAGGCCGGCGACGCGCGGCGCGCGGTGCCTTATCTGACGGAGGCGCTGGACCTGAAATCCGGCCACGACCCCGACGCCGTCTCGGTCGCCGACACGCAGTTCCTGCTCGCGCGGGCGCTGGTCGAAAGCGGCGGCGATCGGGCGCGCGCGCGTCGGCTGGCGGAGGCGGCGCGGGAGACGTACGCGAAGCTCGAGGAGACGGGGAAGCGGCAGGCGGTCGGGGATTGGCTGGGCGCCGTCGACTCCGGACACGCCAAGTCGCCGAAAAACGAGTAACGTCTGGGCGTTGTGACGATGGGGTGTCTGGATGAAGGAACGGTCGTCGCGTTCCTCGAAGGCCAGCTGGCGGCGCCCGAAAGGTCCATCGTCGAAGACCACCTCGCGACGTGCGGCAGTTGCACCGAGTTGCTGACATGGGCGGCGGCGAGCGACGGCGGGCGCAGCCGGGCGCCCGAAGGTCGCCCGTTCGTCGGAACGCTGGCGCCGGGGTCGCGCGTCGATCGGTACCAGATCCTCGGCGCGGTCGGGCGCGGTGGCATGGGCGAGGTCTATGCGGCGTACCACCCGGACCTCGACCGGCGGATCGCGCTGAAGGTCGTCGGCGAATCGGGCGCCCGGGCGCCCGAGCGGCGGGCGCGCTTGCTGCGCGAGGCACGGGCGATCGCGCGCCTGTCGCACCCCAACGTGATCGCCGTGCACGACGCCGGCACCGTCGACGACCGCGTCTACATCGCGATGGAGTTCGTGGAGGGCGAGACGGTCGACGCATGGCTGCGCACACGACCGCGAAGCTGGCGCGAGGTTGTGGACGTGTTCATCGCGGCGGGTCGCGGCCTGGCGGCGGCTCACGCGGCCGGCATCGTACACCGCGACTTCAAGCCCCAGAACGTGATGATCGGGCGCGACGGACCTGTGCGCGTCATGGATTTCGGCCTCGCGCGCGTCGCCGAGGAGCCGCCCGATGCATCGCCATCGATGCGCGATGCCAACGCGCTTCCGCTCCCGGCGACCGTTACGAAGACCGGCGCCGTCATTGGCACGCTCGCGTACATGTCGCCCGAGCAGTTTCGCGGCGAGCCGCTCGACGCGCGCGCGGACCAGTTCAGCTTCTGCGTGGCGCTGCACGAGGCGCTCTTTGGCCGCCGCCCGGCGCTCGCCCACCTGTCAACACTCCAAAACGCCGAGGCAGGAGCCGCGCCGGACATCGGAGCGGCGCCGTCCTGGTTGCGGGCAATCGTGTCGCGTGGCCTCGCGGAACAGCGCGAACGCCGATTCCCGTCGATGGACGCTTTGATTCGGTTCCTCGTGAAGGGCCGTGCCGCTCCCCGGTTGCGTGCCGTCGGCGCCGGCATCTCCTTGACTGTCCTGTTGGTGGCTCTTGGGGGCTGGCGTGTCGCGCGCGGCGCGCGGATGAGCTGCGCGGTGCCGGAAGCACGCCTGGGCGCGGCGTGGTCGGGCCGCGAAGATACGCGCCGTCTGGTGGTCCACCGCGCGTTCACAGCCAGCGGCCGGCCGACCGCTGAAACCTCGTGGCAGCGCGTCTCCCGCCTACTCGACGAATACATCGGCGGTTGGTCCTCGATGTATATCGAGACCTGCGAAGCGACCCACGTGCGCGGCGAGCAGTCCGCCGACGTCCTGGACCTGCGGATGTCGTGCCTCAACGACAACCTCGATCAGGTGCGCGCACTGACGAACGTCCTAGCCAGCGCCGACGGCGCTGCGATCGGCCGCGCCGTCGCTGCGACTCACGATCTCACCCCTGTCTCTCGGTGCGCCGACGTCGCGCTCCTCCGATCAGCCGTCGCCCTGCCCCGCGACCAGAAGACTCTCGACGCCGTCCGGGAGTTGCGCACATCGCTGCGCGAGGCGCAGGCACTGCGGGACGTTGCCAACTTCCGCGAAGCGAGAGAGCGCGCGGCGGCGCTATTGCCCCGTGTGGAGGCAACGAAATACGCCCCTTTACTGGCGGAAGTGCTCGAGTTGATCGGGTGCAGTGTACCGACGGGTGAAGATCCCGCGGACACGGAGCGCACGTTGCACCGGGCGTTGTTCACGGCCGAAGCGGCTCGCGACGACGTCACAGCCGCGCTGGCCGCCGTCGATCTGATCTACCTCGTTGGTGTCGACCTCAACCGGCCGAAGGAAGCCGAGACGTGGCTGCGTCTGAGTGAATCGATTCTCGACAGGCTTGGACCAGGACACGATCGCATTCGCGCGTGGGCGTTGAACAACATCGCAAGCGTTATGCTGGTTACTGGACAACTGGAACGCTCCGAGACCCTCGGTCGGCAGGCGATAGCGCTGAAGGAAAGTGCTCTCGGCAAGGATCATCCTGATGTCGCGCTCAGCCTCGGAGGCCTCTCCAGCGCTCTCGAGGAGCAAGGAAGGCCTCAGGAGGCGCTTCAGACCGCCGACCGCGCGTTGCAGATCCTCGCCCTGCACGGCGACCCCGAATCCGATTCATACGGTCGAGAGCAAACCAGACGGGGAGAAGCTCTGGTAGCTTTGGGCCGAGGTTCGGAAGCGGAAGCGGCATTCTCGATCGCGCTAAAGGTCTATCGTACTCACGAAGAGGACATGGAAGTCTCATTTGCATTGCACGGCCTCGGCAACGCACGCCTCCTTCAAGGGTCTCCCGCTTCAGCCGTTACCGTCCTGGAGAAAGCGCTGCGTATTCGCGAACGCCATTGGCACGACGATTATTTCGTCGCCGAAGCGCGGTTTTCCCTCGCGCGGGCGCTGTGGGAAACCCGTCGGGATCGCAAGCGGAGCTTGAACCTCGCGCGGGAAGCTCGGAAGACCCTCCGCGCGCAACCGTTTCCGCGACGCGAGCAAGCCGTCGTCCGCTGGCTCGCCGAACACAAGCCGGACCTCCTGTAGCTACCTTCCATAAGCCCGCGCCGACGCATGCGATTCTGGTGTGCGTTTCGCCGGGGCAATGATGTAGTCTGCGTCGCGATGATGAGTGGCCCGACGGGCAAACTGCCGCCGCAGCCTCGGCGTTCCGACGCGGGCATCGCGCGCGGCCCGGGTCTGGCGGTGGCTGGCGTCACCGCGATGATCGTCTTCGTGATCGGGCTGGAGATCTTCCCGACCCGTCGCCCGCCGTCGGCGCCGCCCCCTGCTCCGCCCGTCGTCCAGACGCCGCCGCCACCAGTCGTCGATACCGGGACGGTGGCGACGCCGCCCGCCGCGGAGGCCGGTGCGATCGCCGCCAAGGAGCCTGACGCCGGGACGGCCGAACCCGAGAAGAAGGAAGAGACGGCTGAAAAGAAAAAGCCCGAGTCCGAGAAAGCGACCGCCGAAGAAAAGGCACCGCCATCGGACGAGCGCAAGCCGATCGACAAGCAACGTCAGGCCGACAGGGAACTCGCGCGCGAAGCGTGGCGCCGCAACCGTCCCGACATCAGCGTCAACGGCAACAAGACCGCGATCCTCGTTCCCATCCGAGGATCGATCAAAGGCGCCGACTTCAAGATCATCGACAAGCGCCGCAAGGTGATCGTGACGCTCCCGAAGGCCGTCTCGATGGTCACGCTGCACGTCTACAACCTCAAGCATCCTTCGTTCAAGAAGGTGTGGATCGATCAGGACGAGGCGAACGCGCAGCCGCGCGACGGATCGAAGCTGCGCTTCATCTTGGGCCAGTCATTGGATCCGCAGGTCGAGATCACCGACGACTTCGTGCGCGTGACGATCCGCCGCCCGGAGTCCGCCGACTCTTCCGGGGAAGAAAAGCACTCCGAAAAGCGCCGCGACAAGCACGTCGAACGTCCTGAGAAAACCGCGCCCGAGCCGGAAGAAACCGCGCCCGCGGAAAAAGACTAGCCGCGCTCTCGCGCGTAAGGCATCGCCTTAGCTCGGCGTAAGTCATCGCCTTAAGGGGTCGTCCGGAGTCGCGCGCGCGTCAGCGCACTCAACGGAAAACGTTTATCCACAACCGTGTGAGTTGAAACACCGCGGACTGCCTCGGTTAACACGGACTAAACGTTCTTGTACATGTTTTCCAACACACATTCAGCGAGTTGAAAAACTCGCTACGTATGTGTCCGGAGCCTAAAAATCAGGCTACGGACGACGTTAGTGATGGAATCACCCGCCGAGGGGCGGCATAGTCCGCGCGCGAAACGAGATCCCGGAACTTTCTTCCCGGACCTCAGCCGCGCAATCAACTCACGAACGCATCAACGAAAAACGAAAGGGACATCACCATGAAGACGACGACGAAGAACGCGGGCATCAAGGTGACGACGGGCGTGAAGGCGGGCGGCTGGAGCAGCAACTTGAATCACAGCTCGCGGGGTCTGAAGGTCAGCACGGGTCTCAAGGCTGGAGCGCAGATCTACGCGAGGAATCATTCGATGACCTTCGTCTCGATCGCCTAGGCACCACGTCGTGATCGCGAAGCGTCTCAGCGGCGCGCCATGACGCGCCGCTGAGTGATGCTTGCGTCTGTCTTTTTCAGCCACGCCTCTACTTCCTCCAACTTCTCCTTGGCGGGCGTCTTTGCGTACTCAGTCCTCGCTTGTTCTGCGAGGTCGCGCGCCTTTCCCCGATCACGATTTGAATCCCACAGGGCTCGGGCGTACGCGAAATCCGTTTCCCCACGCCGTGAGGCGTCTGAATCCTGCGTCTGCCTAATCCTGAAAGCGCGAGCCAGGGGCACGAGGGCACTGTTGGGATCGCCTTCCTCGACATAACTCATGCCGATTCCAGTCAGGGGATAGGCAAGAAGCGCATTGTCGAGTCCGAGGTCGCGTTCCCACGCGATTCGCGCCTCTTCGAAGGAAGCACGCGCTTCCCGATGACGCCCAAGTAGGCGCAGAATTTCTCCTTTGTTACTTCGCTGATTCGCAAGTTCGGGATGGTCAGCCCCGAGACCCTGCCGAAGAATTGCGATTGACTTGTCGATGTGACGTAGCGCTTCGTCGTACCTCTTCAGCTCCGTCAGCGCGATCGCCAAATTCGTCTCGGAAAGCCCCACGTCGGGATGACGGGATCCGAGGACCATTTCCTTCAGCGTCAATGCCTGAAGGTTCAATTTTAGAGCAGCCTCTTTGTCGCCCTGCAGTTGGATTACGGCCGCCAGATCGTTGAGAAGCCACGCGCGAAGAAGATCGTGCCCGCCCATGCGCTCCAACACGGCTTCCGTCGCAGTCGCCCAACGCTTCGCGTCCGTAAAGCGGGCCTGCAGGTATCCCACGACGAAAACCAGATTGGCAGCTACTTCGGCTCGTACTTCATCGTGGCGCGAAGCATCGGCCGCCCAGAATGATTCCGTGAGCGCCTTCTCCGCCGCGGAAGCGTCATTTGTTTTTGCCAACATCGTTCCGAGGAGAGCGAGACTCTCCGTTGTGAGGGGTTGATATGCGAGCTTGCGCGCATCCTCGACAAGCGCAGGGCCCTTCTTCACCATCTCGACCCATCGCCCTGCATCGAACTGAGCTTTGACCTCTGCCATTCGCTCTCGAAGGGCCGCGACGTTCGCTTTCGTGGTCGGGTCCTCGGGCGGCCGCACGACCGCACGGAGCAGAGGAACATTCGAACACCGATCGAGGGTTTCAAGGGTATTCGCTGCGCTGACGGCGTTCTCCACTACCTCTCCGGAGGCTCCGGCAAACACGTCGGTGAGCGCTCGGATGCCACCTAACCTTTCCTGCAAACATTCCATCCGTAGGTCCATGACATCCGCCGACTGCTCGTGGCGGAGGTCCGTCGCTTCGCAGGTCTCCTTGTACATGTTCGCCCAGTTCTGAGCGTAGATCGTGAGCGCGCGACTCACGGTGGCGAATACGTCGGGCGCGTAGTTCTTGCCCGTTGCGATAAACGCCTTGCGGATTTGGGCGTGGCGGGCCGGCTCGGGTTCGCCTGGCTTCGCGAGGTCCCAGATGCCGGCGAGCTTAGGCGGACCGCCGCTGCAGATCTGGTTCTGATCGGGCACCAGCGCCTTCACACCTAGCACCGCCCCGAGCACAAGAAAGACCCCGCCGCCCCCCGCGAGCCACTTCTTCCGCTTGATATTCGGGTCCTTCTCCAGCGCCTCGATCAGCGCCTCCATCGAGGGCCAGCGATCCTTCGCGCGCGGCTTCAGCCCGCGGAGCAGGACCTTGCGCACCCAGAGGGGCACCTTCGACCCGGCGGGCGCTTCGCGCACGTTGCCGTGGACGACGTTCGCGGTCAGGGTCGACATCGACGACCCCTCGAACGGGCGCTCGCCGTACAGCGCCTCGTATAGCGAGATGCAGAAGCTGAACTGATCGGAGCGCGCGTCGGTCGGTGTGCCCAGGAATTGCTCGGGGGCCATGTACGCGGGCGTGCCCATCATCGCGCCCGTCCGGGTGAGGCGCGCGTCGAACGTCCCCGAGCTCGATCGTCCCTCGATGGGAATCGGAGCCGCGGGATCGGTCGGTATGACGACGGTCGACGATCCCTCGCCGCCCGACGCCGCGTTGCCGGTGAGGATGCGGATCGGGATAGCCGCCGCGCCGCTCGTCCGTGCCGCGCCACTGGCCTCGATGGCCGGCGCCGGAGCTGGCGCCGCCTTCTCCTGCACCTGCCGCGCGAGCCCGAAGTCCATGACGCGCACGTGGCGGTCGCGGCTGACCATCACGTTGTCGGTCTTGAAGTCGCGATGGACGAGGCCCTTCTCGTGCGCCGCGCCCAGCCCGCGCGCCGCGTCCTTGAACACCGACAGGATCTCGCGCCAGCTGCGCTCCTGCACCTT
>Ga0207681_10000356_pt1 | contig 32627 bp, 17 predicted proteins | sample KBSS53metaG_FD_184324 | JGI IMG/M metagenome (GOLD analysis project Ga0207681, IMG submission 184324) | Switchgrass rhizosphere microbial communities from Kellogg Biological Station, Michigan, USA - KBS S5-3 metaG (SPAdes) (version 2) | ecosystem: Host-associated > Plants > Roots > Rhizosphere... | reverse complement strand
GACCGTCATCCTGGCCAAGTCCATCAAGGGTTACGGCACCGGTGCGGGCGAAGCGAAGAACACCGCGCACAACACCAAGAAAGTCGACGTCGACAGCCTGAAGCTGTTCCGCGACCGCTTCGACATCCCGGTGAAAGACGAAGAGCTGGAAAACCTGCCGTTCTTCAAGCCGGAGCCAAACAGCGCCGAAGCCCGTTACCTGGCCGAGCGTCGCGCCGCACTGGGCGGTTTCGTGCCTCAGCGTCGCGCCCAGAGCTTCAGCGTGCCGACTCCGGATCTGGACACCCTCAAGGCGATCCTCGACGGTTCCGGCGACCGTGAAATTTCCACCACCATGGCCTTCGTGCGGATCCTCGCGCAACTGGTCAAGGACAAGGAAATCGGCCCGCGCATCGTTCCGATCATCCCGGACGAAGCCCGTACCTTCGGTATGGAAGGCATGTTCCGTCAGTTGGGCATCTACTCGTCCGTCGGCCAGCTCTACGAGCCAGTCGATAAAGACCAGGTGATGTTCTACAAGGAAGACCAGAAAGGTCAGATCCTTGAAGAAGGCATCAACGAAGCAGGCGCCATGAGCTCCTTCATCGCCGCCGGTACTTCGTACTCCAGCCACAACCAGCCAATGCTGCCGTTCTACATCTTCTACTCGATGTTCGGCTTCCAGCGTATCGGCGACCTGGCATGGGCCGCTGGCGACAGCCGTACCCGTGGCTTCCTGATCGGCGGCACCGCCGGCCGTACCACCCTGAACGGTGAAGGCCTGCAGCACGAAGACGGTCACAGCCACCTGCTGGCTGCCACCATCCCGAACTGCCGCACCTACGATCCGACCTACGGCTACGAGCTGGCGGTGATCATTCAGGACGGCATGAAGAAGATGACCGAAGAGCAACAGGACATCTTCTATTACATCACCGTGATGAACGAGTCCTACCAGCAGCCAGCCATGCCGGCCGGTGCCGAAGAAGGCATCAAGAAAGGCATGTACCTGCTGGAAGAAGACACCCGCGATGCGGCGCACCACGTACAGCTGATGGGCTCCGGCACCATCCTGCGTGAAGTCCGTGAAGCGGCGAAGATCCTGCGTGAAGAGTTCAACATCGGCGCCGATGTGTGGAGCGTCACCAGCTTCAACGAACTGCGTCGCGACGGCCTGGCCGTAGAGCGCAGCAACCGTCTGAAACCTGGCCAGAAGCCTAAACAGAGCTACGTCGAAGAATGCCTGAGCGGCCGTAAGGGTCCGGTCATCGCATCGACCGACTACATGAAGCTGTTCGCCGAACAGATCCGTCAGTGGGTACCGTCCAAGGAATTCAAAGTCCTGGGCACCGACGGTTTCGGCCGCAGCGACAGCCGCAAGAAACTGCGTCATTTCTTCGAAGTCGACCGTCATTTCGTGGTGTTGGCAGCCCTGGAAGCACTGGCTGACCGTGGTGATATCGAACCTAAAGTCGTGGCCGAGGCCATTACCAAGTTCGGCATCGACCCGGAAAAACGCAACCCACTGGACTGCTGAGGAGAAACTCTGTGAGCGAACTCATTCGCGTACCTGACATCGGCAGCGGTGAAGGTGAAGTAATCGAACTGTTTGTGAAGGTCGGCGACCGTATCGAAGCCGACCAGAGCATCCTGACTCTGGAATCGGACAAGGCCAGCATGGAAGTGCCGGCCCCGAAAGCCGGCGTCATCAAGAGCCTGAAAGTGAAGCTGGGCGACCGCCTGAAAGAAGGCGACGAACTGCTGGAGCTGGAAGTCGAGGGCGCCGCGCAAGCGGCCCCTGCTGCGGCTGCTGCGCCTGCCGCCAAGGCCGAAGCTGCACCGGCTGCCGCTCCTGCACCGGCAGCTCCAGCCGCAGCTCCGGCTGCCGCTTCGGTTCAGCAAGTGCACGTGCCGGACATCGGTTCGTCGGGCAAGGCCCAGATCATCGAGATCCAGGTCAAGGTCGGCGACACCGTCGAGGCTGATCAGTCGCTGATCACCCTGGAATCCGACAAGGCGAGCATGGAAATCCCGTCGCCTGCCGCTGGCGTGGTCAAGGCCATCAGCGTCAAGTTGAACGACGAAGTCGGCACCGGCGACCTGATCCTGGATCTGGAAGTGGCGGGTGCTGCGGCCCCTGCTGCTGCCGCTCCGGCCCAGGCTGCTGCTCCGGCCGCTGCCGCTGCGCCGGCTCCGGCCGCCGCGCCAGCCGCACCGGTTGCCGACAGCGTTCAGGACATCCACGTTCCGGACATCGGCTCGGCCGGCAAAGCCAAGATCATCGAAGTGCTGGTCAAGGCTGGCGACAGCGTTGAAGCCGATCAGTCGCTGATCACTCTGGAATCCGACAAGGCGAGCATGGAAATCCCGTCGCCTGCCGCTGGCGTGGTGGAAAGCGTTTCCATCAAGCTGGACGACGAAGTCGGCACCGGCGACCTGATCCTCAAGCTGAAAGTCAAAGGCGCCGCTCCGGCTGCTGCCCCGGCTCCAGCTGCCGCTGCTGCTCCGAGCGCTCCGGCGCCAGCCGCTGCTGCTCCGGCTGCCGCTGCACCTGCTGCTGCCGCTCCGGCCGCTGCTCCAGCCAAGCCTGGTGCGAAAGTTCACGCCGGCCCTGCCGTGCGTCAACTGGCTCGCGAGTTCGGCGTCGAGCTGAGCGCTGTCGGCGCCAGCGGTCCGCACGGTCGCATCCTGAAAGAAGACGTGCAGGTTTACGTCAAAGCCATGATGCAGAAGGCCAAGGAAGCACCGGCCGCTGCTGCTGGCGCAACCGGTGGCGCGGGCATCCCGCCGATTCCGGTCGTCGACTTCAGCCGTTTCGGCGAAATCGAAGAAGTGCCGATGACCCGCCTGATGCAGGTAGGTGCTGCCAACCTGCACCGCAGCTGGCTGAACGTACCGCACGTAACGCAATTCGACTCGGCGGATATCACCGAGCTGGAAGCGTTCCGCACCGCACAGAAAGCTGTCGCAGAGAAGGCCGGCGTCAAGCTGACCATCCTGCCGCTGCTGCTCAAGTCCTGCGCACACCTGCTCAAGGAACTGCCGGACTTCAACAGCTCGCTGGCACCAAGCGGCAAGGCGATCATCCGCAAGAAGTACGTGAACATCGGCTTCGCCGTCGACACCCCGGATGGCCTGCTGGTACCGGTCATCAAGAACGTCGACCAGAAGAGCCTGCTGCAACTGGCCGCCGAGGCCGCTTCCCTGGCTGAAAAAGCCCGGACCAAGAAGCTTTCGTCGGACGAGATGCAAGGCGCCTGCTTCACCATTTCCAGCCTCGGCCACATTGGCGGCACCGGCTTCACGCCGATCGTCAACGCGCCGGAAGTGGCGATCCTCGGTGTTTCCAAGGCAACCATCCAGCCAGTCTGGGACGGCAAAGCCTTCCAGCCGAAACTGATGCTGCCACTGTCGCTGTCCTACGATCACCGTGTGATCAACGGCGCCGCTGCTGCACGCTTCACCAAGCGCCTGAGCGATCTGCTGGCGGACATCCGCACCATCCTGCTGTAAAGCGCTCGGCCCTCCGGCAACGGAGGGCCGACCGTGTTCCACGTTTTCGAGCGCCACACGCTCGTACCTCAACCCCGTCACTTTGGCGGGGCTTTTTTTTGCCTGAAATAACGGCCGCCCGAACTTTTCCCACAACTTGCGCTGATATAGGCCACGACTCAAGTCCACTTCCTATCGATATTTTTCAGCACCAGGCAACTAACCTTGGCGCACTGAAGTTACACCACTAAACCGGGAAACTTCATTAATCACCAACACTTATTCGAATGGATTCGAACATGCTTAAACCTACTGTCGGCCCGATCATTGGCCACACCACAACTAACCAGGCGCGAATTTTCATTCGTGGCGGACTGCAACATAATGCGTCCGTATTTGCCGGCATTCGTTACCGGCTACTGGATTCGAAACAATGGCAACCCGCCCAGTTTGTCAAACTTGATTCAACCCGCGACATGACGGAAGTATTCGTAATCGATCATCTGAAGGCAGACACCGAATACGAATACCAGACCGGCTGGTTCAGCCCGATGAGTCCCGTCCACACCATCCACAGCGTGGCGGAGTTGCCGCTGCAATGGCCACGGGAGATTTACCGCCTGCGCACCCGCAGCAGCCAGCCTTTGCAGCCGCGCGCTTACATCCTCGGCTCCTGCCGTTACCTGCGCATGACCGCCGGCGTCCCGGTGCTCCCGCATCTGGGCGACCGGATCTTCGCGTCCATCAGCCAGTTGATCGAGGGTGCACAACCGGCAATCAGCGCAATCATGATGTGTGGCGATCAGATCTACGCCGACGACTTGAACCTGTTCGCCCCGGATCGCGACTATGACGAGTTCATTGCAAAGTATCGCGCGGCGTTTTCCCTGCCTAATATTCGACGATTGATGTCCGGCACTTCGACCTACATGATCCTGGACGATCACGAAATAGAAGATAACTGGCCAATGAACGCCCATGAGTCCGATAAAACGCTCTATCGCAACGCAATGGCGACTTACGATATTTATCAAGCGAGTCATAGCCCGATCTGTTCAACAACAACTAGCGGAACAATTGATCGCACGACACTGAAGCACTATTGGTATCAATTCAGCGATGGCGATATCGAATGGTTTGTGACGGACAGTCGAACTTGCCGCAACTTGTCGAATGACAACCGGCGCATCCTCGATGAAGAACAGGAACAGGCGCTGTGCAAGTGGTTGATCAATAGCCCGGCGCGGGTCAAGTTTGTAGTCACCAGCGTCATGTTCTATCCCGACCGCAAAATGAACGGCGATGATGCCTGGATGGGCTTCCCCGAACAGCGTCTGCGCCTGCTGGAAATCATCCGCCAGCATCGGATCAGGAACGTCGTGTTCATTTCCGGTGATGTGCATGGCTCGCTGACCAGTCGCCTGACCCACAGCGAAGACCCGGACTTTGAAGTGCACACGGTCGTTTCCTCACCGCTGAGCAACAGCAAACTGCTGCCCTACGCCACCGCCGCGACCTTCACGCTCGACCAGCCGCTGGCGCAGACCGAGGCAGGCGAATACCGGCATGAACTGACCAGCCAGGTCGTCAGCCAGGACAACTTTGCGCACATGGTGGTTGAAGCCGGGCGAATGCAGGTCAACTATCACGATCGGGATGGCAGGCACCTGCAATCCATCGATATTCCGTTGCGATGAATCCAGCGGTACGACCGTTCCGGATGCCGGAGGGCTCTGGAACGGCCATTTCCACGCTTGCTAGCATTAGTTTCCGGCGGGTGCTGGAGAAATGTTCACTGCAGCCGACATATTCTTATAGCACTTGGCCTTCATGTCTCTTGTCAGTCAGTGCCGCAATGATGCAACCTTGCCGCAGGCAACAGTAAAGAGGGCGCGAGCCCGGCGCGTTCAGCAAATTTCCAAGCGAGTTCCCTTCATGAAGAGCCAACCCGATGCCGCCAGCCGTATGGTGGCCGAGGTAGTGACGCAGTTGCCTGTGCCCTCGCGGCTCGGCATGCTGCGTTTCGAGCGCTTGAATGAAGCCAGTTGGGCCATGTTGTTTCTAGATCCCAACTGTGAACGCCAGTTCGGCCAGCCCGCCGTCGAACTCTGCGCTCTGGTCGGCTCGCCCTATGCCAGCCTGATGGAGCCCGAAGCGCGTTATCAGCTGCACGACGCGATCCAGCAACAACTCGGTCACAGCCCGCATTATCTGGTGCGCTACACCCTGCACACCGCCGCCGGTGCGCTGAGCATTCTCGAACTCGGTGAAGCCTACAGACAGCACAACCGCCACTTGCTGCGCGGTTACCTTCTGGCGGTCGACAACGTGTTTGACGAGGCACCTTCGCTGCCGTCCGTCGACCTTGAAACCCAGAATTCACGCCTGCAAATCGCCCTGGAGCTCAATCAGCGTGCCCAGCAGGAACAACTGCAGCATCTGGAGCGGGTGCGCGCCCAACAGGATCTGATCCTGTTGCTGGCCCGCCAGCGCTACAGCAGCCAGAACTCCCTGCAGGAAGCTGCCGAGCTGATCACCCGCTGCGCCTGCGATATCTACGAAATCGACTGTGCCAGCCTGTGGAACCTCGAAGGCCAGAAGCTGGTGCCGATTTCGGCCTACCACCGCGCCACCCAGGAATACATCCTGCCGGAGGTGATCGACGTCAGCGGCTTCCCCGATTACATGGAAGCCCTGCACGGCAGCCGCGCCATCGACGCGCACAACGCGATGCGCGACCCGCGTACCCGGGAAATGGCCGAAGCCCTGCGCCCGCGCGACGTCAACGCCATGCTCGACGCCAGCATCCGCGTCGACGGCCAGGTGGTCGGCGTGTTGTGCCTGGAGCAGACCGGCGTCACCCGCGCCTGGCAATCCGACGAAATCGCCTTTGCCGGTGAACTGGCCGACCAGTTCGCGCAGGTCATCAATAATCACAACCGCCGCACCGCCACCAGCGCCCTGCACCTGTTCCAGCGTGCGGTCGAACAAAGCGCCAACGCCTTTTTGCTGGTCAACTGCGACGGCGTGGTCGAGTACGTCAACCCGAGCTTCACCGCGATCACCCAGTACACCACCGAGGAAGTCCACGGCCAGCGCCTGTCGGAGTTGCCAGCCCTGGAAAACTTAAGCGAGCTGCTGTTCGACGCGCCCTCGGCGCTGGCCAAGAGCAACAGCTGGCAGGGCGAATTCAAAAGCCGCCGCAAGAACCTCGAACCCTACTGGGGCCAACTGTCGATCTCCAAGGTCTACGGCGACAACCGTGAGCTGACGCATTACATCGGCATCTACGAAGACATCACCCAGACCAAGCTGGCGCAGCAGCGCATCGAGCGCCTGGCGTACACCGACAACCTGACCAACCTCGGCAACCGGCCTGCATTTATCCGCAATCTGGATGAACGCTTCGCCCGGGATAGCGATACCCCGATCAGCCTGCTGCTGGTGGACATCGACAACTTCAAGCGGATCAACGACAGCCTCGGCCACCAGACCGGCGACAAGCTGTTGATCAGCCTGGCCCGGCGCCTGCGTAACAGCCTGAGCCCGAGCGGCAGTCTGGCGCGGTTCGCCAGTAACGAATTCGCGGTGTTGCTCGACGACACTGACCTTGCCACCGGGCAGCAGATCGCCAACCAATTGCTGGCGACGCTGGATAAACCGATGTTCGTCGACAACCAGCTCATCAGCGTCACCGGCTCCGTGGGCCTGGCCTGCGCGCCGCTGCACGGCCGCGACCCGCAGACCCTGATGCGCAACGCCGGCCTCGCTCTGCACAAGGCCAAGGCCAACGGCAAACATCAGGTGCAGGTGTTCACCGAAGCGCTGAACGCCGAGGCCAGTTACAAACTGTTCGTTGAGAACAACCTGCGCCGCGCTCTGACCCAGAATGAATTGGACGTGTTCTACCAGCCCAAGCTGTGCCTGCGCAGCGGTCGTCTGCTGGGCATGGAAGCGCTGCTGCGCTGGAATCACCCGGAGCGCGGCATGATCCGCCCGGACCAGTTCATCAGCGTCGCCGAAGAAACCGGTCTGATCATTCCGATCGGCAAGTGGATCGCCCGCCAGGCCTGCCGCATGAGCAAAGCGCTGACCGCTGCGGGCATGGGCAATCTGCAGGTGGCGATCAACCTGTCGCCCAAGCAGTTCTCCGACCCGGATCTGGTGGCCTCCATCGCCAACATCCTCAAGGAAGAAGCGCTGCCGGCCAATCTCCTGGAGCTGGAACTGACCGAAGGCCTGCTGCTGGAAGCCACTGAAGATACCCACTTGCAGCTCGACCAGCTCAAGCGTCTGGGCCTGACCCTGGCCATGGACGACTTCGGCACCGGTTACTCGTCGCTCAGCTACCTGAAGAAATTCCCGATCGACATCATCAAGATCGATCGCAGCTTCATCCATGAAATCCCGGACAATCAGGACGACATGGAGATCACCTCCGCCGTGATCGCCATGGCCCACAACCTGAAACTCAAGGTCGTGGCCGAAGGCATCGAGACCGCCGAGCAGCTGGCGTTTCTGCGTCGGCACCGCTGCGACGTCGGCCAGGGCTACCTGTTCGACCGGCCGATTCCGGGCGGCGAGCTGATCCAGGCGCTCAAGCGCTACCCGCGCGGCCCGCTCTCTCTGTAACCCACAGGACACTATCCGCACATTTTGCCTGGTGATTAACCGGGCATCATTGGGCACACTGTGGGTCAGCTTATAGACATCCCATCCTGACTGAGAGGAACGATCATGGTTCTGCGCTCGGAAATTCTGGTGAACAAAAACGTGCTACCGACTAAAGAACAAGCTCTGCCTGGCCGCGAAACCCCGATGGCCCTGCCTGAAAAACACTTTGTTTTCACCGAGACGCCGTTGCTGGGCCCGTTCTTTCAGGACGTCGACTTCGCAATCTTCGGGCTGGGCTGCTTCTGGGGTGCCGAGCGCCGCTTCTGGCAGCGCGAAGGCGTGGTCAGCACCGTGGTCGGTTACGCCGGCGGTTACACGCCGAACCCGACCTACGAAGAAGTCTGCTCGGGCCTGACCGGCCACGCTGAAGTGGTGCTGGTGGTGTTCGACAAGGCCAAGGTCAGCTACGAAGAGCTGCTGGCGATGTTCTGGGAATTGCACAACCCGACGCAGGGCATGCGCCAGGGCAATGACATCGGCACCCAGTACCGTTCGGTGATCTACGCGACCCATCCGGAGCAACTGGAGGCGGCGCTGAAGAGCAAGGCCGTTTATCAAGCTGAGCTGTCGAAGGCGGGTCTGGGTGAAATCAGCACCGAGATTGAACAGGCGCCGACCGTTTACTTCGCCGAGGCCTATCACCAGCAGTATCTGGCGAAAAATCCGGAAGGCTACTGCGGGATTGGCGGCACGGGTGTTTGCATGCCACCGAGTCTGGCGGGGAACTAAGCCCGCCCTGATCGCTCCCGCGCTATGTGCGGGAGCGATTGACGGTTGATCAGCTCTCGGCGATCAACCAATCCATCTGCCATCCGCCCTGGGTCTGCCCAAGTTTCTTGGACAGCCACGGCAGCAGCTCACGCAATTCTTCCTCCAGCCCCCACGGCGGATTGGCAATCGCCAGGCCGGAGCCGTTCAGGCTGTTCGGCGTATCCAGTGGATGCACCAGCAGCTCGACCCGCAGCAACTTCGGCGCACCGGTGCCGGCCAGATCCTGATAGAAACGACGCAGCGCACGCTGATCCTTCACCGGATACCAGATCGCCGCCACGGTCTGGCGCATCCGCGAGATCGCCTCTTTCAGCGACGCCGCACAACGCTGCATCTCGTCGAGCTTCTCGAACGGCGGATCGATCAGCATCACCGCACGCTTCTCGGTCACCGGCAGCAGCGCCCGCGCCACGTGCCAGCCCTCGCCCAGATGCACGGCCACACGGCGGTCGCCCTTCATGTTGTCCTTGAGCAGCACGCCGTCTTCCGGGTGTTTCTCGTTGAGCAACACGCGATCCTGGGAACGGGTCAGACGCCGCGCCAGCTCCGGCGAGCCCGGGTAATAACGCAACTGGCCGTCCGGGTTCATCTCGTGCAGCACTTTCATGTAGTCGGCGGTCAGCGCCGGCAGATCCGGCTGATCCCACAAGCGCGCGATGCCTTCCAGGTACTCGCCGGTACGGTTGGCCTGATCGCCCTGCAGGTCATACAGACCGATGCCGGCGTGGCTGTCGAGATAGGCAAACGGCTGCTCCTTGCGCGACATCAGGGCGATGAGGCGGGTCAAGGTCAGGTGTTTGAACACATCGGCGTGATTGCCGGCATGGAAGGCGTGACGATAATTCATGGCTGCTCCTGCGAGGGCCGTGAAGTTTACCTTTTACCGGGCGGCAAGTCAGGGGTTGGGGGCTGAGTGGCTGACAACCCTTCAAAAGCCCCCTGATAAAACGGAATTGCAATGAGTGGAGTCGCCCAACCAATTCAGTGCGACATTAGCCTGATTACGACGAACGGTCTCTTTTTAAATGGAATTACAGCCTCTACCTGTCAACTTTGACAGTATCCATCTCGCCGAAAACAACACTTAATAAGGTGACAGGACCAGCGTTCGTTAACGCTTGTAATGTTTCAATCCATTGCAAAGAGGATCGTCATCAATGGCACAACCTATTACTACCACATCAGCTACTGGCACTGTTGTGTCAGTCGAAGACATCACAATCCCGCACCCGAAATATGCGAGGTTTGGTCAGACATTCAGCATCAGCGTAACCGTTGATAACGGAGGTGGAACATTGGAGGAAACAACGCAAACAAAGCCGTCCGTAATCGTTGGAGACAGAGTCAGGGTTACGATCACCGATGGCCCAAAGGGAAAACTCATGAGTGAAGTTATAAAAATCTGAAAAAACAAATGGAGAGAGCTTGTTTGGCGCGCTCATGCGGTACGGTGCGGTGAGCCGACAAGCTCCCTCGTCTCAGGCTATGCCTCGCCTACTAAAGCTACGAGCGTAAGCGCTTGCCAATCACATCCAGCACATCACAGCCGTCACGCAGTGGAATCACGCAGAGCTGGGCGAAGTCGCTGAGGATGACCGAGTCGCACTCGACCGAGCCGCGCATGCACATGTTTTCCAGGACCTGGATCACCGCGCGGATGCGGTAGTTGGCGGCGTCCATCAGGATATCGAGCGGGGCGTGGGTGTCGATGAACAGGGTGGGCATGTCGTTGCAGTTGCTGGTCAGCGCCATGAGACGGTTGTTCGGGTGGGGGATGAAGGGTTCGTAGGGTGGATCGGGATGAAGCTTGCTCATTTTTTAACCTCTGGTAGTGAAGTGAACGTCCACCGTTTCCTCCTACGGATTGGGTGGCAGCCATGCGCGGGGTAGGAGGACTGAGACCAGAGCACTCAGCCACGCCGAAGCGTGCCCGCGCATAACCGCCGCAAAGGATCTTACGGTCGAGCGAAGACTGCCGCAAATCGGGCAACGACGCTTATGCACTGCTCTGAAATCAGGGCTCCTACGCCCTGTCTCCACACTTGCGGAGACAGCCAAAGACTATCCCCGCAGCACCGCGCCCACCAGTTCACGCAAACCGCCGCAACTCGCAGGAAACGTCCGAAGCCATTGCCCGGAAATTTCACTCTGACTCGTCCCGCAAGTAGTCCAGCAATGTCGAAGCCGACGATTCGTCCGACGCTGAAACCGCAAAAAACCTGACAACCTTGCAGCGCAAGACATCGGCGGGAAACGCCTCGAACAACGCCGGCTGTTCCTCGCTCAACCACTGCAAGGCGTTGTTGATCCGGGCGTCGCCGCCGAATTGCGCCAGCAGCTTTTCCGGCACTGACCACCAAGGAAACTCCCGACCCGAGACCCGCGCCCTGCCCCCGATCTCGACGGTCTGACCGTTGATCAATCCTCGCGTGAGGACCGGCAGCAATTGCCCGGCATCCACCTCGGACGACTCAAGGATCGGCAACAAAAACCGCCCATCCCAGAACCGGAAGAACACCGCTTTCCCGTCCGGCATGAGCACCTGAGTCAAACTGCGAAAGTGCTCGACCACCGCCTCAAGCCCCGCTGAAGAAACGGCCAGCCAGCCCCAGTCGCGAGACTCCGTGGTCGCCACCCAATCCAGAAACTCACTGCCCGCGTCGACGAATCCCACGTAGGGCATCACCACATCCCACTCGGCATAGATCGTTTCCGCCCAGACTGGTTTCGGCATCTGCGCTTTCAGCGGCCAGGATTTCAGCGGTTCTACCGCACTCGAGCTGCTGAAAACCGCGAACAACTGCTCCGAGGGTTTCAGCGGCTGATCCTTCAACCATTGATCAGGCTGCACAGACACCGTCCTTGCAGCGCTCGCATTCTTCACAGAAAGGCGCATCACCTTTCAGGCTCATGATTTGCGCAGCAGTCAGAATCGCAGCCGGGGCTGCCGCCAGTTTTTCCGGCAACCCCGGCACTGTCGGCGCCGCACTCATCGCCGCCATCGGCGCACCACCCACCACAATCGGCACGCTGCTGAAGATCCCGCCGGGGCCGATGTTGATCCACTGCCCGCCCGCCTGAATCGTCGCGCTCGCACCACCGTCGATCACCACTTGCTGGCCGGCGCTGACGTGGAATTGAGCACTGGCGTTGATCGCCTGATTGCTCACGCGGATGTGCCGGTCGCCGGCCACCGTAAGGTGGTCGTCCTGCTTCACCTCGGTCTGGCGCTGGCCGTGGGTGATGCGCTGCTCATCGGCTTTCAGCTCGTGTTTGGCGAGGCCGGTGACGACAACGCTGCGCTGGTTATCGACCTGCACCTGCTGATCGTTCAACACGTGCTGGGTCCAGTTTCGCTGGGCGCGCAGGTAAATTTCCTCGGCGCCTTTGCGATCCTCGATGCGCAATTCGTTGTAGCCCCCGCCGCCGGGACTGCTCTGGCTGCGGAAAATACTGCGGGTCTTGTCGGCCGGCAGATCCAGCGGCACCGGCGTCGCGGCGTTCGGCAGGCAACCCATGACCAGCGGTTTGTCGGCATCGGAATCGATGAACCCCACCAGCACTTCCATGCCGACCCGCGGAATCAGCACGCTGCCATAACGGTCGTGGGCCCAGCCGCTGGCGACCCTCAGCCAGCAGCTGGAATGCTCATTGAGCTCACCGTCGCGATCCCAGGCCAGTTGCACCTTGACCCGGCCATACTCGTCGCAATGGATTTCACTGTCTTTCGGGCCGGTGACCACGGCGGGTTGATAGCCGAGCATCCGTGGTTTTTCCGGGCCCATCGGCGGGCGGAAGAACACGTCCCACGGCGTGGCGAGAAAGGTATTACGGTAACCCTGGAATTCGTCACCCTCGCTGGTGACCGATTCCTCCAGCACTTGCGGCTGTCGGCCACGGTGCTCGATCGCGGTCAGCAGCCAGAGGTCATTCAGATCCTGGCGCGGATGCTCGGTCAGTTGCAGGAAATGTCCACTGACGAGAGCGGATTGATCGCTGCGGCCCTCGGCCTGACGATAGTCGGCGACATGCCGCTCAAGGGTGCGCTGGGCCAGTTGCTTGCCGGTTTCGCGCTCGGTGAACTGGCCGGGAAAGTGGTAATCCTCCAGCACCGGGCGCTGCTCGCTTTCGGCGCGACTTTGCAGCGCCAGCCGGGGTTTGGTGAAGTCGTAATCACGCCGGGTGACCACGCTGGTGCGGGTTTCAACGCGTACGGTGAAACGCTTGATCGCCGGCGCCGCCGCAGCCATGCCGCTGCCCGGCAGGTACAGCGTCGGCTCGGCCAGACGCGGGAATACCGTTTGATCGTCGCCGAACACGAGTAGATGCCCATCGGGACTGTGCTGAAAATGGAAATGAATGCCGACTTCGGCACACAGCCGCTGGATGAACGCCAGATCGCTCTCGGCGTACTGCACGCAATATTCACGCGCCGGGTAATCACTGCCGAGGCGAAACTCAAAGGCATCGCGCAGGATCGCGTGATCCTTGAGGATCTGCGTCACGATCTGCGGCACGCTCTGATGCTGGAAAATTCGCTGATTGATCCGGTGACCCAGATAGGCCAGACGCGGAACAAGACTGACGTGATAGCGGGTCAGACGCTTGCCGGAATCCCCCTGCCCGACCCGATAGATCTGACCGTGAATACCGGAACCGTCTTCATCAAAACTCAGAAACGCCTGACAGTGCAGCAGACTTTCCAGATCCAGGTCCGGCCGCTCACTGACCAGCTCCAGGTCAAAGCGGAAGGGTTGGCTGATGGCTTCCTTGCCCGTGAACTCAAGGACTTTGAGGTCAAACTGGGCGCCTTCGACGGTCAACGTGAAACGCGGTTGATTGGCAGGCGCGAACATCCGATGTCTCTCTGCAGATTGAGGGCGGGCGATTCTGCATGAGGGGCAAGGGGTGCAGGTTGGGTGACTGAAAAATCAGATTTTCCCTACTTGAAACTTCGATCTCCCCTTCAAGAATTGGCGCATTCGACTACAGACATTTCTTTCAGAAATATCACCAAACCCTGTGGGAGCGAGCCTGCTCGCTCCCACAGGTTGCTCGGGTGAATCCGATAAATCGCAGGCAATAAAAAACGGCCCGCTTCCTGTAGGACGCGGGCCGTTTTCTGGTGAGCCTCAGCTCATTCCCATCACTTGTTCAGATGGAAGTCCTTCTCGGCCGCTTCAAAGCGCTGAACCATACCGGCGCTCGGCTGGCCCATCAGGCTGACCAGGTAGATCGCCAGGCTGGCGAAGATGAAGCCCGGGATGATTTCGTACAGACCCAGCAGCTCGAAGTGCTTCCACACGATCACGGTGATCGCGCCGACCAGGATGCCGGCCAGAGCGCCGTCACGGGTCATTTTCTTCCAGATCACCGAGATCAGCACGACCGGACCGAAGGCTGCACCGAAACCGGCCCAGGCGTAGGACACCAGGCCCAGCACACGGTTGTCCGGGTTGGCGGCCATCGCGATGGCGATCAGTGCAACCAGCAGCACCATGGCGCGACCGACCCATACCAGCTCGACTTGCGAAGCGGATTTACGCAGGAAAGCCTTGTAGAAGTCTTCGGTCAGGGCGCTCGAGCACACCAGCAACTGGCAGCTCAGGGTGCTCATCACGGCAGCCAGAATGGCCGACAGCAGCACACCGGCGATCCACGGGTTGAACAGCAGCTTCGCCAGTTCGATGAACACACGCTCGTGGTTCTCGGTCACTGGACCCGCGACTTCCGGGTGCGCCGAGAAGTAGGCGATACCGAAGAAGCCCACGGCCACGGTGCCGCCCAGGCACAGGATCATCCAGGTCATGGAGATGCGACGGGCGTTGGCGATCGACTTCACCGAATCAGCAGCCATGAAGCGCGCCAGGATGTGCGGCTGGCCGAAGTAGCCCAGACCCCAACCCATCAGCGAGATGATGCCGATGAAAGTGGTGCCTTTGAGCATGTCGAAGTTGCTCGGGTCCTGTGCTTCGATGGCCAGGAACGTGGTGTCGACGCCGCCGGTAGCCAGCAGCACGATGATCGGCGTCAGCAGCAGGGCGAAGATCATCAGCGTGGCTTGAACGGTATCGGTCCAGCTCACCGCGAGGAAACCGCCGACGAAGGTGTAGGCAATTGTCGCCGCAGCACCGGCCCACAGCGCGGTCTCGTAGGACATGCCGAAGGTGCTTTCGAACAGGCGGGCACCGGCCACGATGCCGGAAGCGCAGTAGATGGTGAAGAACACCAGAATCACTACCGCCGAAATGATGCGCAGCAGACCGCTTTTGTCTTCGAAACGGCTGGAGAAGTAGTCCGGCAGGGTCAGCGCATCGCCGTTGTGCTCGGTTTGAACACGCAGACGGCCGGCGACGAACAGCCAGTTCAGGTAGGCACCGACGATCAGGCCGATGGCGATCCAGCTTTCGGACAGGCCGGACATGTAGATGGCGCCCGGCAGGCCCATCAGCAACCAGCCGCTCATGTCGGAAGCGCCGGCGGACAATGCCGTCACCACGCTGCCCAGGCTGCGGCCACCCAGAATGTAATCAGAAAGGTTGTTGGTGGAGCGATAGGCCATGAAGCCGATCAGCACCATTGCTGCGATGTAGATCACGAACGTGATCAGGGTTGGATTGCTTGCGCTCATTACGTACGTGCCCTGGCTTTGTTTTTATGTAACGGCGGCGGTTGCACCGTTTGCAGACTGACGTCTGACAGACGATTCGCACGGCCGCGCATTTATGACCAATGTTTCCCCAGGAAAGCCATTGGCCGGTGCGTCGGGTTTCACCGGTTGCACCTTGGGCGCGAATCCTATGCAACAAAGCAAAACAGGTGCAACCAGTTTCTTGAGAATTAGTTGCACCCAGTCGGATTTATCCTACGGAAGTGGCTTTTTGCTCCCTTTTAACGCAGTGACAACGCTTTTCTAGAAGCAAAAGCACCAAGCAAGAGCACCACTTTCGTACCAGAAATTATTTCCTGACGAGCTGCAGAATATTCCGACAAAAAAGGGTTGCACCCGGTTGCACCTGTTTCGGCTCGCGGCTAATCTTGCCGCCAGCTGTTGTCGCGCAACTGCGGCACCTATGAGGATAAAAATATGGCTACCACCACCCTTGGGGTCAAACTTGACGACCCGACCCGCGAGCGCCTGAAGGCCGCCGCGACCTCGATTGATCGCACACCGCACTGGCTGATCAAGCAGGCAATTTTCAATTACCTGGAAAAACTCGAGGGTGGTGCAACCCTGACCGAGCTGAACGGTTTGTCCGCCAAGGACACCGACGACGCAGGTGAAGTCCACACCGATCACGCGCACCAATGCTTCCTCGAATTTGCTGAAAGCATCCTGCCGCAATCGGTGCTGCGCGCCTCGATCACCGCCGCTTACCGTCGCCCCGAGCCGGAAGTGGTGCCGATGCTGATCGAGCAGGCGCGCCTGCCGGCGCCGATGGCCGAAGCTACCAACAAACTCGCCGCAACCATCGCGGAAAAACTGCGTAACCAGAAGAGTGCCGGCGGTCGTGCAGGCATTGTTCAGGGCCTGTTGCAGGAATTTTCCCTGTCGTCCCAGGAAGGCGTGGCGCTGATGTGCCTGGCCGAAGCGCTGCTGCGTATCCCGGACAAAGGCACTCGCGATGCGCTGATCCGCGACAAGATCAGCACCGGCAACTGGCAGCCGCATTTGGGCAACAGCCCGTCGCTGTTCGTCAACGCGGCGACCTGGGGCCTGCTGCTGACCGGCAAACTGGTCTCCACCCACAACGAAGCCGGCCTGACTTCTTCCCTGAGCCGCATCATCGGCAAGAGCGGCGAGCCGATGATCCGCAAGGGCGTCGACATGGCCATGCGCCTGATGGGCGAGCAGTTCGTCACCGGCGAAACCATCGCCGAAGCCCTGGCCAATGCGAGCAAGTTCGAAGCCAAGGGCTTCCGTTATTCCTACGACATGCTCGGTGAAGCGGCGCTGACCGAACATGACGCCCAGAAGTACCTGGCCTCGTACGAACAAGCCATTCACTCGATCGGCAAAGCGTCCCACGGCCGTGGGATTTATGAAGGCCCGGGCATCTCGATCAAACTGTCGGCCCTGCACCCGCGCTACAGCCGTGCCCAGTACGAGCGCGTGATGGACGAGCTGTACCCGCGCCTGCTGTCGCTGACCCTGCTGGCCAAGCAATACGACATCGGCCTGAACATCGACGCCGAAGAAGCAGACCGCCTGGAGCTGTCGCTGGATCTGCTCGAGCGTCTGTGCTTCGAGCCGCAACTGACCGGCTGGAACGGCATCGGTTTCGTCATCCAGGCCTACCAGAAGCGTTGCCCGTACGTGATCGACTACGTGATCGACCTGGCTCGCCGCAGCCGTCATCGCCTGATGATCCGCCTGGTGAAAGGCGCGTACTGGGACAGCGAAATCAAGCGCGCCCAGGTCGAAGGCCTGGAAGGCTATCCGGTCTACACCCGCAAGGTGTACACCGACGTTTCCTACATCGCCTGCGCGCGCAAACTGCTGTCGGTGCCGGAAGTCATCTACCCGCAGTTCGCCACGCACAACGCTCACACCCTGTCGGCGATTTATCACATTGCCGGTCAGAACTATTACCCGGGCCAGTACGAATTCCAGTGCCTGCACGGCATGGGCGAACCGTTGTACGAGCAGGTTGTAGGCAAAGTCTCCGAGGGCAAGCTGAACCGTCCATGCCGCGTGTACGCTCCGGTCGGCACCCACGAAACCCTGCTGGCGTACCTCGTACGTCGTCTGCTGGAAAACGGCGCCAACACCTCGTTCGTCAACCGCATCGCTGACCAGTCGATTTCGATTCAGGAACTGGTGGCCGATCCTGTTGCGCAGATCGAGCAGATGGCAACCGTGGAAGGTGGTTTCGGCCTGCCGCACCCGCGCATTCCGCTGCCGCGTGACCTGTATGGTTCCGAGCGCGCCAACTCCGCCGGCATCGACATGGCCAACGAACATCGTCTGGCCTCGCTGTCCTGCGCCCTGCTGGCCACTGCGCACAACAACTGGAAAGCCGCGCCGATGCTCGGCTGCGCCTCCAGCAACGAAGCGCCGGCACCGGTGCTGAACCCGTCCGATCTGCGTGACGTGGTCGGCCATGTGCAGGAAGCCACGGTCGAAGACGTCGACAACGCCATTCAATGCGCCCTGAACGCCGCACCGATCTGGCAGGCCACCCCGCCCGCCGAACGTGCCGCGATTCTGGAACGCGCCGCTGACCTGATGGAAGGCGAGATCCAGCCGCTGATGGGCCTGCTGGCCCGCGAGGCCGGCAAGACCTTCGCCAACGCCATCGCCGAAGTCCGCGAAGCCGTCGACTTCCTGCGTTATTACGCGGTGCAGGCACGCAACGATTTCAGCAACGACGCCCACCGCCCACTGGGCCCGGTGGTGTGCATCAGCCCGTGGAACTTCCCGCTGGCGATCTTCAGCGGTCAGGTTGCCGCCGCACTGGCCGCCGGTAACCCGGTGCTGGCCAAACCGGCCGAACAGACTCCGCTGGTCGCCGCACAAGCCGTGCGCCTGCTGCTCGAAGCCGGGATTCCGGAAGGCGTGCTGCAACTGCTGCCGGGGCGCGGTGAAACCGTCGGCGCCGGCCTGGTCGGCGATGAGCGCGTCAAAGGCGTGATGTTCACCGGCTCCACCGAAGTCGCCCGCCTGCTGCAACGCAACATCGCCGGTCGCCTCGACAACCAGGGCCGTCCGATTCCGCTGATCGCCGAAACCGGCGGCCAGAACGCGATGATCGTCGATTCTTCGGCACTGACCGAACAGGTGGTGATCGACGTGGTGTCGTCGGCCTTCGACAGCGCCGGTCAGCGTTGCTCGGCCCTGCGTGTCCTGTGCCTGCAGGAAGATTCCGCTGATCGCGTCATCGAAATGCTCAAAGGTGCGATGGCTGAAAGCCGTCTTGGCAACCCGGAGCGCCTGTCCGTGGACATCGGCCCGGTGATCGACGCCGAAGCCAAGGCCGGTATCGAGAAGCACATCCAGGGCATGCGCGACAAAGGTCGCAACGTGTACCAGGTGGCCATCGCCGACACCGAGGAAGTCAAACGCGGCACCTTCGTCATGCCGACCCTGATCGAACTGGAAAGCTTCGACGAGCTGCAACGCGAGATTTTCGGCCCGGTGCTGCACGTGGTGCGCTACAAGCGTAAAGAGATCGACCAGTTGATCGCCCAGATCAACGCCTCCGGTTACGGCCTGACCCTCGGCGTGCACACCCGTATCGACGAGACCATCGCCAAGGTGATCGACAACGTCAACGCCGGTAACGTCTACGTCAACCGCAACATCGTGGGTGCCGTGGTTGGCGTCCAGCCATTCGGTGGTGAAGGCCTTTCGGGTACTGGCCCGAAAGCCGGTGGCCCGCTGTACCTGTACCGTCTGTTGTCGACGCGTCCTACTGATGCCATCGAACAATCCTTCGCTCGCGGTGATGCTGCGGTAGCACCGGACGTTCGTCTGCGCGATGCGATGAGCAAATCACTGACCGCCCTGAAAGCCTGGGCCGACAGCAACAAGTTCGCCGATCTGAGCACCCTGTGCGTGCAGTACGCAGCCCAGTCGCAAAGCGGTATCACCCGCGTGCTGGCCGGCCCGACCGGCGAGAAGAACAGCTACGCCATCCTGCCACGCGAACACGTGCTGTGCCTGGCGGACATCGAAGGTGATCTGCTGACCCAGCTCGCTGCGGTACTGGCGGTGGGCGGTTCGGCGGTCTGGCCGGAATCCGACACCAGCAAGGCATTGTTCGCACGCCTGCCGAAGGAAATTCAGGCGCGGATCAAACTGGTTTCCGACTGGAACAAGGACGACGTGGTGTTCGATGCGGTTCTGCATCACGGCCACTCCGACCAGTTGCGCGCAGTCTGCCAGCAGATCGCCAAGCGTGCCGGCGCCATCGTTGGAGTTCAGGGCCTGTCCCAGGGCGAGACCAACATTGCGCTGGAGCGTCTGGTGATCGAGCGCGCGTTGAGCGTCAACACCGCGGCGGCGGGCGGTAACGCCAGCCTGATGACCATCGGCTAAACGGCTGTAACGCCAGGCGACCGCAATGGTCGCCTGGAATGTAATTCCCCTGTGGGAGCGGGCTTGCTCGCGAAAGCGGTAGATCATTCGATATTGATATCGACTGACACGACGCCTTCGCGAGCAAGCCCGCTCCCACATTTGTTTTGTGGAGTTTGTTAAGCCGCTGCTCGGCTCCAATATCACCGTTATCAATCTTCCTGTTCAGCCTTTATTCGCACGCCTAGACTCGGCCCATTCCAAAAAAAGGTAGGCCGCCATGTCCGAGACGTTGCTCAGTTCCCGCAATCTGGCTTTCGAGCTGTACGAAGTCCTCGATGCCGAGGGCCTGACCCGGCGCGAGCGGTTTGCCGAGCACAATCGCGAAACCTTCGATGCCGCCATCGGTACAGCGCGCAACATTGCCGAGAAATACTTCGCGCCGCACAACCGCAAGGGCGACGAGAACGAGCCGCGCTATGAGAACGGTCAGGCGATTCTGATTCCCGAAGTGAAACCGGCGGTGGACGCCTTCCTCGAAGCCGGATTCCTCAACGCGGCGCGCAGTTTCGACGCCGGCGGCATGCAACTTCCTACATTGTTGTCCCAGGCCTGCTTCGCCCACTTCCAATCGGCCAACGCGGCGTCGACTTCCTATCCGTTCCTGACCATGGGCGCGGCCAACCTGATCGAAAGCTTCGGCACCGAAGAGCAGAAGCAACGCTTCCTGCAACCGATGATCGACGGCCGCTTCTTCGGCACCATGGCCCTGACCGAGCCCCACGCCGGCTCGTCGCTGTCGGATATTCGTACCCGCGCCGAGCCTTCGTCCGACGGCACTCATCGCCTCAAGGGCAACAAGATCTTCATCTCCGGCGGTGATCACCCGCTCTCGGAAAATATCGTGCACATGGTGCTGGCCAAACTGCCGGACGCACCGGCCGGGGTGAAAGGCATTTCGCTGTTTATCGTGCCGAAGTTTCTGGTCAACGATGACGGCAGCCTCGGCAAACGCAATGACGTGCTGCTGGCCGGGCTGTTCCACAAGATGGGCTGGCGCGGCACCACGTCAACGGCGCTGAACTTCGGCGATAACGGCGAGTGCGTCGGTTATCTGGTGGGCAAGCCGCATCACGGCTTGAGCTACATGTTCCAGATGATGAACGAGGCGCGGATCGGCGTCGGCATGGGCGCGGTGATGCTCGGTTACGCCGGTTACCTGTATTCACTGGAATACGCCCGCGAACGCCCGCAAGGCCGAGTGCCGGACAGCAAGGATCCGACGACGGCGCCGGTGGCGATCATTCAGCACGCCGATGTCAGACGCATGCTGCTGACGCAGAAATCCTACGTAGAAGGTGCTTTTGATCTCGGTTTGTACGCGGCGCGCCTGTTCGATGACACCACTACGCTGGAAACCGAGGCCGAGCGCAAACAGGCCCATGAACTGCTGGATTTGCTGACACCGATCGTCAAATCCTGGCCCTCCGAGTTCTGCCTCAAGGCCAACGAACTGGCGATCCAGATTCTCGGCGGCCACGGTTACACCCGCGAGTACCCGGTGGAGCAGTACTACCGCGACAACCGCCTGAACCCGATCCACGAAGGCACCCACGGCATTCAGTCGCTGGACTTGCTCGGGCGCAAACTGGCGCAGAACGGTGGCGCCGGGCTCAAGCAGCTGATCCGCCTGATCGCCGACACCGCCGAGCGCGCGGTGGCGTACGAATCGTTGACCGCACTGCGTGAGCCACTGGAGAAACTGGTGGCGCGCCTACAGACGGTGACCATCGGTCTGCTGACCGACCTGGCTCAGGGCAAGGTCAACAGCAGTCTGGCGAATTCGGCGCTGTACCTGAAGGTGTTCGGGCACGCGGTGATTGGCTGGCGCTGGCTGGAACAGGCGATTCGCGCCGAGGAAGGGTTGGCCAAGGGGAATGCGGCGGATGCCGACTTCTATCAGGGCAAGTTGCAGGCGGCGCGGTATTTCCTGACGTGGGAAGTGCCGGGGTGCCAGCATGAGCTGGCGTTGCTGGAGGCGCGGGATGATACGTGTCTGGCAATGCAGGATGCGTGGTTCTGATCCGGATTATGTGTCGCTGCTGATGCCGTCTTCGCGGGCAAGTCGAATCGTCTCACCGCAGCTCCCACAGGGTTCTGCGGCACCTGTGGGAGCGGGCTTGCCCGCGAAAGGGCCGGAACTGGCGACACATCAGCTCAACTTGAACCCACCCATCTGCCGCGCCAGATCATCCGCCAACCGCTGCAGCATCTGACAATCCTCACGACAGGCGCGGACCTCCCCCGCCGTCGCCCGGGCCAGATCGGAAATGCCCTGTACGTTGCGGTTGATCTCCTCGGTCACCGCCGACTGCTCCTCAGTCGCTGTCGCCACCTGATGGTTCATGTCGCTGATGCGCTCGACCTGCCCGGTAATCGCAGTCAAAGAGGCCCCGGTACGCTGGCTCGACTCAACCCCAGTCCCCGTCGCGGCCTGCCCGGTGCGCATCGAAGACACCGCATTCTCCGCGCCCTGCTTGAGGCTGCCGATCATCTGCTGGATCTCGTCGGTTGAAGCCTGGGTGCGGCGCGCCAAGGTGCGCACTTCATCGGCCACCACCGCAAAACCACGCCCCATGTCCCCGGCCCGCGCCGCTTCAATCGCCGCGTTCAGCGCCAACAGATTGGTCTGCTCCGACACCCCGCGAATCACCGCCAGCACCTGATCAATCGACGCCACCTGATGCGCCAGCTCCCCCACCGCGCCCGCCGCAACGCCGATTTCATCTGACATGCTTTCTATATGGCGAATCGAGCCGCCGACCACTTCCCGCGCCTGCATCGCTTCATCGCGGGCGGTTTGCGAGGCGAGCGCGGCGTTGCCGGCGTTCTGGGCGATCTCCTGCACGGTCAGGCCCATTTCGTGGACGGCAGTGGCGACCATGTCGGTCATTTCCTGCTGGCGACCGGAGCGTTCGGCGGTGTTATCCACAACCCTGGCCACCTGGCCGACGGCAACGCGCAGACGTTCGCTGGTGGTCAGCACTTCGCCGATCATCCCGCGCTGGCTGTCGAGGAAACGGTTGAAGCCCCGCGCGAGGTCGCCCAGTTCATCGGCGCGGCTGGAATCTAACCGGTGAGTCAAATCTCCACCACCGCTACCGATTGCTACCAATGCAGCTGTTACCTGACGAATCGGTCTCACCAACCCCTGAGCCAGCCAGATCACCAGCGCCAGGCAAACCAGCGCCACCACCAGGCCGATGCCGCTGCTCATCCACATCGCCCGGCGGGCTTCGGCGTAGATCTGCGACTGCGGCACTTCGGCCACCAGGGTCCAGCCGAAGTCGCGCAGGGGCAGGCTGAAGGCGAGGAAATCTTCGCTATCGCGCTGGAAGCTGCTGTTGCTCGCCGCTTTATGACCCATGACTGCTTGTGCTGCCGAGGTGCCGATCTGCTCGCTCAAGGTGCGCTTGCCGCTGAACTGCGCCTCGGGATGGACCTGGATCAAACCGTCGGAACGCACGAGATAGACCTTCCCACGCTCGCCGAAGCTGAAGTTGTGGATCAGCTCCGACAGCTCTTTCATGCTCAGACCAAGGCCCGCGACACCGACCACTTTGCCGGCCTGCTCCACCTTCAAATCGATGAACAGCGCCAGCTCTCCGGTCGCCCCGTCGTTGTCGATGTTCAGGGTTCGCGGCTGATTGCTGTCGAGGAAGGAGTAGAACCACGCATCGGCCGGTTTGTCGCGACTCAGGGTGCGATCCAGGCCTTTTTCGGTGATGTAGTGATTGGATTCGGTGCCGATGATCAGCGCGGTAAACGCCTTGTGTTCGGCGCGGATGCCTTCCAGATACTGCGCGAAGCCCGCCGTTTTGGCGGAGTCTTCACCATTGGCCAGCCAGTCTCGGACCATGGTGTTGCTGGCGATGTCCTTGGCGGCGGTGAGAGGTTGAACGAGGATTCGTTCGATGTCGTTGCGCGTCGCTTCGATGCTCGACGGCAGCGCCTGTTCGACCAGATAGCTCTGGGCGAGGCGGTTGACCACCAGGGTATAAATGCCAACCACTATCAGAATGCTGACCAGCAGGGCGGTGCCCATACCGAGGATCAGCTGCCATTGAATACTGCGACGCCAGAACTGCATGGAGCACCCCCAAAGAATAAGAGGCTGAAACACTGCAACAGCCGTGCCGATTGTATACAGCGCAATCGACAATCTTATTCTTTGGTTGTGCGCAACCCATCAACCCTGATTGATGGTCTTGGCGATGGTCTCGACCGTGGCGCTGACTTGCTCTTGGTAACGCTCGAGTTCTTCCTGATGCTGCTTCTTCATTTCAATCTGCTGCGAGCACAGATTCATCGCCGCCAGCACCAGCAGGCGGTCACCGATCAGGGTCGGGTATTTCTTCTTGGTGTCGGCCAGTGCGGCCTTGAGCATCAACGCAGCGTCCAGCAGGGTCTGTTCTTCCCCGGCCGGTGCCTTGATCGAATAGTCCTCCCCCATGATGGAGATGACTTTTACCCCTGCTGTGCCGTGGTTCATGCGCTGACAGGACCTGCGTTGACGCGATCAACCAGGGCCTGGATGCGCGCGGCGGTGGCGCCGTGCTTTTCTTCCTGTTCCATCAGGCTCAGTTGCAGGCTTTCGTTTTCATCCTTGGCCTGGGCCAGTTCCGTGGACAGGGTCTGGTTGGCTTCCGACAGGGTCTGGTTCTGTTGCACCAGGTCGCTGACGAGCTGTTCCAATTGGCTGAGGGATGCTTCCAACATTTTGATCTTCCAGGGCTTTTTCAAAGGGCGCGTACGATAAAGAAAAGTCGTCGTTGACGCCAGGGTTAAACCGGCGCAAGGCCTTGATTTTCCTGGCGGCCGACCGTTCTTGCGAGTGTTAGAGACTGTCATCTGCCGATCTGGTTCCTGCACTTCGTCGCCCGACGCCCCATGCGACAAATACGCACACCGCCTCAAGACTTTAGTCGTATGACCGATAAGTCACCCAACAGCAGTCTCAGCCCGCACGGATGCGGCCCTTCCCTGGTATCCGCCTCCATGTCCCTTCGCAATATGAACATCGCCCCCCGGGCGTTCACCGGTTTCGCCCTGATCGGCGGCCTGATGCTGATTCTCGGCGTGTTCGCCCTGAATCAGATGAGCAAGATCCGCGCAGCAGGCGAAGACATTGCCACCGCCAGCGTGCCTTCGATCAAGGCCCTCGACGAATTCACCCAGTTGACCCTGCGCCTGCGCGTGCTGTCGTATCGGTTGCTGATCAACCGAGAGCCAGACGTCCAGCAAAAAACCATCGAACTGTTCGATTTGCGCAACCGGCAGATCGCCGACGCGCAACGCGCCTACGAGCCGCTGATCGATGGCCCGCAAGAACGCGCGGCTTACGATCAGTACGTGCAGTTGCTGGCGCAGTACCGTCAGCTCGAAGACCGGATGAAGACTCTGTCGCGCAACAATCAGGTCGACGAATTGCGGCAGATGCTCAACACCGATTTGCTCGCCAACTCCGAAGCGGTGAATACCGCCCTCGCGCGTTTGCTGGAGATCAACACCCAACAGATCGCCGAGACCAATCAGGGCGCCACGGATCAGTATTCGATGTCGTTCAATCTGGTGGTGACCCTGTTGGTGATTGCCACCGGCCTGACCTTGCTGTTCGCCTGGCTGTTGACCAGCAGCATCACCAAGCCGATCGCCAAGGCGCTGGATGCAGCGGAAACCATCGCCGAGGGCAACCTGACCCAGCCAATCCACGTGGATGGCACCGACGAAGCCGGACGCCTGCTGGCGGCCATGGCCAAGATGCAGTCGAAGCTGCGCGACACCCTGCAACGGATTTCCGGCTCGGCCACGCAACTGGCCTCCGCCGCCGAAGAGCTGAACAGCGTCACCGACGAAAGCGCCCGTGGCCTGACCCAGCAGAACAACGAAATCGAGCAGGCCGCCACCGCCGTCAACGAGATGACCAGCGCCGTTGAGGAAGTAGCGCGCAACGCGGTCAGCACCTCGGAAGCCTCGAAGAACGCCACCACCTCCGCCGGCGACGGTCGTGATCTGGTGCAGGAAACCGTCAGCGCCATCGAACGCATGAGCGCCGACGTGCAGAGCACCGCGACCCTGATCGGCGATCTGGCCAACGAATCCCGCGACATCGGCAAGGTGCTGGACGTGATTCGCGGCCTGGCCGACCAGACCAACCTGCTGGCGCTCAACGCGGCAATTGAAGCGGCCCGTGCCGGTGAAGCGGGTCGTGGTTTTGCCGTGGTGGCTGATGAGGTCCGTGCCCTGGCCCACCGCACCCAGCAGTCGACCAGCGAAATCGAGCGCATGATCGGCAGCATCCAGAGCGGCACCGAACACGCCGTGGATTCGATGCGCAACAGCACCGAGCGCGCCGAGTCGACCCTGAACATTGCCCGTGGCGCCGGCCTGTCGCTGGACACCATCAACACGGCCATCGTCGAAATCAACGAGCGCAACCTGGTGATCGCCAGCGCCGCTGAAGAGCAGGCGCAAGTGGCGCGGGAAGTGGATCGCAACCTGGTGAACATCCGCGATCTGTCGGTGCAATCGGCGACCGGCGCGAATCAGACCAGTGCGGCGAGTAATGAGCTGTCGCGATTGGCGCTGGATCTGAACAATATGGTTGGGCGGTTCAGCCTCTAACCCTCTGCATTGATCGTTCCCACGCGGAGCGTGGGAACGATCTTGCGCAAAGCTGAAAAAGCTTTTTGACAGCATCACATTTCAACAGGTTAGAATCGCTGGCACGCAGACTGCATGGTCAGTTTGTGCCCGTCTTTCCGCTTCTGGAGTACTGCCTTTGAACGCGACGACCATCAACAGCCTGTTCTTGATCGGCGCGTTGCTGGTAGGCGCAAGTATTCTTGTCAGCTCCCTGTCTTCCCGTCTCGGCATCCCGATTCTGGTGATCATCCTCGCGGTCGGCATGGCTGCCGGGGTCGATGGCGGCGGGATCATTTTCGATAACTACCCGACGGCCTATCTGGTCGGCAACCTCGCGCTGGCAGTGATCCTGCTAGACGGCGGCTTGCGAACCCGGGTGTCCAGTTTCCGCGTGGCCCTGTGGCCGGCCTTGTCGCTGGCGACGGTCGGAGTTCTTATCACCACCGGCCTCACCGGCATGGCCGCCGCCTGGCTGTTCGACCTCAATCTGATTCAAGGCTTGCTGATCGGCGCCATCGTCGGCTCCACGGACGCCGCCGCGGTGTTCTCGTTGCTCGGTGGCAAGGGCCTGAACGAACGGGTGACCGCCAGCCTGGAAATCGAATCCGGCAGCAACGACCCGATGGCGGTGTTCCTCACCGTGACCCTGATCGACATGCTCGCCAGCGGCCAGACCGGCCTGCACTGGAGCCTGCTGACCCATCTGATCCGCGAATTCGGCATCGGTGGTGTGATCGGTCTGGGCGGTGGCTGGCTGATGCTGCAACTGGTCAACCGGATCAACCTCGCCACCGGCCTCTATCCGATTCTGGTGATCGCCGGCGGTCTGGTGGTGTTCGCCCTGACCAACGCCCTGCACGGCAGCGGCTTCCTCGCCGTGTACCTGTGCGGTCTGGTGATCGGCAACCGCCCGGTGCGCAGCCGTCACGGCATCCTGCACATGCTCGACGGCATGGCGTGGCTGGCGCAGATCGGCATGTTCCTGGTGCTGGGGCTGCTGGTCACGCCGCATGATCTGCTGCCGATCGCCCTGCCGGCGCTGGGTCTGGCGCTGTGGATGATTCTGTTCGCTCGGCCGCTGTCGGTGCTGGTCGGGCTGTTGCCCTTCAAGGCTTTCCATGGCCGCGAAAAAGCCTTCATTTCCTGGGTTGGCCTGCGTGGCGCGGTACCGATCATTCTGGCGGTGTTCCCGCTGATGGCCGGACTGCCGAATGCACAGCTGTATTTCAACCTCGCCTTCTTTATCGTGCTGGTGTCGCTGCTGGTGCAGGGCACGAGCCTGCCGTGGGTGGCCAAGCTGCTGAAGGTGACCGTACCGCCGGAGCCGGCGCCGATCTCCCGCGCCGCCCTCGAAGTGCACGTCACCAGCGAGTGGGAACTGTTCGTTTACAAGCTCGGCGCGGAAAAATGGTGCATCGGTTCGCCCCTGCGCGAACTGAAAATGCCCGAAGGCACCCGTATCGCCGCCCTGTTTCGCGGCCAGCAACTGCTCCATCCGTCGGGTAGTACGGTGCTGGAAGTCGATGATTTGCTGTGTGTTATCGGCCATGAACACAACCTTCCGGCCCTCGGAAAACTGTTCAGCCAGGCGCCGCAACGCGGCCTCGATCTGCGCTTCTTCGGCGACTTCGTACTCGAAGGAGACGCCCAGCTCAAAGCGGTTGCCGCCCTGTACGGCCTGCCCGCCGAAGGCATCGATCCGGACATGACCCTGGGCCACTTCATTGCCCAGAAAGTCGGCGGTGCGCCAATCGTTGGCGACCAGGTGGAATGGAACAACACCCACTGGACGGTTGCGGTCATGGACGGGAACAAGATCGCCAAAGTGGGCGTCAGATTCCCCGAAGGAAGTCGCCCGGGCCCCGGGCTCTTCCTCTAAACTGCGTCCACTCTCACTTGCTTGACCGGTCTCTATGCCTACCCTGCGCTCCTTTTTCCTCGCGGCCCTGCTGGGCCTGAGTCTTTCCGTCGGCCCGCTGCAAGCCGCCGAACCACCGTCCAGCGACGCCGTGCAGGCCAGCCTGGACAAGCTCACCGACAGCAAACTGCCCGAGGCCGACAAGAAGGCCCTGCAGACGGTCCTGCAAAACACGCTGAACCAGCTCAACAACCGGCGTGACTACGAGCAGAAGCTGATTGACCTCAAGCAGCAGCTGGCCACTGCGCCGAAGCAGACCATCGAGAATTCGCGCGAACTGACCCGCCTCAAGGCCAGCGCAGTGGTACCGGTAGCGCAGCGCTTTCCCAAGGAAAACATCCAGCAGCTGGAGCAGATGCTCACCGAGCGCTCGACCCAGCAAAGCGATCTGCAGAAAGCCCTGGCCGACGCCAACAGCCTGATCATCACCGCCCAGACGCGTCCCGAGCGCGCCCAGGCCGAGATTTCCAGCAGCCAGACGCGCATCCAGCAGATCAACAACATCCTCAAGACCGGCAAGGACGCCGGCAAAACCGTCAGCGCCGAGCAGCGCGACCTGCTCAACGCCGAGCTGGCCGCCCTGAACGCGCTGATCCCGCTGCGCCGTCAGGAACTGGCCGGCAACAACCAGTTGCAGGATCTGGGCAACAGTCAGCATGACCTGCTCTCGGAAAAGTCCGACCGTCTGGATCGCGAGATCCAGGAACTGCAAACCCTGATCAACCAGAAACGTCTGACCCTGTCGCAGGAAACCGTGACGCAGCAGTCGATCGAGGCCCAAAAGTCCGGCAGCAGCGCCCTGCTCGCCACGGAAAGCGCGGCCAACCTCAAGCTCTCCGACTACCTGCTCAAAAGCACCGACCGTCTCAACGAACTCACCCAGCAGAACCTGCAGACCAAGCAGCAACTGGACAGCGTGACCCAGAGCGACTCGGCCCTCGACGAGCAGATCAACGTGCTCAAGGGCAGCCTGCTGCTGTCGAAGATTCTCTATAAGCAGAAGCAAGCGCTGCCGCGCCTCAAGGTCGACCGCGATCTGGCGGACCAGATCGCCGACATTCGCCTGTACCAGTTCGAAATCAACCAACAGCGCGAACAGCTGAGCAATCCGGCGACTTACGTCGACAACCTGCTGTCCACTCAGCCGCCGGAACAAGTCACACCGCAACTGCGCAAGAGCCTGCTGGAGCTGGCCAACACCCGCGTTGATCTGCTGGAACGGCTAAGCCGCGAACTGAGCGCGATGCTCAACGAATCGATCACCCTGCAACTGAACCAGAAACAACTGCTGAGCACCGCGCAAAGCCTGCGCGCGACCCTCGACGAGCAGATGTTCTGGATCCCGAGCAACAAGCCGCTGGACACCGAATGGATGCGCGGCGTGCCGGAGCGCCTGAAGCGTCAGGTCGACACCTTGCCGCTGGCCTCAAGCTTCAGCGAACTGACCGACGGCCTGACCCAGCGACCGCTGTTGTTCCTGCCGCTGGCGCTGCTGATCGGCGCGTTGCTGTGGCGGCGCAAGCAACTCTATTCGCGCCTGAACAAGGTTCATCAGGACATCGGCCACTTCAAACGTGACAGCCAGTGGCACACGCCGCAGGCGATCCTGATCAATATTCTGCTGGCGATGCCGGTGGCGCTGGGCCTGGCCCTGTGCGGGCTGGCGTTGCAGATCGACGCCCGTGGGCAGAACGCGAACATGGGCGCGGCGCTGCTGCAAATGGCCCAGGCGTGGCTGGTGTTCTACACCGCCTATCGGATCCTCGCGCCGGGCGGTGTGGCCGAGTTGCACTTCCGCTGGGAAAAGCCGCAGGTCGAATTCCTGCAAGGCTGGGTCCGTCGCCTCGGACTGGTGGTCATGGCATTGGTGGCCGTGGTGGCGGTTGCCGAACTGCAACCGGCGGCGCTGGCCGACGATGTACTGGGCATGCCGGTGGTGCTGACCTGCTATGCGCTGATGGCGTGGCTGCTCAGCCGCCTGTTGATCAGCAGCCCGACCCACGAAAACGCCTCGCTGTTTCGCAAGGCCGTGGGCGTGATGTTTACCCTGCTGCCCATCGCGCTGTTCGTCGCCGTGTGCTTCGGCTACTACTACACCGCGCTGAAGCTCAGCGACCGCTTGATCAACACTCTGTACCTGCTGATGTTCTGGTTGGTGATCGAAGCGACTTTCGTCCGAGGTCTGGCGGTCGCGGCACGCCGTCTGGCCTACCAGCGCGCCCTGGCCAAACGTCAGGCAGCGAAGGAAGCCGGCGACGGCGAAGCGGTGATCGAAGAGCCAACCCTGGACATCGAAAAGGTCAACGAACAGTCCCTGCGCCTGATCCGTCTGGCACTGCTCGGCGGCTTCATCGCCGCGCTGTACTGGGTCTGGGCCGACCTGATCACGGTGTTCTCGTACCTCGACAACATCACCCTCTACGAATACACCAGCGGCACCGGCGCCAACATGAGCATGGTGCCGATCAGCATCGGCGACATGCTCGGCGCGCTGATCATCATCGGCATCACCTTTGCCCTCGCCCGCAACTTGCCGGGCCTGCTTGAAGTGTTCGTACTGTCGAAACTCAATCTGGCCCAGGGCAGTGCCTACGCGACCACGACGCTGCTGTCGTACGTGATCGCCGGGGTCGGTTTCGTCTCGACCCTGTCGACCCTCGGCGTGAGCTGGGACAAGTTGCAATGGCTGGTGGCGGCGCTGTCGGTGGGCCTCGGTTTCGGCATGCAGGAGATCTTCGCGAACTTCATCTCCGGCATCATGATCCTGTTCGAACGCCCGGTGCGGATCGGCGACACCATCACCATCGGCAACCTGTCGGGCACGGTGAGCAAGATCCGCATCCGCGCCACGACCATCACCGACTTCGACCGCAAGGACATCATCGTCCCGAACAAGACGTTCATCACCGGGCAACTGATCAACTGGTCGCTGACCGACACCATCACCCGGGTGACCCTGAAACTGGGCGTCGATTACGGTTCGGATCTGGATCTGGTCAAGGAACTGCTGCTCAAGGCCGCCCGGGAAAACCCGCGCGTGCTCAAGGAACCCGAGCCGCATGTGTACTTCCTCAATTTCGGCGAAAGCACCCTCGACCACGAACTGCGCATGCATGTGCGTGATCTCGGCGACCGCAACCCGGTACTCGACGAGGTCAACCGCTTCATCAACCGTGAGTTCAAGAAGCAGCACATCAACATCTCGTTCCGCCAGATGGAGGTTTACCTGAAGAACCTTCATGGCCAGGAATACAAGATGGTGCCGATCGAGCCGGAAACCAAAACCATCGTGCCGGTCAGCGACGACCAGAAACCGTTGCAGGAACCGCCGCCGGCCAAACTCGACTAACCCGGCTAATCCCAGCAGAATGCTCGGACATTCTGCTGGAGCCGGTCCTTGAAAGCCCTCGACGAACTGACCTTCGACAACCGCTTCGCCCGCCTGGGCGATGCGTTCTCGGCCCATGTGCTGCCCGAACCGATCGACAATCCGCGACTGGTGGTGGCCAGCCCTGCGGCCCTGGCGCTGCTGGATCTCGACCCGGCGGTGGCCGACACCCAGGAATTTGCCGAGCTGTTTGGCGGCCACAAGCTGTGGGCCGATGCCGAGCCGCGGGCGATGGTCTATTCCGGGCATCAGTTCGGCGGTTACACCCCGCAACTGGGCGACGGTCGTGGGTTGTTGCTGGGCGAGGTCTACAACGCGGCCGGCGAACATTGGGACTTGCATCTGAAGGGCGCCGGGCAGACGCCGTTCTCACGCATGGGCGACGGTCGCGCGGTGCTGCGTTCGTCGATCCGCGAGTTTCTCGCCTCCGAAGCGCTGCATGCGCTGAACATCCCGTCTTCACGCGCCGCCTGCGTGATCGGCTCCGACACCCCGGTCTGGCGTGAGAAACAGGAACGCGCCGCGATGGTGCTGCGCCTGGCGCCGAGCCACATCCGTTTCGGCCACTTCGAATACTTTTATTACACCAAGCGTCCCGAACAGCAGAAGCAGCTCGGCGAACACGTGTTGGCGATGCACTACCCCGAATGCCTGGAACAGCCGGAACCGTATCTGGCAAT
>Ga0207681_10000346_pt1 | contig 33215 bp, 28 predicted proteins | sample KBSS53metaG_FD_184324 | JGI IMG/M metagenome (GOLD analysis project Ga0207681, IMG submission 184324) | Switchgrass rhizosphere microbial communities from Kellogg Biological Station, Michigan, USA - KBS S5-3 metaG (SPAdes) (version 2) | ecosystem: Host-associated > Plants > Roots > Rhizosphere... | reverse complement strand
AGTGACCAATGCCGGCATTCACGGTCTTATCTCTAATGTGAAGGAGACGACCGTGATCGTAAAAGTGGCTGACAACGTAAAGGTCGAAATGGAGAAATCGGCAATTGCAACGGTGATTCAGTGAAAGATTCCTTGATCCATTCCATTAACGCTCAGGGCATGCTCCCGCTCGAAATCACAAAAGTATGACTCCCGCGCTGACATTTTGTGTCGGACTCGCAACGCTCGTTCTTTTCGGATGGTACTTTGCCACCGATCAAGGTCCGCGGAAGCGCCTGCTTGCCACGGCGTTGATGCTTTTGCTGGTTACGTTCAGCATCGTCACAATCTGGCCGCCGCAGAAAAAGATCGCTCTCGGCCTAGACATTCAAGGCGGCACCTCCTTTCTCATCCGGCTGAAGGGCGGCGACAAGGAAGTAAGCAAGGGCATGCTCGACCAGGCAGTCGAAGTCATTCGCAAACGGGTTGACTACTTTGGTGCGAGCGAACCGATTATCAGTCCGGTTGGGAACGATCGCATTCTTGTGCAAATTCCCGGGCTTGACGTGGCCAAGATTCAAGAAGCGCGCGACCAACTCTCGCGTGTCGCAAAACTCGAGTTTCGTCTGGTTTATCGTGACAACGGTGAACGGCTGAAAGCGATCGACGACGGCAAGGAAGTGATTCCACCGGATTACCGCATTGAAACTTATAAAATGGGTTCGGAAGGCGCGCCGATGAAGAATGAGTTCGGTGAAACCGTTGCGGGTACCCAAGGCAAGCCCAGAGAAGAACGATTGCTTGTAAAAAAGAAAGCCGACCTTACCGGGGATCGCGTTTCGGCATCGAATGCTTACTACGGCAACGAGGGTTGGACTGTGCAGTTGAAGTTCGATAGTGAAGGCGCCAAGAAATTCGGCCAGATCACCGAACAATACAAAGGCTATCGATTTGCGATTGTCCTCGATGGCGCGATTCAATCCGCGCCGGTGATTCGCGATGCCATCTATGGGGGCGACGCCGTCATCACCGGAAGCTTTACCGAGGAGGAGGCGCGTGGGCTTGCCAGCGTGCTTGAGAACCCTTTGCAAACCCCGGTTAGCATCGAAGAAGAACGCAGCGTCTCGCCCACACTTGGGATGGATTCGATTCGCGCCAGCATTCTCGCCGGCTTGGTTGGACTCGCTATCACGCTCGTCTGCGTAGCGCTTTACTACAAAATTCCCGGTCTCATCGCGAATCTCGCACTAATCATCAACCTCATTCTGCTCATGGGTGCGCTGACGATGTTTCACTTCGTCCTCACTCTACCGGGAATTGCCGGCATTATTCTGACGATCGGTCTCTCCGTAGACGCGAACGTGCTGATTTACGAACGATTGCGCGAAGAAATGGCTCTCGGAAAATCGCTCAAGGTGGCGGTAAAAACAGCCTACCAGAAAGCTTTTAGCTCCATCTTTGACGCCAATGTGACGACTTTGATAACAGCGGCGATCCTGTTTTGGAAAGCAAGCGGCCCGGTGAAAGGCTTCGCCATTGCGCTTACGCTCGGCATTTTAGCCTCATTATTCACTGCCCTCATCGTCGGCCGGAATTTTCTCGGTTGGTTTGTCGATACGGGACGTTTGAAGCGCATCTCGATGCTGCAATTGTTTTCGGCGCAGCACATTAATTTCCTCGGCAAAGGTTTTATTGCCTGCATGTGCTCGCTCGCGCTCGTCCTAGCCGGCGCGACGGCCTTTTACATTCGAGGCGAGAGAAATTTCGGCGTCGATTTCCGCGGCGGTGATTTGGTGACGATGAGTGCTCCAAACAAGATTGATATCGGACAGGTTCGTGACGCGCTGAAGACGATCGGGTTTGGTGACGCATCAATTCAGGAGTCGTCGCAGGTCGGCAAGAGTTACATCACCGTACGCACGCCGCTGAACACGAGTGACAAAGTGGAAAAAGAGATCATGCAGTCGATGCCGAATACTGGCTTTAAAGTGGAAGGGTCGGAGAGAGTCGGTGCCCTCGTAGGTGGTGAACTGGCCAAAAACTCGCTGATAGCGCTCGGCCTCGGCATTTTGGGCATTTTAATCTTCGTAACCTTCCGCTTTGAGCTTTCCTTTGCGGTCGGGGCGATTGTCGCGCTCTTGCACGACGTGCTGATGACGGTCGGCATGTTTTCGCTCTTCGGCCGCGAGCTGACTCTAACAATGGTGGGTGCCGTGCTGACGATTGCCGGCTATTCCATCAACGACACCATCGTCGTTTACGACCGAATCCGGGAGGGCCTGGCCAGCGGACGTCGCGGTACGGTCGAAGAAATCATGAACGAAAGCATCAATCAGACATTGAGCCGCACAATTCTTACCAGCACGGTAACGCTTATTCCGATTCTGTGTCTCTTTTTCTTTGGTGGCCCGGTGCTGCGCGACTTTTCCCTTGCCATTATCATCGGTGTCGTAGTCGGAACTTATTCCTCGATCTTTATCGCTTCACCCATCGTTCTCTGGTGGACTCGCGCCCGCGGTGGCGCGAGCGTTCTGCGGCGGGAAATCACTCAACAAGCGAGCACGGCAAATCCACTTGCCCAACGGTAGGCATTTTTCTTTTCTGTAGTGACTGGCCGGAGGCGGAACGGCCGTATCGCGCATTGGGTTATCCGATTCTACCCGCCCTCTACATCGTACGCGCCGCGGCAATAATGCTGGTCCTGCTCGCCTACCGAGCACAAATACCATGGCCAGGCTTGGTGATCTTACTGACCGGTGTGCCGATTTATTTTTTCTGGAAATTTTTTGGGAAAGAATCACCGGCACCTTGACTTGTCCCGGCGATGCCGATTAGCACAGTCAGAGGAAACCTTCGCCCATGAATTTACTTCGACGAAAGAGCGTCACCCAACTTCAAACTGAGGCACTGACGGACTTCCGGCTTAAACGGGCGCTCGGCCCGACCAACCTGATGGCGCTCGGCATAGGCGCGATCATTGGCACCGGCATCTTCGTGCTCACCGGCACTGTGGCGGCGCAGAACGCAGGACCTGCGGTGATTTTGTCGTTCGTACTGGCAGGCGTCGCCTCGATTTTCGCGGCGCTGTGCTACAGCGAGTTTGCCTCGCTGGTGCCGATGGCCGGGAGCGCGTACACTTACGGCTATGCTACGCTCGGCGAGTTGTTCGCGTGGATTATCGGTTGGGACTTGATTTTGGAATACGCTCTGGGCGCGGTCACGGTTTCTATCGGTTGGTCGGGCTATGTCGTCTCTTTTTTGCATGACATCGGCATTCACATCCCCGGGCAGTTGTCGGCAGCGCGCGGAACGCTGGTTCCGCTGGCAGATGGAACGCGCGTGACGGCGATCTTTAATCTTCCGGCTGTCATCATCATCGGCATTGTTACTCTTCTGCTTGTAATCGGCATCAAAGAATCTGCGAACACAAACAACGTGATCGTAATCATCAAGGTGGCGGTCGTGCTGCTGTTCATCTTTGGCGCAGCTTACGCAGTGAACCCCGGCAACTGGCATCCATTTATCCCGCCGAGCACAGGCGTGCGCGGCCAGTTCGGCTGGAGCGGCGTCATGCAAGGCGCGGGGATTGTCTTTTTTGCCTACATCGGTTTCGACGCTGTTAGCACGGCAGCGCAGGAAGCGAAAAATCCGCAGCGTGACATGCCGATTGGCATTATTGGCTCGCTCTTGATTTGCACAGTGCTTTACATTGTCGTCTCTGCTGTTGCCACTGGCGTGATGTCGTACCGCGACCTAAACGTGCCCGATCCGATCGCGGTCGCTGCGGATCACGCGGGGCTAAGTTGGATGGCTTCGCTGATCAAGCTCGGCGCAATCGCAGGCCTCAGCTCGGTCATTCTGGTGATGCTGCTGGGCCAGTCGCGAATTTTTTGGACAATGGCCGACGACGGTTTGCTTCCAGAGTTTGTCAGCAGGGTGCATCCAAAGTTTCGTACGCCATGGATCACGACAATCGTGACAGGTGTCATAGTGGCATTTTTCGCAGCAATCTTGCCGATCCGTGATGCCGCCAGCCTCGTCTCAATTGGCACGCTGCTGGCGTTCGTAATCGTCTCGATTGGCGTACTGGTGTTGCGGCTGCGCGAGCCGGAGTTGCGGCGCAGATTTACCACACCGGCAGTATGGTTCGTTGCGCCTATGGGCGCGCTGTCGGCTCTTTACCTAATGGTTTCCTTGCCGTGGCGAACATGGGAACGGCTCATAATCTGGTTCGTCATCGGCCTGCTCGTTTATTTTTTCTATGGCGTCAGCCGCAGCAAACTCGCTCAGTCGCGCGCGTTTAGAGAAACACATTAGCGTAGCGACAGCGCAAAGGAAGCGTTGGGCAAAGAACTCGCAATCGAAGCCAACTTGAACTGCGCGATTCGCATTGCCGCAAACGAACGAGCATGACCACTCCCGGCGTTCTAGATCGAAGACGCGGACTGTGAAACGGGGAATACCAGCGGGTTTCAGAGCCGCGGCTGCAAATCAGCACCGCCGGGCGGCGGCGTTTTCGGGAGATTTGACGCCGTCGCCGGGCCCGAGTAGGCTCCGCCTCACCGGTCAAGCAACCCGTCTTTCAAACCCAGGAGTGATTATCGATGCCAGAAGTGATCGTTCGCAAAGGTGAACCCGTCGATCGCGCGTTAAAGCGGCTGAAGAACAAGCTGGATGCCGAGGGTATTCTCGAGGAGGTTCGCCGTTTGCGCGCCTTCGAGACGCCTTCACAAAAGCATCGCCGCAAAGCGAAAGCCAACGCCAAGCGCGGTCGAACGAAGTTCCGTTTCAACCCGTCCTGATAATTTCAGATTGCTAACACCGAATTCTTCGTGTGCTCGCGACCTGATGTCAGAGTTGCGGATTGCGAAATCGGCTACGTCTTAACTCTCTTTTCTTGCATCTCTGGCAGCGTAAAAGTTGCAAATTGCATGAACCAGTCCCTCGATATCGTGCCGCCGCGCTTCGATATCTATTGTTAAGCCGTGATCACGCGCGGTCTTTGACGTGATGGGACCTATGCTGGCGACGCGCATTCCTTTCGGCCATGGTAGCCCCAGAGCGAGGAAATTTTCCACCGTCGAGGAGCTGGTAAACGTAATCAGCTCGGCTCCTTCCTCGGCTAATCGTCGGCGCGCGCCGGTAGTGTCACGCGTTTCCGGCACCGTCCGGTAAGCGAACGCTTCGTCCACAATCGCTCCCAAGCCCGAGAGTTCTTTGGGAAGCACATCCCGTGTCTTTTCTGCGCGCACCAGGAGGATCCGCAAATTTTCGACGCTGCCTACCTTTTGAAACTCCTTTACTACCGCTTCCGCCACGAAATCTTCCGGCTGAAGATCGACGTGAAGATGAAAGTCTTTCACCCGCTGCGCTGTAGCAGGGCCGATCGCTGCGATCCGCGCACCGCCGATCTCACGAGCGTCGTCGTAGAGTTTGAAAAAGATCTCGAAAAAGGCGTCCACGCCATTCGCGCTCGTAAAGACGATCCAGTCGTAAAGATGCGCGTCCTGCACAAGCTCTGCGAACGCACGTAAATCGCTGGGTGGCTCGATCCGAATCGTGGGTAATTCGATGACCTGAGCGCCGAGAGTACGCAGTTTGTTACTTAACGCACTCGCCTGTTTTCTTGTTCGTGTAATCACGATCCGTTTCCCTGAAAGCTGCCGGTTTTCATACCAGTTGAGGCTTTCACGCAGCGCGACAACTTCCCCGAATACTGCAACTGCGGGCGCTGCAAAACCGCTGGTAACAGCTCGCTGGGCAATATCCCCTACGGTTCCGATGAGCGTTTCCTGGCGCCCGGTTGTTGCCCACCGCACAAGCGCCACCGGCAAATCCTCGCGCACACCGTGCGTGAGCATTTCGCGTGTGATCGCTCCGAGACGCTCCAGACCCATTAACATCACTTGGGTGCCGCCAAGTTTTGCCAGCGCCGCGTAGTCGATCGCGCTTTCGGTCTTGGCCGGGTCCTCGTGCCCTGTAAAAAACGTGACGTGTGAATTTTCGGCGCGATGCGTTACGGGAATTCCCGCGTAGGCCGGCCCGGCGATGGCCGAGGTGATTCCCGGCACAATCTCAAATTTGATTCCCGCATCAACGATCGCCTTTGCTTCCTCTGCGCCTCGACCAAAAACAAATGGGTCACCGCCCTTCAGGCGGACAACTTCTTTTCCTTCCCGCGCTCTCTCGAGTAGTAACGCGTTAATTTCCTGCTGGCTCGGCGAGGGTTCGCCCGGCTCTTTGCCGGCATAAATAATCTCCGCATCGTCGCGCGCCCAACTGAGCATCTCCGGGTTTGCCAGGTGATCGTAAACGATCACATCTGCGCTCTCGATGCATTCCTTTGCTCGCAACGTAGCCAAGCCAAGGTCGCCCGGCCCCGCGCCGACCAAATAAACTCTCCCACTCTTGGTCTTGCTTTTACTCTCCATTGATCCGCTTCAATAACCGCGCAGCGAGAACCTCGCCATCTTCGAACTCGCCTTCAACCTCGGCTTCACGCGGCGCGCCCAAGCCCTGGCCAAATAGCTGCCCGCGTAATTTCATCGTTTGGTTTTTTACGGTCGCCAGCACTCCTACCGGCGAATTGCAGTCACCGTGCAACAAACGCAGGAATTCTCGCTCCGCCCGCAAGCAGAGCAATGTCTCGCAATCATTCACAAGACCCACAATTGCTCGCACTCTGTCATCGCCTGCCCGAATTTGCATCGCAATGATCCCCTGTCCGCCTGCCGACAGAAAAATTTCGCGGGGAAGCAGTTCGAGAAAGAATTTCCGGTTTTCAAAGTTGATTTCGCTTTGTGTTGGCGATAGCCCAAGGCGCTCGAGGCCAGCGCCGGCCAGCACGATTGCATCCCAATCGTTCTCCGCGAGTTTGCGCAGCCGCGTCGGCACGTTGCCGCGAAGCTCGACAATCTTTAGATTTGGCCGTTTCCATAAGAGCTGGTGTTTCCTCCGCACGCTGCCGGTGGCGATCGTCGCGCCGTCCCGAAGCGCAGCCAAACCGCCTGGGTGCCTGGAAACCAAAACATCATCCGTCAGTGCGCGTGGGAGGGCCGCTGCGATCTCTACGTCTCCGCTCATTTCACTGGGCAGGTCTTTTGCGCTGTGGACGGCAACATCTACATCGCTACCAAGAAGCGCTCGCTCAATTTCTGCCGTGAACAATCCTTTTCTCCCGTGGCGCGAATCCACCGCCGCGGATTTGCCTTGTGGCGGATTTGCAGTCTGCGGGCCTTGATGGTCGGCAATCTGAGAAACCGCGCCACCTTTGTCCCCCTTCGTCACTATGATTTTGGTTTCCACCTTCGAGTCAGGACGCGCCGCTTGAATGGCTTTTTCAACCAACCGGGCTTGCGCGCGTGCGAGCTCGCTCCCACGCGTGCCAAGGACGATTTTCTCAGCCATCGCGCAATGTAGCTCCTTTAAGGGGAAGCTGGCAGCTTCCTTACAGCTCGGAGGCGCGCAGGGGACTATCTGCGACCGAAGTATGTTCGGCAGCTGGCGCGACGCGATTCAATCCACGTGCACTCGCAGCGACAAAGTCCTCGACATGTTCGGCGATGATTGCTTCCGCCGCCGCGATTTGCTGGCGTCTGAGGGCGAGCGATTGATCTGCCACCGATTGCAAAGCGTCGATGTCGTAAAGATAGACACCCTCCATTTCATTTACGTAAGGATCGACGTCACGCGGGACAGCAATGTCGATAATGAAAAGTGGACGATCGATACGACCGCGCAACATCGGCGCTAGATTTTCGGATGTCAGCAACGGTGCTTCGGAAGATGTGGACGTGATCAAGATGTCGATCTCCCGACATTGCGCCCGCCACTTATCGAACGGAAGGGCGCGCCCGCCAACAAGCCGTGCGAGTTCATGCGCGCGATCGCTCGAACGATTACTCACGCGAAGATCTTTGACGCCACGCGAGGCGAGCGCCCGCGCGGTGCGCTCGCTCGTCTCGCCCGCTCCAAGCACAAGGACTTTGCAATTGCCGAGGTGCCCGAAAATCCTTTGCGCAAGATCGATGGCAACCGATCCAACTGAGACCAAGCCGCGCGTGATGTCGGTGTGAGTGCGCACCTGTTTCGCCACGCGAAAAGCGCGCTGGAACAGACGATGCAAATATCGGCCAGCCGTGCGCGACGAGCGCGCTGCTTCGTAGGCCTTTTTCGCCTGGCCAAGAATCTCACTCTCGCCCACCACCATCGAATCGAGACCCGAGGCGACGCGAAAGAGATGCTGCACGCACTTTTCGCCTTCGTAACGGTAGAATGCCGGCGCATATTCGCGGGGATCCTTCTCGATCTCCCGCGCCAGGCAGCGCGCGATTTCATCGGTCGAGATCCGCCTGTCCGAAGCCCCATAAACTTCCACCCGGTTGCAGGTGGTGAGCAATAAAGCTTCCGCGCACCCAGCATTGCGCAAAATGCATTGGGTCTCGGCATGACCGGCGAAACGCTCTCGCGTTTCTACGTTTGCGGTGTGATGGCTCAAGCCGACGCAGAAAAGAGTCATGGCAACGACTGACTTTGGGCCGAGAAACTGATTCCCCAGAGAAGCGTCAGGGCGGCGGTAAAACCGAGAATGCAAAGCGTGGCCACGCGTTTGGGCGCCAGCCGGCGAAGGTGGCGGCCTTGCAAGATAGCGGCATAGAGTAGCCAGACTCCGACAGCGGCCACCAGTTGGACCCGGGGCAAGGGTCCCCCCGTAAAAAACCCGCTCACGAGTCCAAGGGTGTAAAGCACGAATCCCCACCAAAGGAGCCGTGTGATCGCCGCGAACAGATCAGTTAGCGGCGGTAAATGGTAAAAAATGGAACGCAGTTGATGCGTCTTAAGCTGGCGCTCCTGCACGAGATACATCACGCCTGCAATACAAGCGAGCCCGAACGCGCCGTAGGCGACGAGCGATATCGACGCATGAAATTCCAGCCACGAGTTCGGTGGCGTCTTGACCGGGTGCCGCACATCAATCGGTGCGATCAAGGCAAACGCTTGCAGTAGAAAAACGAGCGGCGCGGTGAACGCACCCATGAGCGAAAGCCGATAAGCCGGCCCGACCAGCATGTAGATGAGCGCAATCGACCAGGCGAGGAAGATGAACACCTCAAACAAGTTCGTCAGCGGGCAGCGGCCGAGGGCATGGCCGCGGACGGACAAAAATGCCGTTTGAAAAATGAACCCAAGCCCGATCGCAAGAAAACTAAACCGGCTCGGCTGAAAAGTCTTCGCGCGCAAAGAACGGGCTGTCCGCACGATTGCAGCGAGAAAACAAAGCGTCGAGACGATGAGCAGATATCGATCCACTGGAGGCGCCAAGCTAAAATCGTCGCCCGCTGTTGGCAATCGAGTGTTTGCGGCGACGCGGCAGCAAATCGCTGGAACTGTCCGCCAAGATAACCGGCGTTGACGTTTTAGAGCAGGTCGCTAGCGTCGCACCGATGAATTCAGCAATAATGGATAGATTGCGCGCAGGGGTCCGCGACGTTCCTGATTTTCCGAAAACGGGGATCGTTTTCAAAGACATTACGCCGCTCTTGAGCGATCACGTACTATTTCGCGCATCGATCGATCTGTTCCTGGAGCGCTGCCGCGGGAAAGAGATCGACAAAATCGTCGGGATCGACGCACGCGGATTTCTTTTCGGATCAGCGGTCGCCTATGAACTTGGCGTCGGCTTTGTTCCGATCCGCAAGCGCGGAAAATTGCCTTACAAAACCGAGATCGCTAAGTACTCACTCGAGTACGGCCAAGCGGAAATGGAGATGCATATCGATGCCATGATAGAGGGGGAACGAGTAATATTGGTGGACGATTTGCTCGCTACCGGTGGAACTTCTGCTGCGGCAGCCAGGCTTATTCGTAAAGTCGGTGGACGCCTTCTCGAGGCACAGTTCTTAATTGAGCTGGAATTTCTGAATGGCCGCAAACAACTCGATCCGACGCCGGTAATATCCTTTCTAAGATATTAACCTGTAACGGCGCTTGGCCTGCCGCGTTGTAAGGTTGCGGAGAGGGATCTGGCGTATAAGCGCAAAAGATTTTGCTTCGCTGGGGCCAGCTTATATGCTTCCGCGAAAGTGCCGATTCGTTTCCCAAAAAGAAGCCGACGCAATGTCATTCGCCAGGTGTCCGGCGATGGCGCCACTGCCAAACGCTCCACGCGTGTCCGGTTGCGCCCGCGAGCCGACTGGCACAAACGCAATTTTCTCACCAGCGTTCTTATTCCTTCGCTTTTCATCAAACGCTCCGGCGGTTACGCGCCGCCGCAATTTCCGAAAATCCGCGAAGGCGAAATTTGCATCACGTGGATCGGACATGCCTCGTTTCTCGTCCAGACCCACGAACTCAACATATTGATCGATCCGATCTGGTCGAAGTGGCTCAAGGTGATCAAAAGACTGAAGCGACCAGGCTTCGAAATTCATCATTTGCCGTCGATTGATCTGGTCCTCGTCACCCACGCTCACTTCGACCATCTCGACCGGCGCACGTTGCGGCGCGTTGCGGCGGATCAACCGATCGTCGTGCCCATCGGCGTGGGGAATTTGGTGCACAAGCTCGGTTTTCACATCGTGCACGAGCTCGATTACTGGCAGACGGTGGAATCGGGGCCACTGAAAATTTCACTTACGCCCTGCCATCACTGGGGCGCGCGGTTTCTTGCCGATTCGCATCGCGATTTTGGCGGATTTGTCATCGCGGTGAACGGCCGCACGATTTTTCATTGCGGCGATAGCGCTTATTTTCCCGGGTTCAAGGAAATCGGCGACCGCTATAACATCGAGGTGGCGCTGCTTCCGATTGGCGCTTATGAAGCGCCGACTGGCCGCGAAGTCCATATGAATCCGGAAGAGGCGGTGAAAGCTTTCCTGGAACTTCGCGCGCAAACATTGATCCCGATGCATTACGGAACATTTCGTCTCGGCTTCGAACCGCTTCACGAGCCTCCGCAGCGATTGCTTGCATCCGCTCGCGCTCATGGAATCGAGGAAAAAGTCCTGGTGATGACCGAGGGCAAACCAGTTGTACTTTGAAGAAGAAAACGCCGAACGCCCAACGTCGAACGCCGAATATTGAATTCAGAAACTGGCGTGTTGCTGAACTTCCTAACGGAGAGTATGACTCCAAGCGCAAGCCCGCGTACGACCTCGAAGATCGGCTGCTGGAGTTCGCCGCAAATATCGTCGAACTCACCGGGTCATTGCCAAATACTCGAGCTGGAAATCACATCGCCGGACAACTCTTGCGGTGCGGCACATCGTCTCTTTCCAATCACGGAGAAGTCGAAGCGGCAGAATCCCGAAGAGATTTTCTTCACAAACTGCGAATCTGTCTCAAAGAATTGCGCGAGGCAAAACGATGGTTGCGACTCGTAGGTCGAGTGAAAAACCTTGGATCACCTGCGAACTTCGTAACCTGCTTGAATGAAGTCGAAGAGCTGATTCGGATTTTCGTGGCCAGTATCAGGACGGCTGAAAAGAATGCCAGATCATGCGCAGCTCTCCTGAGTTCGACGTTGGGCGTTGGGCGTTGAACGTTCGGCGTTTTCTTTCTTAGATGTCCGCTCCGAGCTCCCCGCGTTCGGAAATTCTCGGCGCAATCGGTGCGGGCCTGATTGTCGTTTTCTTTTGCCTCATCCTGCTCTGGCATGATCCGCTCGTTTTTTGGAATGACGATTATGAATTGTCGGTCCTGCCGGTGTTCGCCGATGTGGCCCGCTCCTGGTCTGAAGGCCACTGGCCCATCTTAAGTCCGTATTCCTGGGTCTGCGGCAATCTCGCCGGCGAATTTCAATACGGCACGTTCTCGGTGTTTGTGAACGCAGCTGTCATTCTCATTTGGAAATTTCCGCTGACCTTTCCCCAGCAAGCAGCCGCTCTTTCCATCACGCACCTATTTGTTCTGGCAATCGGCGCATTTTTACTCGCCCGTGATCGCCGGTTTTCAGTGCCGTTGTCGATCTTTGTTGCGCTAGTCGCTTCGTTGAACGGCTGGATTATTTGCTGGGGCGCCACCGATTGGTTCGGCGCGCTTGGCGCCTTTACCTGGCTGCCCTGGGCATGGTGGGGAGCAGAGCGCGCATTAGGTCGACAAAGGACAAAATGGCGGTTTGTCTGGCCGGCACCGTTCGTGTACCTGCTTGTCACCGGCGGATTTCCCTACACGGTTTTGATGTTGCTGCTCTTGATCGCGTGGCTCTCGATCAAGTCTCTAGTCGAAACTCGCAAGATCTTTTCAATCTTGCCGATGCTCCTCGGCGTCGCGCTCGGCTTCGGGCTTTCCGCGCCCGCATGGCTGGCGCTTCTCGAGTTGGTTCAGGGTTCAGCACGCGAATCGCAGCCAGCAGCAGCACATTGGCAATGGATCGTGCCTTGGCGGGCTCTGCCCGGATTTATCGTTCCGGGCTGGACGGTCAACTGGATCGGTTTCTCCTCGCGTCTAATGCCGCACACAGCCATCGAACTGGCTTGTGGCTTGGTTGCTCCTGCGGCGCTAGTCGCTGGATTCCTGTGGCGTCCGTGTTTGCTCATTCGGCGCCTCAGATGGGAGCTGATCTTGCTCTTGCTCGTACTCTTGCTCTGCATGCTTCCAACGGCTGGTCTTTTCCGATGGAGCTTTCGCTGGTTGCCGTTCTTCCATTTAATCCTTGCGATTTGCGCGGCCGACGTGCTGAGCGTGAGACCAAGTTCACCGACTGCTTCTATGTCGGTCCTTTTGCTGATCGCTGTAACCATCGCCATGTCGATGCTCGGCACGAGCGGCAATTATGGCGTTGCGCTCATGCTAATCTATTTTGAGATCGCCGTTGTCTGGGTAGTCGGTGAATGGTTTTTCTCGGGCATTGAATTTCACAAATGGGCACCTGCTTTCGCGACTTTTGGACTATTGCTTGCGACCTATCTCTGCATTCCAACAAACTGCGGCGTTCCGAAATACAATTTTTCTCAAGACCTGCTTAAACCATTGCCGCTGGATCCACAGCGCCTTTATCTCGGCATTTACCCGTGGATGGAGCTTTCATATTGGGTGGCAAACAAACCACAGCCGGTCGGTCAAGTTCTGCGCCCCGGAAGCACACCGATGTGGGCCGGATTGCGTTTCGTCAACGGTTACAGTCCGATCCGCGCGGCTGGCGTAGCGCGCGAATTCGCAACCACGACTCACGGTGAGATTAACCCGACAACGGGAGATTCCCTGCTCAATTACCAGGCTGGCCCAGACGGCGAACTGAGGTTGTTGGGTGTGGATGGGATCGTCGTTGCTCGAGAGTTGGATCTCTCTCCTCAGCCCGAGTCTGAGTGGGAGCTCGTGGTTTCAGCAGACGAAGGAAACGTTTTCCATCGTCGAAGTGCGCCATTAGCCCGGGTGCGTTCGGTCACTTCAATCGATTCGCGGCCTGACGAGCAATTCGCCCCAGCGACAATTTCACGAATCAATGACTCGCGAAATCGGGTGGAGGCAGATATTGATGTGCCGGCCGGCGCTCAGCCCGCCCTGCTGAGTTTTTCGCGCCCCTATTTCCCCGGATATCAAGCGCGACTGGGAAATCAGAAGCTCGCAGTCAGTTCTTATCGCGGATTATTTCCAATCGTAGAAGTTCCACCCGGGTTTCATGGAAGGGTTAACCTGATTTACCGGCCAGCCTGGTTGATTTGGGGAGGCAGCGTAGCCATCGCTTGCGCTCTGGTGGTAATGCTTGGCTTTTGCGCTGCGATTTACGAGCGCAGACAGCGTCGCTAAAGAAGAATCTAGCTTTCCTGTTTAGAAGCTTTTGAGCTTCTGTCGTCCGCCGCGGTCGCCTGATCGCTACCGGCACCGATCGATTCCAGGATGATCCCGAGGCAACGGTAGATCAAATCGAGATCGGTCATGCTGGAATATCTGGTTTTGCCTTCACGTGGCATGAAATAGGCGCGATAGATATGGTCCACATCGCTGTCACGGCAGTAGGTGTTCAACAGCCAAAGATTTTCGTCACGAAAAGATTCCTCGATCCGGGCTTCGTCTACCGGTGAGAGCATCTGAATGTTTGTCGCCTGAAACTTCGTTGGCAGGGCGCGCACCAGTCCCTTCATCAATTTGTTGTCATGAACACCGGAAAAGAGATGTGGATTTTTCGAGAGCACATGGAGAACAGAAAAATCGAGACTGGGATTTCGAGGCTCCTTTGCGATTTCGTACGTATCCGAAGGCAGTCCAGCTAACTGGAAAAAATCCTGAGCCGGATTCCCACCGATCAGCAGCTCTGGAATAAGAAATCGGACATGGACGCTGGCGGCAGGCAACACGCTTTTCCAAGTCTCGATACTCAGTTTGAACGGCGGTCTGCGTACCTGGATGCAATGAGAAACAAAGTCACTCAGCGAGATCCCTTTTTTCAGGCCCCATTGCTTCCACGCCGATGGAATCCATTCAAGCTGCGGCCGCAGATAGAATATCAAAGAGACTTCCAACCGACTGTCGAGACCGGCGAACAACGGAGCCATTTCCGGCCTCGACAGGTTCTCTGCGCTCAGGATCGCGATCCGATCTCCGTTAACCACCCTCAGAGATGCAATCTCGTCACTAAGCCTTTGCGCCAGAGGTTCGCCTTTCTCCTTGGCCTGTTCAAGGAACCAGAGTGGCACACCCAGATCGGCAGAGGTCTGGGCAACCCTCAATTCTTTGCCGAAAAGGAAAACACCATCTTTTTGCAACCTGCCAAAATTATGAATAAGCGCCGCCTGAATGCTGGTGCTCCCGCACTTTGGGAATCCTGCATGAATTATGATCCGTTGGGTCACGCTGCCGGGCCTCCTTATTCCGTACCTTGATCCATTAGTTCAATCAGGATTGTCAGGCACAGCTCGGACGCAACCTAAAGAATTGTAGGGCATGCGCTTCGCTTGCCCGATCATAGACTTGGGAAGCCCTAATCCGAGTAGTCTGGTTTTATGTCAAAAAGGCAGGATGGGTGCCGAAATAGATAGGACTCGACACAAACGCCCTATAGTTTTTTCGGGTCTTCGAGGAGCTCGATCACGCGTTTGAGCAGCCGACCTGCGCCGCCGCCGTCGATGCTGCGATGATCGAAACTCAATGTAATTTGCGCTTCGGTCTTGGGAACAAACTCCTTCTTTGCTTCATCCCACGAGGGAACTTTCTTTCCCACGCCGAGACCGAGCAACAATGTCTGATCGGGTAGCGGGATCGGCGTGCCCCATTCCATTCCAAACGTTCCGAAGTTCGAAACGGTGGCGATGCCGCCGGCCTGCATATCTGGCGAAATCCGCCGCTGCCGCGCGAGATCGACAAGTTCCTTGTATTTGGTCGCCAGATCGGCAAGAGACGTTTTGTCGGCGGCGCGAATGACCGGCACCATGATTCCGTCCTCAGCTTCAACCGCGATACCCACGTCGACCGAACTGGATTCCACGACGCGGTTGCCGATTAATTTCGCCGCTGCATTTGGATTTTCCGCCAGGGCGAGAGCAAGCGCGCGGAGCGCGTAAAGGCCGGGGCCCGGTTTTGGATCGCGCGTTTTCCGATTTTGCAGCACCGGATCGAGATTCACGGAGGAGCCAATAGTTGAAAGCGGGCGCGTCCAACTGCGCCGCATCGCGTCAGCTACGCCGGCGCGAATAGCGGAAGCTTCATGCGCCGTTTGGTTCTCGATCTTATGCAGGAAATTTTCGAGATCTCTAACGGTGACCCGATTGCCTGCGCCGGTCCCCATGATCCCCGCGAGATCAGCCGTTGTTAATTGCAACTCCGCCATTCGGGCGCGCACTCGAGGGGACATGAAACTTTCGCCTTTCGTCGAGGCCGGAACCGGCAATTCGCCTGCACGCTCGCCATCCCGACCGCGCGCGGCGATTTTTCTCTCGTGCGCGGGCATGACTTCCTGATCTGCGCGCGCGGGAATTTCCTCTGCCACTTCGCGTTGAGGCGGAGGCGGCGCTTGTTTCGCAAATCTCGCGGCATCTGCTTCGCTTGCTTCCACGTAGCCGAGGATCGCGCCCACCGGATACGTTTCCTTTAGCTGCACGGTAATCTTATCGATCTTGCCTTTGCACGGCGTAGTCACGCCCATAACGGCTTTGTTCGTCTCGACGTCGATAATTTCCTGATCGGTGACGACCTCGTCGCCGGTCTTCACTTTGATATCGACAACGGTAGCTTCGGCGATCGATTCGCCTAGCTGCGGCATTATAATTGGAACTTGCGGCATAAATTTTACTCTCGGAGCAGGGCGCGCGTCTTTCGCGCAATCTCCTTTGCGTTCGGACGATGCGCCGACCAGAGATTGGGATGATACGGAATGGGTGTGTCTTTCGCGTTCAGGCGCTGCGGCGCAGCGTCGAGCAAGTGAAAGCCTTCCGCCGCGACACGCGCGACGATCTCAGCTGTTGCGCCGCCCCAGGGAAATGATTCTCCCACGCAAAGCAAGCGCCCGGTGCGCGCAACCGAAGCAAGAACGCTGTCGGTATCGAGTGGTTTAACGGAACGTAGATCGACAACCTCAATCTCGAAACCTTCGCGAGCTAATTGTTCCGCGACCGCCAGTGCCTCGTGCAACATCGCACTGTAAGTCACAATGGTGAGGTCCCGCCCTTCACGCGCGATGCGAGCTTTGCCTGTGGGTAAGCCTTCGGTCGGCAGTTTATCTGCCTTGAGATGATAATAGAGATATTTGTGTTCGCAGTAGACGACCGGATCGTCGATCGCCACGGCTTCAATGAGCATCGTGTAAGCGTCCTCAACAGTCGCCGGCGTCATTACGATGAGTCCGGGGTAATGTGCGTAAATCGACTCCATCGATTGGCTGTGAAATGGCCCGCTGCCCTTTGTTCCGCCAGAGGGCAAACGCACCGTGATCGGGACCGGAACATTCGTCCGCCAATAATGCGTACCGGCGTTGTTCAAAATTTGGTTGAGCGCGATGCTCGAGAAATCGGCAAATTGCATTTCGACAATTGGCCGCATTCCCTGCATGGCGGCGCCGATCGCAGTCCCGACGATTGCGTCTTCACTGATCGGCGTGTTTAGCACACGTCCGGGAAATTCTTTCGCGAGACCTTTGGTTGCCTTAAAGGCGCCGCCGAACGTTCCGCCAACGTCCTGGCCGTAAATGAAAACGCGCTCATCATCGCGCAACAATTTTGCCTGCGCCTCGCAAATTGCTTCCAAATACGTAATGCTCATTCGACGAAATCGATCAGAGCGCGCGTCGATAACGCACACCAATCTTCCTTGTCGCCTTCGGGCGTGGGCTCTTTTTGCGCGGCGGCAATTGCCTCGTCTATCTGCGCGACTGCCTCTTTCCGCCACGCGGCCAGCGTCTCGGGGTCAACCAATTTAAGATCGATAATCATTTGCTCGGCGACCTTCAGGCAATCACGCGCAAACGGTTGGCGTTTCATCTCCTGGGTCACGTAACTGGCGTCATCGTGCTCGCCATGACCAGACAGACGCAGCACGGACGCGACGACCAATTGCGGCGGACGACCTGCGCGCGCACGTTTCACCGCGCCGGCGATCACATCCAGGCAGGCGCCGAGATCCGTTCCGTCGAGACTGTAGCCCTCAAAACCGTAACCGATCGCGCGATCAACCAAGTCGTGACAGGCGAATTCGCGGTCGTTAGGGGTTGAATAAGCATAATGATTATTTGTCGCGACGACCACGAGCGGCACTTGTTCCACTGCGGCAATGTTCATTCCTTCGTGGAACGAGCCGGTCTGCATTCCTCCCTCGCCGATGCACGCTAGGCCGACGAAATTTTTCTCGCCTTTAAATCGTTTCGCCATTAACGCGCCTGCCGTCACCGAAACCATCGCGCCGAGATGGCTGATCATCGCGAGTTCGTTCTTACGCGGATGACCGCGATGAATATTGCCGTCGCGGCCCCGCATCGGGCCCAGGCGGGACCCGAGATACGTGCGCGTGACGTCCAATAGCGGTTCGCCGAAAGCAGATCGTCCAGCCTGATCGCGAATCAATGGCGCGAAGATGTCGCTCTTTTGCAGAAACAAACCGCATGCGACGCTGACTGCCTCCTGGCCTTTGCCGATATAGACTCCGCCTGTGATTAGCCCGCCGCGATAGAGACTAACGAGCTTTTCCTCAAGCGTGCGAGCCAGCAGCATCCAACGGAATGCCTCGACGAAACGCTCGTGTGGCGGCGCAGCTCTGCCCACAGCAGTTTCGCGCAGCGATGCGGGCGTAGCCTTTTTTGTTTTTGATTTTGCGGTCCGCTGCGCCGTCTGAAGCATCGGACAATTCTACCCAAGATCGACAAAGACGCGCAAAATTTTTTTGTGCTGGCAGCCTGTGCTCCTCTATCGCGCGGCGAAGCTAGATTTCGGTTCGGTGCCGCCGTTCCCAGCCATGGCGAATTCCCGTTGCGAAGAAGCTATCTTGCGCGTAGTCGCGAGCTGTTCGTCCGCTGGCGGCGCTGTTAATTTCATTCCAACCAGCTTGCTCACGCCGCGCTCTTCCATTGTCACGCCGTAAAGAACATCGGCTTTCGCAATGGTACGTTTGTTGTGGGTCATGATGATGAACTGACTTTGCTTCACGAATCGCTCCAGAACGCCGATAAAGCGGTTGATATTGCCTTCGTCGAGCGGCGCATCCACTTCGTCGAGAATGCAGAACGGGCTCGGTCGCACCATGTAAATCGCGAACAGCAAGGCCACCGCCGTCATGGCGCGCTCACCTCCGCTCAGCAACGAGACGCTTTGCAACTGTTTGCCCGGCGGTTTTGCGCTGATCTCAATCCCGCAGTTGAGCGGATCGTTCTCGTCGAGCAACGACAAGTCAGCGCGCCCGCCGCCGAAGAGCTCCGCAAACATTTCGCGAAAGTTGGCCCGCACCTGGGCGAAGGTTTCAGCGAACAATTTTCTGGTGGTCGAATTGATTTGCGCAATCACATCGAGCAATTCGCGGCGCGAATTGGTGAGATCGTTGTTTTGTCCTTCGAGAAATTTGTAGCGTTCATCGAGCTCGTCGTACTCGTGCACGGCATCGAGATTGACCGGGCCCATGTTGTCGAGCTGGCGAGTGAGATCGGCGATGATTTTCGCAACCTCTGGAGGTGCGAGTTCCGGCCGGTCAGGCGTCGCAGGAGCTTCGTCCTCCAGTTTCTCGTTGCGCTTCAATTGTGCGCGTAAGGTTTTCTCGAATGCGACTTGATCCGGCGAGAACTCACGAAGATTTAGCAAATAACGCCGGGAAATGTGCTCGACGAGATTGTCACTCTGCATTTGCAACTGCGACTCACGAACTTGTTGTTTCGAACGCAAATCATGCAGCTCATTCAACGAGTTTCGGCTTGCCCGCAGCTCTGACTCCATTTCGTTCATTGCGCGTGAGTGTTCCGCACGCTGATCGGTCAATGCGGTGACAGTCGCCTCCAGTTCGGCGCATTCTGCTTTCTGTTTTTCGATCGCAGCTTCCGCGCTCTTTGATTCCTGTGCCTGAGCGGCCAATCGCTTTTCGAAATTCGCAATCTCCGCCTGCCGGGCTGCGATCGTCTCAATCAGTTCAACTTCGCGGGCCGCCATCGGCTGGCGCTGGGCGATGAGGTTCTCGTAACGCTGTCGTTCAGTGGCGAGAGCAAGGCGCAGTTCGTTAAGCCGTTCAGTGGCCTCGGTTTCACGTTTTGCTGCGTTTTGAATAGCACTTTGGAGTTCGAGCCGTTTATTTTGCTGCGCCTCCAAGGCGGCACGCTCTGATCCCAGCTCTTCGTCTAATTTTGCAATGCGCTCGGCCGCGGTTTGGATTTGCTGCCCAAGGACTGTCTGCTCCGAGCGATGGTGGTCGATCTTCTGTTCGCTTTCGGCTAATTCTCGTTCCAGGAAGAGAATTCGATTGTCAGAAGCGGACTGCTCCCGGTCGGCCGACTCAAATTGACGCCGCGTTTCTTCGACGTCGCTTCTCGCTTTCTCCAATATTGCACTTGCGTCGTCGCGTTTTAGCAGCAACGCATCGCGCCGGCTGCGGATCCCAGCATTTTCTGCGCTCAGAACGGACATGCGCGCCTTGCGTTCGAGCAAGGAATCGGCTGCCGTGTCTCGGCTGCCGCCAAAAACTATTCCTTCGGCAGAAATGAATTCTCCTGCGAGCGTCGCAGCGGCGAAATCCTTTCCACGTTTCCTGGAAGACAATGCCGTGTCCAAGTTGCGAAAAACTGAAACATTGTGGAGCAAACGCGCGACGAGCGGCGCAAGAGAATCTGGCGCTTTCACTTTTTCGCGCGCCCAGGCTAGAGCTTCTTTCGGAAGAGCCGCGTGCGTTTCGGGCGAAGAATTCGACAAGCCCGGCAGAACCAAGGCAGTCTGCCCGATTCTCTTTTCTTTTAATGTCGTGATAATTTCGGGCGCCAGCTTTGCGTCTTTCAGAACAATCGCCTGTAGATTTCGACCCAGGGCAGCCTCGATTGCCGCGATAAATTCCGGATCGACATCGAGATTCGAAACCAAAGCTCCGGCTAGAGCGGGCTGTATCCGCGACGGATTATCAAGGCCTTTAAGCACCGATTGCGAACCTTGCGCGAGACCTTCACCCTCTTCATTGAGCTGATGCAGAATTTCCAGGCGCGATTCTTTTTCCGCTACCGAGCGTTCGAGTTCGGTGAGGCTTTTTTCAATTTCGGCGAGACGTCGTTGTTGTTCGCGCAATGCGTCTTCACTGGCTTGGGACTTCGTCTTTAGAAGCTTGAGGTTTTTCTGCTCTCGCTCTGCCGCCGCGCGCGCAGTCGCGAGCGCCTTCTGGACTTTGTCGCGGGTGGCACGTGCCTCGGAAATTGTGGCGTCAAGACCACGTCGAGTTTCCTCCGTGGCATCACGGCGAATCGCAAGTCCGGAGAGCTCGTCTTCGAGTTCTGCAACTCGCTCTTCATTTTTCGACCCTGATAATCGCAGCGCCTCCAGTTTCGAGTCCCACGCGTTCCGCTCGGAGCGCAATTTCGAGATTAAATTATTAAGCTTTTCCAGTTCGCTTTCCTTGGCTTGAAGAAGCTGGCTGGTCCTTTCGACCAACGCATTCACTTCCCCTAATTCTTTGTCTTGTTGAACGCGCTTTGCCTCGGCCGCAGCTACGTCTTTCCTGGATCGCTCGATTAACTCCGTCAATTCCTCTGCGCGTTGCCGGTTGAATTGGATTTGATTGTGATGCGTGCCGATTTGGCTTTGCAGACGTTGTAATTCACTGCGGCCATCTCCAATCTGGGCATCAATTTCCTCCAGCGCGCGACGTTGCTCGGCCATCTGGGTTTCGCTCGTATCGATCTTAGCTCGAATAGCCTGTTCGGATTCACCGAGCCGCGCAATCTCCGCGTGACAACGCGCAAGTTCGGCTTCCAATGAATCGAGCTGTTTACGGGAATATTGGGTGTCGAGCACGCGCAGGTCGGCGTGCAACGCCTGGTAGCGCCGCGCCTTGCCCGCCTGCCGCTGGAGGGACCCGATCTGGCGTTTCACTTCTTTGATAACGTCGCCGATTCGCAACAGATTTGCTTCGGTCGCTTCCAATTTGCGCAGCGCATCGCGTTTTTGCGTTTTGTATTTTGTGATTCCTGCCGCTTCTTCAAAAACAGCACGGCGATCTTCCGGGCGCGAGCTCAAGACCATGTCGATCTTGCCTTGCTCCATCATCGAGTAGGCTGTCCGCGCGATGCCGGTGTCAGCGAAAAGACTTTGAATGTCACGAAGACGACAGGGCGTTTTGTTCAGAAAGTATTCGGAATTGCCGTCGCGATACACACGGCGCGTCACGCGCACGTCGTGCCAATCAACGGCCAGCTCTTTCGTGCAATCGGTGAAGGTGAGCGACACCTCGGCGAACCCGACAGGCTTGCGCATGTCGCTGCCGTTGAAAATAACGTCCGCCATCTCATCGCCGCGGAGCGATTTGGCAGACTGCTCGCCAAGTGCCCAGCGGACGGCATCGAGCACGTTGGATTTTCCGCAACCGTTCGGCCCGACGATAGCGGTGACGCCCTCGTGAAAATTAAAAATCGTTTTGTCGGCAAACGACTTGAAGCCGAATAGCTCGAGCGATTGTAAATGCATTTTCGGCCAAACCTCGGGCCTCGGCAGCCTCAATACAGCAAGCCTGTCGGGGTTACAAGCGGAAAATCACACAATTTGGAGGGTTCTGGCGTGATCCAGCCACAGGATATTGCGTATTCGGCGGGCATGGGCTCAAGATTTGAACACGTCCAAGTTGCCAGCAGAAATCCAGGCTCTTGGGACAAGGAGGCAGCCGTTGCTTCCCCTCTCCCTCGCCAGGGAGAGGCGTCTCCCCCGATCATTCCCTGCCATTCGAAAAACACGACCCTTGAGCGCAGAGTAACGCACACTCTTGCCTTACACAACTGAATCACTCAGGATGCGCCAATGGCCGGTGAATCGACGGCGTCGATCCAACAAGCAGAGCGCGTCGATCATCAATTGGTTCGCGGCATCGGAGTTCCAGCTCTCACCGCGAATATCGTTAGCTCGACAATCGGTGCGGGAATTTTCGTAATTCCGGCGACCGTCGCAAGAGGACTAGGATCGGCGGCGCCACTTGCATTTGTTTGTTGCGCGATTGCGATGGTGTTGTTCGTAACCTGCTTCGCGATCGCCGGCAGCCGCGTGTCATTGACCGGCGGCCTTTATGCTTATGTGGAAGTCGCGTTTGGTCGTTACGTCGGATTCCTCGCCGGCATGCTTTACTTTCTAACCGCACTTGGGGCGGTGGCCGGCGTAGTCAACGTTCTGGCGAATTCAGTCGCGCTCGTCGTTCCGTTCCTCGGCAGCCCCGTGATGCGGATCGTAGTCATGCTCGCTGTTTACGGGTTGCTCGTATGGATCAACATCCGCGGCGTGCGCGAAGGCGCAGGCGCGGTGACCGTGATTACGGTGGCAAAACTTCTGCCTCTGTTACTGTTTGTTTGCGTCGGAATATTTTTCATTCATGCGCCGAATCTGGCCTGGGGCGGTTGGCCCAGCAGCAAGTCGTTAGGCGACGCCGTTATCCTGCTGATTTTCGCCTTCGTCGGAATCGAAGTGGCGTTGATTCCGAGCGGCGAAGTGAAGAACCCGGCGCGGACAGTTCCGCGGTCGGCTTATCTCGCGCTAGTTGTCACGACGATCATCTACCTCATGATTCAACTCGTAGCGCAGGGAACGCTCGGCGCCGGTCTCGCAAAATATCCTGACGCGCCACTAGCCGAATCGGCGGCGAAATTTCTCGGCAACTTAGGCCGCACGATTCTTCTGGCAGGCGCCAGCATCTCTGCATTTGGATTTGTGACGAGCGACATCCTGAGTTCGCCGCGAATGATCTTTGCTTTTGGCCGCGATGGCGCCCTGCCGCAGTTTTTCGCGCACGTCCATCCGCGCTATCGATCACCGGACGTCGCGATCATTACTTACGCGACACTGGCTTTTGTCCTGTCGATCAGCGGCACGTTCGAAAAGCTGGCGGTGCTTTCGAACGTCGCCGTGTTATTGATGTATCTGCTTTGCTGCGCCGCCTGCTGGTTTCTGGTGCAACGCGATGTGCGCTCGGATGGTGAACCTTTCAATTTCCCAGGAATGAAAATTGTGCCTGCTCTGGCGATCATTGCGATCATTTGGATTCTCGCCCACGCTACGGCTCACGAATTTCTGGTGACCGGAATTGTGTTGGCGCTCGCGTCTATCATGTACGTATTGCGGCAGCGCTTGGCCTCGCGGTAGCGAGACGGCGGAAGTCGTAGGCAAACGGCGAAAAACCGATTAGCTTTTCACCATGCGCGACAATTATCTTGAAGAGTTTTATTCGTTCCTACGGTTTCCGAGTGTTTCGACGGACGACCAGTACAAGCAAAAGCTGGAGGAATGCGCACGGTGGCTGGTGGAAAAACTCACGGCCATTGGTTTAGAGACTCAGCTCGTCCTAACGCGTGGTCATCCGATTGTTTGGGCGCGCAACAAACATGTGCCCGGGCGCCGGACAGTTCTCATCTACGGCCACTACGATGTGCAGCCGCCGGATCCTATGGAGCTGTGGGACTCGCCGCCGTTCGAGCCCGTGTTGAAGGACGGTTACGTTTTTGCGCGCGGCGCTACCGACAACAAAGGTCAGATCCTTTCGCATATTCTCGGGATTCAGGAAACTATCGAGCAAGACCACGATTTGCCCGTGAACTTGCATCTGGTGATCGAGGGCGAAGAGGAAATCGGCAGCGCAAATCTCGGCAGTTTTCTAAGCGAAAATCGCGACGTGCTGAAGTGCGAAGTCGCAGTGGTCTCCGATACCGGAATGATCGAGCGCGGCGTACCAACGTTGAGCTATGGCCTGCGCGGAGTAACAGCCCTCGAAATTAAATTGACTGGCCCCAAAATGGATTTGCACTCCGGCGTTTTCGGCGGGGCGGTTGCAAACCCGATCACTGCGCTTGCGCAATTACTGGCCACCCTTCACGATCGCGAAGGTCGCGTGGCCATCGCAGGGTTCTATGATCGTGTGAAGCCTTTGGAGAATTGGGAGCGCGAAGCGTGGCGCAAACTTCCGGTCGATGGCGACAAACTGATTCTACACGAAACGGGCGTGCCTGAACTTTTCGGCGAAGCCGGCTACAATTCGGTGGAGCGCATCTGGGCGCGACCGACTACCGAGATCAATGGAATCGGCGGCGGTTACCAAGGGCAAGGAACGAAGACGGTAATCGCCAGTCATGCCATGGCGAAACTGACGTTCCGTCTCGTTCCGGACCAGCAAGGCGATGAAATTCAGGAACTGGCACAAGCGCATTTGCGAAAAAATCTGCCCAAAGGCGTCACAATGGAGATCACTGCCGGCCACAGTGGGCCGTGGTATCTCACTGATCCGCATTCAACGCTCGGGGAAGCGGCCCAGCGCGCATTGCGCAAAGCGTTCAACCGCGATCCGGCGCTCATCCGCGAAGGTGGCAGTATCCCGATCGTCTCACAGTTCCGAGAAATTCTCGGCATTGAAACACTCTTGATGGGACTCGCGTTGCCCGATTGCCGTGCGCACTCTCCCAATGAGAATTTTCCACTCGAAAACTTCGAGGGCGGAATTCGTCTCAACAAAGCAGTCCTCCAGGAGCTCGCACACCCGTAGCACAGACATCTTGTCTGTGGGTCAGGCGGGCATTCTGCCTGCCGATCTCTCCTCACGTGCTGTAGCGCGCGCTGTCCTCAGCCCATCACAAAAGGAAACATCGTGTACTGGATTGTCCGCTGAGGACAGCGGACACTACAGCGTTGAGTTATGAAGTGGCTTCTGATTCTTGTGATGCTGTTCGGGGCTGTCGTTGCCTCGGCTGCGGCCGCGGAAGAATCGTTAGGCAAAAAGATCAAGAAATTCCTTACTACGACGCCCACGCCGACTCCCGCGCGAAAACATCAGAAACGCCGCACAAAGAAAGCTTCGCCGACTCCATCTCCCAGCCCAACGCCAAAGGCGAAGTCCAAGCACAAGAAAGCCTCTCCGACTCCCACACCGACGGCATCTCCTTTACCAACAGAGACTCCGTCCCCCACTCCAGAAGAAACTCCGACACCTTTGCCCTCTGGCCGCGCTCCAGGGAAAAAGGGCGCGCCCAACGTTACGCTTTCGCCTGGCGAGATCGTGAACTTCGACACTTATCCCGTGAAAGTGCGCCAAATCATCGATGCCAGCCTCGAATTGACGAAACAGAATCTCGGTTACACGTATGGCTCGGCTGATCCAGCCAACGACGGCATGGATTGCTCCGGCTTCATTTATTACGTCCTTCAGCAAAACGGGTTTCCCGATGTGCCGCGCGATTCCACCCAGCAATACGTTTGGGTCCGCAAGGCTGGAAATTTCAACGCGGTCCTGAGTCGCCACGAAGATTCATTCGAACTCGACGACCTTAAACCGGGCGACCTGCTTTTCTGGCGCGGGACCTACAAAATCGATCGCGATCCGCCCATCACGCACACGATGATTTATCTGGGTCGCGAAAAACGAACTAAAAAGCGCGTCATGGTTGGATCGAGCGATGGCCGCACTTACGACGGAAAACAACGTTGGGGCGTCAGCGTTTTCGATTTCAAATTACCGCCGCCACCCAGCAGCGGTGACGCCAAAATTAGTCCCGTCTTTGTCGGCTACGGACGTATTCCTGGCCTAAGCGAAGATTGAGTCCTGATTTGCGTCGCTGGATCAGATGCTCCGCCGAGAGAGCGATGCCTTCATGGTACGGGATAAACGAGCCGTGAATCGCGGCACCCGTGCGGGCGTCATTTTGGTTTTACGGTTGCTTTGCTCCGCAAAGGGCCCATGCACAGATTACCGCTCCCCAAAGACACGCGAGGCCGATCAAGCGTAATTCCCCAATGTATTGCGGCTTCTTCACACGGCGCAGGGTAATGTCTCGGGCGAACCAAAATCCCCAACGGCCGCTCTCGCAAGCGTTGATAGTGAATTCGCGCACCCGTTTCGGCCATTCTGTGCACAATATTCCCGTGCTAAGAAAAACCAAGAACGCGAAAAACGAGCGGAATTATTGCTACGGCCCTGTCGACGAATCGTATGGTGGGAGCGTAATTGCTAAAATGGTGTCAGTCCGAAGTTTTGATACCATTATCATCCGCGAAGATCGAGCTCTATCGTTCATCCTCAGTTTCCGTGGGGCTCGCATACGGTTTCGGTTCCGCGGTTGATGTTAGCTGATCCGAGGCGCGGGGAATACGCCGCTCGTATCCGACGAAGGCGATCGCGATGAGCGTGAGCATCACGATCAGCACAACGCGCTGCTCGTTTTTTGAAAGCTCGAAAATCCTGAACAAGCGCTTCATTTTTTCGCGTAACGAATCGGATCTTTTATTCCGGCTTCACGGAATCCTTTGAGCCGTAGGAGACACGAATCGCATTCGCCGCAGGCGAGACCTTCCGGCGTCGGATCGTAACAACTGTGGGTGAGCGAGAGATCGACGCTTAGTTCGACAGCTTTGTGAATGATTTCGGCTTTCGAAAACTTGATTAGTGGCGTGTGAATTTCGAAGCGTCTTCCTTCCGCACCGGCTTTTGTTCCAAGATTGGCCAGATTCTCAAATGCTTCGATGAATCCCGGGCGGCAATCCGGGTAGCCGCTGTAGTCGATTGCGTTTACGCCGAGAAAAATGTCGCACGCTTGAATCACCTCCGCCCAGGCGAGCGCGTAGGCGAGGAAAATCGTGTTGCGTGCTGGGACGTACGTAACCGGAATCCCTTGGTTAATTTCTATTTCCGATCTCTGTTTGGGAACGTTCAGATCATCTGTTAAGGCTGAGCCGCCAAAGATTCGCAGGTCGATCTTTGCCACTCGATGCTCCCTTGCCCCTAAGGAACTTGCGACGCGACGGGCAGCTTCGATCTCGAGGCAGTGACGCTGGCCGTAATCAAACGAGAGCGCGCATGTTTCGTAGCCTTCCGCTATCGCAATCGCCAGCGTCGTGGTCGAGTCAAGTCCGCCGCTTAAAAGGACGACTGCGGGTCTCATTTTCTTCTTGCCTCGACGGATTTCGCACTAAGTCCACAAAGGACACAAAGAAGTTTCAATTGTAACTGCGTTGTGACCGTTGTGTCCTCTGTGCGAGCTCTTTTCCAATGCCTTCGTCCGGATACTCGGCACGAACCGTAAGTGCGATTCCGCCGCGCGCGGAGAATTGAGCGGTGATGATCGCCTCCCGCGGCGCGCACGCTTTCACGAAATCGTCGAGAATGCGGTTCGTGACGGCTTCGTTGAAGGCGCGCTCGTTCCGGTACGAGGCGAGATAAAATTTGAGCGACTTGCTCTCGATGCACAGGCGGTCGGGCACGTAGTCGATATCGATCCTGGCAAAATCGGGCTGGCCAGTGATCGGACAAACGGAAGTGAAATCGTCCGTTTCAAAATGAATCCGGTAATCTCGGCGCGATGGATTTGGGAAAGTCTCGAGCCGCGCCTCCGCGGGCGAAGCGGGCAGTTTCACTTCGCTTCGCCCCAGCAGTGTGAGCCTCGGCTTTTTCGTCTTCGCCACATTTCAAATTAACCCGTTACTCGCGCGGCGTTCAACTCGCGTTTCTGGGTAGCGCATGCGTCTCGCGTGCTGGTTTCGGCGTCGCGCCGAAACAATCTTTAGAAGGATTCACAACTAGCCACGGATTTCACGCGGCCAGAAAAGTTCGCGCGGGGGGACGCCATCGCCAACACGCGAGACGGATGCGCTACCCGGGCGTTCGTGGCGTACCCATTTGTTTCTCTTGAACATCGAACGCCGAACTCCGAACGTCCAACGTCGAATCGCCCGAATGCACATCAGACCTCAAGGATCAAAAATCGAAAATCGTGCGGGCGTGATCGATGTGATCGCGCAGGATTCAAATACCGGCGAAGTAGTGCTGGTGATGAACGAACCCGAACCGTGGGATGATTCCGATGAGCGATTGATCGCGTTACAGGACCGATTCAACGCTTATGTTTCATTCTTGCTCGATGGCGAAATGGCGGAGACGCATCCTGACCTCGCGGGCAAACCGGCCCGGATCGAGCTGCGTTGCGCCCACATCCCAGACACGCGCGCGCTCGAGTTGCTGGGTATGATACACGATCAGCTCGCGTTCCAGGAAATAAGAATGGAAGTCGTCGTGGCCGAAACCCGCGGGTAGCTCCCGTCTGCGACCATTATAACCCACTGGACCCACTCGGAACGCTTTCTGGGTTGATCGGTGATGAGTTTCGCGTTGAGTTATTCGCCATATGCGGAGTTGGAAAGTTTTGGTGCCGGTCTTTTTGCTTTGCTCGGGCGCCTTCGCAGTTGAATCGCGCCTGCCGTTTAGCACGGTTTTTAAGGGGCAAGATCAATTCAATCGCCTGGTCGCGAAAGCCAAATCCGAGAATTGGCAGGCGTTGCCGATCGGCGAACGGACCGCCGCCGTGGGGCTGGCCCTGGTCGGGACGCGCTACAAACATTTCACGCTCGAGATCGATAACCGGATCGAGTCGCCCTCAGTGAATTTTCAGGGGATGGATTGCTGGACGTTTTTCGAAATCGCGCTCGGCTTCGCCCGGATGCTGAACGAGCCGGAATCGAATTGGACTCCGGAACGCCTGTTGCACTACATCGAACTGGACCGGTATCGTGGCGGCGAATGCACGGGCGAATATCTTTCGCGTCTGCATTATTTGGAGGACTGGCTTTACGACAACGATCGCCGTGGCCTGGTGGAAGATCTGACGCCCAGTCTCGGCGGCGTGAGTGTTCCGCATTCAGCGCGCGAAATGAGTGTCGGCTGGCGGCACTATCGCTATCTTGCGGCAAATCGTTCCTTACTGGGACCACTCGGGCGGATGGAGGCAAACGTTTCTTCGCGCCCTCTCTATGAAATTCCAAAAAGCCGGGTTGCCAAAGTTGAACCAAAATTGCGCAGCGGCGACATCATCGGAATTATTTCGCGCGAGAGAAGTGGACTTCATTCGACTGCACACGTCGGCCTCGCGGTCCGGACGAAAGACGGGAGTCTGCATTTCCTGCACGCTTCTTCGCCGTCGAATTACGGTCGCGTCATCGTTGACTCGCGATTATCCGAATATCTGTATCGCTACCGGTCGGACAGCGGAATCCTGGTCGCGCGGCCGCTGCGTTAGGCTTCGTCTTGCTCGCGGAATTCCGCGAGCAGCTTCTCCAGCTCGTCAATGGCCTCGTCCGCGTCGACGCCGTGTGCTTCAAGCGTGGCGGTGGCGCCGCAGTCGAGATTGGCCCGCAGAACGTCGATGAGACTCGCAGCAGAATATCGTTTGCCTTCTTTAACGACCCATATTTCCGATCGAAACCTGCTCGCACGTTTGACAAACTGAGCGGCTGGCCGCGCGTGTAAACCGAGTTCATTGCTGATCCGCACCTCGCGTTGGACTGAGATGGGCGCCCGTTTTCTGTGAAGGCTCATGCCTGGCTCGTACCCCAGCGGCGATGGAGAAATCGCTCTATTGGCGAAAAGAAGATTTTGTCCGCGAGCAAGCCGATGACAACGATCACGAGCATGATCGCAATGACTTGATCCATGGCACTTAACTCGCGCCCGTAATGGAGAAGCTGGCCGAGACCAAAGCCCGTCAGGATCGTCACAAAAATCTCGGCGGCCATAAGTGAGCGCCAGGCGAACGCCCAGCCCTGCTTCATGCCACTGACGATAAACGGAAGCGCCGCAGGCAGGATGACTTTGAACCACATGTGCAATCGCTTGGAGCCCATGGTCAGCGCGGCGCGGCGGTAAATCGGCGGAACATTGCGCACGCCGGTTTCAGTGGCGATGACCACGGACCAGAGTGTTCCCATGACAACCACGAAGAGCATGGCCGCTTCGGTTTGCCCAAACCATAAGAGCGCGAGGGGGACCCAGCAGACGCTTGGCAATGTTTGCAGGCCAAGCGCCATGGTGCCGATCGTGTCACCAAACAATTTCCAGCGTGCGGTTAAGAGTCCGACTGGAAGCCCCACCACGAGTCCGATGAAATAGCCAACGAGCAATCGACGCATGGTGATTACCGTTGCCTTGACCAGAGTTCCGTCCACAGCCGCGCTGTTCAAATAGATCGCCACCTGCCACGGCGACGGCAAGAGGACGGGCGACCAAATTCTGGCACGAAATGCTGCGTCCCAGATCAGGAGCAGCAGAGCGAAAAATGCGGCTGCCAGAAGAAATCGCTTCATCCCGTGGCGGTCTTACCGAGGCCCTTTAGAGCTTTTGTGATCCGGGTGGCGTAACCAGCAAGATCGACACTGTTGATGTCGCGCGGGCGCGGCAATTCCACCGGAAATTCTTCCTGAATGCGGCCCGGATGCGGCGAAAAAAGCAGGACGCGATCGCCCAAGCACGCCGCTTCGCGAACATTATGCGTGACAAAGACAATGGTCTTGCGCCGCGCTTTCCAGATCTCCTGAATATCGCCGTAAAGCTGCTCGCGGGTGAGCGCATCGAGGGCCGCAAACGGCTCGTCCATAAGAAGCACGCGAGGATTCGGCGCGAGCGCTCGGGCGAGCGAGACGCGCTGCTTCATTCCGCCGGAAAGCTCGTGAATGTTTGCGCGTTCAAACCGGCTCAGGCCCACTAGTTCGAGATAGTATTTCGCGACATCGTGTCGATTTTTTTTGCTCAGGTTGGGCTTTAGCTTGAGGCCGAAAAGCACGTTTCCAAACACGTTCAGCCACGGAAAAAGAGCCGGTTCCTGGAACATCACCAGACGCTCTCGTCCCGGGCTGGTCACCGGCTTCCCATTCGCGAGGACACGGCCGCTATCGGGCTTTTCCAAGCCGGCAATAATATTAAGCATTGTTGTCTTTCCGCAGCCACTCGCGCCGACAAGGCAAACGAATTCACCTTCCGCGACGTTCAAACTCACGCGGTCAAGCGCGAGCACTGGACCCGATGCACCTTTAAAACTCTTCGACACGTTCTCGATGGCAAGCTTCGAGGGCGCAATGATTTCGAGCTCCTCAGTAACTGAGGAACGGTGGCGGCCAGCTCGGTGCATCACGGAGTTTCGATCAGCTTCGACGTATCTGTCGAGCCTTTTAAGAAACCCGCGTCTTTTCCATCCTTCACCGATTTGGCAATCAAATCGCGCGATACTTCGCTTGTAAATTGAATCCGTCTCCACGCCTGCGCGACTGCGTCCGGTGCGAAGTCAGCCCGCGTTTCTGCCTTCAATTCCTCGATTAGTAACTTCTGGGCTTCTGCTTCATTCTGCTGAATCCATTTTGTTAATTCCACATTCGCGTCTGCGAGTTTCTTCGCCAAATCGCGTCGATTCCGCAGGAATTTCACACTGGAAACAAGCCAGGTGGTGATGGTGTCCTTGTCTTCGAGAAAAACGCGCGCCTTGGCATCGCGCTCGAGACGAGTCACCCACGGTTCTACTGTCCAAACAGCATCAACTCCGCCGCTTTGAAAGAGTCCGAGTTGATCCGGGTTTGCGGTTGGGATTACCGTCACGTCGCCGCCGGTCAGGGTGACGTTGAATCCGTGCGCCTTCAACCATGCCCGGCAGGAAACGTCCTGCGTGTTGCCGAGCTGTGGCGTGGCAATTTTTTTTCCGCGAAAATCCGCCGGCATCTTGATAGGCGAATCGGCTTTTACAACCAGGGCTGCGCCAGCATTGGCTGCGCCGGAAATGACGCGGATTTCCTCGCCGTTCGATTTCAAGTACGCGTTGAGCGCGGGACTTGGTCCGACATAGGTGATATCGAGCGAGCCGGCAAAGATCGCCTCCATCGCCGACGGGCCCGCGTTGTACGTGAACCATTGAATTTCGACATTCGGTCCGAGCCGTTCTTCAAACCAACCCTTGCCTTGCCGCGAGAGCGCGTGTGCGATTACGCCCTGCGCATGAGTGATGTTCGGGAAATGCCCGAAACGAATCACCGTTTTTTCTTCCGCGGTCACAAACGATGCCCCAAGCAGGAACATCCCAATAATTGCTGTTATTTTTATTTTCATATTTTCTTCAGTAACAGAATGTGATCATGAGAATAAACAAAGTCCGATCATGACCCGGCCAAATGGCCGAACTCGGCATTCACTTTTCATTCCCTCAAGCCCGCGCGCGTCGGCTCCCGCCGGCCAAATATCGGGACAGCCAGCCGGAGGGGGAATGTTTGCGCCGCTTCTTATTGGTCCGACGGGATTCCAAACGTAATTGGTTCAAGATTATGGCGTCGTGAAGTGCCGCTCGGAGTGTATAGTGTTTCATAACTTACATCATTCTCTCAAGCCCGCGCGCGTCGCCTCACGCCGGTCCAGTATCGGGACAGCCAGCGGAAAGAGGAATCTTTGCGCCGGTTCTTATCGATCCGGCGGTGTTCCAAACGTAAACGGTTTAAGATTATCGCGTCGTGAATTATCGCTCGAAGTGTATAGTTTTTCATAATTTAGAACATCAGCTGCACGCGTCCGATGACTTCATCGAACTGATCCTGCCCAAATTCAGGATTCGCCTCCCGGAAATCCGACCATGTGTGAATGTAGTTAATCATCAGCTTGAGATCGTCGCCGCGGATGTAGTAATTGAGGCCACCGGTAATGGAGCGAATGCCGTCGTTGCCTCTTTGTCCCGGGTTTAAATACTCCCAGCGCGTCGCCAGTTGAAGCTTCTTCGGGATCAGGTAGTAAGCCGCCGTTATATAGTACCCGTTTGTTGTGAAGTCTGGGATGCCTGGCTCACCGTTGAAGGTAAGACCATCCACTTTTTCTTGAAGGTATTC
>Ga0207681_10000345_pt1 | contig 33255 bp, 25 predicted proteins | sample KBSS53metaG_FD_184324 | JGI IMG/M metagenome (GOLD analysis project Ga0207681, IMG submission 184324) | Switchgrass rhizosphere microbial communities from Kellogg Biological Station, Michigan, USA - KBS S5-3 metaG (SPAdes) (version 2) | ecosystem: Host-associated > Plants > Roots > Rhizosphere... | reverse complement strand
GCGGTACATCGCCGTGTCCGCGTCGCGCAGCATGTCCTCCGGGCATTCGTACCCGGCGCTGGACAGCGCGATGCCCACGCTGACGCTGGTGAACATCTCGTACCCGCGCACGTCCAGCGGGGCGCTCAGCTCCTCGTGAATCCGCTCGGCGACGCCGACCGCGTCCGCCTCGCAGTTGATGTTGTCGAGCAGCACGGTGAACTCGTCGCCGCCCAGCCGCGCCAGCGTGTCACCGGGTCGCACGCAACGCTCCAGCCGCCGCGCGGTTTCCATCAGCAGCTCGTCGCCCGCCTGGTGTCCCAGGCTGTCATTGATCGCCTTGAAACGATCGAGGTCCAGGTACAGCACCGCGAACAGCGGATTGCCGAGCGCGCGCCGGGCGCGGTGAAACAGGTGCTGCAGGCGATCGAGGAACAGCGCGCGGTTCGGAAGATCCGTGAGCGGATCGTAGAACGCCCGATGCTGCAGCTGCTCCTCGGCCTGCTTGCGCTCGGTGATGTCGCGCGAGATCCCGAACGTCCCGACGATCTTCCCGTGCCGATTCCGGAGCGGCAGCTTCGTCGTCGAGATCCAGCGGACGTCGCCGTCAGCGCGCGTCTCCTTCTCCTCGACGTTCACCAGCGGCTTGCCGGTCCGGATGATCTCCTGCTCGTCGCGCAACGCCTTCGCCGCGTGCTCCTCGGTGAAGAAGTCGAAGTCCGTGCGACCGACGGCGAGCGCGGGATCGTCAACGCCGAAGCGCGCCGCCGCGTAACGGTTGATGCGCGTGAAGCGGCTTTGCCGATCCTTGAAGTAGATGCTGTCGAGGACGTTGTCCATCAACGTCTCCAGCAGGAAGATCTCGTCGCTGAGCGGCGAGATTTCGGTGACGGGCAGGCTGAGGCGCCGGTGCTCGGCGGTCTTGCGACGCGGTTTCATGCGCACCAGCGCCTCCCGCGACCATTACCAACCAAACAATCTGTGCCATCTAGAAGCGTCAGCACCAATACATAATATTACACTTTATTTTTTCGCAAAATAATGAAGTTTCATGGCGTCAGGGGCGTGGCGTCAGGTTTGTTGCGCGGGTCGGATTTGCGCGCGTCAGCTTTCCGAACGTAGACGCAGATCTCGTCGACGATCTGACACGGGCGATAGTCCGCCGCCAGCACCGGCGCAAGTTGCGGGAACCGCTCGATGGGCCATTCCGAGCGCCCGGGCGGCGCATCGAAGATCAGCTTCGGCGGCGCGGCGGCGAGGTCGCGCAGGTAGATGGGCCACAAACCTGGCACGCCGCTGCGGCGCTGGCCGGGGCGGCGGCGATACGGCAACCCGATCAGCGGGCCGTTCACGAGCTGGCGCGTGGCGAACGTGCGGCCGGTCTGGACGAGCAGCTCGGGACGCCAGGTCCAAAGCAGCACCTCATCGCTCGGCTGGCTCTGCGCTGCGACGAACGCGACCAGATCGCGGCGAGGCGGATCGTGCTTGCGGGTCCAGAAGTAGGCGCCGTTGATCGCGGTGAACACGGTCGCCGCCGCGACCATGATCGCGAGGGCGTGCGCCTCGAACCACGCCCGCCACCGCGCGCGGCGCGCCGGCGGATCGGCGCGCGCGATCTCCAGGCGATCCGCGGCGAGCAGCACGAGCGCGGGAATCGCCTGGACGAAGTAGTGCGGGAACAGGCGGCCGCCGAGGAAGAAGGTGGACGCCGATAAAACCGCGAACGTGAGCTGAAAGATCTCCTGTCGCGTGGCGGCGGCGCGCTTTCGGGCGATCTCGGCGGCTTGCCAGCCCGCCAGCAGCAGCAGCGGCCACAGTCCGGCCACGGTCTTCCCGAGCTGGCCCAGCGCCTCCGGCCAGTAAAACTCGTCGGCGTCCTGCGTGTAGTGGCGCTGGTACGCCAGGAACAACCGGAGATCGTCCAGCGCGCCGATGCGCGCGTAGTAGATGACGAAGACCGCGACGGGCAGGAGGCATCCGGCGCCGACCAGCAGCACGCGCGCCAGCTTGCGATCGAACTGCCGGTGGCGCAGCAGCATGGTCGCGAGATACGCGAGCAGCGCGGCGCCCGACTGGTAGCGATAGAGGCAGGCGATGCCGATGCACGCGCCGCCGGAGAGCAGGTGCAGCGGGCGGCGGCCCATGTCCCGCGCGGCGAGAAACCAGACGCCAGCCAGGATGAAGAGGTTGGCCAGGATCTCCGTGTTGGACGAAAGGAAGTCCTGTCCCCAGCCCGAGAAGCTGGCCAGCACGAACAGCGGCGCGGCCATCACCGGCACGGCGGCGCGCGGTGACAGCGCCCGGCGCAGCGCGACCATGATCAGCGCCGAGGCGGCCAGCCAGACCATCGTCACCACCTTCACGGCGGCCGCGTTGTTCAGGCCAAAGACCTTGAACACCAGCGCGTAGTGCACGAACACCAGCGGCGGCTTGGTGTCCATCGCGTCGCGATAGAGGACGCCGCCCGCCAGCAGCTTGTCGGCGAACAGCGAATAGAACGCCATGTCGTTCAGGAAGCGCATCCCGAAGACGGGGATGCTGCAGACGACGAGCGCGGCGAACGCGAACGCGATGAGGGTGCGGGGCTCGTGCTGACGGGCGCTCATGGTCGGGCCGCAGGCAGTGATCTACCACCAGCCCGTAAATCTCAGCGCGGCTTGATGGGTCCGTAACACCCAAAGCCCTCGCTCCGGCAGGCCTCGCCGGCCGCGCCGAACAGCAGCGGGGTCAGGTAGTTCACCTTTCGCTTTCCGACGGGGAACGTCCGTGAGCGCGTGCCCGCCCGCGGATGCCAGCCGGTGAGCCGGTAGCGCCCCGACGGCAGGTTCGAGAAGGCGTACCGGCAGTTGCCGCCGGTCACCCAGGCCGGATAAGGGGTGACGTAGGCCCACGCCTTCGCCCGATAAGCGGGGTCGGCGATCCGGAAGATCCCTTCGGGCAGCGTCACCTTCTGTACATCGTTCGCGCCGATCTCGATCGTCTGAAACAGCGCCCGACCGCGATAGACGCGCAGCTCGCGGTCGATCCCGAACTCGTTCCGGATGACGAGCGGGCCGCCCAGCGGGACGGCCACGACGGTCTCGGATGGCGCCTCGTCCCACCAGAGATCTGCGTGGTCGTCGTCGTCGTAGTGGAGCGCCTGCGGGTGCTCGCGAAACCACCGCTGGTTCTCGCGGCCGAGCGGCTGGGCGACGACCACCACGTTCCCGAGGCCTGTCTCCACGCCGGGGTGCCCTTCCATGTCGAATTCGTGCACCTCGCAGGAATCACCGGTGAACCAGAAGCGCGAACGTCCCGCCCACAGGACGGTCCCCAGGATTGCCCCGGGGAATTGCAGCGTCGTGGCGGCTGGCGTCTCGTCGGCGTCGGCGTCGAGCTCCGGTCCTGAACCCGTGGCGAGAGCCACCGCGAGCACGAGCGTCCACACGTCAGCAGGGACACCCGGCTGAGCCCGGTGTTCCGCGACCGCGGGTGATGAGACGCTAGGTCGAAGTGTTGAAGACCTGACAGAAAGCGCCGCGGCCGCCGCACGAATCCAGTAGTGACGCGCCGTTTTCGCTGGCCTACTGTTTGCGTTCCCGGACGTCGCGATGAGCTGGATGTTGCTGCTGACGATGGCGTTGACCGGCGCGGACCCCGCGCCGACGATCGCGCAGCCCGAGGCTGCAGCGCCGCAAGTCGCGCAGGAGGTCGTCGGCCTCGAGCTCACGCCGACGTCGTTCGCGCTCGGCAGCCCGTCGGACGGCCGTCCTGACCCCCAGCGCGCCCGCCTGGGTCTGGGCGGCGTGCTCCGCTTCGGCCGGCACCGCTGGGACTCGTCCTACTGGACGCCGGTCCAGGCAGGGCTGTACCTCGCGGGCGACGGCTTCGACAAGGTGATCTCGGCCCGCATCCAGACCGAGGTGGGCCGGGTTTTCCGCTTTGGCGGGACGGCGCTGGAGGCGGGGCTCGCCGCCGGTCCGGGCATCCTCGCCGTCCAGTATCCCGGCGCCTGCGACGGCAATTGCAATCTCGGGGGCTTCGGTCTCGAGATCTCGCCCGTCGTGCGCTACCTGTTCCACACCGCGGCGCCGTACACGCTGGGCGCGGTCCTGCGCGCGGAGATCCCGCTCCTGGCCTGGTCCGACAGCTGCTTCAATACCTGCAACGGACGCGCGGTGCTGGTCCTCGGCGGAATCGAAGCTGCGTTCGGCTGGCGCAGCGGTCGCTAGAGCGCATCTCGATGCGCTCTGGCTACCACCAGGTCTCGGCCTGCGTGCCGAAGATGAATCCGCTCAGGAACTGCGGGTAGACGTCGGTGTAAAGCCGGCCCGAATCGACGCCCGCAATGCGCGCGGCCTCGTTCCACTGCGCAAAGGTGAGGAAGACACGCAGCTCCGGACGCGACATGAATTCCCTGTCCGCGGAGATCGCGAAAGCCCCGGTGAACTTGCGCAGAAATTGTGGATCCGCGCCGTTGGCCTTCTTGACCATGTCGTAGCCCGACTCGGCGAGAAACTTGACGTGCCTCAGGAATCCCACGCTGATGCGCCCGCCGACCGAGTACCAGTCCTGCTGCGACCCGGGCGTCCCCAGATCGTCACGCTGGAACACCCCCGCGACCTGCGCGCCGAATAACTTGATGGGCTGGATGGTGAGCACGTCGACGAGGCGAAACCGCCACTCGGAGAGCTCGTGGCGAACGGAGAAGTCCGGGTAATAGAAGCGCGCGAGCGTCCCGAAGCCGGTGCCGCCGCCGCGGCCGTACTGGACGGCGAACTTGTTGTCGCCGCCGAGTAGCTGCTGCACGAACTGCAAGGTGGCGCCCCACCCGCCGGCCGAGGCCGGGTTGTTGCTGAAGTTCGCGATGTACTGGAACCCCAGCTGGAACTCGCCGCTCGGCCAGAACTTGATCCCGCGAAGCTGCAGGTCGTTGCGAAACCCGAAGTCCACTTGCAGCGGCAACGACGGCGCCCGCTCCTGCATCGACGTCGGCTCGCCGTCGACGGCGAAGATCGCGTAGCTGAGACGCAGGTCCTTGCCGAGGTTGAAGTCCTCCACGCCCGCGCCCACGCCCGAGGGGTTCCAGTAGAAGAAGTCGCTGATGTAGATGTATTCGCGCTTGTAGTAACGGGTGCCGGCCCACGCCGTGCCGCCGAACAACCAGGGAATGTTCTTGAGCTCGGCGTAGAGGGTCGGCAAGTACAGGACCGCGCCCGTCGACGTCAGGTTCTGGTCCGGCGCGTCGGTGGCGCCGTTGGGCGAATAGCCGATGTACGTCGTCGGGATGAAGACGGTCGGCATCACGTGCAGGGTCGCGACCACGCCGTCATCGCCGGCGTAGGTCACGATGGAGAAGTGCGTCTCGGACCAGACCTCGCACTCGTTTCCCAGCCTGTACTTGGAGAACATCCCGCCCGGCAGCGCGAGCCTGAAGCAGGTCATGCGCCCCCTCCGGTTGCTCGCCCCGAAGCTGCCGCGCAGATAACCGCTGGTGGTGAGGTCGCCGAACTTCGGTGCGGCGGGCTGGGCAACGACCGTCGCGGGCGCGACGACCGTGGGCGCCGGCGTCAGAACCGGCACCGGCTGCTCGGCCTCTTTGGGCTCCTCTGTGTTGTGGCGGGAATCGGACTCGACGCTGGCTGGTTCCTCGGCGAAGGCGCTCGACACGACGCCGAACATCAATGATCCCGACAGCCCGATTACACGCAGTCCTCGTTGCATCATTTGCCCCCTTTCGCTCGCGCAGTGACCCGTCAGTGAGAAGCGGCGTACGTCTCCGTGCGGACGCCGAAGGCGCGCGCCCCGTCCGACGATCCGGCGTAGACGGCGGAGCCACGGCCCGACTCGCGGCCGTAGCGATCGGCGATCAGATCGACGTTGCCGCGCATGCGCCGTTCGGCCAGCACGGCGACCGTGCCGCCGCTGCCGCCGCCGGTGATCTTCGCGCCGTAGACGCCGAGGCGCGGCCCCGCCTCGCGCGCCAGCGCCACCAGGCGGTCGGTCCCGTCGGAGCCAAGCCCGCACGCCGAGTAGCTCGCGTGCGACGCGTACATCAGCTCGCCCAGGCGCACGCGCGTCGGTTCGTCCACGCTCGACTTTCCCAGCAGTAGCTCGCGAAATTCGGTGACGCGCTGGTGCTCCTCGATCGCGTGCGCGGTCGCCGCGCGCACCGGATACGTGCGCGCCGGATCGACCGTCGTGGTCGTGTCCGTCGTGCCCTGAAACCGCGCGAGGAACTCGGCGCCGCGCATCTGCTCGGGGACCTGCGCGCGGTAGCGGGCGCGCCAGTCGGCGGCGGGTACGTTGGCGAGGTAGCCCTTGAACAGCGCATCGTCGATGGCGACCCGACCCGCCGAGAGCGGCCGCGCGTCGACGCCGGCGGGGCGGTGATCATGCGGTAACCCATGAACGCGGCGGCGCGGACCGTTCCGTAGTCCGCGCCGGTGACCGCGTGACGGATCCCGGAGTCGACGCCGACGAGCTCGATGTCGTCCGGCACGCGCAGCTGCCCGATCACCTCCGCCGGCTGACAGACCAGCTCCAGCAGGTGATCGCAGCGGCCCAGCGCCGACGTCATCTGGTCCATCACGCCGCAGGGCGCGCCGACGACGAAGTTCTCCACCTTCTGCGCCAGCAATGCGACGTCGCGGTCGTTCAGCGCCGCGCCGACCAGCGGCGCCACCGCCTCCAGCGTGGCCACCTCCAGCGCCGCCGACGAGCTGAGGCCCTTGCCGACCGGAACCTCCGACCGCACCGACAGCCGCAGCCCATGCCGCAGCGGCTTGCCCCGCTCGGCGTGCAGAACGACCAGCGCACCGGCCGCGTAGGCCGCCCACGCCCGCCCGGGATCGGCGGTCAGCAGCGCCCTCGCCATCTCGTAGGCGAGCGGCCGATAGGGCACGAGCTCGGCGAGCGGGATCGTCACCGTCGATTCGCCGCCCAGGACGCGGATGTCGCCGCTCTCGATCACGACGTCCGGCGCGCCGCTCGGCTGCGCCGTCACCCAGGTCGCGCCCGCGATCGGCATCTCCAGCACCAGCGCGCCCGAGTAATCGGCGATGCCGCCCATGACGTCGAGCCGCCCCGGAGCGCGGGTGACGGTGACGGGACGATCGCGATCGAAGAAGTCCCAGTTGATAGGCGGTGTGGTCATCGTCGTCGGCGCCTCACGTCGCGGGAAGCAGACCGCGCGCGTGGAGCGCCGCGCGCAACGCGGGATCGACCTGCGATCGGATGGCCTCGTTGGCGTAGGCCACGAACGCGACGTCGGTGAACACATCCAGCGGCGCGGCCAGGCGCCGCCCCGCCGGATCGCCGACGACGACGCCCGCCTCGCGCGCGATCAGCTCCGTGGACAGATCGTAGGGATGGCTACAGATGCCCAGCGCGCGCCCCCGCTTCGCCAGCAACGGCTCGACGATCGGACGCAGATCGGCGACCCAGCGGTCGTGGCCCATGACCAGCTCGGCGAGTTGCCCGCCGTTGCAGATGTACTGGTCCTCGTACGCCAGCGCGCGCCCGCGCACCGGTGGGCCCAGCACCGCCTCGACCACCTCCTCGTCGATCGCGGCCAGCTCGACGCGGGCGCCGGGAAAGAAGCGCGCGATGCCGCCGAAGCCCTGCTCGATGCTGCGCGCGCGTGACGGGCGCGGCGTGAACGGCTGGCGCGCGCCCGTCGTGCGATTGAAGCGCTCGCCGCGCGCGCCGCGCCCCGCGATCGCCCACAGCGTGTCGGACAGGTGCTGCTTGACGAGCGGGATCTCCGTCTGCACCGCCAGCTCGATGTCCGCCAGCGTCTCGCCGCCGCCGCGGTAGGGCGCGACGCCGGTCAGGATCCAGCCGGGCCGCTTCTGCATCATCAGCCCGCGCGTGCCGTCGATCGGATCGACGATGACGACGATCTCGATGTGGCGGGGCCGCGTACCCTCGGGCAGCACGCGCCGCCCGTCCGTGCCCAGCCCTTCGGCGACGAGCAGGCACGGCCAGTCGCGCGCCAGCTCCTCGAAGCGCGCCAGCAGCACCGACTCGGACACCCGGTCGACCGCGAACAGCGTGTCGCCCGCGTCGTCGCCCACCACCGCGGACAGCTCGTCGATCGACTGGCGCTCGCAGGCGGCGACCACCTCGTCGCGGATCGCCTCGTGCACGCCGCGAATGCGGGCGACCAGGGCCTCGGCGTCGCGCACCCCCGTCATGCGCGCTTGTAGTGCAGGGGCGCCTGCGCGCGCAGTTCGGCCGCCTTGGCCTCGGGCTGTGTATCGGAGACGAAGTTGCCGCCGCCGATCTCGGGTCCGGCCAGGTACTTGAGCAACGTCGGCTGGCGCAGCGGCGGGTGAAACGCGACGAAGAAGTGATACGCGCGGTAGTCGCCGCCGTCCGTGGGCGCCTGATGCAGCACCTGCACGTAGGGGAACGACATGCGCCACAGATTGTCGAAGCGAACCGTCACGGCGGAGAGCGCGCCCGCCAGCGACGCCACCTCCGCGTCGCTCAGCTCGAACACGTGCGCCACGCGCCGCTTGGGGACGACGTAGACCTCGTACGCGTAGCGGGCGAAGTACGGGACGAACGCGATCACGTGCTCGTCCTCGTGAAGGATGCGGCGCCCGTCCCGCTGCTCGGCCTGGATGATGTCCGCCATCAGCCCGCGCCCCGTGTCGCGCTGGTGGCGCTCCGACGCGGCGTGCTCGGTGTCGAACGTCTTCCAGACGAACGACACCGCGTAGATCTGGCCGTGCGGGTGCGGATTGGAGACGCCCACGATCTCGCCCTTGTTCTCGAAGCACAGCACCTGGCGAACCTCGGGGCGCGCGCCCAGGTCCTGTGTCTGGCGGCGCCACACGTCGACGACGTCGGCGATCGCCGCCGCGGGCATCTCGGCCAGCGTCAGATCGTGGCGCGGAGAGAAGCAGACGACGCGCGCCACGCCCACGGCGGGCGACGTGCGGTAGAACGACGAGGGGACCGGGACGTCGCGCGGCGCGTCCGCGCCCACGCACGGGTGGTCGTTGTCGAACACGAACGTGTTCGCGTAGCGCGCGTTGACCGCGCCCGAGACGCGGGCGTTTCCCGGGCAGAGATAGCAGGTGGGATCGTAGGCGACGGCCGTCGCCGCGGGCGCCGTCACGGTGTTGCCCGTCCACGGCCGCTGCTGGCGGTGGGCGGCCACGATCACCCACTCCTCGCGCAGCGGGTGCCAGCGTTGCTCCCAGCTCACCGTTTCTGCCTCCAGCGCCAGGCGTGCTCGACGATGGTCTCCATATCGCGGATGCGCGCTTGCCAGCCCAGGACGTCGGCGGCGAGCCGCGCGTCGGCGACCAGCTCCGGCGGATCGCCGGCGCGCCGGCCGACCTCGCGCGCCGGAACCTTCTTGCCGCTGACCGCTTCGACGGCGGCGATCACCTCGCGCACCGAATGCCCGCGGCCCGTGCCGAGGTTCAGGCAGAGGTTGGTGGCGCCGGCGCGCAGCCTGGCCAGCGCGGAGACGTGCGCATCGGCCAGATCCTGAACGTGGATGTAGTCGCGGATCGCCGTTCCGTCGGCCGTCGGGTAGTCGGTGCCGTAGATGTCCAGGGCCTTGCCGCCCAGCGCCGCCTCGATCGCCAGCGGGATGAGGTGCGTCTCCGGGTCGTGGTCCTCGCCTATCTCGCCGTCGGGATCAGCGCCGGCGGCGTTGAAGTAGCGCAGCGCCGCGAACCGGATCGGATACGCGCGCTGGTACCAGTGCAGCGCGCGCTCGATCGCCAGCTTCGTCTCGCCGTACGGATTCACGGGGGCTTGTGGGTGGTCCTCGTTGATCGGAACCTGCCGGGGCACGCCGTAGGTCGCGCACGTCGACGAGAACACGATGTCGCGCACGCCCGTGTCCAGCATCGCGTCCAGCAGGTTCAGCGTGCCGGCGACGTTGTTGCGGAAGTACTTGCGCGGATGGACGACCGACTCGCCCACGTACGCGTAGGCGGCGAAGTGCACGACCGCGGTCACCGCGTACTGCTCCAGCACGTCCTTGATCAGCGCGCCGTCCGCGAGATCGCCCTCGACGAACGGCCCCCACTTCACCGCCCACTTGTGCCCGTGGACGAGGTTGTCGAACACGACGGGTTCGAGCCCGGCCTGGGCGACGCGCTTGGCGGTCTGGCTACCGATGTAGCCAGCGCCGCCGACTATGAGGATGGACACGACGTGCTGCTATTTCGCGATGCAGAGCGACTGCGCCTCTACCGGCTGTACCCCGCTGCCTTCACGTTTTGGTAGACGGCGAGGTCGGTCGCGTCGCTCGGGTAGCCCGAGACGATCGCGCCCTCGTAGAACGTTCCCCACGAGTTGTTGCTGTTGTCGCCGCCGACGCCCAGCACGATCGCGCCCGCGTTGCTGATCTGCTTGGGCATGCCGCCCACCCAACCGGTGGTCAGGCTGGTGGCCGTCGACAGATCGGCCATGCGCAGCGACCACTGGCTGGTGGACGTCTTGAGGATGCCGAAGGCGAAGTTCACCTTCAGCGACGGGTTGTTGTTGTTCGCCGGGTGCGCGTCGTTCAGCCCGCCCCAGCCGGGATCGCCAATCTTCGCGCCACCGGCCCACACGCCCGCCTCGAAGTCGGCCATCATCCAGGGACCGGAGCCTGCGCCTTTACCCCAGAACGCCGTGCCGAAGAACAGCGTGTTCATGTCGGCGTACGTCTTGGGATTCGTGGTGACGTTGCCGAAGTCCCAGCAGCACTGCGTGCCGGAGTGGTTGCCGTCCGCCAGCTCGTAGATTCCCTGGGACGCGCTGCCGGTCGGCACCTTGTTACCCACCTTCATGATCCGGTACCCCTCGCGGGCGGCCATGTAGAGCGAGTAGACCTTGTGGCCGTTGATCATCAGCATGCCCTTGGTCGCGCTCGACTCGAAGTCGTCCATGCCCGCGGTGGCCCCACCATTGGTGAGGCCCGCCTTCGCGACCGGGAGATGGTTTCCGTTCCCCGTGTGGTCGTAAAGGAGCGCGACCGTGCAGATGGTTCCGCTGCAGAGGCTGTCCTGCATGGCCGTGTCCGGGTAGCCGTCCGCAAGCATCGGGATGTCCTTCAACGTCCCGCCCGAGCCGGTGTTCGACGCCGAGCTGCCCGTCCTGATCTGGTACATCGGGCCCGTGTAATTCTTCGTCAGCGCGCGAACCATGCTGTACGCCGCCGCGCACGGCATGCCCGCGGCCGCGTAGACATCGCACGGACCGTCGGCGCGGACAGACCCGCCGCCGGTGCCCGTCGTGCCCGCGGTGCCCGTCGTGCCGCCACGCCCGGCGGTCCCCGTCGTGCCGCCGCCGCCGGTCCCCGTCGTGCCGCCGCGCCCCGCCGTGCCGGTCCCCGCGGTGCCGCTGGTGCCGCCGCGGCCCGCTGTCCCGGTCGTGCCGCCGGACGCGCCGCCGCCCGTCGTGCCGCCCGACGCGCCGCCGCCCGTCGTGCCTCCGGATGCGCCGCCGCCCGTCGTGCCGCCGGATGCGCCGCTGCCCGTCGTGCCGCCGACGCCGCTGGTGCTGCTCTTCTGCAACTTGATCGTTCCCGACGCCGTGAAGCCGGTGGGCTGCGGGGTCAGCGTCAGCTCGCTGCCCGAGACGCAGTACGCGTAGTTCGCGTTGCCGTCGAGCGTGAGCGTGTTACCCGAGGAGGTGTGGTTGCCGCTGGCTTGCGGATCCAGCGTCATCCAGCCGATCGAGCCGGTGTGATTGATGGTGGCGTTGCAGACACAGCCGCCGCCCGACGGCGCGTCGACGCAATTCGCCTCGCTGAAGCCCACGGCGGTGAGCGGCGAGCTGATGCCGTCGCACCGCACCGTGGTCCCCGAAAGCATCAGGCAGCCGGCCTCGAGCAGGACCGTGGCGGTGCCGGTCGTGGTCGTGGCGTCCATGTACGTCCCGTTCGCGTTCGCGGTCCACGTTCCGCTCACCTGCAGCGAGCCCGAGATCGACGCGGTCTTGCACGTGCGCGGATCGAGGCCGACCAGCGAGGTGTCCAGCGCCCCGCTCAACGTCACGCACGACGACGTCACGTTCCAGGTACCGACCACGCTGCCGCCGCAGGGCGACCCGTTCGGACAGGACGGTCCGCCTGTCCCGGCGTTGCCGCCGGCACCGTTGGTGCCGGCACCACTGCTTCCCGCAGCCCCGGAGAGGCTGCCGCCGCCGGGGGTGCACGCACCGGCAATCGCGACCACGGCAAGCGCGGTCGCCAGGACGGCCGATCGAACCTTCGCAAAAACGTGTTTTTCCAAGGGGTACTCCTGCGTGCGTTTTGTTAGGTATCCCCCTTTGTCGGAGCGCGGATCACTTTGTTAACGAATTGAAAACGCCGACCGGCGCTTCACTTCGCGTGACAAGATCACCTTCGTCCCGACAAGCCTTCACGCGGGAGCGTTCGTCGGCCGGCTACTTGCCGTCTCCTACTTGCCGTACCCGGCGCTCACGATGTTGGCGTGGACGGCGTTGTCCGTGGCGTCGGAGGGATAGCCGGCGACGATGGCGCCCTCGTAGAACGTTCCGAAGGACAGGTTGCTGTTGGTGAGACAGCAGTCCCCGCCGCTACCGAGCACGATGGCCCCTTGCTTCTTCATGGGCTTCTTGCTGCTTGGTAACGAGCCCGACCAGTACGTGTTCAATGTTGCGCTGGTGGCGTCTGCCGCTTTGAGCGCGAAGTTGGCCGTGCCGTCGTTCTTCTCCATCGCCGTGACGTATTTGAACGCCTGGCTGACCGAGTTGGGGTTATTGCCGCCGCTCCCCCACGCGATCATGCCGTCCTCCATGTCGGCCAGGATCCAGGGCCCCGAGCCCGCGCCGTGCGCCCACTGCGTCGACGTGCCGAAATAGATGGCATCCATCGTCGGCCCCGCCTCGTAATGGCGGCTGAGCTCACCGTTGCCGTAGTCGAAGCAGCATCCGCTACTCACGTGCGTGCCGCTCGTGACCATGTAGATGCCCTGCGGCTGGCTGCCGGTGGGCATGCCCGTCTTGGAGGCGTCGCGCCAGTACGCTTGCGAGCCTTTCATGTAGAGCGAGTAGACCTTGCGGCCGCCGACCATCAGCGTTTCGGCGGTTGCGCTCGCCGCCGTCATGCCCGTGTTTCCGCCGACGGTGCTGGACGGCGTCTCCGCCTCGAGGAAGTTGCCGCGCCCCGACTGATCGTAGATGCGCCAGATCGTGCAGGTCGTGCCCGTGCAGAAGGTGTCCTGCACGGAGGAGTCCGCGGCGCCTCCGGCGCTGAGGGCGGGGATGTCCTGGGTCGTTCCGTCGGCGCGCTTCACCTGGTAGAGGGCGCCGCTAAAAGCGCCGAAGAGTGCGCGAACGGTGCTGTGGGCCGCGATGCAGGGCGTGTTGCCCGCCGCGTAGATGTCGCACGGCCGCTGCTGGACCGAGCCACCGCCAGCGCCACCGGTGCCGCCGGCACCGGCGTTTCCGCCGCCGCCCACGCCACCACCGGAGCCCGACGAGCCCCCTCTGCCAGCGCCCCCGCCCGCGCCGCCGGTACCCGACGAGCCGCCGCGGCCAGACCCGCCTCCGGTGCCCGACCCGCCGCCGCTACCCGACCCGCCCCCGCGGCCCGAAACGCCGCCGCTGCCCGACCCGCCAGTGCTGCCCGACCCGCCGCCGCGGCCTGACCCGCCGCCGGTGCCTGACCCGCCGCCGGTGCCCGCCGCGCCGCCGCTGCCGCTCGCTCCGCCCCCGGTACCCGAGGAGCCGCTTGTGCCGCCCGAGCTCTGTCTATCCAGCACCACCGCGCCTTTGAGTCCCAGAAATTCGGGTTTAAGCGTGAGCTTGTCGCCTGACACGCAGTACGCGTAGTTGACGTCCGTCATCAGCGTGTTGCCGCTCGCGACGTAATTTCCCGTCAGCGATATCTGCTCCCTCGGGTAGCCGATCCCGCCACGGATGTTGAAGACGGCGGAGCAGTTGCACTTTCCGCCCGTGAGGGAGCATGTCGTCTGCCAACCGAGTGGCGCGAAGGCGTCGGCTGCTTTTTCGCAGGTCACCGGGACCGAGGAGACGGTGAGGCAGTCGGCGCCCGGCGAAAAAGTCGCGGACCCGGTGGTCGTCGTATCGTCGGTGTACGTGCCGTCGGCGTTGGCGGTGAAGGTGCCGCTGGTGGTGAGCGCGCCGGTCACCGGGATTTTGGAGCAGCCGAGGCTCAAGTACATACCGTCGAGGTCGCCCGCCAGCGCCACACACGACGACGGGGAGATCGTCCAAGTCCCCACCACCGAGCCTCCGCACGGCGTGACGTCGGTGCAGGAGGCACCGCCGCCACCGGTTCCCCCGGCTCCACTCCCACCCGTGCCACCGCTGCCGGGACTGGAGCAGTTGGAGGTCAGCGCAAGGGCGCAGGCGAGTCCTGCCGCGAAAAACGCAGATCGAACCGTCATGGTCCGACTTGTCCCAGCCGTGTTCAGTTTGTTAACAAATCTATTCGTGCGCGATCGTCAGCAGCGACACGCCGAACCGGGGCAGATCGAAGTCGAGCGCGACGACACCGCCCGCCGGCACCGCGACCGTCGCCTCCGGGATCAGCGGCGCGGGATGCATCGCCGCCCGCAGCGCCGCGATCTGCTCCGCCGTCGGGCTGGCCGGCATGCCTTGCGCGACCCAGACCGTGTACGCGTCGCCGTGCGACTCGTCGACACGCAGGTGCGAGACACGCACGCGCGATCCGAAGCTGGCCGGCACGGTGATCGTCAGGTGCACCGGCGTGGCCGCGGCGGCGACGATGTCGTCGTGATAGTTCCACAGCAGCACCTGGATGGCGTCGCCATTCAGCGTGGCCATGCCGTCGATGTCGGACTGGCCGCGCACGCCGTTGGCGAGCACGTCGTCCAGCGGGCGCGAGCCGCTGCTGGTCACGAGCACGCGCGTCCCGGCCAGGCGGCCGAGCAGCGTGAACGCACTCATGACAGGCAGGTTGATGCCGTTCGTCGCCAGCGCGCGATAGCCCGCGAAATACGACGTGCCGGGGAACGTGAACGCCCACGTCAGCACGCCGCCCAGCTTCACGCCCACCTGCGCCTCGAGCTCGAGGGTGTGCTTCATCATCGCGATCTCGTACGCGCCGTAGGCGGTGGAGTTGCGGTACGCGCCGCCCGGCACGTCGCTGGCCGCGCACGCCGCGCAGCCGTCGGGATCCGCCTCGGTGATGTAGATCGGCGTCTGCTGGAACTGCGGGAAAGCCGCGACCGCCTGGAAGCCGGCCCGGTGCAGCCGCAGCTGGTTGCCGAGATCCATCCGCACGTGATCGCCGGCGTCGGCGACGCCGCCTTTCGCGTGGAACGTGACCAGGTCCAGGCGCGTGCCGGCGGCGCCGGTGACGGCGTTGGCGCCGGTCGCGCAGTGCTCGAGGAACTGCGGCAGGAAGTCGCCCGCGGGCGCCACCACCGCCGGCCCGCCCAGCGGCGCGTCCGGCAACACAGCGTGCAGCGCCGCTTCCGTGTGATCGTACAGGCGCGCGTACTCGTCGAACGTGCCGTGCCAGTACGCGCTGTCCGGTTCGTTCCACAGCTCCCACAGCCACCGCGCCGCGACGTCGGGGGAACGTCCATTCGCGTGCGTCGCCCACGCGCGCACCAGATCGGCCCACTTCGCGTAGTCGGTCGGCGGATAGAAGCAGCCGCCGTTGAGCGCGGTGGTGCTCGCGTTCCGGTACGGGGCCGGGTGCGTCGAGAGCGCCTCCGGCATGAAGCCGAGCTCGACGAACGGAAGCGCGCCGGCCGCCGCGAGGGTGTCCAGGATGCCGTCGGTCAGCGTCCAGTCGTAGATCGGGTTCCCGCCCGCGTCCTCGGTGTAGACGTTCGTCGATCCCCACTTCATCGCCGGTGTCCCGTCGCCGGTGTTGAAGAGGAAGTGACTGCGCACGTGCACGGGCGCGGTGTGCGCGGCGGCGATCGCGCCGAGCAGCGCGGTTCCCTCCGGCGTGGTCGTGTAGTTGATCTCGTCGTAGCCGTGAAACGGCCACACCCGTTCGAGCGGCGCCCCGGCGGCGGTCGCGTCGACGGTGACGTTGACGGTCGCGGGCGCGTGCGCGCCCCCGCACGCGCAGGCCAGCCCGGCCGTCAATCCGAGCAGAAGGGCCGCTCTAGAGCGCCGATCCGTAGACAGAGACGATGTTGGCCTGGACGTCGTTGTCCGCCTGATCCGACGAGTAATGGTGGGTCATGACGCCTTCGAACCAGTTCCCCTGCGCGGCGTTGCTGTTGTCGCCGCCGGTCCCGAGGCCGATGGCGCCCTCCTTGCGCATGGGGTTGTAGCGCGAGCTGGGGCGCTTGCCGTCGAACGGCGTCATCAACGCGCCCGACATCGCGTCCCCCTCCTTGATGGCCCAGTGCCCGTCCGGGTGAGTCGCGCTGGCCGACTCGCCCTTCACCAGGCCCGTCACGTACTTCCACGCCGGGATGGTCGGGTTGCCCGCGAAGGGGCTGGAATCGCCGGCCCACAGGCCGTTCTCGAGATCGCCCATCACCCACGGACCGTCGCCGTCGCCCTTGTTCCAGATGGTGCACTTGCCGAAGTAGACGGCCTCCATCGTACCCTCGCCGTTGTCTCGGCTGTTCCTCTCCATGTTGCCGTAGTCGAAGCAGCAATTGCCGTTGAAGAAGTTGCCGGCGATGATCATGTACTCCGTCTCGGCCTCGTCGCAGCTCGCGGTGCCGCAGGCCGAGTTGTTCCGGTAGCCGACGCCCGGAACGATGTGCACGCCGTACTCCTTCTGGGTGCCCAGCATGATCGGGATCGATTTCGCGTTTGCCTCGTTGTCGGGGGTCGTCTTGGCCATGCCGGCGGGTGCCTTCGTGAGGTCGTTACCCCAGCCCGACTGGTCGTAGATGATCGAGATCGTGCACGCATCGACGTCGCAGAACGTGTCCTGATCCGCCGAATTGGCCAGGCCACCGGGCGCGAGAGGCATGATGTCCTTCGTCGTGCCGTCCATCTTCTTGACCTGGTAAAGCGGCCCGGCGTACGTCGCGTAGAGCGCGCGCACCGTGCTGTGCGCGGCCACGCACGGGCCGCCGTCATCCGCGTAGATGTCGCAGGGCAGCCTGGCGGCTCCCGCGGCCGGTGGTGCAGGAGGCGTCGACGTCTTTCCTTCGCAAATCGTCGACGGCTTGCACGTCATCGGAGCGACGGGGGTGCAGCCCCACGAGCTCGCGCCCGCGATCGCGACCAGCGAAATTTGTGTCCAGAACCATCCATTTCTCATCCAGAAAATCCTCCGTGCACGCAATGAACAATCGGATTGTTCCGAGAGAGCGACTCTTGTTACGCAAACGGCGTACAATCGGGGCAAACGTCGCTTGGTGTGGTGGTGAAACGCTTATTCGTTTGCTTGATTTATTGCGCCATCGCCGCGGGGTGTGGCAGTGGCGCCGGCAAGACGACGACCGGGACCGGCGGCGCCGGCGGCGTCGGCGGCGTCGGCGGATCGACAGGCAGCGCGGGGACCTCCGGCACCTGCACGTTCACCGCGTGCGGCGGCGACCTGGTGGGGACCTGGAACGTCGAGTCGCTGTGCAGCCCGAACCCGTCCGTGACCTGCCCGCCCTACGACGGCGTGACGATCGACCGGTCGCAAAGCGTGGCCACTTACACCTTCGCCGCCAACGGCTCCTTCACCTACGCCGCTTCGGGCAACTTGACCGAGACCCTCCGCTACCCGAAGGACTGCATCAGCCCCGGCGCTGACGCCGGCGTCTCCGAGCTCTGCACCGCCTTCGAGGCGGCGGTTCGATCGTCCATCGCGAAGGCCGACGGCGGATCACTGTCGGGACTCACCAGCTTCACCTGCTCGGTGGAGAACGACACCTGCGTGTGCGTCGAGGTCTTCACGAACCTCGCGGTGAACGAGACCGGAACGTACACGACCAGCGGCAACCAGGTGACCATCACGATCACCGGTGGGTCCACCGCCGACGGTGGATTCCCGAACTCGGACTACTGCGTTTCCGGCAGCACGCTCAAGATCCGCAGCCCGAGCACCGAGGGCGACGTCGTGACGAAGTTGACCAAGCGCTGATCTGGGCCGTGAGCCGAATGCTGGCGCCCGCGATCCACTGAAGCCGTTTCCCCTCGCCCCGCGTCAGCGGGGAGAGGGTGAGGGTGAGGGGCCCGAATTCACTGCGACGCCCGCGTAATGATCGCGACGCCGCGGCCCCTCACCCGCCGAGCCTTCGGCTCGTCGGCCTCTCCCCGCTTTCGCGGGGCGAGGCGCAGATTCAGATCGCGCGGCTCGATTCGTGGGGATCAGCGCCGTCGGCGCCGTCGGACGATCATCCCGACGCCGAGCAGACCGACGCCAGTCCAGCTCCAGTCGTTGCGGGCGCGCGGATCGATCGCGCACTCGCAGCCGCCCGTCACTTCGCCGGGACCCTTGCCCCCGGTCCCGGTCGCGCCGCTGCCGGCCACGCCGGCCGGCATGCCCGCTCCCGCCTGGCCGGTTCCGCTGCCGGTCGTCCCGGCGTTGCCCGTCGTGCCTGCAACACCGGAGATCATGCCGCTGCCGGCCGTTCCGGTCGTTCCGGCTGTCCCGGTCGTTCCGGCTGTTCCGGTCGTGCCACCGCGGCCGGTCGTTCCCGCCGTGCCCGTGGTGCCCGCGGTTCCGGTCGTGCCAGCGGTGCCGGTCGTTCCGCCGCGGCCACCCGCGCCGGCGGTGCCCGTCGTCCCGCCGCGGCCTGCGGTACCCGTGGTGCCGCCACGGCCGCCCGCGCCACCCACGCCCGTCGTGCCGCCGGTGCCCGTCGTTCCACCCGTGCCCGTGACCGGACCCGATCCGCAATCGACCGGTCCCGGCGCCGTGATGCTGGTGCCGTCGATGCAAGTCGTCGCGGCGCCCGCGCCGCCCTGCACGTCGATCTGGACGACCGCCTTGGTCGTGTCTGCCGACATCACCGTCACCTTGATCTCGCCGGTCGGATCGGTGAACGTCCCGTTCGCCGCGAGACCGTCGAACGTCGACGTGCTCGGGTTCATGTCCAGCAGCCAGGACCAGTTGCTGGATCGGTTCGTGGCTTTGATGTCGTCGCCCGCGTAGACGTAGACGGCCGACGTGAGGCTGGCGTCGAGGCCGGTCTTGGTCCGGTACTCGAGGTAGTAGTTCTTGAGCGGCTGGTTGCTGCCCTGCTGGGGCTTCGCCATGCGGCCGGTCTTGACCATCGGGATCTGGATCGCCTGGATGCCGTTACACGCGGTCTCCAGCGCGAACAGGTTGAACGTTCCGCTCGACGTCACCTTGACGCCATTGCAGCCGCCGAGGAACTGCCCGTACCAGAGATCGTGTCCGTTCAACATGCCGCAGCCGGAGCCCATCGGCGTCATGCGGTTGCCGTACTCGTTGGTCGTGCAGGTGGTCGGATCGTCCGCGAACGTCGCGCCCGAGCAGGCCAGCGTGCACGAGTGCATCCACCCCATGTTGTGCCCGACCTCCTGGACCAGCACGGTGCAGCCCGTGCTGCGGTTGTACCAGGAGTCGCTCTGCGGCTTGGCGGTGTTTCCCTCCGCACCGATGCCGCTCCACTGGCAAGCCGAGACGTTCGACCCGAGGTACCACATATAGTGCTGGTACGTGCCCTGGACCATCGGCTTCACGGCGGTCTTGAGGCCGTTGTAATCGCAGGTCGACATCGGGAAGCTGAACGGCCCCTGCACGTCGCCGCTCATCTTCTGGATCCCGAACGACAGCTTGTCGTACACGCTCGCGAAGTTGTTGCCGGGCGTGAACACCGTCGTGTTGGCCGAGTCCGCGGTGATGTTGACGCCGCCGCCGACGTCGACGAGCACGAACACCGCCGTGCGCGGCTTGGCGGGCGCGCCGATCAGCGCCGACACCACCGACGTCTCCTCTTCGGGCGCGACCACGATGTGGCGCGACACGTGGAACTCGTCGCCCAGCCGATCGCCCCAGACGCCGAGGCGATCGCCCGACATCAGCGTCGTCGGCGCGTTGTTGTCCAGGAAACGGAGGCGCAGGCGCGCGCCGTCGGGGCCGGGGGTGTTGAGGAAGTGCAGGCGCTCGCTGGTGCCGTCCGGGTTGTCGGCGACCAGCGTCTCGACCTCGCCCACCGTGGCGCCGCGCAGGGCCGCGTCGTCCAGCGTCGTCGTGCCCGCGTTGTCGTTGCACGCCGCGGCGGCGACCGTGCCGAGAATCAGGAGGCCGCGGAAACTGATCGGGCGCCGCCGGATGTGCATGATGGACCGTCCTGTTCGGGTGGAAAGACAGGGAGGCCCGCCGCCTGGCCGGCCCGAAACAGGCACAAAAACTGAGCCAGTTTCGCCTTTAGGTGTTCATGTCCGGTCCCCGGTGTCGCCGTGGGGAAACGTCGCCCTCGCCCGGAGATACACGCATCGCCAGAACCCGTGGAGGTTCAGGACGTTAGCGGCGTGGAAACGATATCCGAGACGACCCGCGGGCAGACGCCCGCGGCGTCAGGATCGGCGCGCTACGGCTGGAGCTCGATCGACTTCTGCGTGTCGTTGATGTTGAACGTGAGGCCCTTGATCTTGGCCTCGCCGCTGGTGTTGTCGTCGACCTCGGTGCCGACCTCGATGCGCGTCAGCCAGTAGTCTCCGGAGAAGCCGCTGTACTGCGACATGACCCAGTTCAGCATCGCCTTCACGTCGAGCGTCCCGGACCAGGTGCTGAAGGGAGCGTTGGCGACGTTGAAGTTGAAGAACCGCCAGTGGCCGCTGGACCAGTCGTCGCTCTGGTGGCAGAGGTTCCAGCTGGTGCTGCCGGCGTTCACGGTGCCGCTCTTGTCGCAAGGCCAGCCAACGGTCTGCTGGAGACGGTTCCCCTGGAAGCCCGTGAACGCGATGATCTCGGCGTAAACGGCGCCGTCGGCGGTCCGGGGATCGTTCTTGCTGATCCAGAACTCGACGTTGTTGTCCCAGTAGGCCGAGCCCGACAAGCCTCCGATCTGGAACGTATCGACGGCGACGGTCGCCTTCGTGATGTTCTTGATCTGGATCGGCAGCAGCGTGGTCGACGAGAAGTTCGGCGTCGTCAGCAGCGAGCTGGCGGTGCCGAACGGCGCGATGCCGAACTCGACCTCCGGGAAGTCCGGAGATCCGTGCGTGCTGTCGCAGGCGCCACGCTGGAATTTCCAGCCGATCGTCTTGTCGCTGTTGACGCTGACCGACTGCACGGTGCTGCTGCAGCCCTTCGCGTCGGAGCCCCAGCGGTTGTTGATCAGGCGCATGTCGCCGAGGTTGATGTACTTCTTGGACACGTTCGTGGTGTCGCCGACCTTTCCGATCGGAACCCCCGCCTGATCCGTCCGGACGCCAGTGCCGGCCGCGCCGGTCGTGCCCGCCGTGCCGGTCGTGCCCGCGACGCTGCTGCCCGCGGTTCCGGTGGTTCCGCCGCGCCCCGCAGCGCCCGTCGTTCCCGCGACGCTGCTGCCCGCGGTTCCGGTGGTTCCACCGCGGCCCGCGGTGCCCGTCGTTCCCGAGACGCCCGACGTCGATCCGCCGGCGCCGGCGTTGCTGCCGCCCGTGGCGCCGCCGCCGGTCGTGCCGGCCGTCGCGTTGTTGCCGGCCTGTCCTGTCGTACCGGCGGTCGCGTTGTCGCCGCCCGACCCCGTCGCGCCCGCCGATCCCGTCGTGCCCGCCGTCGCGCTCGATCCCCCGGTGCCGGGTCCATCCGAGCCGGGAGCGGCGCATCCGCTCGCCCAGTAAGTGGCGGAGAACAGCAGCGCGAGGCAAGCCCCGCCGTAAATCAGTCTCGGTTTAGGCATTGTCTTCTCCTAGTGGAACGAATGACCGGGATGGCAGCGACGTGGCTACCGGGTAATCCCCGGACAGGCGCGAGCCAGTCTACACCACGGTCGAATGTCGTCGGCAACCCCAATTCGTGACGAGCAATTTCTGGATATGCCCGCGAATTGAGACGGTGATCGACTTACGCCACAATGCGGCGCATGCGTCGTTCCCCAACGTTGGTTCTGGTCATCGTGGTGTCGAGTCTCGGGGCGCTCCGCGGGGTGCCGGCGCGCGCGGAAGATCGCGCGGCGGCCGCCGATACGCCCGTCCGGTCTGCCCCCTTCGACGTGGCGCCGGAGATCGCCCGGCTGCATCCGGGTGATCGCGTCTGCGCGGATGAGCAGTCGCAAGGCGCGTGGCGCCGCGTCGGTCTCGCCGACGGACGTCACGGATTTGTCCGCGAGGCCGACACGCAATCCGCGCCCAGCGACCCCAACCACCCGTGCGCGGGGAGTCCCCCACCGCCGCCCGTTGTCGCCGCCGGCGACGTGAACGTGGTGAGCGTGTCGGCGCAATCGCCGTCGGCGCAGACGCCGGCCGTCGCCGTCCAGAGCCAGACGCCACGCCCCACGGAGCCAGCCGAGGCCCACCTGCTGGGTGTGATGTTCGAGCTGCTGCCGGTCGGAACGCTGTCGACGAAGGCGGCGAACGCGACCGACACGACGACCACCGACAGCCTGTTCGCCGTCGCCGTCGCGCCGTTCTTCGACGCCGCGCTGTCGCCGTACGTCGCGGTCGGCCTCTCACCGCAGGTTATCTTCCGGGTGAAGAACGACCAGATCAGCGAAGCCTCCGCCAAGGAGCTCGACTTCCGCGGACGACTGACGGGGCGGCTTCCGCTGTCGTCGCGCGTCCGGGCGTTCGCACGCGTTTCACCGGCGTACTCGGTGATCCTGCTTCCGCCCCTCCCGGCGAACCTGGCCGGCACGCGAACCAACCCGAAGGGCTGGGTGATCGCCGGCGCGGTGGGCCTCGAGATCGCGGTCCTGCCCAACCTTTTCGTCGTCACCGATCTCGGTTACCAGGCCGGCTTTCAGGGCAGCGTCGACGGCGACACGCAGACCAGTTACCTGCACCTCGGCGCCGGCTTCGCGATCGGGTTGTGACCGGTCAGCGGCCGTTGCGGGCGGCGAGGTACTTCTCGACCGCGCGGTACACCGTCCGGTTTATCTCCCACAGGAGATAGCCGTAAAGGAGGCCGCCGCCCACGACGACCCCGACCCATCGTCGCCAATCCGAAAGCGGCGCATGCGGCGCGAGGCTCCTGTCGAACAGGACGATGCAGATCGCCGTCGCCAGCAGGGCGAGAAACAGCCGCGCGCCGTAGGCCCCGCCGTGCGCCTTCAGCGCGGCCCCGATGATCTCCGTCCGCTCGGCCCTCGGCCGCCCGGCGAGGCTCGGAAACTTGTGCGCGCTGAAATACACCGCCGGCGAAGTGTACGATGGATCCATCATGCCCACGGCGCACGTCAGCCTGGAAGAAGCGCTCGCGAAGGGGCCGCCACCACCCGGAAATCTCGCGGTTCCGATCTTCGGTCGCGGCTCGCTCGCCGTCGAGATGTACCAGCCCGCGGGCGTCGATCGCCAGACGCCGCACGACCGCGACGAGGTTTACGTCGTCGCGGGCGGCGCCGCCCGCTTGGTCTTCTTCTATGGACCCCGCGGCGGCGAACGCGCCGGCTGAGGTGACATCGATGTTCGAAGCGCAGGCCGAGGCGATCGATGCGGGCGCGACGAAGATCCGCGTGGGCTGGAACGGCGGCGCGGTGTCGGCGCGGTCGGCGTTCGAGCTCTGCCGCGACGATGAGGGCTTCCGTTCGGACCTGATCCGCGTGCTCGCCCGCTCGCCGTTCGGCGCGTTCTTCTGGGAGACGCCGCCCATCACCGCAGCGACGGCGCAGCGCCCCTTCGAGTTCGTGCTCACGGAGGCGCGCGGGCTGGCCCACGCGTCGCCGGAGGTCGGCGCGTTCAGCGAATATTTCGCGCGCGACGAGGACGGCGACGGCGTCGTCGCCTTCGACAATCTCGGCGGGGACGCGAAGCTGGTCGTACCCTGCCCGGTCGTCGCAGCGGATGCCTACGCTCACCTGGCCGCGTTCGTGCGGAACGCGCCCGCGCCGCAGGTCCACGCGCTGTTGCAGCGCCTCGCGCGCGAAGCGCTCGCCCGTCTGTCCGACCGCCCGCTGTGGATCAGCACCGCCGGGATGGGCGTCAACTGGCTTCATGTCCGGCTGGACTCCCGCCCGAAGTACTACCGCCACGCGCCCTACAAGACGCCGCCGCGCTGAGCGCGGCCCCGCTACTTCTTAACGGTCGCAAACCCGCTGGCGGGGACGGAGAACTGCAGGCGCGCGCCGCCGATCGACAGCGTCGTCGTTCGGGCGGCGGTGCCGGCGTTGTACATGATGGCGACGATGCTGCCGTCGGTGTTCTTGAACGCCAGCATGTCCACGCCGGTGCCGCTGGTCGCGACGCGTTTCGCGCCCGGCAGGACGTACTGCGAGAAGTGGCGGAAGACGTAATAGGCGGGCGTCGCGGTCAGCGTCTTCGCCGTGCGGTCGACGGTCAGCAGCGCGTTCTGCGGCCAGCGGCGGCCGGCGTCGATGCCTGTGCCGATCGTGTCCAGCACCATGTTCCAGCTGCTGTACGAGTTGACGTTCGCCTTGACCCAGTCGCGGATCAGGCCCCAGGTCTCGATCGCGTACGCGTGATCGTTCGGCGCCTTGTCGCTCTTGAAGGTCGCCGTCTCCCAGGGATAGTTGCCGCACTTGTGCTCGGTCTGCAGGATCGGCAGGTTCTTCGACGTCAGCGACGACACGACCGGCAGCATGTTCCACTGCAGGCCGTAGCCCTTGATGTACTTGGACGCCGTCGCGTCCGCGTTCACCGTCGAGACGATGGTGCCGTCCTTACCCGAGTCGTTGTTCGACATCGTGCCCAGGTAGATCGCCGCGGTGACGTTCTGGCTGGTGAACGTCGGCCCCAGGTACGTGCCGATGAACTTGGTGTACAGCGCCGGCGTCCACAGGCAGGACGGGTATCCGGTCGCGTAACCGGGCTCGTTCTGGTGGTGGATCGCCTCGATCTTGATCCCTTCCTTGCCGTACTCCTGCACGAACTTGGCGAGGTAGAGCGCCAGCGCCTGCAGCGTCGCCGCGTCATCCTTCATGCAGCCGCCGTCGTAGGGCGTGCTGCCGGTGTTGGTGCAGGCGGCGCCGCTGACGGTGCCGCTGGTCGTCTTCATCCAGGTGGGCGGCGTCCACGGGCTGGCCCACAGGCGCAGGTTCGGGTTGACGGCCAGCGCGGCCTTCACGTACGGGATCAGCAGCGTTCGATCGTGCGCGATCGAGAAGTTCGCCATGCTGGTGTCGTTCGCCGTCTCGTTCAGCGTGTAACGCGTCAGCGCGTAGTCGCTGGCGCCGATCGGGATGCGGCCGAACACGAAGCGGGCGCCGTCGGTCGCGTCGAACAGCAGCTTCATCGCGCGATCCCGATCGCTGGCGCTGAGCAACATCAGATCGTCCCAGCCCATCTCGTTGAACGCGCCGCCGAAGCCGTCCCACGTCTGGTACGTGGTCGTGTCGGTGACGGTCATGTCCGCGGTCGTGGTGACCGTGGTGACCGTGCCGGTTTTCCAGTAAGCGCCCGGCGCGGACGTGAACAGGAACGGCGCGGCGGGCGCCGTCCCGCCCGTGCCCGTCGTGCCCGCGCTGGCACCAGCTGAACCGGTCGTCCCACCGCGCCCGGCGGCCCCGGTCGTGCCCGCGCTGCCGGTCGTGCCGCCGCCGCCGCGGCCCGCCGTGCCCGTCGTGCCCGCGACGCCGGTCGAGCCCGCGTCGCCGGCCGTCCCGGTCGTGCCCGCGCTGCTGCCGTCACCGCCGTTCGATCCGGACGCGCCGAGCGTGCCCGCCTCGCCCATGCTGCCGGCGCTGCCGCTGGTGCCGGCGGCGCCCGACGCGCCCGCGTCGCCCACCCCGGCGGCGCCCGAAGTCCCGGCGTTACCGGTTCCCGCGCCGGTCGAATCGGATGGACCGGGCGTGCACGCGGCCAACAAAGCCGCGGCGAAGACGCACCCCGCAAGGAAGACACGTGATCTCGTCATGTTCGACCCGGATTCCCAAACCGAACGGGCTTGATCACGCCACACCCGATCTTCGTCGCCAGAAATGGGAGCGCGTTCGCGAAAAATGATAACTGGTCGCGGTTCGAAAACGACGCAGTAACGGGGTTAACTAACCGACATCATTAGAAGCCGAACGCGCTGGACCCCGCGGCGCTCGTTCGGGTATGAGAGATCATCTCACCTCCTACCGGGAATCTTGATGTTAATGAAGACAGCACGCCTATCGGTTCATCAGTTTGGCTTCGCGGGTCTCGGCCTCGCGCTTCTCTTAACGATCGGAGCCTGCGCCAGCGGCACCGGTGGCGGTCCCGGCGCGGCCGGAACGACCGGCTCCGGAGGCGGCGGCGGCACGCTCAGTTGCAGCGGCACACAGATGGCGTGCAACGGCAGCTGCATCGACACCAGCGCGGACTCGAATAACTGCGGCGGCTGCGGCATCCCCTGTCTCGGCGGACACGTCTGCCAGAGCAGCGTGTGTGTCTGCGGGTCGGGCACGATGGAGTGCAACGGCTCCTGCGTCGCGTCGGACGCGACCCACTGCGGGACCTGCACGAACGTCTGCCAGAGCGGGCAGCTCTGCAGCGGCGGCCAGTGCACCTCGATGTGCGCGGGCACGACGTGCGGCACGGCCTGCTGCACGGGCACGCAGGTGTGCATGAACAACGCGTGCGTGGAACCCACCGGCACCGGCGGGACCACCGGCGGCGGCGGAGTAGGCGGCGGCGCCGCCGGGACCAGCGGCACGGCCGGTCGCGGCGGCACCACCGGCGCCGGCGGCGCCACGGCCGGCACGTCCGGCACCGCGGGCCGCGGCGGCACCACCGGTTCGGGCGGCTCCACCGCCGGAACGACGGGCACGGGCGGCACGGCGCCCGCCGGTCCGAAGCTGATCACGTCCTCGCCCAGCGGTTACTGGACGACCACCGGCGCGATCACGATGGTGACCAGCGGCACCGCGAACGTGACGGTCAGCGACACGACCTCCCGGCAGACCTGGGAAGGCTTCGGCGGCGCGTTCAACGAAGCGGGCTGGAGCCAGCTGATGAAGCTGAGCCAGGCCGACCGCGACAGGGCGATGAAGTTGCTCTTCGACGGGACCGACGGCGCGCACTTCGTCATGGGCCGCATCCCGATCGGCGCCAGCGACTACGCGTTGACCCGCTACACCCCGCTCGACACGGCGAACGACACCGCGCTGAACAGCTTCTCGATCAGCCGCGACATGATGTACCTGATCCCGTACGTCAACGCCGCGAAGGCGGTCAACGGCAGCATCCGCTTCTGGGCCAGCCCGTGGACGGTGCCGCCGTGGATGAAGACGAGGAGCGGCACCGCCGCCGGCACCGGCACCTCGTGCGGCAACCCGGTGAACGGCTCGGCGACCGACTCGAATACTTACGACGGCGGGTGCATGCAGGACATGGCCTCCTACCTGACCGCGCTGGCGGGGATGTTCGTGAAGTGGATCCAGGCGTACAACGGCATGGGGATCCAGATCGACACGCTCGCCCCCCAGAACGAGCCCAACTACGCCCAGGGCTACCCGTCGGCCATCTGGGCCCCGGCGCTCTACGCGAAGTTCCTCCCCATGCTGAAGAGCGCGCTCACCGCCGCCAGCCTCAACACGAAGATCATGCTCGGCACGATGTCCAACGGCGACGAGGGCGCGAACAGCAAGGACCTGCAGGTCGTCAAGGCCGTGATGGCGGACGCGAGCGCGAAGACCGTTCCCACGGTCATGGGACTGCAGTGGGGCATGCTGGACCTCTACGAGGGCAAGACGAGCGGCATCAGTCCGTCGACCTTCACGACGGGCAGCATGCCGGTCTGGGCGACCGAGCATAAGTGCGGCAATTACCCCTGGATGAGCGGCTACAAGGAGCCGGCGCCCAACGATCAGGCCTACGCCGTCGAGTCCTGGGGCTACATCGTCGACGCGATCAACAAGGGCGGCGTCACCGCGTACAACGCCTGGAACATGGTCCTCGACCCGAGCGGCAAGGGGAACGACCTGATCCGTCAGTGGTCACAGGACTCGCTGCTGGTGGTGAACGGGACGTCACTGGTCCTGACGCCGACGTACCACGTGTTCCGCCACGCCTCGCAGTACGTGAGCACGGGCGCCAAGGTCGCCTCGAACACCAGCGACACGTTCCTCGCCTTCAAGAACCCGAACGGCAGCGTCGTCGCCGTCGTCTACAACTCGGGCGGCGCGAACGCGAACTACATCGTCTCGATCAAGGGTCAGCGGTACCAGTTCTCGATGCCCGGCACCGGCTGGGCGACCGTCGTCGTGCCGTGACGATCCCTTCGCGCCGAACCTGACCGAACGATGGCAGACAAAAACGCCGTCGTTCGGTCAATTGTGTCTCGCGAAGGTAGGCGTTTGTGTGATCGTGTGCCTCTCTCAGCAGTAAGCGCGGAGATCCCATGTCGAACATGAATTTGCAGAGACCTTTACTGTTCTTGATCGCCGCCGGCTTCGTCGCCGCGGCGGGCTGCAGGCTGTCGCCGCCGAAGTCGCAGACGGGCGAAGGCGGCGTGGCGCTGTGCATCGAGGATCCCGAGATCCCGTCCGACGCCGACGGAGGCACGGACGCCGACGACGCCGGCAGCAACGTCGACAACGTCGTCACCGCGGTGTCGTGCCCCAGCAGCGAGGTCACGCTGAAGCTGAACTACATCGAACCCTACGAGCCCGATCCGGCGTTGAAGACGAAGGTCGAGACGACGATCGCGACGATGTCGCTCCAGGACCGGATCAAGCAGATGCAGGGCGTGCTCTACGGCGACGCGTTCCACACGCAGTTCACCATGATCCAGCGCAGCCAGGACACCAGCGATCTGCGCGGTTTCAGGTACCGCGACGCCTCGCGCGGCATGAACCTGGGCGAGGACATGGACGGCGCCACGCAGAACGCGGCCGTCGTGAACGGCGAGCACATCGGATACTCGACGGTGTTTCCGGTCAGCATGTCGCGCGGCGCGGCGTTCGACCTGGATCTCGAGTACGCCATCGGCGAGGCGATCGGCGACGAGATGCAGGCGGCCAAGCAGACGCTTTTGCTGGCGCCGTGCATGAACATCCTTCGCCATCCCTTCTGGGGCCGCGCGCAGGAGGTGTACGGCGAGGACCCGTTCCACATGGGCCGCCTCGCCACGGCGATGACGATCGGCGTGCAGCGGCACATCGCCGCCAACGCCAAGCACTACATGGCGTACGACATCGAGTCGAGCCGCGACGACAACAACGCGCAGGTCGACGAGCAGACCCTGCGCGAGATCTACGGCCGCCACTTCCGCATGGTGGTCCAGGACAGCGGCGTCGCCTCCGTGATGGCCTCGTACAACAAGGTCAACGGCGAGAAGTCGACCGCCAACGGTCACATCCTGAACGACGTCCTGCGCGGGGACTTCGGGTTCAAGGGGTTCGTCCTCAGCGACTGGTGGGCGATGAAGCCGAAGACGGACGCGACCACGGACTCCAACCTGCTCAAGAACTACGCGATCGAATCGGTCCACGCCGGCCTCGACGTCGAGTTGCCCTGGGCCCTCTGCTACGGCCAGCTCGAGACGCTGGTCAACACCGGTTCGCTGACCCTCGGCGACATCACCCAGTCGGCCAGCCGCGTCCTGGAACAGAAGTTCCGTTTCCAGGCCGACAAGAAGACCGGCCGGGTCGGGATCAACGCGCCCATCACGAAGTACCGGAACAGCAACATCAGCTGCAACGGACCTCACCTCGCGCTGGCGGAGAAGGCCGCGATCGAGAGCATGGTGCTGCTCAAGAACGCCAACAACACGCTGCCGATCCCGTCGACGGTCACGAAGCTGGCCATCGTGGGCGCGACGGTGACGTACGAGACGGACAACGGCGGGCCCATCAAGACGGGCGGCAAGGTCAATTTCGCCACCGACATCCGGAGCGGTGACCTCGGATCCAGCCGCGCCTTCTTCGATCCCGCGAAGGCGATCGGACCGTTCGACGGCCTCTGCCGCGCCGGCGGCGGCACGGTCAACGGAACCACCTGCGAGAACTCGCAGGGCGTGACGGTCACGACCGCCACCAACAACGAGGGCGACCTCGGCCCGGTCATAGCGGCCGCGACCGACGCCGACTTCATCGTCGTGATGGCGGGCCTGACCGCGCAGGACGAGGGCGAGGAGTACACGAAGGCCGCCGATCGCGACAACGGCTGCGACCTCGCCAACTGCCTGCTCCTCGACGCGAAACAGAAGGGCGTCTACGCGGGCATCCAGAACAAGCTGATCGAACAGGTCGCCGCGCTCAAGAAGCCGATGGTTGTCGTGCTCGAGGGCGGCAGCGTCATCGATCTACCCTGGATCACTGACGTACCCGCCGTCGTGATGGCCTGGTATCCGGGCCAGCGGGTCGGCCCGGCGCTGGCCAAGCTGCTCTGGGGCAAGGCGAACTTCAGCGGCAAGCTGCCGATCACGTGGGGCAAGTCGCTCGATCAGTACGACATCTGGAAGGGCGGCAACGGGACGACGACGTTCGACTACCACGTCGGATACAGCTGGTTCGACTTCAAGAAAAACGAACCGCTCTTCCCGTTCGGGCACGGCCTCTCCTACACGAGGTTCGAGTACCACAAGCTGCAGCTCGGCTGCAGCGACATGGGCAAGGGCGCGGTGCTGCCCGTGGTCGTCAACGTCGCCAACGCCGGCGCTGTCCCGGGTGACGAGATCGTGATGGTCTGGGTGTCCTTCCCGGCGAACCCGCAGCGGCCGTCGTGGTCTCAGCGGCCGACCAAGGAGCTGAAGGGCTTCGCGCGCGTGCACCTCGCCGCCGGCGAGGAAAAGCAGATCACGATTCCGGTCCGGCTGTCGGACCTCGATTACTTCCAGACGGATTCCGCGGGCGCGACGACCGGCAAGTGGGTCGTCGAGAGCGGGGACATCACGATCATGGTCGGCGGCAGCTCGGTGAACTTCCTGCCGGAGATGACGAAGACCGTGACGGTCAAGGGCTACTGATCGCAGTTCGGCAACCGCCAACCGCCAACCGCCAACCGCCAACGAACGCTCACCCAATGGATTGCATGCGCACACCTCTTCTGACTTCGTTGATCCTGCTCGCGTCGGCCACGACGGCGTTCGCGCAAGCCAATCCCCCGCCGGGCGCGGCGCCGGTCCCACCCGCCGCTCCGGGCGCCCCCGCCACGGCGACGCCTACCGAGGCGCCCGTCGAGGCGCCGCTTCCGCCGGCGCCGCCTCCGCCGCCGCCCACGCCCGTCGGCAAGATGCCGCCGCCGTTGCAACCGGCGAACGCGCCGGCGACGGTGCCGGAGGTGGCCGAGCCAGTCACGAAGATCGGCGTCGTTCGCCTGCCCGCCTCCGCCTATCCCGCCTTCCAGATCCGCGGCCTCACGCACGGGTCGCTGTGGCTGACGTTTCACGGCATGCAGTGGCCCTACCTGCCCAACCTGGCCGCCGGCGAGCGCTTCGTCATCGGCATGTCGGGGTGGGGATGGGTCGATACCTCGTACCAGAAGTTCGGGCCTTCCAGCACCGACACCAGCTTCACCACGAACAACATCAAGTACTGGAAGGGGCAGGCCCGCATGCTCCTTCGCTTGACCCCGACCTACGCGATCGACAGCGAGTACTTCCTGCAAGGACAGGTCGAGCTGGTCGGCACCGGCGACCAGACGATTCAACGCTCCGAGATTGGCGGCGCGGACACCGACGACCTCTGGCTGCGCATCGGCAAGTGGAACAGCTGGGACATCCAGGCCGGCCGCTTCGAAGGCTGGGAGGTGTTTCACCTGGGTATGGGCCTCGACTTCAACACCTTCGAGCGTCGAGGCGCGGTCGCGCCCGCCAACCCCGGCATCGGGTTCTACGGCCTGACGGACAACCAGTTCCGCCCGGGCGGCTCGTCGACGAACGTCGCGGCGCACGTCTACCCGTTCTCGTTCCTGCGCTTCGAGGCGCTCGGGATGGCCGGCACGTTCGCCAGCGGTCCCGTCTACGCCGTGCGTCCCGTCGGCATCCTCGATTTCGGGTGGGTGAAGTTCAAGGTCGGCACCGAGTACCAGAAGATCGTCGCGTTCAACACGAACACCGACAACACCCGGACGACGTCGAAAGGCGTGGGCGGCGCCCTCCAGTTCGTGCTCGCGCCCCACATCGAGTTCGGCGTGAACGCCGCGCAGGGCACCGTGCTGGACGTCGACCGCATGGGGACCTTGAAGCCGCAGTCGAGCCTCACGCGCACGAGCATCGGCGCATTCGCGAACGTGTCGAACGGCGATCCGCGGCACACGCTGATCTTCGGCGTCGGTTCACTGATGACGTGGACCGAGGATCAGAACGGCATCGAGCCGAACCCGATTGACAAGTACTGGCTGTACCAGGGGTTCATCGCGGCGCAGTACGTGATTCACAACGCGTTCTACATCAAGCTGGTGGGCGGTTACTCCAAGGCCCACTTCAGCACCGCCGGCGACGATCCTCGAATCGTTTACGACAACGAGATGTACAGCGCCCGGTTGCGGTTCTCTTTCTACTTCTAGACGACGGAAGAAAACAGATGCGCAAAGCAAGCATGCAGCTCGGCATGAAGATCGGAATGGTGGGTCTGATGACGGTCGCGATCGCCGGCACGGCGCGCGCCCAGGATTCGACCGTCGCGGCGGCGTCGGCGCCTGCGCCCGTCAGAAGAATGCAGGTCAGCCTGGTGTTTCTGCCGATGTCGAACGGATCGTTCACCGCCGTCTATGGCGGTATGCCCGCGACGCTGGACGCCGCGTTCGCGCCCGGTGGCGCGATCTCGGTGGGCTGGGACGTCAAGCGCGGGCTGCTCTTCGACGGCGACAGCGTGACGGTGGGGCTGGCCCCGCAAGTGCTGTTCAACGTCAAGCCCAAGGAAGATCCGATCACCACCGATCCGGCTGCGGCGATCGAGATCGATGCCATGGCGCGCGTGGCGTACTCGTACTCGTTCACCGACACGATCGCCATCTATGGCGCGGCGCTGCCGGGGTACTCGCTGGTCAAGCCGAAGGTCGGCGACCCCGCGAAGGGGCTCGTGTTCGGCTTCGACATCGGCGCGATCATGGGCCTCACGGAGCGCACCTTCGTCAGTCTAGGCGGCGGATATCAGTGGGGCTTCCAGACCCGCACCGACAAGTCGCGCATGACGGTCGACGGGATGGAGGTGGTAAAGACAGTGACCACCGACGTTCGGCCCGCGTACTGGCGGGTCGCCCTGGGCGTGGGCGTGCGGTTTTAGCGCGCCCCTTGCGCCCCCGAATTCACCTGTGATCCCGACGGCTTGAGCGTTGCTCAAGCTTCCGCGGCGCCCTGTCGATGAGCCGACCCTTGGGGGTGCCGCATGGCCAAGTACGACGAGACGCGTGCGAAGCAGATTCTCGAATCCG